>Ga0207702_10003916_pt1 | contig 13404 bp, 10 predicted proteins | sample KBSCornC62_FD_184302 | JGI IMG/M metagenome (GOLD analysis project Ga0207702, IMG submission 184302) | Corn rhizosphere microbial communities from Kellogg Biological Station, Michigan, USA - KBS Corn C6-2 (SPAdes) (version 2) | ecosystem: Host-associated > Plants > Roots > Rhizosphere > Soil ...
CGTGCGTGTCGGGCCGTCGTCGGCCACGCTCGTTCTCGAAACCATCCAACGGCTGCAACCCACGGTCATCATTGCCGTGCCCTCGTTCCTCCGTCACGTGGCCGACAAGGCGCGCGAGGCGGGATTTGATCTGAAAAATTCGCCGGTGACAAAAGCCGTCTGCATCGGCGAACCCATCCGCGACCGGACGCTGGCGTTGAATGCATCGGGTAGAGCCATCGAAGAGGCGTGGGGCGCAAAAGTTTATTCCACTTACGGCGTGACGGAGTTGGCGAATTCCCTCTGCGAATGCGCGGCGGGCGCGGGCGGGCACCTGCACGACCAGCAGCTTCATATCGAAATTCTCGACGATGACGGCAAGGCTGTGGCCGATGGCGAGGTCGGTGAAATCGTGGCCACAACGTTTGGCGTCGAGGCGATGCCGCTGATCCGCTATCGCACCGGTGATTGCGCCGCCGTCTTCCGCGAGCCCTGCGTGTGCGGTCGCACCACGATCCGGCTGGGCCCGATTCTGGGACGGAAGAATCAGAAGTTGAAATACAAGGGCGCGTCACTGTTCCCCGGGACATTGCAAGCCGTGCTGGAGCAGGCAGGTGGCGTGGAAAATTTTGTGATCATTGCACGGAGGGAAAACGAGCTTTCGGATGCGGTGGAAGTGCTGGTGCATGGTGCCGTCCCGCTGGACGCATTGCGAGAAGCGTTGCAGGCGCGGGCGAAAATCGCGCCGCAAATCCGACGGGCCGCTCCGGAAGAAATTGAATCATTGCAAATGCCGGCGGGTGCACGGAAGCGGCGGCTGTTCGTGGACCTGCGATGAGATTCTGCGTTCTCATCCCGTGCTATAACCACGCCTCGACGGTGGCGGCGGTCGCGCGTTCGGTGCCGGCAGAGTTGCCCGTGCTGGTGGTGGACGATGGCTCGACCCTGCCGCTGCCGGAACTGCCGGGCTGCACGGTGTTCCCGTTGAAACCCAATCGCGGCAAAGGTGAAGCCTTACGCGCGGGGCTGCAACGCGCCGCCGAACTCGGCTTCACGCATGTCATCACGATGGATGCGGATGGGCAGCACTTCGCGGAGGATTTGCCGAAATTTATTGCCGCCGCCACCGCGCAGCCGGACGCGCTTGTAGTCGGCGTGCGTGATTTTTTTGCCGCCGGCTGCCCGACGCATCGCCGTCGTTCCAATGCGGTTTCGACTTTTTGGTTCCGCGTGGAGACCGGCGTGCGGCTCGGCGACACGCAATGCGGCTTTCGCTGTTATCCGCTGGCGTTGGCGCAACGCTTGCAGACGCGCTCGGGGCGCTACGCGTTTGAACTGGAATTCATGGTGCGGGCATCGTGGGTCGGCACGCCCATCGTCGCCGTGCCGGTGAAATGTTCCTATGCCGACGGCATCCGCAACTCGCACTTCCGTCCAGTCAAAGACCTCGCGCACATCACGCTGATGAATATCGGACTGGTGTTGCAATCGTGGTTTGTGCCGCTGAAGCTGCGCACGGCATGGTCGTTCGGCCGGCACGAATCATTTCGCGAAGCCATGGCTGATTTTTTTACCGACCACGCACAGTCACCGGTGGAACTGGCGGGCGCGGTGGGGTTGGGATTGTTCTTTGGCATCGCGCCGATCTGGGGTTTCCAGATGCTCGCGGCGGCGGCGGTCGCGCATCGTCTGCGACTTAACAAAGCCATCACGCTGCTCGCGAGCAATATTTCCATTCCGCCGCTGATGCCGTTCGTTTTGTTCGGCGCGTTGATGCTGGGGCACTGGCTGTTCACGGGACTGCGACTGGAGTTTTCGCTGAGTCAGATGACCTGGGCGCTGGCGCGCGAATACTTTTGGCAGTGGTTCGTTGGCAGTCTGGTGCTGGCGACGCTGGTGGGAGTGGGAGGCATGTTGCTGACATATCTCGTGGCGCGGGTCGTGCGTCAAAAATGAAGCCTGATTTATACACGCGACTGCATTTGTGGCTGGTGGCGCACCGAAAGATGGCGCTGGGCGTTACCGTCTTGATCGGCCTCGCAGCGCTGGTGATTTCGTCGCGCGTGGATCTGGAGGAGGACATTCTCGCCACGCTGCCGCAACGCGACAAGATCGTGGACGAGTATCGCTACACGATTCGCAAGTTCCGGCAGATTGACCGTGTTTATATTGACGTGGGCGTCAAGTCCGGTAATTCCGACCAGCTCACCGCGGCTGCCGACGAAGTTTTTGCGGGGCTTTCAACCAACAGTGCGACCGAACGCGTCACGTATCGCTTCGACCTGGGTGGTCAGCAAAAAGTTATCGGTTTTCTGACGGGCGCCCTGCCGGATTTATTTTCGGAGGCGGATGCCAAGGAACTCGCATCCAAACTGGAACCCGATGCGGTTCGTAAATATCTCACGGTGATGCGGCGCAAACTCGCCGGGCCGGAGGGCATGGTGCTGAAGGATGTCGTCGCGGCTGATCCGGTCGGCATGAGCGGGCTGATGGTGGCAAAAGTCCTGCCGCTGCAAACGGGATTTGGCGACGGGCAGATCGTGGATGGCCGCATCACCAGCGGCGACGGCCGGCATGTGTTGCTGATGCTGGAACCGAAATTTTCCTCGGCTGATTCCCGCAACAGCGTCGCCCTCGTGAACGATCTGTTGCAAATGAGGCGGACCGTGGAGAAGAAATATCCCGGTGTTCACGTCGCCATCACCGGCGGGCATCGGATGTCGGTGGATAATTCCACGTTGATCAAGTCCGACGCGACGCGCTGCATTTTTCTCGGCGTGGGCGCAATGCTGATTCTTTGCCTGACTTCCTACCGCCGGAAATGGATGGCCACGATCACGTTTCTGCCGACGCTGTTTGGCACGCTGATCGCCGGCGCGGTGTTGATGCTTTGGGATAACCACCTCTCGGCCATCGCCACCGGTTTCGCAACCATCGCCATCGGCATCACCGTGGATTACGGCATCTATATCGTCTATCACCTCGACAATGCCGCGACGGACCGCAAATCCGTGGGCCAGATTGTCGGGCGACTTTTCCTGCCGATGGTCATCAGCGCGCTGACCATCATCGCCGCCTTTGTTGTGCTGGCAACGTCGCCGATGCGCGGCTACCAGCAATTAGGCATCTTCGGCGCAGTCGGCGTGATGATTTCAGCCGCGTTCGCATTGCTGATCCTGCCGCTGCTGGTTCCGTTGCCGGAGAAGCGGAATTTGCCGCCCCTGCGCTTCACGCAGTGGATGGAAAAATTCCACACGTGGCAGGTGCGCTGGCGGCCGTGGTTGTTGGTGGGCGTGGTTGCCTTGACCATCGCGACGGCCTTTGGAATCAAGCGGCTGCGGTTTGAAGGCGACATCGCCCGACTTAATGGCATCACCGAATCCACACGACAGGACGATGAATTAATTCGTCAAACCTGGGGCGATGCGCTGGGCATGACCTTGGTGGTGGCGCGCGGGCAGACGGCGGAGGAGGCGTTGGCGAAAAACGATGAAGCCACCCGCCTGCTCGCGCGGCAGACGAACGTGTCGGAGGTTTATTCGCTTGCTGCCGTGTGTCCGTCACTCGCGAGCCAGGCTGTGAATGTCCGGCGTTGGCAGGATTTTTGGACGTCAGCGCGGAAAGTAGCGCTGCGTCAGACCTTGCAACAGGTCGGCGGCGAACTTGGCTTTCGCCCCGGGGCATTCAGCCAGTTTTGGAAATGCGTCGAAGAACTACAGGCTCCGTTGACGCTGGATATGTTTCACGGCACGCCGCTGGAGCAGGCGTTGAGCGAACGCGTCGCCCAAGCCACGAATGACACCGCCGTCAGCACGCTCATCAAGTTGAAGGACCGTTCACAGGTCGGGCAATTGCGCGAGGCGCTGCCGGGAATGATCGTGCTTGATTCGAAGAATTTTGCCGAACACATCGCGACCTTGGCGAAAAGCGGCATGGGCTATTTCGTGTTGTGGACGGTGCTGGCGGTGGCGCTGATTGTTTATTTCGCGCTGGCTTCCGTCGAACTGGTCCTCGCCACTTTGTTGCCGCTGGGTTTCGGACTGTTTTGGACGCTTGGTTTGATGGGATTGTTTGGCCTGCCGATTGACATGATGAACTGCGTGTTCGTCATCTTCGTCATCGGCATCGGCGAGGATTACAGCGTTTTTCTGGCGACGAGCAAGCTGGACGAATGGCGCGGTCATCCGCAGCGCATCTGCGCCACGAGCGCCTCGGTGATGATCTCCGCGCTGACGACCATCTTCGGCTTCGCGGTGCTGGTGTTCGCGCAGCATCCGGTGCTGTTTTCGATGGGCACGACGGTGTTGCTCGGCATGGCGTGCGCCTTTGCGGCTACGCTGGTCATCACGCCGCTGTGCATGGATCTTTTGCTGTTCAAGAGTCCGCCGCGCGGCGCACCGCGTTGGTGGCATCCGCTGGGCACGCTTTGGATTTTGATTCATCTCGGCGGGAGCCAGGTGTTTCTCTACGGCATTTTGCGGCCGGTGCTAAAAATCATTTCCCCGCGCACGGCCGACGACCGGTTGCGCCGGGCTACTCGCTGGATGGCGCGTGGGGTGGTGAAAGCGATGCCGTTCGGCAAACTGGAGTTTCAAAACCTGAGCGGCGAGTCGTTTGCCAAACCCTGCATCGTCATCAGCAACCACCAGTCCGCCGTGGATGTCATCCTGATCGTGAGTCTGCCGGGCGACGTTCGGCAGACGGCCAAGAAACGCGTGTTCGACGCGCCGATGCTGGGCTTCGGGTGCAAATTGTTGGGCCATGTCATGGTTGAGCCGAACGATCCGGAAATCACCTTGCAGCGCTGCCGTGAGAAACTGGCCGAAGGTGCGTGCGTGCATTTCTATCCCGAAGGCACGCGATCGCACGACGGCTATGTGCAACGTTTTCATCGCGGCGCCTTCGATCTGGCGGTGGAATTGAGCCAGGAAATTCTGCCCGTCGTGCTCTGTGACACGAACACCGCGATGCCGCGCGACGCGTATTGGTTTGAACCGTATCACGCCACGGTGCGCGCCCTGCCGCGCATCACGCCGCAGAATTTTGATTATGCGCAGGGCAGCCGAGCCCTGATGCAGCATTGCGAAACCATCGTGCGAACGGCGTTGCAGCAGCAGCTTGACGCGGTCAACACCCCGAAAGTGGTGCGCCGCAAAGTGGGCCGACTCTATCGCTATCAGGGCAAATATGTGGAGCAGTTCGTGTATTGGAAGACGAAGACCGATCTCTTATTCGCCGCGTTGGATGCCGTGGTGCCGCGCACGGCGCACGTCCTCGATCTCGGCTGTGGCTACGGTCTGGCGACGCACTGGCTGGCGAGCTTCACGGATACGCGGACATTTTTCGGGGTGGACTACGACGAAAATAAAATCCGCGTGGCGCAACGCACCGCGCCGCAGCATCCGCGCATCCAGTTCGCTGTCGGCGATGTGCTGACGTGCGACTATCCGGAGTGCGACGTGGTCCTGCTGCTGGACGTGCTGCATTACTGGGAGCCGGCGAAACAGCAGTTGATCTTGAACCGGGCGCGCCAGGCGTTGCGACCCGGAGGGCGCTTGATATTGCGCGACGGGACGCGGGAGAAATCCGATGAGTATCGCCGGCTACAGCGCTGGGAAACTTTTGCCACGCGTTTCGGCCTGAACCGCACGCTGGAGGGATTGCATTTTCTGACCCAGGCGGAAATGGAAACCGTCTTGCGGAACGCCGGGTTTGCGAGCTGGGAAATCAAACGCGATGCAGGGCGGGATTCAAATGTGCTGTGGGTTGCAACGCCTTAGCTGTCGAGATTTTTTGCTGGACAAATTCCATGAATTCATCGCGGGAAAGGGCAAGGTATTTTTTGGGGGCGATGGGTTCTCCGAAGTGAACCTCAACTTTACGGAAGCCGCCGAACAAATCAAATTTACCGTGCTTAGTGGAAACCAACTGCATGTTCTCGATGAATATCGGCACAATCGGCACGCATGCCTCTTGGGCGATAAAATAAATCCCCGGCTGACATTCGGCGACCTGAACGCCGTTGCCGCGCGTGCCTTCGGGAAAGACGAGGAGATTAAAATCTTTCGCGGCACGACCGAAGGCCTGTAATTCGCGGACCTTGCCCGGATTCAGTTTTCCGCGATCCAGCAGGAAGCTGGTAGGCTGGCTCAGCCATCGCCGGATGCGTGAGGCGTGCCAGACATTTTTATCGCCGAGCGTCAGCATGGGATAGTTATCCGACAACCAGAAAATCGCTCCGAGCAGGATGGTGTCAAGCAGGCTGACGTGGTTGCAGACAAACAAATAACGCTGGTCGGGCCGCAGATGTTGCAAACCGTGCGTCCGCCGCAAGAAGGGCAGGGCAATCGCCAGGCTGGCCCCGATCCCCAGCAAAGCCTGGACGAAGATCAGTCGGCGGGAAATTTGCGGTGTTGGCGGCATGTTTAAAATTACTTTGCCCGACGGGCGGCTTGCAACAAATCTTCAAGCTGCTGTTGTTCCTTGCGGAACGCTGGATGCTCGGCGAGCGCCAGCTCAAACGCCTGCGCCGCCTCGACCGGCCGGCCCAGCGACAACAAGGCTTGTCCTCGCAGCCATGCGTTTTGGTAGAAGGCCGGATTCAACGTCTCGGCTTGTTCCGCCAACTTCAGAGCCGTTGCGGCGTCATGCTTTTTTAAGGCGTGGTTGCCGTCGGTCAGCAATTGTTTGGCCTGCCGCGCGTGTTCGTATTCGCCGTCGGCCAAGGTTGCATCCGCCGGAATCGTCAGCTCAGGTAGCTCCCGCGAAAAATCAGCCACGTCGAAGGCAACGAATTTGCCCAACTGGTTCGGCGGGGAAGCGGCCCAGAAAATGCCCGCAGTCAAATCCATCACCGTTGCGTGCGTAGCGATGAAGGCGTTTAGCGTGCCGCGGTGATCATTGCCGGCAAAGATGCCGCCGGGTAGTTTGCGATCTCGCAAAAAGTCCGCCGCCGCCTGCGCGCTGATGGCTCCGTGGGCGGAGGCAATCAATTCCTTCAGCCGGGCTTCGCGGGAAACCGACGTAGCCTCGGCCATGTAATTCGTATTGCGCGGACTATCGCGCAGGCCGGGCGTTTCAAAATGATTGGGGCAGATGATCGAGTCGCCCGCCGGTTCGCGCACATTGGTCACCGCCGGAGTTTTTTCGACAACGATGAATTTTCCATCCGCGCGGCTGCCGATCAGCCAAAGCGTTGAGACAAAGACCTTGGCTTCATTCAGGATCTTTAAAGCCTCGTCGAGGTTGTGCGCTTTTTCCAAAACTTCGCGGGCGACCATGGCGACGGGCGTGGCGGTTTCGCTGGGGAGGCTGGACGGCGCGCCGTTGATGGTTACCGAGATGCCGGCGCGGTTCATGCCCGAAACAACACCGGCCATGCCCGCCCACGCCAGCGAGATGAACGGGATGCCATTGTCCGGCTCGCACATCATCACCACGCGGTCGCGGCTGAAAACTTCGGCGGCTTCCCAGTCGAAATTGCGCCCCGTGATCAGATGCTGGTTCGTCGTCGCGCTGCCCCACGCGCCGAACGCCGTGCAGCCGGCCCGCGCGATGAGCGGGTTATCAATCATCATGTAGGATACATCGTGCGCCGCATGGTAATTCAGCAGCCGGTTGTAGAACGGGCCTTCCTCCGGGTGGATGTCGGGACAACCAAGCGTCGTGGCAAAAATTTCCAGGCGATAATCCAGTGGCACAAAGTCGCTCAAGTGGCGGTTGCGGTAGATGACGTAATTTTTCAACAGCTCCATCACCCAATGCTGCGGCACGTAGCCTTGGATCATCTTGAGAAATTCATTTTCCAGCGTGTGCATTTTGTCCTGCATCAAAACGCCGTCCGCATAACCCATCTCGAACGGCGACCCTTTCAGGTAAATCACCGTCAAGCCTTCGCGCTGGCTGACCCAGGATTTGCCCAGCCAGGTTTTGCCGTCACGCGTTTCGGGTTTGAGCTGAAGAATGGAAACATCCGCCGGCAACGGTGGCGGCTGGGCGATGCTGTAATGGACGATCAAAACTGCCGTGAGCCAGCCGGTCAGCGCCAGCACGACCACGGCGGACACAATCCATTTGAGCCATTTTTTTATTCGGATCGCCACAATAATAAAATCGTCTCGCCCGCCGCCTGTCCGCCTACGGAGAATCCGGCGAGCGCCTGAATCGTGCCGTCCTTCTCGGATAATTTCAACTCCACCCGCACCACCTCGCCCGGCAGAATCGGACGCTGGAATTTCGATTTGCGGACTTCGCGGATTCCCAGCGAACATTTCAAAAATACTTCCGCCGCGAACCGGGTGATTTCCAGTTGGAACACGCCGGGCAAGATCGGGCGACCGGGGAAATGCCCTGCAAAAACCGGGTCTTCCGCGCTGAATTTGAACTCATGCGTCGTCGTGCCGTCGGCGTTGACGTGCGCGTCACCGAGGCGGGCGGCGGCGATGGTCTCGCGCAGGTTCACGGCTTGCCTCCTCGCGGCTCGCGGAACATTTCCGCCGGTTGCGGGCCAGGCTTGGTTTCAACCGTCCGCAGATCGAGTTTATACGAGCGCCGTTCGATGAGGAAATGCGTCGGACTCAAAGTTTGCATTGGGCAGTTTGTTTCCGCGCGGTCGCTGAAAAGACATTTCAAATCCGCCGCGATGTAATTTTTCACCCATGCCGTCCGGAACGGCGGTTTCGCCTGCAGGACGAAAACCTGGCCGTCGGGGTTCACCAGCACATCCGCCAGGACGCCGCCAAAATTTTCCGTCATGATGAAGCGCAGTCCGAGCGCCGAACTTTTGGCCACATAGCCGTTCAAAGTGAATTGCCGCCCGCGCACTGTGAGCGTGCCGCGCTGGGTGATGAAGGCGTCGGCGGGAAATGCTGGCCCGGGACGCGGCAGGTTTGCCGTCGGCGGCAGTTCCGTGGTGGCGCAACCTGCCGCCAGCCAGACGAGTAACAAGATTGAAAAATTACGGCGCATCGGTCACGGCTGCGCGAATGGCGGCGACATCCAGCGGTTTGATCTGGTCGAACGTTCCCGTCGGGAACGTCACGTTCCGCCGCTCGCGGGTGAAAATAATCCGGGTGAAATCACCGCCGGGCTCGCGCATCACGACCTCGCGCGTGGCGGAAAAATCCGACGGCATCCGCACTTCGAGCGCCGCCAGCATGCCACGCACGTTTTCATCCTTCGGCACGAGCGTCAGCACCGCGAGGCTGCGGTTCGTCGCCACCGAGATCGTGAAATCACCGGTCAGCGCATCCAGTTTGCCCTGGTTCATCAACGCCATCTGCTCCATCACGCGCTTGAGCATCTGCGGAAAACCCAGCTTCAACTTCGTCCAGGTCCCGTCGTTGTTCTCAAACTGCGCGACGGATTTCTGGTCGCCGAGCAGAATGGATTGAAACGGCGCGGTGGTTTCCCAGCGGATCAGGTCCGGCCGGCCGATCAGCATCACGCCCTCGCTTTTCAACGGATCGGTGAACAGTTTTAGATGCCGTTCCTGCGTGAAATCCAGCGCCACCGACTTGAGCGAGGACATTTTCTGCTGGAGATCTTGCAAGATCGGCTTGGGGTTTGTCACGGGCTGCAAACTCGCATCCTCCGCCGCGAACAGCGTGAAGGCAATCAGTGTTAGTGCGATGGAAAAAAGTTTTTTCATTTGAGCAGCTCGTCCAGCCGCACGACAGCATAGTCACGTTCCTGCAATTTCGCCAAAAGTAGTTTCACCGTCGCCACCAGCTGCGCGGCGGGAATGTTGCCATCATGCAGCAAGATGATGCCGCCCGGCTCCAACCGCCGCAGGATGCGCTGCACGATGCGTTCGGGGTCGGTGATTCGCGTGTCCAGGCTGCGCACCGACCAACCGACCACGGTTAATCCCAGCGCCGTCGCCGCGCGAAAGATTCTGGGATTGGACAGCCCGACCGGCGGACGGAAAAATTTTGGAACCGCGCCGCTTGTGTCTTGGATCACTTTCTGCGTTTGCAGCATTTCATCCTTCAGCCTGGCAACCGTGAAAAAATTAGTCGCATAGCTGTGGTTGAAGGTGTGGTTGCCCAGCAGATGGCCTTCGCGGGAAATGCGCGCCGTGAGTTCGCGTTCGGCGACGACTTTTTTGCCGATGCAGAAAAACGTGGCTTGCACTTTCGCTTCGCGTAGCACGTCCAGCAACGTCGGCGTTGAACGCGCGTCCGGCCCGTCGTCGAATGTCAGTGCGACACAGCGACGCGACGCATCGCCGCGACAGATGAACGGACCGAAGAAGCGCATTTGCGGAAACGCGACGCCAAAACCGGTGAGCAACACGAACGCGCTGATGATCACCAGGAGCAAAATGATTTTTCCTGCGATCACCGCAAGGACGCCGAGCAGCAGGGCGCTGATCAAAACCTTGTGAAACCGGCTCATGGCTGGACGCAGCATAACGCTTTGCCGCCACGCGGCGAAAGTGTGTAAAGCAGGACGCCGCGTTGTCGCTGGATAGCCAGTTCCACCGCCACGGAAAATCCGAATGCGGAAGCTGATTGAAATTCCCCGCACAGCTGCTTGTAAGTTTGGTGTTCCAGCGGGCGTCCGGCACGGGACGACAACGCGGCGGCGACGGCGGCGTAGCGCTCGTCCAGTTCCGGCCAGCCGCCGGCTCCGCTCAAAATCACATCCACCGTTTTTAAGTCAACGGACGCCGCGATCCAGTCCGCCTCGCGGGTGGCGTTAAACGGCTGGCGATAGCGACCGAGCCGCACCTTCGTCACGCGCGCCAGCGGCACGGTCGCGGTCTCCGCGCGCACGAGGCTGGCGATCATCGCGCCTTCGCCCGGCCGGTTTGATTCGCTCCACAGTCCCCAACGCCGGCCGATGCCGAGGATGTATTTGTTTAACTCGTCCACCGCGCCGGTCAGAACACAGTCCGCCTGATCGTTCGCCAGTTGGGAAATGCCCTGCCACAGCGCGCACTCAAAAGAAATTTCGCCGGCCGTCGGCGCGGAGTTCAAGCCGCGCGCGCCTTGGTCAATGGCGACCTGCGCGGCGGCGGCGTTGTGAACGGAGTTGGGGAACAGCGCCGGCATCGGCTCACGCTCGTCCTTGGTGATCATGTTCTCGATGAACAGCGCCGCGGTTTCGAGACAGCCCATGCCGGTGCCCAGGGCGACAGCCACGCGCTGCGTAGAATCCGGTGCATGACTGCGCCGTGCGGCCAGCAGCCCCATTTGCAAGAGACGGCTGAACCGGCGGCGTTGATTCGGCGTGAGCTGTGCGGCATCGGCGAGCGGCCCACAGGCATGGACGGAAACTGTTCCCGGCGGCATGGGCGGTGTGATTTCGCGGACGCTGATGGTGCCGGGGCCGATGAGGCCAAGGCCGGTGACTGCGGGAATGGTCGGCTGCGGAGCCTGCGTCAACGGCGTCACATCCGGTTTGGAAAAAATCAGCACGGCGTTATTGCCGCCGAAGCCAAACGAGTTGCTCATCACATGCGTCAACGACGCGGATTGCATTTTGGTGATCGGTTCGAGGCCGATGGCCGGGTCCGGCGTGGTGAAGCCAGGATTGGGCGGTAACTGCTGCCGTTGCAACGCCGCGATGCAAACTACGGCTTCCATTGCTCCACTCGCAGCCAGTGCGTGGCCGAAAAATCGTTTCGTGCCCGAAAACGGCGGCACGCGATCGTTGAATAATGTTTTCAACGCCCGGCCTTCCGCGAGGTCGTTGTCGCGCGTGCCGGTGCCGTGCGCGTTGACGTAATCAATCGCCGCCGCGTCCAAGCCAGCCCGGCGCAAAGCCGATTGCATCGCCGCGAGTGCGCCTGCGCCATCGGGATCAGGTGCGGTGGCGTGATGCGCATCGCAGCTCGCGCCCCAGCCGGTGAGGCGTGCGAGAATCGTGGCCCCGCGTTTCCGCGCGGTTTCCTCGGCTTCGATCACGAGCATCCCGGCGCCTTCGCCCAACGTCATCCCGGCGCGCGCTGCATCGAACGGACGGCAGCCTGCCGCATCCACGAGCAGCAGCGAGTGGAATCCGCCCCAAGTCATCAGCGACAATGAATCCGCGCCGCCGGCGAGCATCACGTCCGCTTCGCCGGACATGATCAAATCAGCCGCCGTCGCGATGGCCAGTGCGCCGGAAGAACACGCGGTAGCCAGCGTCATGCTGGGGCCGAACAATCCGAAATCATTCGCGATGAGATCCACGGCGGAATTGCATTCGTGAAAGCGCGTTGGCCGGGCGCGAATTTTTCCGCGTTTGATGAGCGTGGTGAGAAATTGTTCGCTGTCGAACGAGCCGCCGACGGAGCAGCCGAGCACGATGCCGGCTTGATCCGCGTAATCCGGCAAGTTGATTTTGGCGGAAGCCAGCGCTTCGCGGGCGGCAAGCCAGCCGAGCTTGTCGCTGCGCGAACTGTGCAGTGGCGCGCCAAGCGCGATCAAATCTTCGCGGATTTCGCCGACGGGAATCTGGCCGTAGCGCGGCGATTGAAACAGGCTCAAAGGTTTCAGCCCGCTGGTGCCCTTGGTGATGGATCGCCAGACTTCGTCCACGCCGCAGCCAGCCGCCGTCACGATGCCGAGACCGGTGATGACTGGAAAACGGGCGGACACTAGGCGTGGCGTTTGGCGTTGACGAAGGCGGCGAGCGTGCTGATGGATTGAAACGCCGGGCGACCTTCCTCCATGTCCTTGATCACGATGCCGTAATTTTTTTCCAGCATCACGACCAGTTCCAGCGCGTCAATCGAATCCAGTTCCAGACCGCCCGCGCCGAACAACGGCGCGTCATCCGCGATCTGGTCGGCGGTGACATCCTGGATATTCAACGAAGTGATGATTTTTTCTTTGATGTCCGTAGCAGAGATTTCCATGAAAAATAATTGTCCGAATTTCAGGGACGCAGCTTAGCACACAGCGTTTTTATGTCACGGTCAAACTCCCCGGTAACCGTCTGTTTAACATCGTCGCGTTGAAGGAAAACCGCGCAGGCGCTCGCGACCGGAGGTTGCTGAATCAACTCACCGGCGGTGGCCGAAATGACCTCGACATAAACGCAGACGCATCCATCCGCCTCGCGTCGTCGGAGCAAATCCATCGCCTCGGTCAACACTTCGCGGCCATCGCCGACGAAGCATAGATTAGGCCCGGTCAACCGGTGACGGATTGCGATTTCACCAATGGCCGCGCTCGGCAAAGTGTAGGCGAACAAAGTAGGGCTTGGCCCGCCCACGGCCGCGCGGCCGCGCCAGAATTCCACATCGGTGGTCAGTGAGCCGGCTTTGGCCGCTAGGCAGATGGCGACGCGATCGCGCGGAAGCAACTCAAAATTGACGCCGAGGTTTTCCACCGCGAGCAGCGCCAGTTGGCTCGCCAGATCGAGCCGGCCGAAACGCGGGCCGAGCCGGGCCGATTTCAAATCGGCCTCGGTCACATGGCTGGTGGCGCTGAT
>Ga0207702_10003918_pt1 | contig 13403 bp, 7 predicted proteins | sample KBSCornC62_FD_184302 | JGI IMG/M metagenome (GOLD analysis project Ga0207702, IMG submission 184302) | Corn rhizosphere microbial communities from Kellogg Biological Station, Michigan, USA - KBS Corn C6-2 (SPAdes) (version 2) | ecosystem: Host-associated > Plants > Roots > Rhizosphere > Soil ...
CAGTTTTCGGAATATCTGGGTGCGAGAGATTCGTTAAAGCCTGCTGAAAGAAGACTCACTACTCTGGAAGCGCAGGCGCAAGTGCCCAATGTCGTTGACTAAGCACCTACTGCCGATTTCCATTCTGGGGTCGCTTATGCTTCCTCGCTCGGTTTCTGCATCTTGCGCGATTAGACGCCAGCTGTGATGATGTTCGCGCCAGGCTGGCTTGCGGTTTCGCCGGCTTCCAGTTCGTTCCGGAATCGGATATGACGGAGACGGGTTAGCTCTACGAGCGGACGCCAGGCGGCGTGTACCAGGTGGTGCTTGATCAACAGACGCCAGAAGCGGTTGGAACGTTTGTACAAGTACGACATGGCGAGATAGGGCGGAACAGCGCGCCAATCGGCGGGACGACGGCGCCAAATTGAAGTGTGCGAGAAGAGGCGCCGGTAGATCCAGGCGTAGCCCTCTTCCAATTCCTCGGGCGACATATGTTTCGGCTGGAAGACGGCATGCGCGGTGTCGTACAAAGACCAGTCGCGATGTAGCAAGCGCTTTTCGACTTCCATTTGCCGGAAGAGAGGCGTCGCGGGGTAAGGGGTCAGAATATGAAACGTCGCGCACTCGAGACGGTTCTCTTCAATCCAGTCGGCGGTGCGGGCGAACACATCTTTGCGGTCATGATCGAATCCCAGCACAAAGGAACCATTCACCTGGATACCGTTCTCGTGCAGCATACGGACGCGGCGAGCGTAGTCCGCCGCCTTGGGCGTTTTCTTTTTTGCAGCGGCGAGATTTTCATCGGTGAGCGACTCGAATCCTATGAATACGCCCGTGCATCCGCCTAGAGCCATGGCGCGGATCAAAGATGGATCGTCAGTGACATCGATGGAAACGGCCGCGCTCCAGATTTTGTTCAGCGGCCGAAGGGCCTGACACAATTCCCGCAAATACGCGCGGTTCGATCCGAGATTGTTATCGATGAAAACGCCGTAGGGCTGGCCATCGGCCAGAAACTCCGCGGCGATCTGGCGGGGATCCCGCATGCGATACGGCATGCGCAAACCATCGGTTGCCAGATAACAAAAGCCGCAGCGATTGTGACAACCGCGTGTCGCGATCAAACTGGTGGAAGTGAGAAAGCTCTTGCGAGGAAGGATCGAGCGCTTCGGAGCGGGGTCCCGGCGGTAGTCCGTATCATACGCGGCCGCATAATTCGGCTGCAGACCTCCCGCCTCCGCATCGGCGAGAATGCGAGGCCAGAGTTGCACGCCGTCGCCGATGGCGAGCGCATCGGCAAAAGGCACGCACTCTTCGGGACAGGACAACACGTGCAGGCCGCCCAGCACAATCTTGCTGCCGCGGCTGCGGTACCACTGCGCCAAATCGAAGGCCCGTTTCGCAAACGTCAGGTGAACGGTGATACCGACCAGTTCGGGTATAGGTGTGAAGGGCGGCCGCCCGTCCAGCAAATTTTCGTCCCAATACTGGACCTTCCAGTGTTCGGGTGTTGTCGCCGCGAAACTGGTCAAGGCGAGCGTCGGTGTCAGGACGTGTTTGCCGAAGCTGGCGTTTGGGTCCTTTGCATAAAAGGGATTGATAAGAAGGGCATAGCGTGGCTCGATGCTTCCGGCCGGGAGTCCGGGGTCGAGGAATGGTGGTTGGGTCATCTCAATCGGAAGCCACGGGCGGCGAGAACGGGGCGTGAAGAGTGCCATTGCTGATAGCAACTACTTTATATAACAAAGTATACCGAGTCAAGCCGATTTGACCATAGGTTTTGAATTCGTGCCTTCCTGCTTCGCTTATTGCAACAATCCAAAGACCGCGACGCTGTTCATGCCGCCGACGATCACTCGGCCATCGGCGATGGTTGGGGCAATGTATTTGTTCCCGGAACCGAACAGATCGCGGCCGGAGTTCACCTGCCTGCTGTTATACAGTTCCATCACGAGATTCGTGGCATCGTAGGCGTGAAGGACCGCTGGATTAGCGTTTTCGACCGCCCACAGAATCGCGTCGCTGGTCCCGTTGGCGGAGATCGAGGGCGTCGTGCCCGGATATTCGAAGAAGTTTGCAGTTGTAGATGTGGGTTGAGACGGCAAGACCGCGTTGTTGACTGTGAACGCACGAATCCGATCTCCTACGGCGCCGTAATATACCGTTCCGTTGAACCATGCCGGAGAGGTAAACACGGTCCCGCCCAATGCTCCGTCTAGCTCCTGATAGAGTGTGCCGTTGTTCTGCGGATTGAATTTTCCCATGTTCGTACGGTTGAACACGTAGAGCCTGCCGTCTTTGCCCGCCGCTGTGCCGAGCTGAACGGTTTCGCCGGCGGAGTTCTTCAAATCCGGAAGCAGGAGCACGCCGCCGGAGCCGAGATCCTGATCCTGAGCGGATTCCGTCACGGTACTGCTCATCGTCCAGTAATCTTCCGGGATTACTTGGTTGTTGAGAGTGCCGAGCCTGACAAAGGCGTTTCCAAAATCGCCGCGATTGGGAAAACCGCGAGCGTCGAGAGTGGTGTCGAACGAGCCGTTGGCGACAGCTACAAAGATCCGGCCGGTAGAGGCATCGGCAGCGAGCCCGCCGCCAGCATTCCAGAGCGCGGCTCCGCTGCCGTTGGGCGCGAAGTTGAACACACTCACCTGCTTGAGAGTCAAGCGATCATAACCGATCAGCCAGCCAGTGTAGGGACGGAAGTCGCAATGCGAGCCCCAACCGGTATAGACCACGCCATTGAGCAATAGCAGGCTCGGACGCGTTTTGTACTGCTTAGGATCGAAGAAGACCTGTCCGTTGCTGCTGTTATCGCCAATACCTGGATAGCTCGCGGTAATTTCGATGGGACCGCCGAATTGTTCTAAACCTGTGGTAATGTCCAGTGCGTGCAGGCGGTGATGATAGTTGGCGGAAGCATCTTTGCTCATGCCTAAGACGTAAATCGTCCCGTGCGCGCCGGCGGCGAGATCGATCACGGGCGTCGCAGTGATTCCGATTTCGGGCGTGACCTGCCCGCAACCCCGATCGTCGGAGGGAACTTCTCCGGCGTTCAGCAATGTGGCATGCCACAGCACGGCGCCGTTACTCGCGTCGATGGCATAGACGGAATCGTGCTCGGTAGCCGTGAAGATCACGGAACGGACGCCCTGCATGGGAAAATTCAATTGCGAGACATATAAAGGCTGCGCGTCTACTTTGCCGTCGACCGGAACAGAAAAGAGTTTTCCGAACGAGGAGGAGTTCACGTTAGCGTGAGTGAGAATCGTTTCTGTCAGATTCTGGCCGGTTCGGGCGAGGTCATTGTGATAGGTCAGTACGTTTGTGGGTGTCTGGGGGGGAACTGGAGCTGGAGCTGGACCGGGACCGATTTGAGTTGAAGGAGAGGTGGAGCTTCGACAGCCAGCGCCGACCAGGAAGGCAATTATCAGCAGCGAGAGGTAGAAAGAGAGGGAATGAACGCGAGACCTCATATGCCTGTAGCGTAGCGTTTTGATGGGCAAACCGGGCAGACCGCCGCCCTCGAGGCTCAGAAATAGAGTTTCAATCCAAATTGCAATTGCCGTCCGGTGGAGGCCGAGGAGTTCAGCTTTCCAAAAGACGAGTTGCCGATCGTGAGCGACGGGCTGTTCGCCGAAGGTAAGAAAAACGCGGGCGTGTTGGTGAGATTGAAAGACTCCGCGCGGAATTGGAAGATGTAGCGCTCCGCGAAAGTGAAGTTGCGGAATATGGAGAAGTCGAGGTTTTTTGTGCCGGGACCACGCCCGGCGCGGCGCGCAAGAGTGCCGAACTGCGTAATGGGCGTGCCCTTTACATTCACGACAGCGGTGGGCGCCGAGAAAGCGGCGGGATTGAAGTAGCCGTCGGCGCCGGGATCGGGCAAATACATCGGGACGCCGGACACGCCGTTCGGAACGTTGAACGTGGCGAAAATATTCGATGCAATCAAGCTGGTGCGGATATCGGTGGGCAAACCTTTCTGGAGCGTGAGGATGCCGTTTAACTGCCAGCCGCCCAGAATGGCGCGTGCGATTCCCGGTTGAGAGAAGAACGGTTTCCCTTTGCCGAAGGGCAGCTCGTAGCCAGCGCTGGTAACAAAAACGTGGGAGATGTCGAGAGGCGCATACGATTTTTCTTTGCGCAGATTCCAGCTATCGAGAGGATTGGTGGTCCCGCCGCTCTGGCTGAAGGAAGTATTCCCGCCCGACCCATTCGCTTCCAAATTTTTCGACCAAGTGTAGTTGACGAGAAAGTTAAAGCCTTGACTGAGACGTTTTTCGGCTCGCAGATTGAGGGCGTTATAGAAGTTGTTGCCATTAGCGGAATCCATAACGACCTGGTTGCCGACGTTCGGGAAGAGACGGGATGCCTGGTTGGTGCCTCCGGCGAGGCCCGTGGCCCATCCGATCTGATTGAGGTTGACGCGGCTGGTCAGGTGTGTGCCACGTACGCCAGAATAAGCGGCCTCTACGACCATGTCTCGAAGCAGTTGGTATTGGATGCCGAAATTCCACATGTATACTTGCGCCGGCTTGCTGTTGGCGAAATCGGCGGTGCGGATGAGCAGGCCCAGGGGATTGGCCGGCGTAAAGGTGCTCAGATCGGCCGAGTTTGGACCTACACGAATGGGGTCACCGATTTTCATAGGGGGCACGATGGTGCCGGTGGCGCTGGTGGCGGGAGAAATGACAGTGGGCGCATTTGGAGGGTTCGCACCGAAGACGGTCGCCGATTGGTTGGATTCGCGCGGTCCGTAGAAAAGTCCGGTGCCGCCGCGAATGGTCCAACGGGTCGCCGGGCTGTAAGCGAACCCGAGACGCGGAGCGAAATTCAGCGGGTGACTGTCGACAATGGCGCGTGAGAAACCGTCCTGGCCGGGTAAGGCGAATTTGCCGGTGGCCGCGTTGAAGAGGCCGCCGCGATCACGGGCGTCGACCGGCTGTGTGTACAACTCGTAGCGAAGGCCTAAATTTAAGGTCAGCCTTGAAGTCACTTTCCAATCGTCCTGGAAGTACGTGCCGAAATAGACGGTGCGCGAGCGCGCCCAATCGAGCAGCTGCGTGCCGGTGAGCTGTGCCGGATCGCCGAGGAGAAAGTCGGCGAGAGGAGCGCCGGAGTTAGGGACATCGGAGGAAGAGCTGAAGAAGGAGCCAAATACGGTAGAACCGCCACCGTAAACGGTATCGAAACGATCGCGGCGGACGTCGGCTCCCATTTTGAACGAGTGGTTGCCTTTGATCCAGGAAAGGTCGTCGGCGCCTTCGAACAGATTTTCGATGTTCAGGTTGGGCCCCCCGGAGCCAAGCGAGCGGAATTGCTGCGAGCCGCCTGTGGACGAACCTGCGTAAGAGAACTGAATCTGCGGAAAGGTCTGGGCGGGGAAGGGATAGACGGCGATTCCGTTTTGGTTGGCGAAGGCGACGCCCTCATCCGCGCCGAGGACGACCTGGCTGCCGTTGTGGCGCGTATAGCCGAAGCGGACCTCGTTGACGAGCGTCGGTGTGAACAGATGGACTTCGTTGAGAACGGTGTTTACCGAATTATTGATGTTGTCGGTTCCGCCACCGAGAAAGCCGCTGAAGCTGCCGGGGCTGGTGCTGGTTTGAATGGAGCGCGAGACGCGGCCAAAAAGGCTGTCACTTTGTGAAATGTGATGGTCGACGCGAACATCGAATTGATCGCTATTAAAAGGCTGCTGGCCGGTGAAGAGATAGTTGTTTGCCTGCGCGCCGGGAACCCCAAAATTCGGTTGGGGCAGGAGCGCGAGCGTGGCGAGCGCGCCGGCATTCAGTTGGGTAGCGGGAATCTGGTTGCCTGGGAAGGGTGTAGCGACTACCAGGCCGCGCGAGTTGAAGCGGCGAGTTGTCGGATCGAAAATCTGGCTAGCGTAACTCGAAAAATCGCCGGTGCGGAAGGCGGGCGGGGGAATATCGATAACCGTCGAGGACGCCGAAGTGCGACGGCGAACTCCCTCGTAGTCGACGAAAAAGAAAGTTTTGTTATGGCCATCGTATAGCTTGGGCAGCACCACGGGGCCGCCCAACGTGAAACCGAACTGATTCTGCTTGTACGGCTGGCGCGGGGTTCCGGCAGCGTTCGAAAAGAAATTATTCGCGTCGAAGACGTTATTGCGCACAAATTCCCAGGCGTCGCCGTGCAGGCCGTTGGTGCCCGATTTGGTGATGGCGCTGACGATGGTTCCCGCGGAACGGCCAAATTCGGCGCTGTAGTTGTTGGTTTTCACTTTGAACTCGGCGACAGCGTCTACCGAGGGCGAATAGTTGATGCCGTTGTAGCCGATACCGCCGGCGGTCGCGATCGTGTTGTTGTCAATTCCATCGAGGAGTATGTCATTGGTTTGATAGCGACCGCCGCCAGCGGTGAATGGAAGATTCGAATTCAGACCTTTGACGGGAACAGCGTTGCCGGAGAGTAGACCGAGAGACCAGACGTTTCTGCCGTTCAGAGGAAGGTCGTTGACCTTTTTGTTGTCGATCACCTGGCCGAGCGAGGACGTGGCCGTGTCAATGAGAGGGGCGCCCCCAGTTACTTCGACCGATTCGGTGATGACGCCGGGCTGGAGGGTGACGGGCAGGTTCAACACTTTGTCGACCACCAGAACAATATCGTTAAAGACCTGGGTTTTGAAGCCCGGCACTGTGACCGTGACTGTATATTGGCCAATCTGGAGATTCGGCGCGCTGAATTCGCCGTGGTCGTTAGTGGTGACCTCGCGGGATGTGGCCCGCGCCTTCTCGGTAATCGTGATCTTGGCTCCGGGAATCACGGCTCCGCTGGCATCCTGAATGGTACCGGTGATGGTGGAACTAGCAACTTGCGCGAAAGCGAAATTCAACGCAAGGACAAAAAGAATAACTGCACGTAGAGTGGCGAACATTGGCACGTTTCCTCATAGGCGGGCGATGAGAAGCCCCCTTTGTCTTATGGTCTGACCAGTGATGGTATCAAATAGCATGCAATTAGGGAGACCGAATTGCATCCAAAAACGGAAGGATTGCTCGAATCTTCGCTATACGTAGACGATGTTGCCCGCTCGGCGCGTTTTTACGAGAAGATTTTCGGATTTCGCGTTATTAAAGACTTCGGGGAGCGCGGCTGCGCGATGGAGGCAGGCGCGCGACAGGTCCTGCTGCTATTTAAAAAGGGCGCTTCGCACACTGTTCAGTCTCCGCACGACGGCGATGGCGAACTTCATGTTGCGTTCGCAATTGCGGCGTCCGAGCGCGAGAGGTGGGAAGAGTGGCTTGCGAAGAACGGAATCGCGATCGAGGAGAAGCGCACGTGGGACTTAGGCGGCGAGAGCATCTACTTCCGCGACCCGGACAGGCACCTATTGGAAATTGCAACGCCAGGCGTCTGGACGATCTACTAGTCGGCTAGAGGGTTTGGCCGGATCTGGAAATGCAATACTTTGCTGGTGGTTCCTTTGCCGGTCTCGCTGTGGAACGGTGTACGAGTGCCCCAGGTGGCCCAGAGGCCTTTGCCTTTCCAGCCGGCTTTGGGATCGTCGAAGCGGCCGTCCATGCCCTTGGAGAAAAACCCGAGCGGATAGGGAACGCGCAGGATCACAAATTTTCCATTGACCAGAGCGATGAGCGAATCGGATGAATTGCCCGTGATAATGGGCGTATTTTTTCCGAGACCGAGTGTATCGAATTGGTCGACCCAATCGTAGTAGTGCGAATCGGCGCTACCCGAACCTTCGACACCACCGAAGTTGGGTCCGGGCGTGGGATAGAGTGTCCAACCTTCCGGACAGTGCTGCCCGGTGGCTTTGGGGCCGTTCAGCGGTCCTTTACATTTGCGGCGATCGAAGCTCGCCAGATGGCCGCTTCCGAGCGCCACCCACACCACGTTGTTGCGATCGATATCCATGCCACGCGGCGAAAAGCCCGATGCCTTTGCTTTGGGATTGCGCCAGGGGACCTCATAGTATTCGGCCAACGCAGTTTCGGGCGGATTCGTTCCGGGATTGAGCCGGGCAATGCCGCCGGGGAAGCCTAAGATGCTACCCCAAATCATTCCATCCGTCCCGACCGCGATTCCGTAAAACGCGGCGTTCAGCCGCGTATCGCGCTCGGGGTCCACGTCGCCGCCGCTCAGCGCGGCGGTCGTTCCGAGGCTCTCTCCGCTCGGTGCGGTCAGCACTTTCTGCTCGGACTCCAGATAGGCATCGCGTTTGCCGTTGCCGTTGGTGTCGAGCACCAGCGCGGTCCAGCCTTGCGATTTTTGTGCGTCATGAGTCTGGTCCCACACGCGCGTATTCAGCCATCCGACTACGCCGCCGCCTCCACCACTGCTGGTCCAGAGCGTGTTATTGGCATCGGAGGCAAACACCAGGTGATGCGTGCCGTAGCAGGTGTCAACCAAGGAAGTCTGCTGCGTTGCCGGATCGTAGACCGCGAGCTGCCGTCCGGAGGTGGCGACCGGAGTGAGCTTCGCCGATATCAGATCGGAACCCTCTTTACAGAAGGCGGGATTTGCATTTGCTCGAATGCGCGAAGTGAGCCACACGCGGCCGCGCTCATCGAGCATCGGATTGTGGACAGTGGTGTGACTATCCCAGATTGGTTCGTCGCCCCAAAACGTGGAAGGCTGCAGTGGTTTCGGCTGGCCCGGTGTATCGGGATCGCGATAGGGAACCTTCACACGGCTGATGGTGTGATGCACGGGATCAAGCACCGGCAAGTAATCGCGGCTTTCCTCCGGGGATCCGTAAATCAAGCCATTGGCGTTTACCGACGGATTGCGTTTGTCGGTCGCGATTTCGTCATGCAGATAGGCTTTGGGATCGGCCCAGTCCCATTGGGTAATGACAACGTTGCGCTCGATTCCCTGCGGCCTCGGCGGCGCTTCGGCGGGGAGTTCGCCCTGCGCGATGCGGGTAGTCCAATTCCCAAATTCAGCGGTTGCTCTTTCGGGGCCGAGCTGCGTGAGGCCGCCAATCATGGAGCGGCCGGCTTGTCCGGATTGCACACGGCGCATCCACGCTTTCGCGGGCGAATCGAAATTACTGAAGAGCTCCGGTATGGTGCGTGTGTACAGATTGCCTAGCTGGTGGCACGACTCGCAGCTATCGGTCTTAACAAGGTGCAGCCATTGCCCTTGAGTTTTGATTTTTGGCGAAATGCCGTTTCCGGAAGGTCCGGTACCCGGGAATTCATTCTCTTTCGGTATGCCGAGCATTGCATACCAATAATTGCCGGGATATATCTGCGCGGCCGTTTTCTTGTCCGGCGCCACAGTCGGTTTGAGATCGATTTGTTTTCCGGGATGTGTCTGAACCTTCGGCGAATCAACCAGTCCATAGCCGCGCGCCCAAACTGTGTACGTCGCTGCGGGCAGCGAGGGAATCAAATAGCGGCCCTGCTGATCGGTGACGACCTCTTTGATATAGCGAGTCGGCAAATCGGTGGTTTCCGCGATCACCCAGACGCCGGGTTCGACGCCTTTGGCGCTGGAAACCACTCCGCCGATCTCGTCGCTTTTGACCTTTACTGTTGAGTTCTGTCGTGCGAAGAGAGATGTAGTAATCGTTACGACGAAAAAACTAGAGACGCATAGGAATTCAGCAGCCCGCATGCGGTTATCTCCATCCTTGGACGGTTAGTATATACCCGAACCAGCGGAGCGCGTTGCGCCGGTGGGGCGCATACTATACTCAGTCCTGATGCAGACAGGGAAGTCCGATCCGGTATACGATGTGGTGGTCATCGGCAGCGGGGCGGCAGGTGGAATGGCTGCGTGGAATCTGACGCGCCAGGGCGTCAACGTGCTGGTGCTTGATGCCGGCGAGCGCTTCGATCGCGCGAAATTCTGGACCCATGTCAAGCCGTGGGAAGCGATTGCGCGCCACGATCGTGGCCAGAAATCGCCGACTTTTTATCTGAGCACTGACGAACAGCCTTATTTGACGCCTTCGGATCGTCCATTTGAGTTAATTCGTGTTTGGGGCCGCGGCGGCAAAACGAATGTTTGGGGCCGCGTCGCGCTGCGCTATTCCGATGTCGATTTTGAAGGTCCGGCGCGGGACGGCTGGGGCATTCCGTGGCCGATTCGATACAAAGACATCGAGCCGTATTACGATCGAGTGGATCAGTTCATCGGTGTGTGCGGCGGGACGGACGATCAGGACTCGCTGCCCGGAAGTAAATATATGCTGCCTGCACCCGCGCCCCGCTGTGGCGAACGGTTGTTGCAAAAGGCCGCACGGAAGATCGGCATTTCGATTGTCGCGGGGCGGCGCGCCGTTTTGACGAAACCGCACAACGGGCATGCGGCGTGCCACTATTGCGGTGCCTGCGGCTCGGGTTGCGATGTGGGAGCGTTCTTTAACGCGTCGGATTACCTTATTGATCCGGCCATGAAAAGCGGCAAACTCCAGGTAATCGATAATGCGGTGGTTGCCCGAATCCTGGTGAACGGCCGCGGCCTCGCGAGCGGCGTGCAGTACTTCGACCGGCGCACCAAACAGGAACGGCGGGTTCGCGCGCGCGTCGTAGTCCTAGGCGCTTCTTGCGTCGATTCGAGCCGCATTCTGCTGAATTCCACGTCGACCGTTTATCCAAACGGCATCGGAAACTCGTCGGATGTGATCGGCCGTTACTTGTGCGAGCAGATTCGCTTTCACGTGTATGGCTTTGTGCCGGAATTACTAGGCGGCGAAGTGCATGACGATAGCGGAATCGGCGGTGAACATATCTATATGCCACGATTCAATCATCGCGACGGCCGCAAACGCGACTACATACGCGGGTTTGGCATGCAGTTCTGGGGTTGCGGCGCGCAGACCGATCTGGCCTATGCGAAAAGAATGCCCGGATTCGGGGCCGATTTCAAGAAGGCAGTTAAGCAGCGTTATCCGGCACTGGTGGCGCTTCATCCATACGGCGAAACATTAGGCCGCCCCGAGAACCGCATCACTGTAGATAAGGCGAATGTGGACCTGTACGGCGTACCGCGTTTGAAGATCGACTATCAGATCGGCGAGAACGAACGCAAAATGGCGGATGAGATGTATGATAGGGCCCTCGACATTTTGCACTCCGCCAAAGCGGAAATTGTGCCATATGAAAAAGGCTGGCTCGATAGCGCGGGTTCCGCTATCCATGAGCACGGCACCTGCCGGATGGGCGACGATCCGAAGAAATCCGCGCTGAACGGCTTTAATCAGATGCACGAAGTGAAGAATCTGTTTGTGGTGGATGGCTCGTCGTTCACTACCGCAAGCGAGAAGAATCCGACTCTCACGATTCTCGCGCTCTCCTGGCGCGCTACGGATTATCTGGCTGAGGAGATGAAGCGCGGGAATTTGTAACCGCCGAAGCTAGGAATTTTGTGTAGCCTGGATTCGCCGGTCGAGTTCCGCCCAGATTGCCGAGGTTGGAACAGACATGAGGGAATCGGCCAAAATCGGCGGCTGATCGTCTCGGCAGGACCAAATTTGTCGCGTTTCCGGATCAACGACGTAAATGTTCTTGATTCCCAAATCGCCGTAGAACTGGCACTTCCCGAGTACCTGCGAAAATTGGTCGTCGGGAGACAGAATTTCGACAACAACCTCCACTGGCCGAGTCGGGTAAGGTAATTCAACCTGACCGGGAAGAACAGCAGTTACGTCCGGCAGAGGCTGAAAATCAGCGGAGATTTTCAGCTTCACTTCCGCGCCGGATTCGTAGCCAGCATCGTCCAGCAGCCGCATGATGATTTTTTGCAGCATGCTGTGAATCCACGTCGGCATCGCTTTCTGAACGGGCTGGCCGAACCAGTATTCGAAATACGGCTTCTCATGGCCGTATTGCCGCTCGAACTGTTCGACGGTCATGCTTTATTGTCACATTGGCTAAGCCATGGCGGCTTCCAGCTCTTCTTCGCGAATCTGCTCCGGGCGTGGGGCGAGACGCGCTTCGGCTGGTTTGAATTTCACGGAAACCAGCTTCGAAACGCCGGGCTCTTGCATGGTCACGCCGTAGAGAGCTTGCGCCGCTTCCATAGTGCGTTTGGCGTGCGTAATGACGATGAATTGTGTTTGCTGCGCCATTTCCTGCAGCAATCGGGTAAGGCGTTGAATGTTGGGCTCGTCCAGAGGAGCGTCGACCTCGTCGAGAATACAGAACGGACTAGGTGAGTACTGAAAAATGGCCATGAGCAGCGCCATGGCGGTCAGCGATTTTTCGCCGCCCGACAACAATAGAACGCTCTGCAATTTCTTACCTGGAGGCGAAGCGACAATATCGATACCCGATTCGGCCAGGTTCTCTTCGTCGGTCAGGCGCATCTCGCCAATGCCGCCTCCGAATAGAACCTGGAACATGACTCGGAAATTTGCGTTGATTGCGTGAAAGGCTTCGCCGAAACGCTTGCGGGATTCCGCATCGATTTCCTGAATTGCTTTTTCAGTGTCACGAATGGAATCGAGGAGATCTTGCCGCTGCGCATTCAGGAATTCCTGGCGCTGTTCGGCTTCCTGAAACTCTTCGAGCGCCTGGGGATTCACCGGACCAAGCGCATCGATCTTACGCCGCACTTCGGCATACTTCGCATCAATTTCGGTAAGGGCCTCTTCGTCGGCGATCGTCTCCGTTCCTTCGGCTAATTGCGCCAAGGTGGTATCCAGTTCTTTCTGGCAGGTCTCTTCGAGATGCTTCAGATCCGATTCGCCATGAGCAAGCGCCACCTGCAATGCGGAGCGGCGCTCCTGGCCGGCTTGGGCTTCAGCTCGCAGCCGCTTCAGCTCCTCTTCGGATGCCGCCAAGCGCGTGCGCAGATCAGCTTCCTGGCCGGCGAATCTCGCGACTTCCGACTCAATCTCCGCAATGGAGGCGCTCAGATCCCGGCTTCGTGTCTCGAGCCCTTCGTTGCTTTTGAGAAATTGCGTCTTCTCCGAGCGAAGCCGTTCCGCTTCACGGGCCAGAGTGTCACCGCGATCGGTGAATTCGCGCAACTGCGCCGTGAGTCTCTGCCGGCTTGCATCGATTGAACGGCGCCGCTCTTCGAGACTGGCCAGATTCGCCCGCAGTGCGGCGTGCTCTTCGGCAGCCCGGGCTACGTCCTGCTGTACAACGGCCAGCTCTTCGCGTGCGGCTTCGAGTGAATGCTCCTCTTCGCCGCGTGCCTCTTCCCGCGCAGCCAAAGCCTCGCGATCGCGCGTAATCGCTTCTTCGCGCGTGCCCCTCTCTCCGGATATCCGTTCCAGCTCCGCGCGCGCATGCGAAAGGCGCGCCTCCACGCGCCGCGATTCCTCGCTCAGCTTACGGCTTTCGTGGTCGAGGGCTAATACTTCTTTTTCTTGCGCCTGCTGAGCGCTACGCAAATGCTCCAACCGCTCGGCGAGCGCGGCAATTCCCGTATCCAATTCGCTCACCGCTGCTTGCGCATTCTCAAATTCGGCATGTTTCGCA
>Ga0207702_10003926_pt1 | contig 13383 bp, 16 predicted proteins | sample KBSCornC62_FD_184302 | JGI IMG/M metagenome (GOLD analysis project Ga0207702, IMG submission 184302) | Corn rhizosphere microbial communities from Kellogg Biological Station, Michigan, USA - KBS Corn C6-2 (SPAdes) (version 2) | ecosystem: Host-associated > Plants > Roots > Rhizosphere > Soil ...
GCGTAATACTTTTTTAGTGTCAGGCCTGCGGCATTTAACCTCGACGCCGAAACTCTCAGTCCAAAACTGCTTAACCCCAGCTGGATTTTGCCGTCGGGCAGGGTAAGGGCGAGTTCGGTTACCAGCTCCGGTAACTGGCGCTCCACAGCCTTCCAATCGGTCGTCGGTGCAACGGCCAGCACGTGTGCCAGGCGTGTACTCCCGCCAAGCCGGCCGAACTCAACATCGCTGGCGTGCAGATCCAGCCCGGCAGCCTGTGGGCTCACGGACGAGACATTGGCGGCGCCATACAGACTTTCGAGCTCGGCAAGCCCAAGCGCGGGCTGGCGCCCTAGAATACATACAGATTGCATATAGACATATTTTACTGTAAAAAGAGGCGTTTGACACAAGCGTAATACCCGCGCTCACCGATTCCCGGTCGCAGTACGGAAAAGTAGCAAGCTTAAGGCCCGTAGGGCCGAGTGCAGCAGAAAAACTCTTACCTTCGGTACGCGGGTATCTCGTCAGTAGTAGAATGAAGTTCTCTCGGGATACGCCACTCGATAATTCGGGATTCGGTATAGCGTCTTTGCTAGAATAGGGAAATGGCCGAAACTTCATTCCTGCGCCGGCACTGGAAGCTTATCGTTAACCTCATCACGCTTGCGGCGCTGGTAATCCTGATTTACGTTATACGCGACCAGCTGGCAACTACCTTTGAAAACCTGTTTCGGGTGCATGCCTGGGCGCTGCTACTCATGATTCCGGTAGAGTTCCTGAACTACGATGCACAGGCCCGCATGTACCAGGGTCTGTTTAAGATCATGGGCAACCAACTCGGTTACTGGCGAATGTTCAACGCCAGCCTGGAGCTGAACTTTATTAACAGCGTGTTTCCAAGCGGTGGCGTAACCGGCATCAGCTACTTCGGCGTGCGGATGCGTGGTCAGGATATCACGGGAGCTAAGGCTACGGTTGTGCAGCTGCTGAAGCTGGTGCTGCTTTTCTTGAGCTTCGAGGTGCTGATTGTGTTTGGCCTGTTCTGCCTGGCGATAGAGGGGCGTATGAACAGCCTTATTCTGCTGGTTGCCGGCATGCTTACAACCGTGCTGGTTATTGGTACCGCGGCGTTTGTGTACATCATCGGCAGCAAACAGCGCATTGCCGGGTTCTTTACCTGGGCGACAAAAGTGCTCAACAAGTTCCTGTCTGGCTTCCGTGGCGGCCGTGCCGAAACAATCAACGTGGCCAAGGCGCGTGCAGTGTTCGAAGATCTGCATGACAACTACATGCTTATTCGTAGCGACAAACGTCAGCTGAGGGGGCCGTTCATATGGGCGCTGATGGCCAATTTCTGGGAGGTGATGGCAGTGTACGTGGTGTACATTGCGTTCGGCCATCTGGTAAATTTCGGCGCGGTAATACTGGCGTATGCGGTGGCGAACTTTGCCGGGCTGGTGAGTATTTTGCCGGGCGGCGTGGGTATTTATGAAGGTCTGATGACCTTGGTGCTGAGCGCAACGGGCGTACCGTCCAGCCTGAGCCTGCCGGTGACGGTCATGTACCGTGTGCTGAATACGCTGGTGCAGCTCCCGCCGGGGTACTATCTGTACCACCGCACACTGCACCGGTCCAATACGCCGCTCGAAGTGGAGGTGTAATGGAAGAAAAGCTTGTTTTCGGCGTCAGCGGTTTCGTGGCGTACCTGAATCAGATGCTCGAGACGGCATATCCGTACGTGACTATCGAGGGCGAAATCAGCAGTTTTCGGGTCAGCCGGAACCGCTGGGTGTATTTTGACCTAAAGGACCAGGAGGCGAGCGTACGATTTTTTGGCACGGTGTATAGCCTGCCGGGGCCGCTCGAAGACGGCATGGTAGTGCGCGTAAGCGGCAATCCACGTCTGCACCCGCAGTACGGGTTTAGCGTGAATGTGCAGTCGATAACGCCGGTTGGCGAGGGAAGCCTGCGTCGGGCGGCCGATCTGCTGACCGCAAAATTACAGGCCGAAGGGTTATTTGCCCCGGAGCGCAAGCGGCTACTGCCATATCCGCCGGCTCGGATCGCGCTTATAACTGCGGGCAACTCTGCCGCCTATGCCGATTTTATGAAGATATTGAACACGCGTTGGCGCGGGATGGCTGTGGTGCATTTTGATGTGCTGGTGCAGGGAGATTCGGCGCCTGGGCAGATTGTTTCGGCTATTGCAAAGGCTAACGCGTTGCCAGAACTACCGGACATACTGGTGCTGACGCGCGGTGGCGGCAGTGTGGAGGATCTGGCGGCATTTAGTGCCGAACCGGTGGTGCGGGCGGTAGCGGGCAGCCGGGTGCCGACGCTGGTCGCCATTGGCCACGAAGTGGATGTTAGCTTGGCAGAGCTTGCGGCCGACCAACGAGCGAGCACGCCGAGCAATGCAGCCGAACTACTTACGCCGGACCGGGCGGTGGTGCTGCGGCAATTGCGCGACGCAAGGGCCGAATTGAACGAATCACTGCAGAATATCGTTCGTCAGCGTAAGGACGCTCTGCGACAGATGCGTAAAGATCTTGACCACGAACTGCTGGCAGCGTTTCGGGCTGCAAGGTTGCGGCTGCAGACAGCGCAGCGATTGCTGGTGGCCTATGACCCGGCGCTACCACTGCAGCGAGGGTACGCGCTGGTGTGGGCAGAAGGCAAGCTGGTGCGAAAACTAGAAGATGTGCAGACCGGGCAGATCGTTAGCCTGCAATTGAGCGACGGCACGGCAGGGGCTACAATTACTACCAAGGAGACGGAAAATGGCAAAAAAGACTGATGGTTTTGACTACCATGCCAAGGCAGAGGAGCTGGAGCAGATTGTTGCAAAATTACAGAACCCGGACATCGAAATCGATGAAGCGACAAAACTCCACGACACCGGCATAAAACTCGTAGGCGAGCTGGAAGCGTATCTGGACCAGGCGGAAATTGCAGTTCAGAAACACCTCACGGTCGACGAATGATCTACGTTTTCATAGTATTGTTTGTGCTGGCGTTGACTTTTGGCGGCGTACTGCTGCGAGGTGCGCCGTACGTGCCGACGCTGGACGCGCAGGGCAGGGCGGCGCTGGAGCTGCTGGACCTTAAACCGGGCCAAACGCTACTCGAACTAGGCAGCGGCGATGGCAAAGTATTGGTGTTGGCAGCGCAGGCTGGCCTAAACGTGGTGGGCGTGGAACTCAATCCGTTCCTGGTTGCGGTCTCGTGGCTACGTACCTGCCGGTATCGCAGACAAGTGCGTATCATTTGGGGGGATTTTTGGCAGGTTCGGTGGCCGGAGTGTGACGGTGTGTTTGTGTTTTTGCTGGACCGGTTCATGCTAAAGCTGGACGAACGTATGCAGACGGTCAAAAAACCACTCGTTAGCTTCGCATTTAAGGTACCCGGCCGAAAACCGGATGCCGAAAAAGCCGGTGTTTTTCTCTATAAATACTAGAAAAAATCGTCAGGTTCCGTTACCATGTGCACTATGAGAACACGAATGGGTGAGCAGGGCGAGTCAAACGTCCTACTCATTCCAGTTATCCTAATAGGCCTGCTCTTTGTGGGTGCCGCCAGCTTTGCTTTTTGGGCATACAGCGGCCGGCAGGATTACAAAAACAACTCCGACGCCAAGGTTGCCGCGGCGGTGCAAAATAACACCCAGGCAGTGCAGGCAAAAGACGCCAAGCAATATGCCGAGGCGTCCAAAAATCCACTCAAGATTTACAATGGCCCCGATTCGTTCGGCAGCGTAAAGGTCAGTTATCCAAAGACGTGGAGTTCCTACGTAGACACGACCAGCAACAGCTACCCGCTTGATGCATATTTCCACCAGGATTATGTGCCCTCGACACAGTCGCAGCAAACGTACAATCTGCGTGTGCAGGTTAACTCACAGTCCTACAGTACGCAGCTCGCGCAGTACCAGTCATTGATCCAGCAAGGCAAGGTGACGGCCACGCCGTACAGTTTGCCCAAGCAGCCGAGCATTATCGGCACAAAGCTGCATGGCAATGTAATGATTCAGAACCCGACCGGTGTCGGCACCATGATTCTACTGCCGCTGCGCAGCACTACATTGGAAATCTGGACCGAGTCCGACAGCTATCTCCCCGACTTCAACAACTACATTCTCCCGAATCTGACATTCTCGCCGTAGACGGCGACAGGCCCGCGGGCTATAATAGTGTGACTAGCAACGGGTGGGATAACAACGGGGCACAGGGTATGCGGCAGGTCGGTGACGGGGCACAGCTAAACGGCCAGGAGCGATTGTTCCTAGGGCTTGCCGAGCAGCTGGTGCGCCCGCTTTTAACGGTGTCGCGCCTGAGTGAACTTGCGGCAACTGATGGTTCGGAGTCATCACTTGAACAGTGGCAGCTGGTGCGTTCCGTTGCCGAGTCATCGCTCCAACTCGTGGAAAGCTACGCGCTCAGCTTGCGCGTGCACGGCAAAGTAGCACCGCTGGCACTCGAACCGGTCACGGTTTCGTCGCTGTTGTACGATACCGCCGCTTCGCTCGAGTCATTTGCCAGGCAATACGGCGTCAAAATAGAGCTCGATACCGGGCCGCGTCTGCAGCCGATTTTGGCAGATCGGCAGGTTCTGCAGGCTGCCATGACCAGTCTGGGGCAGGTGTTTGTTGCGGCGGTAGCAGAAGCTGAAGAACGTTCGCCGGTGCATGTCAGTGCTCATCGCAGCCGCCACGGTGTCGTGGCGGGCATGTATAGTGGCACGGCGCAGCTTGGCGCGGACAGCCTGCGGCGGGCTCGTTTGGTGCAGGGCAGGGCGTGGCAGCCGTTGCAACAACTGGTCAGCGGTCCGGCGGCTGGCGTGTTTGTAGCCGACAGCTTACTGCAGACGTTGGCAGCAAAACTGCACGTGGCGCGGTATCACAACATGACAGGCCTGGCGGCCACATTGCAACCGAGCACCCAGTTGCAGCTGATATAACATGCACATACTCCTTATTGAACCAGATAGACTGCAGGCACGCTCGTACGCGTCGGCGCTCGCGCGGGCTGGCCACACGGTAGCACGCGCCGCCGGCGCGCAATCGGCCGTAATCCTGGCAGACGAGAAAATGCCAGATGTTGTTGTACTGGAACTGCAGCTGCCCGGACATAACGGCGTGGAGTTCCTGTACGAGTTCCGCAGTTACCCGGAGTGGCTTACTGTGCCAGTAGTACTGCATACATTCGTGCCGCTGCACGAGCTGGCACAGACGGCGACACTGCAATCCGAACTGGGCGTGTGTAAGGTACTGTACAAACCAGCGACCTCACTCGCAGTGCTCTGCGAAGCGGTACAAAGCGCGGTGCCGGTCACGCCGTGAACACTTCGTCGCAACTGGTCACCGACGCGATCGTGCTCGCACGAACCGACTACGGCGAGGCAGACCGTATCCTCACATTGTTGACCCCCGACCAGGGCAAACTGCGCCTGATGGCCAAAGGTGTGCGGCGGGTCAAAAGCAAGCTGGCAGGCAGCATAGAACTGTTTAGCGTCACCGATATTACGTATATAAAGGGCCGTCGTGATATCGGCACGCTGATTTCGGCCCGGCTGCAAACGCATTACGGCCGTATTGTGCAGGATCTGGACCGCACGATGCTTGGCTACGATCTCATAAAACAGCTACACCGGGCCACGGAGGACGAACCGGAACCGGAGTATTTTCACCTGCTGCAGCAGGCATTCGCCGCGCTGGATGACCCTACTATTGGGCTGGATCTGATCAAGCTCTGGTTTGGGGCGCAGCTGCTTCGTTTGTACGGTCACACGCCCAACTTGCAGACCGAGCCGGATGGTACCAAGCTGGTTGCTGGGCAGACCTATGAATTCAGCTTTGACGACAGCGCATTTGTGTCCCGCCCGGATGGCGCATATGGTGCCGATGCTATTAAGTTCCTGCGCGTAGTGTTTAGTGGCACCGCACCTCAGACGCTGGCGAAGATAAGTGGCGTTGCCAACTTAACAACAGAAGCCTCGCGGCTTGTTTCGTTTATGCAGCGTCAGTATATTCACTGGTAATGTCGCAACAGACTGCGTTCCGCGTTAGTACCGCCCAGGCTTGTACGGGCAGAGGTGGCTACTATGAAATGCGGCTGCACCGCGTCCCTCGGGGCGGGAGGCCGCAGTCCGAAAAGATACCCATAAGTGGAGACTGCACCGAGATTGACCGGAGCGTTGATCTTTCCGCCTTGAATGATCCGGCCGAATTGCTGGCCGCACTGCGCAAACTTTCGCCCAAGCTTGGGGTTGCGCGTTTCGATCCCCGGGAGCTTGCCACTGCATCGTTGGTACGCATGTGCGCTCGAATACATCCTGGCAGTCGAAGGATGCCAGATGGGCGTCCAGAGGCAGTCTCGCGTCGCGTGTGGGTGCCGAGCGCGCTCGGTGCGCCCGCACTGCGGGTTACGGGGTTGGTGCGGGTAGATGAAAACGGTATCGGAGAGATGGCCATACATGGTGGCTCCGGTCGCACTGTCCGGCGGCCGATGGTCTCGGTACCATTAACCGGTGTGGAAAGCAGCATGGTAACCAAACTGGCTGTACCGGTTACCGTCGGCACCGATGCCGAGCACTCCACCTATGTGCTGCTCCATCCGACAGAAGGCCGGCAATTTGTTGAGCAGGTAGTTCGCCCGGCACTACTGCACACGCCCGATGCTACATCGTAGACAGCGTCCGGAATGGACACAGTGAGCCGCCCGGCTTGTGCCATATGTACACAAGCAGTATATTCACTAGTAGTACGGCAAGGAGGGCAGTATATGTCAGCAGAACGGCAACCAGAGCTTCCGGATAGCCCGAACGGGTGGCTGGAACTTCTTTCGAACATCGACTATCGAAACCACAAAAAAGCCATGTTGGCACTGGGTGCGGCCGCAGCAGTGGGGCTGGGCGTGGGTGTGTACGCCATATCCAAAAAGCGTGGCGGCGGCACCTTTTTTGTCAGCCACGGCGACCGTCACATGCAGCAGAAAGGCGTTGTGAGCCTGGGCGAAATCAGAGAGCACGGTGTGGCTGTAAGCGTGCCGGAGGACGAGACAGCGCTCGATGGCCTGGCCGGCGATCATGCGGTGTTTTCTATGGATCAGGAGGGCATGTCGCGGCCGATGGTGAATGAGGACGGCGTCCCACTGCATGTAAATGCAATTCGCAAGATGGTCGACCTGGTGCGCGACCAGTTCCAGCAGCGGGCCGAGCCCGGGCAGCCGGAACAGTAGAAACCAGCCTATAAAATACCGCGCCGCGCCGCCTCGACGGCCTCCGCGGGCAGTATCCGCGGGTTAATGCCAAGGTTGTGCTGCTGGGTTTCCGGCGGCCGAATGACGTTTCGTTCGTCGAATTCCGGCGCCTGTACCGGCGAGTACGAGCTGCTGCTGCTGCCGGTTTCGCCACTGGTTCCGGGCGACCGTAGCATCCGGGCACTGTATATTTGCATGTGACTGACATTTTCGCCGGCTTGCTGCGCCGCCTCGAAAATCGCTTCGGCATCTTGGGTAAAGGCCTGCACCAGTTCCTCTTTGTCATGGCTGGCGGCTACCTGGGCGGCCAGGTATGCGGTGTAGCCCTGCCGCTCCAGCGATTCTTCGCGCATGGTTGCCACCACCAGGCGAAGTGTGCGCCAGGTGAGGTCGTATTCGTCCAGTTCGCAGTACATATCTTCAGCCAAGGTGCGGGCCGGCTCGTTTTCGGCCGTTCGCGTGTAGTCGGGGGCTTTTCTTGCTTGCTCCCACACATGCTCGGCTTGCTCTAGGTTACGGTCGCCACCGATATTCCAGTGCAGAATCGCCACCGAGGCTAGATTTTCGGCCGAGGGATTGTTTTCGGCGAGGGTAATGTTCGCACCCAGCCACAGCTGCAGCCGCCGCATGGTGGGCTGGCTGAGTTCCTCGGGGCGGGGCGGGTCCGGCCACAGCGGGTCCTCGGGGTGGTAAATGGTCAGCTCTTGCAGGTGTTTGGGTGGTTCTGCCATGAAGGTTATGATATTGCAGAACCGCTAGCCATACAACGAATATGCCCTAGGCGGAAGGGGATTCTTAAGATATAATGCGGTGTAGATATGACATCGCTCAAACACGGTCTGCAGATTTGGTTGCAGTTTTGGATGAAAACCGAGCACCGGAATGCAGACGTACCGAAAGTGTACGGCGGAATGAGGAGCGGAAGTTTTCGCCAAAAATGCGCCGAATATGTAGGCCGTGTCAAAGTTTTGGTTGGATACGGATCGGTTCGGGGCAGTGGCTTCGGCCTGTAGTACTTTTTCCTAATCCAATCAGCAACTTTTAAAAGAGATTTACCTGTATGAGTGACGTAAAAATGGACGATATCATCAGTCTGGCCAAGCGGCGGGGTTTTGTGTACCCCGGCAGTGAAATATACGGTGGTATGGCGGGCATGTACGATTACGGTCCGTACGGTGTCGAACTTTTGAACAATCTGAAGAAGGCCTGGTGGAAAGAGCAAGTCTACGACCGTGATGACTTTTTCGGGCTGGACTCCGCCATCTTTAAAGACCCGCGCGTCTGGGATGCCTCCGGCCACACCAGCGGTTTTTCCGACCCGCTGGCCGAGTGTAAAGGCTGTAACACGCGCATTCGTGTCGACAAAGAGCTGGCCAAAATCGGCGTCAAAGCCGACGAAAAGATGAGCGAAGCAGAGCTAAACAAGCTGTTCGACGAAAACCGCGATAAAATTCCGTGCCCGAAGTGCGGCAAGAAAGAATTCGGCCCGGTGCGTGCCTTCAACCTGCTGGTAAAGACCAACATGGGCGACCTCAGCGGCGACGCAGACCTGAAACATCCCGTGTATCTGCCGGGAGAAGCCTGCCAGGGCATTTACCTGAACTTCAAAAACGTGGTGGACACTACACCGGCCAAGGTTCCGTTTGGTATTGCGCAGATCGGCAAAGCGTTTCGCAACGAAATCAGCCCGCGCAACTTCCTCTTCCGTACACGCGAAATGGAACAGGCAGACACGCAGTACTTCATAAAACCGCACGAGAACAAAGAAGCTTACGAGCGGATAAAGCAGGCGCGCCTCGACTGGTATGTGCAGATGGGTATCAAGCCGGAGAACCTGCGCCTTACGCAGCACGACAACCTGGTGTTCTACGCTGCCGATGCGTGGGATATCGAGTACAACTTCCCATCGTATGGGTTCGACGAGCTGGAGGGCATCCACGATCGCACCGATTACGACCTTACTCAGCACTCCAAATTTTCTGGCACGGATCTTTCGTACATGGATCCGACCACCAACGAAAAATACATCCCGTGGATCCTGGAAACCTCGGTCGGTATGGGCCGCATGTTCCTGGCGTTCTTAAGCGATGCCTACCACGAAGAAGAGCTGAACGGCGAAAAGCGGGTGGTGCTCAAACTCAAACCCGAGCTTGCACCAGTAAAAGTTGCCGTCAGCCCGCTGCTGAAAAACAAGCCGGAGTTGGTAGACAAAGCCCGCGAGGTGTACACCATGCTCAAGAAGGAATTCGGAGCAGTGATGTGGGACGACAACGGCAACATTGGTAAGCGCTACCGCCGGCAGGACGAGATTGGTACGCCGTACTGCGTGGTCATCGACTTCGATACCCTGGAAGGCGACACCAAAGACACGGTAACGGTGCGCAACCGCGACACAACCGAGCAGTCCCGTGTGTCTATCGCAGACCTAGCCAAGCAGTTACAATACTAGCAACATGCTCCCGCTACTCCACATTGCCACTCCGCTTACGCACGTGTTTGCACGCGGCGGCGGAGGTGGCTCTGGTGGCGGCGGCGGAGGTTCCGGCGGGGGAGGTGGTGGCATTGCCGGCATCGCTGCGTTGGGCTACATTCCCGCGCACTATGCGACGCGGTGGTGTATGCAGCACAAATCCGGCAAGATCATCGCAATCGTTGCAGGCGTGGTGGTGAGCGCCCTGGTAACAGGGCTGATGTGTCTGTTTAGTGTTGGGCTGGGCGTTATTGTAGGCATCGGCGCCATTATCGGCGTGCACAGCGGGCTGAACGACTGGCTGGGCAAGCTCAGCCGCAAATTTACCGCCGGCAAAAAGAGCCTGGAACTGGCCGCCAGCAAAGACCACGCTTGGGAGGCAGAGGCGGTGCAAAAACGCGTCAGCCAGGTGTTTTACGACTACCAGCAAGACTGGAGCACGTTTAACTATCAGCACATGCAAACCTACCTGGAACCGCACTACTTCCAGCACAATCAGCTTATGCTGTTAGCTTTACAACAAATGGGCCGCCGCAACGAGGTCGGCACGCCGCGGCTGATTTCGGCCAACCCGGTAGATGTTGTAGATATGGCAAATAACGACACGGATTCGCTAAGCATGTACATAACCGCACAGGCGCACGACCAGCTGGTGGATGCACACTCGGGGAAGGTGCTGTACACAGACCCAAGCACGTTCCAGGAGCTGTGGTGGTTCGACCGCAATGGCAACACCTGGGACCTGATGCGCATAGACCAGGCTACGGCCGACGCACTGCAAAAAGACACGGCGCTGCAAAGCTTTGCCGAAAGCAAAGGCATGTTTTACAGCCTGGATTGGGGCTGGTTGCTGCTGCCGCAGCGCGGACAGCTTTTTGGCAACGCCAGCTTTAAAAACAGCGATGTAAACAACCACGTGATTGGCGACTGGAACGGGCACATCGTGCAGCTCTATACGTTCATACCGGCGAAGGGGAATGCCGAAAACTATCTGGTGGGGCAGATTGCGTTGCCGAAAAGCTACGGCGGCATTATTATAAAGCGCAAGCAAGAGGGTTTGCATTGGCCGGACCGTGCGCCAAAGGGCTACCAACCGGTAAGTATGGAATGGCCGGATTTCAACAAACGCTACAGTGTATACGCGACGGATGTCGACCAGGTAACCAGCTTCGAGCTGCTGAACCCGAAGTTCATGGCAGACCTGTACGACAAAGAGCTGCCGTTTAACATCGAAGTGGTAGATAACGTGGTGTACCTGTACGCTCCAGCGTACAAAGCAGCTTCCGGCATCACCCAGCAGCGCTACGCATCGGCCCTGGACGTCCTCTCCGCCGCCTACAAAGAACTGTATATGTAACCATATTTATGCGGGTGTGGCATAATACTCGTATAATTAAGTTTCCAACACACCAAGGTTGAGCAGTGAGACACTTTAGTTTTGATAATCTAACATTTACACGATTGGAACCAGTACGTATTGAGGTGGTAGGAGGTAGTCGCCCTCGACTGACTCTTGAACACAAGACAAATAAGCAACGCTTTTTCCTCAAGACTTACCGCTACAATCCTCGTGAGGTATGGGCGGAAATGTTCGCGTCTCAGTTAGGGGAAGAAGCGGGATTTAAAATTCAGGCAGTAAGTCTCAAGAAGGTGCCACAAAATTTGGCAGACATTTTTAGGCGGAATTTCAAGGACCACTTACCGGAAAATTGGCATCCAGTAGGTGCTCTTGTGCGGAATGTATTTCCTAAAAATCACGAGCTTCTTTACGGTGCGCAAATTATAGGAACTGCATCTGACCCAGTGACGCTAGAACAAATCGAAAAGGATATCAGGGCTCGCTACCTTGACAGTGAAGATTTGCTGCAATCATTTGCAGATATGATTGTTTTTGATGCCTGGATTGGCAATATGGACCGCCACCACGAAAACTGGGCAATTTACCAAAGGAATGTCGTCGTACAGTTTTCTCTGTTTAAGCTTACTAAAGAGCAGCGTGAGCTCATTAAGCATAGAAGGGGCTTCACTCCGCTCTTTGACCATGGTAGTAGTTTGATTTTTGAGCTAGATGAGAAGCAAGTAAAGTATTATTTAAAGCACCTCGACCAGTTTACGGACGTTTACATATTGGGGAAGAATTACGCCCTCATACTTGGGAGTGATGGCGAACGACTTAATATATACCAAGTCATAGAGAACCAGATAAAATCAGATAAAAAATGGGCTAAGCGATTTCGGAATTCGATTGAAAGAATAGTGACTGTCAACTCGTTAACGGTTGCTCGTTTGATTCTCCAAATGCCCACAGCCGGCGAGCTCGACTACAGCCAAGACCGTAAGGACTTGCTATACTACTCATTAGAAAAAAGAAAAGCGATTCTCAGAGAGCATTTATCACGATGAAAACTACGTTTAGGCTTATCCATGGTGATACTCGGAAAGAGTACGGGACGATTTCGTTTAATGGCAAGTTTATATTTGATCTTGACGACTCAATCGATAAAGATCTCTGGAATAAAATAGGGTTTATCGAGTTGGATGATACTAAGCACGTAGAAAGCGATGATTTATTTAGGCATCTTAATTCCAGATTGCCAATTCAGTTACGTGATAAGTCAAATCGTGAAAAGCTAGAGTATATTAAACAGTCAGGATTGCGAGTCGCCTCTGATAGTTTCTATCTTTCAGAGATTAAAGAATGAAACGGGCGGTGATTTTGCATGGGACGGACGGGACGCCGGTGGGGAACTGGTTTCCGTGGCTGCGTGGTAAGTTCGAGGCCGAGGGGTATCAGGTGTGGGCGCCGGCGCTGTGGGAAAGCCACACGCCGAACCGCGAAACGTGGGACCACCAGGTGCTGGGCGGGCGCGATATAAACGAAACGATTGTGGTGGGGCACAGTGCCGGCGCGGTAGAGGCGCTGAATCTGCTGATGAACCCGCGTCTTACGCACATTCGCCTGGGTGTAATGGTTGGCGCCTGGGCTAGCCAGGACGTCCCCGCAGAATACGAAAAGCAGCTTAAAAAGGCTGGTCTGGAGCGCGAGCAATTCGTAAACCTGTTTCCGCCAGAGGGCTTCGATTTTAAACTGATAAAATCCAAGGCCGACAGACTGGCGTTCCTGCATGGCAGCGATGACCCGTTCTGCCCGCTGGAACAGGCACAGTATCTGGCCAAAGAGCTCGACGCACCAATCACCGTTGTGCCGAAGGGCCACCACCTGGGCCAGAAGTTCAAAGAAATCCCCGAGCTCTGGGAAATCATCAAACCCTCACTCTAGGCCATCTGACACGCGCTTCTCGTCACTCCGGGCATGGTCCGGAGCCTATCCTCCCATTCGGTTAATCCGCTCCAAAAAGCAGCGAAGCTCTCTTCGAAACAACGAACGGCGTGTTAAGGGGGATTGACATTTTATTGCGACTACGCAATAATACATTGCGTGATACATAATAGACTAGCTGTTCTTCGCACCGAAGCAGGACTTTCACGCCAGAAACTCGCCGAACTGGTAGACGTAAACTACCAGACTATCGGCTTTATCGAGCGCGGGGACTACCTGCCAAGCCTGGAGTTGGCATTTAAAATTGCGCGGGCATTTGATGTCAACATCTCGGTAGTGTTTTCGGACGAGCCATTCGAGCCGCTGTTTACTAACTTAAAAGGAACAAATAATGA
>Ga0207702_10003927_pt1 | contig 13383 bp, 13 predicted proteins | sample KBSCornC62_FD_184302 | JGI IMG/M metagenome (GOLD analysis project Ga0207702, IMG submission 184302) | Corn rhizosphere microbial communities from Kellogg Biological Station, Michigan, USA - KBS Corn C6-2 (SPAdes) (version 2) | ecosystem: Host-associated > Plants > Roots > Rhizosphere > Soil ...
CGCGCGCCGTCTCCTCCGCCGAGAAGACGAGTGTGACCCCGCGCCCGAAGACGCGCTGGAAGATCGGGCGGATCAGCGGGTAGTGCGTGCAGCCGAGGATGACCGTGTCGACGCCGGCCTGCTTCAGCGGCGCCGCGTACTCGCGCACGGCCTCGGTCGTCTCGGCCGCGAACGGGTCGTCGCTCTCGATCAGCGGCACGAGCCTGGGGCACGCGACCGGGACGAGCTCGGCGCCGGCGTCGAGCGCGTGGACGAGCTCCGAGTACCGGCCGGCGTCGACCGTCGCCTGCGTCGCGAGCAAGCCGACGCGGCGGTTGCGCGTCGCCTGCACGGCCGCGTGCGCTTCGGGCGTGATCACGCCGACGACCGGCACCTCGAGCTCCTCCTGGAGCTGCGGCAGCGCTGCGCCGGTGGCCGAGTTGCACGCGACGAGCACGAGCTTCACGTCCTGCCCCGCCAGGTAGCCGGCGATCTCGCGCGCGAAGCCGCGGATCTCCTCGAGCGGCCGCGGCCCGTACGGGAGCCGCGCGTGGTCGCCGAGGTAGACGAAGTCCTCGTGCGGCATCGTCACGAGGCACTCGTGCAGGACGGTCAGCCCGCCCACGCCCGAGTCGAACACGCCGACCGGCCGGGGATCCACGCGCCGATTCTAGGGGTACGCTGTCGGCCGCTTTGGGTCGGCGGGTCGTTCTCATCGTCTGTGCCTCACTGGTCGCGCTCGTCGCGGCCGGGCGCGCGTCGGCCTCGACCCAGGAGCTGACGTTGCACATGGACGACGGCGTCAGTCTCGCCGCGACGCTCTACGAGCCGGACGCGGCGCCGCCGCCGGCGGGCTTCCCGGCGATCGTGCTCTTCCACGCCCTCGGCGGGAAGCGGCAGGACGTGGCGCCGGTTGCGCAGCGGTTCGACAGCCGGTTCGCCGTGCTCGCGTTCGACCTTCGCGGCCACGGCCAGTCAGGCGGGCTCGTCTCGATCGACGGCCCACGCGAGATCCAGGACGCGCGCGAGGTCTACGACCAGCTGGCCGCGCGGCCGGAGATCGACAGGACGAGGATCGGCGCCTGGGGCCTCTCGCTCGGAGGCGGCGCCGTCCTGCGCTCGCTCGTGCAAGGCGTGCCGTGGAAGGCGGTCGAGACGGTCGAGACGTGGACCGACCTCTACAGCGCGCTCGCGCCGCAGAGCCTGGCCAAGTCGGGCGCGATCTTCTCGTTCCTCAGCTCGGTGCCCAGCGACCGGCTCGACCCGTCGGTGACCGCGATCCGCGACGACGCGCTCGCGAGCCGAAACCTGAAGGCGCTGAAGTCATGGGCCGACCAGCGCTCGAGCCGCAAGCTGCTCTCGAAGGCAACGACCCCCGTGTTCATGTTCCAGGGCCGCCGCGACTTCGCCTTCGACATCTCGCAGGCGACGGCGGCCTACCCGCTGCTGAAGGGCCCGAAGCGGCTGTACGTCGGCGACTTCGGCCACGCGCCCTCGACCTTCCCGGGGCCGGACTTCACCCAGATGACGACCCTCGGGCTCGCGTGGTTCGACAAGTACCTCGGCGGCGCGACGACGACGATCGCGCCGTTCACGCTCGCGCCGAGCCCCTGGCGCGGGAAGGTCAGCTCGTACAAGAAGCTGCCCGCCACTCGCCCGCTGAAGGTGTCGCTGCCGGGCAACGACCGGCTCGCCGGCGCGGGCCGGGCGCAGCGCACGAGCGGGCCGTTCACCGGCAACGCCGAGACCTTCGGGCCCGCGACCGTGCAGGTGACGGCGAAGCTGACCGGCGGCTGGTCGCGGCTGGTCGCGGTCCTGACGGCGCGGCGCAATGGCTCGGACACGGTCGTCAGCGAGGGCGGCGCCAACACGACCGGCCTGAAGGGCACGAGGCACCTGACGATCCAGCTGATCGACACCGCCACGCTGATCAAGCACGACGCGCGTCTGACGCTGACGCTCGCCTCGAGCTCGACCGCCCAGAACGCCGGGAACCTGCTCTACCTGAACCTGCCGATGCCGCGCACCGCGCGCATCACGGTCGGGGCGGCGAAGCTGACGCTCCCGATCCTGAAGACGCCGGTCTCGCGATGAGGCCGTTCGGGCTCGTCCTGCTCGCCTGCGCGGCGCTGGCGCTGCCGGCAGCGGGCGGCTCTGGCGGCGACCCCGGTATCACCTCGAGTCAGATCCTGCTCGGCGGCACGGTCCCCCTGAGCGGGCCGGCCTCGCCGTTCGGCACCGTCGGCCCGGGCGCGAACGCCTACTTCAAGTACGTGAACGCGCACGGCGGCGTCAACGGGCGCAAGATCAAGTACGTCTACCGCGACGACGGCTACGACCCCTCGCGGACGATCGAGCAGACCCGCGAGCTCGTCCAGCAGGACAAGGTCTTCGCGATCTTCAATAGCGTCGGCACCGAGCACAACCTCGCGATCCGCGGCTACCTGAACGCGCTCGGCGTGCCGCAGGTCTTCGGCGGGACCGGCGCGAGCGCGCTCGGCCGCGGCTACAAGAAGTACCCGTGGTCGATCGGCTACCTGCCGAGCTTCGAAGGCGAGGGCGCGATCTACGGCCGCTACGTCGTCCAGCACCGGCCAAAGGCGCGGATCGCCGTGCTTTACGAGGACAGCGACTACGGCAAGGACCTCCTGAACGGGCTCAAGCGCGGCCTCGGCAAGCGCTCGTCGCGCATCGTCGCCACGCAGAGCTACGAGGTGACCGACACCGACGTCAACTCGCAGATCTCGCGGCTGCGCGCGTCCAAGGCCGACACGTTCATGCTCTTCGCGCTCCCACAGCAGGCGATCCAGTCGTTCGTCTACGCCTACAAGCTGAGCTGGCACCCGCAGATCTTCGTCAGCGCCGTCTCGATCGAGCCGACCGTGATGGGCATCGCGCAGCAGGCGACGAACGGCAAGGAGACGAACAACGCGCTCAGCGTCGCATTCGTCAAGGACCCGACCTCGCCGGCCTGGCGCAAGGACAAGGCGGTCGCGCTCTACAAGCGGATCATGAAGCGCTACTTCCCGGGCGGAAAGCCGAGCGACGTCTACAACTGGTACGGCATGACCGTCGCCTACTCGATGGTCGACGCGCTGAAGCACGCCGGGCGGAACCCGAGCCGCGCGAGCCTGCGTAAGGCGATGACGCACATGGACGAGCGGACGAACCCGTTCCTGCTCCCCGGCGTCTTCGTCCAGACCACGCCCACGAACTACTTCCCGATCGCGAAGGCGCGGATGGTGCGCTACCGCAAGAACCTGTGGGTGCTGTTCGGGCCACTGGTCAAGGCGCGGTAGGAGGACAGCGGCTTCTCGGTGTTAACTATCCCGGTGCGCAGTCGTCTCAGTCTGGGTCACCCAGGGGATTCTCGAGAACAAAGGGGCAACAACATGAGAAAGTCATTCCGCCTGGCGCTGCTCGTCGGCGCCTGCTTCGCGGGGCTTGCGTTCGCGGCGCCGTCGTTCGCCGCGTACAGTCCGTCGCTGATCATCGAGCAGACGAGCTACAAGGTCGGGGCTGCATCGACTGTCGACGTCTTCATCGCGATGGGGCAGAACGACGACCCGACCGCGAAGCTGACGATCTTCTCGCCGCCCGGCTACCAGGCGAGCCTGACGGCGGCGCCGGGGACGAAGATCGGCTCCGTGGTCGCGCGCGTGAAGGCCAAGGCGCTCGGGAACGCGCTGCTGACGCTGACCGGCGACGTGCTGGTGGCGAACCCCGCCGATCCCACCATCCAAACGGCGTCGCTGCAGTGCACGAAGACGACCACGCACACGGCCACCTGGGTGCTGAACACCACCCTGCAGGGCCAGACGGTCGCGATCCCCGTCTTCGTGGACAAGGCCGGACCGCTCGTCACGCAGCAGGTCTGCCTGCCGTCGCCAGACATCCCGGAGGCGATGGGCGGCGCGAAGTTCGGCGCGCAGCTCTTCGCAGCCGACTTCACGATCAAGAACGTCTTCACGAACGCCGGCACGAAGGGCGGCTACGAGTGGGCGAGTGACTTCACGCCCTACGCGCCCGGCACCGGCACGCCGAACCCCGCCGGCACGCAGGAGGCGCGGACGTACGTCGGCCTGCCGACGACGCTGACGCTCAAGCGGGCGAAGGCCAAGCGCGGCTTCGCGCTCGTGGGCCAGCTGGCGATCGCGGGCGTCTCGCCGGCCGGCATTCGACTCGACCTCTACGCGGGCAAGAAGGCACGGCCGGCGCCGAACGCCGTCTCGGCCGGCACCGGCAAGCGCATCGCGCGCAGCGCGAAGCTGAAGGCGAGCGGCAAGTACACGATCCTGCGCCCGAACGTGAAGTTCGCGACGCTCTTCCAGACCCGCTTCGAGAACTACACGACCGACTGCAGCGGCCCGTCACCGAGCGGCCAGCCGATCCCGTGCCGCGAGGAGCGCATCGCGGCGGTCACGAGCAACCAGGTCAAGGTCACGAAGCCGAGGAAGAAGCACCGCTAGCTCTGAACTGAGCGGGGCGTTCTCCGGAGCGCCCCGCTCAACGTTCCGCCGGCAGGTCGGCGTGGCGCGACCACTCGTGCCACGAGCCGGGGTAGTTCCGGGCGTCGTAGCCGGCCGACCTGAGCGCGAGCGCCCCGAGCGCGGAGCGCGATCCGGAGTGGCAGTACGCCACGATCTCGGCGCCCTCGGGCAGGCCGGTCAGCTCGCGGATCCCCCACGCCTCGCGCGGCCGGCCGGGCCGGGCGAGGAGCCGCTCGACCTCCAGCAGCAGCGCGCCGGGGATGTGGCCCTGGCGCGGGTCGCACGGGTAGCCGCCGCGGCCCGCGTACTCGTCCTCGCTGCGGACGTCGACGAGGGTGAGCGTCTCGTCTTCGAGGCGGTCGCGGAGCTCCTCCCAGGTGGGCACCGCATCGAGGCGCGGCTCGAGCTTGACCCTCGTCTTGTGCAGCTCGGCTGCGCCGAGCTCGAGCTCGCTCGGCCACGCGGCCACCCCGCCTGCTAGCACGCTCACCTTCGGGTGGCCGGCGGCCAGAGCGGCCTGCGCCGAGGAGGCGGCGCCGACGCAGTCGCCGCGGTCGTAGAGCACGAGCCGCTCCTCGCCGGTGACGCCGTGCCGCCCGAGCCGCCGCTGTACCTCGACCGCGAACTCCGCGACCGTCTCGCGCGTCGCGAGCGGCGGCGGCGAGCCGAGCACGAGCGGGATCGAGCCCGGCACGTGCCCGCGCTGGTGGGCGTTCGGGCCGCGGACGTCGCCGACGAGCAGGTCCTCGTCGGCGAGGTGCTCCTGCAGCCAGGAGGCGTCGACGAGCGGCGGCAGCTCAGACATCGGCCAGGAACTGCGCGAGCGCGGCGTTGAACTCGTCGGGCTGCTCGAGGCTCGGAAGGTGCCCGGCGCCGGCGAACTCGCGAAAGCGGCCGTGCGGCGCGAGCTGCGACTGCGCCCGCGCCTCGTTCGGCGGGAAGAAGCCGTCGCCCTCGCCGACCGCGACGAGCACGGGCCCGGCGAACGCACGCAGCGTCTCGGTGCGGTCCTGCCGGTCGCGGATCGCGCCGACGGCTGCGACCAGCTCCTCGGGCGAGCGGTCGAGCGCCTCTTGCCGCGCCCGCTCGACTGCCCTCTCCGGCGCGCTTTCGAGCAGCAGGCGCGGCCGCTGGTTCTCCCAGAGCCCCTCCGCGCCGCCGAACTCGATCAGCGCGATCGTCTCGGCCCGGGCCGCTCGGCGGTCGGGGGTGTCGGCGTCGGCGCGCGCGCCGACGAGCACGAGCGCGCGGACACGCTCGGGCTCCTGGCGGGCGATCTCGAGCGCCGAGTAACCGCCCATCGACGCACCCACCACGACGAGCTCGTCCTCGTCGTCGGCGAGGATGGACGACGCGATCTCGGCGATCGTCGGGCCGCGGCCGTACAGGCGCGGCGCCGCGAGGTCGTACTCGCGCAGCTGCTCGACCTGCGGCTCCCACATCCGCTCGTCCAGCGGAAACGCGTGCAGCAAAAGAACCTTCACAACGTTGCGACGACGGCACGCTCCTGGGCGATCGCCGGCCGCTCCGAGCAGCGCGCGAGCCAGTCCGCGAGCGACGGGCCCAGCTCGAGCTCGAACCGCTCGAGGCCGCGCACGATCCACGGCACGTACGCGATGTCGGCAAGGCCGTACGCGCGCCCGGAGAGCCACGGCTGCGCCTCGAGCGCGCGGTCGAGGTCGCCGAGCCGCGCGTCGAGCTCCTCGAGGCCGTCGCCGCGCCGGGCCGCGTAGTACGCGCCGCCGAGCCGCCGGTCGAACCGCTCGACCCACAACCGCCCGAGCGCTCGCTCCGCCGGGTCGGCCGGCCACAGCGCCGGCTCCGGGTAGCGCTCCTCGAGGTACTCCATGATCACGACGGACTCCGGCAGGCAGAGCCCCTCGTCCTCCTCGTAGACCGGCACGCGGCCGAGCCCGTTCTTCTCGTAGATCCAGGCCGGGCGGTCGTCGAGATCGATCTCGACCGCGTCGTAGGCGATCCCCTTCTCGGCGAGCGCGATCCGGGCACGTGCCGCGTACGGGCAGCGATCGGCGGTGTAGAGCGTCGGCACGCTGTGAATCTACCCGCGGCCCGCGCCCTCGAGACCCATCACTTCCGCGATCTGCGCGAGCAGCTCGGCCGGCGGCGGCAGCTCGTCGGGCGAGGACGCCGTGCGCGCGACGGCGCGGACCTGCGCTGGCTCCGCTCCCGTGAGCCGCGAGACCACCGTCGGGTTCGCCCCGAGCGCCACGACGTCGCCCGGCGGGAGGGAGCCGAAATGCTCGGGCACGGACTGGTACTCGTCGACGATGCTGCCGCGCTCGTAGAGGACGTAGCGCACGACCGCGCCGTCCTCGACGCCGATCGCACAGACGACGGCGGCCGTCGCGTTCGAGAGCTCCGAGGCGAGCCGTTCGCGCGCCCGGCGGTCGCGGTCGACGAGCTCGTCGTAGACGACGACCCAGCCGTTCCGCGGGCCCTCGACGCGAGCGTCCGCTCCGCCGAGGCGCGGCAGGTACTTCGCGACGCCGGCCTCGACCGCGTCGCGGTCGTCCGTCTGCACGTGGAGCGAGGCGTACGACTCGCCGGTCGCGCCGTGCGCCTCGAGCCGCTCGATCGGCACCAGCAGCCGCCGCGACCACTCGGTGAAGCCGAGCCGGCGCCAGGCCTCGCGGCCAACCTCGTTGTCCGTCGCGACGTCGAGCGTCAGATGCGCGATGCCGGCCTCGCGCGCGCGAGCCGCGAACTCCTTGAGCAGCGCCGTCGTCGCTCCCTGGCGCCGCCGCTCCGGCCGGACGTAGACGATGTTCACGTGGGCGTACCCGTGCGGGTCGAGCTCGCCGAACGCGAACCCGACCGGCCCGCCGTCGTCCTCAGCGAGCAGCACGAGCTTGCCCTCGAACATCTCGGGCGTGACCTCGGGCGGACGCCACGGCCGGCTCCAGTTCTCGTAGAAGATCTCGCGCGTGAAGTCGAGCAGCGTTTGCTCGTCATTCGCGGTTGCTTCCCGGACGTTCATGCGGCGGCCGCCAGCCTAGATCGTGGTCGAGACCGTCTGACGGATCGACCGGTCGGTTCAGACGGTCGCACGAGCCGCGCGACCTGAGGTCGGCGTCGCACGCGACCGCCTCAGCCCGGTGAGCAGGTAGTGAGCCGACAGGTTCTGGAACGGGTCGAACCGCTCGCGCGCCGACTCGAGGTCGCGCACGTCCGGATAGAGGCTGCGCACCGCCTTGTCGAGCGCGACGTCGCCGACCGGCCACGCGCGCGGACGCGCCAGGTGGCGGGCGAGGAACCACTCCGCCGTCCACTCGCCGATCCCGCGCAGTGCCACGAGGCGCCGTTTCACCTCCTCGTCGGGCAGGTCGGCGAGCTCGCCGAGGTCGATCGGCTCCCGGGCGAGGCCGAGCACGTACTCGGCCTTGCGCCTGGAGAAGCCGAGCGCGAGCAGCTCGTCGTCGGTCGCCGCGCGGAGCTGCTCGGCCGACGGGAACGCGTACGCCTGGCCGACCCGCCGGCCGAAGCGCTCGATCAACCGGTTGCGGATCGCGAAGGCCGAGAAGAGCGAGACCTGCTGCGCGGTGATCGAGGTGACGAGCGTCTCGAACGGGTCGGGCGCGAGCGGCGGCCTGAAGCCGGCGAGCTCGCGCGTCAGCCGCGACAGCACCGCGTCGCTTCGCGCCCACTCGTAGAACCCGCGAAGGTCGAACTCCGCGCCGAGCAGCTTCAGGACGACCGGCCTCGTCTCGTCGTCCAGCGCCTCCACGCGCACGCCGCCCGGCGCCGGCTCGATCCGCACCTCGCGCGCGCCGACGACGCGGTGAAGCGCTCGGTCCGTCCAGAGGTTCGCGAGGTCGGGGCCGAAAACGCGGAAGCGCTCGGTCGATAGCTCGAAGTCGAACGGCTGCTGGAGCCGGAGCAACGGCATCGCGCAACCGTACGCGCCGCGCTAGCGTCCGCCGCGTGAAGATCGAGCAGATCGCGCCGCACCTGTGGTGGTGGACGGCCCCGCACCCCGACTGGGGGCCGCGAGACTTCGAGGACGGCGAGGGCTGGGAGCGCGACGTCTCGTGCTATGCCCTCGTCGAGGGCGACGAGCTCGTGCTCTTCGACCCGCTCGTGCCGGCGGGCGAGGAGGAGCGGTTCTGGGCCGCGCTCGACGGCGACGTCGAGCACCACGGGCCGCCGCGGATCCTGATCTCCGTCTTCTGGCACGCGCGCAGCGCGCGCGAGATCCTCGACCGCTACGACGGCGCGACGCTCTGGGCGCACGAGCCGGCGGCGGCGGAGGTCGCGAAGCGTGCGGCCGTGTCGAGCTCGTTCGCCGACGGCGACCTCCTCCCCGGCGGCGTCGAGGCGATCGCGATGCACCACATGGGCGAGGCGGCGTTCTGGCTTCAGGGCCACCGCGCGCTCGTGCTCGGCGACTCGGTGCTCGGCTACGAGGGACGGGCGGAGCTGTGCCCGCCGGGCTGGCTCCGCGAGGGCGAGTCGGTGGAGGAGCTGGAGGCATCCGTGCGGCGGGCGCTCGTGCGCGAGCCCCAGCTGTTGCTCCTCACCCACGGCGGCCCGCGGCCGCGCGCGCAGCTAGAGCTCTGACGCGAGCGCGTCGAAGTCGGTCAGCGGCGTGAACGAGACGCCGCGGCCGCGCAGCCACCGCGCCAGCGAGCCGGTCGCGAAGACGCGCTTCGCCGCGAGCGCCGCGCAGTAGTCGGAGTGCCCGTCCCCGGCGTAGACGATCTCACCCTCGGGGAGGTCGGCCCGCTTGCACGCCTGGCCGCACTCGTCGCAGAGATCGGCGACGCGGAAGTCGACGACCCAGCCCTCGGGCCGCGGGTCGACGCGGTTCGCGCGGAGCTCGACCTCGCCGAGCACGCCCTCGCGCTCGAGCACGGGCTCGATCAGCTCGTGGAAGCCGGACGAGACGACGAGCGGATGCCGGGCCTGCGCGAGCTCGGCGAAGCCGGGACGGACGCGCGCGTGCTCCAGCACGTAGGCGACGACCTCCTCCAGCGGCGCGGTCACCGTCGCGAACTGCTCCGCGATGACCTCGTTCAGGGTCATCCGTCCTGCGTCGAGGTCGAGCTCCGTGCGCTCGTAGATCTCGGCGTCGCCGAAGCGCTCGAGCACGATGTCGAGCGTGTCTCGCTCGGTGACGGTGCCGTCCCAGTCGAGGACGAGTCGCATGGCGAGGAACGCTAGCTAGGCGCGAGCAGCTCCGCCGCGGCCGCGAGGTTCGCGCGTCCGGCACCGTGCGTGACGACGTAGCCACGCGCGCCCGGCGGGCGCCAGACGGGCAGCCCTGTCTCGACGACGAGAGCGCCGTCTGGGACCAGGTCACGCTGCCACGCGTGCCGGTGGGCGTCGCGGACGACGACGACGGCTCGCGCCGGGTCCAGTACCGGCAGCGGCTCGCCCTCGTGTATCCGCACGGTCTCGGCGCCGAGCAGCTCGCCGAGCCCGTGGTGTGCCGGCCCGGCGGCGATCGTCGCCTCCGGCCAGAGCTCGACCACGAGCGGGCTCGCCGGCAGCGACAGGTCGCCTTCGGCGTGCAGCGCACGCCGCGCAGCCTCGGCCCCCGCCGCGCGGTCGTGACCGGGCTCCGGCGAGGCCCAGGCGGCGAGCTCCGCGACGCGCCCCGCTGCCTCGTGCAGCCGCTCCTCAGCGAGGCGGCCCTCGCCTACGGCAGCCACGAGCGCCTCGACCACGCGGGCGGTCTCCTCCCGCGAGCGTTCTGCACCGAGGCAGAGCGCGTCGACTCCGCCCGCGATCGCCTGGACGGCGCCTTCCTCGAGGCCGACGGTGCCCATGATCGCGCGCATCTCGAGCGCGTCGGTCATCACGACGCCGTCGAAGCCGAGCTCGGAGCGCAGCAGGCCGAGCAGCGCCGCGCTCGTCGTGGCGGGCGCGTCGTCGATCGCCGCGAAGCGGATGTGCGCCGTCATCACCGCCCGCACGCCGGCCTCGACCGCCGCGGCAAACGGCGGCAGCGCCCGCGCGAACAGCGTCTCGCGATCGATCTCCGCCGTGGGCAGCTCCAGGTGCGAGTCGCCCGTGACCTCGCCGTGGCCGGGGTAGTGCTTGGCGCACGCGGCCACGCCGGTGCCCTGGAGCCCTTCGACGAACGCGGCCACGTGGCGCGCGACGAGCTGCGTGTCGGAGCCGAACGAGCGCACACCCACGATCGCCGCGTCGGGGTCGACCACCACGTCGGCGACCGGCGCGAGGTTCATGTTCACGCCGACCGACGCGAGCTCGCCGCCGATCGCCGCCGCCACGCGCCGCGTCAGCGCGAGGTCGTCCACGGCCCCGAGCGCGAGGTTCCCCGGGAACGAGCTGCCGCGCGCGGCCTCGAGGCGCGTCACGTCGCCGCCCTCCTCGTCGACGGCGACCAGGAGGCCGGGCAGCGACGCGGTCAGCGCCGCAACCTGCTCCGGGTCGCGGATGTTGCGCGCGAAGAGGACGACGCCGCCGAAGCCGCCGGCTCGGATCCAGTCCGGCGCCGCGAGCCCCTCGAAGCCGGGGACGACGCAGGCGGCCGCAGCGGGCTCGAGCCCGCCGGCGCTCATCCGCGGACCGCGCCGGACGTCAGCCCGAACGAGATCTTCCGCTGCACGATCAAGAAGAAGACGATCACCGGCACCGCGATCAGCGTCGAGCCGGCCATCAGCCCGCCCCAATCGGTGTTCCGGCTCGTGCCCGTGAAGTACGAGAGCCAGACCGTTGCCGTCTGCTTCGACTGGTCGTTCAGCAGGACGCGGGCGAAGATGTACTCGTTCCAGGTCGTGATGAACGCGAAGATCGAGGTCGCGACGAGGCCGGGCGCGACGAGCGGCAGGAGGATGCGCATGAACGAGCCGATCCGGCTCGAGCCGTCGACCATCGCCGCCTCCTCGAGGTCCTTCGGAATGCCGAGCAGGAAGCCGCGCAGCGTCCAGACCGAGAACGGCAGCACGAACGTCAGGTAGGTGACGATCACGCCGGAGAGCGCGTTCACCTGGTGGTAGCGCGCAAGCACGACGTACAGCGGGATGATCAGCCCGGCCTGCGGGAGCATCTGAATTCCGATGATCAGGACGATGAAGAGCTTGCGCGCGGAGAAGCGGAACTTCGCCAGCGCGATCGCGGCCAGGAACGCGAGCACCATCGAGAGCCCGACCGTCACGCTGACCACGATCAGGCTGTTCTTGACGCCATCCCAGAAGAACGGCCGGTTGATCGCGTCGCGGAAGTGCGACAGCGTGGGGTGCAGCGAGAACCACGTCGGCGAGAGGCTGTTCAGCTCGTGGTCGGGCTTGAAGGCGCTCGCGATCATCCAGTAGACCGGGAACGCGATCACGATGAAGACCAGGATCCCGACCGCGTCCCAGGCGAAGCGGCTACGGCGACGGCGCCCGCTCACCTCGCCTCGTCTCCCATCCGCACCATCTTGCGGACGTAGACGATCGAAAGGACGGCGACGATCAGCAGCATCAGGATCGAGATCGCTGCGCCGCGGCCGAAGTCAGTCTTCACGTAGCCCTCCTCGAACAGGTAGATGCCCATCAGCTCGTTCGAGGTGTTGATGCGCGTCTGGTCGATGAGCAGGAACGGCTGCGTGAAGACGCCGAAGTCCCAGATGATCGAGAGGCTCGTCAGGATCAGGAAGATCGGCTTGACGATCGGGACGGTCACGTCCCAGAAGACGCGCCACGGCCGCGCTCCGTCGATCTCCGCCGCCTCGACGAGGTCATGCGGCACCTGCGAGAGGCCGGCGTAGACGGTCACGACGACGAATGGGATCGCGCCCCACACGATCAGCGTCGTCGTCAGCCCGAGCTGCGAGAACGACGTCGCGTACCAGTCGTGCTGGAAGTAGTTGCCGACGTGCAGCTTCGTCAGCGAGTAGTTGAGGACGCCGTTCTCGTAGTTCGTCATCCAAAGCCAGACCTGCACCGCGACGACGGGCGGCATCGCCCACGCGAGCACGAGTCCGGCCGTCAGCAGCACGCGCACGACCGAGCTCACCTTCGTCAGGAGCAGCGCGAGCGCCGTTCCGATCCCCATCGTCAGCGCCACGTTCGCGACCGTGAAGACGATTGTCCGCACGAGGACGTGCCAGAAGACCGGGTCGTGCAGGACGGAGCGGTAGTTCGCCCACCCGACGCTCGTGCCGTGGTGGGCGATCAGCTCGAAGAGGCCGTACTTCTGGAACGAGAGCCGCGCGAGGTGGTAGAGCGGGTAGCCGAGGATCGCCACGATCACGACGACCACGGGCAGGATCAGCAGGTACGGCGCGGCCCAGCGAACGGCGCGCGCGACCGTCAACGGGCGACGCCGCCGAGGCCGGATTCCGGCCTCGGCGGCGATCGCGGTTCCGCCGGGGATCTCGCTGGGCGTCAAGCGGCTCCCCTGGTCATCTGGTCGCTACTGGTTGAGCGTGAGCTCGATGTTGCTGTCGGCGAAGGAGGTCGCCTGTGCGATGCTCGCCTTCCCGGTCAGGATCCGGGCCAGCATCGTGCGCAGCACGTTGCCGTTCTCGACGTTGACCCAGTTCTTCGCGGTCGGGACGAACCAGCTCCGCTTGGCGGCCCGCTCGTTGACACTCGAGCCGAGCAGGTTGGTCGCGTTCGGGATGTTCCCCTTCGACTGCAGGCCCTTCTCGCCGGCAGTGTTGGTGAAGATCCGGATCCAGTCGGTCGCGAGCGCTTGGTCGCCCGAGCCCTTCGGGACCGCGAGATCGGAGCCGCCGAGGAAGCCCGGCATGCCCTGGCCCTTGACGTGGCTCGGCATCACGAACTGCTTCGTCGCCTTCGTGTACTTCTTGCCGACGCAGCAGCTGAACCACGCGGGGCCGACGATCGAAGCGGCCTGGCCCTGCGCGTAGACGTCGTACGGCTGCGGCCGGTTCTCGGTGCCGGTCTTGCTCGCGCGGGAAGCGGTCATGAAGAACCGC
>Ga0207702_10003929_pt1 | contig 13363 bp, 8 predicted proteins | sample KBSCornC62_FD_184302 | JGI IMG/M metagenome (GOLD analysis project Ga0207702, IMG submission 184302) | Corn rhizosphere microbial communities from Kellogg Biological Station, Michigan, USA - KBS Corn C6-2 (SPAdes) (version 2) | ecosystem: Host-associated > Plants > Roots > Rhizosphere > Soil ...
GATCACGCGCTCGAAATCCTGCGCTGTGCCGTAGTACGGATCGGGCACTTCCTCGCCGTCATCGATGCCGGCATACGGCAAGAACAACTGCGGACTCGCCGGCTTCGCACCCGAGCAGTAGCGCGCGATATCGCGCAGGTTCACGCGGTCCATCACCAGCACCGCGTCGAAGCCGCCGAGCGTCGCCGCATCGACCTGCGCCGCGCGGTGCCGCGACACGTCGTACCCCGCCGCCCGCGCCGACGCGATCGCCCGCGGATCCGCCCCGTCGCCGATGTGATACCCGTGCGTCCCGGCCGATGCCACCTGCGCCGGGAACCCTGCCCGCGCGAATTCCGCCCGCGCCACCGCCTCGACCACCGGCGAGCGGCAGATGTTGCCCATGCAGACGAAAAGAACGGATGGAATCGCCATGGATTTCAGGATCTTGGGATTGATACTTGCGGTGTCGTCAAACTAGCAAAACAGCGCTTCGACAGCAACAAGCGATCGCGCGACTCGGTACGCCGATCGATTCCGATAGGGTCGCTGCTCCCTCGTTCCCAACGCCGTTCTGCGCCACGCGCCCCCCCCGGCCCTCACGAAAAAGCCCCCCTCACGCGGGGCTTTTTCACTTCCGACACCCTAGGCGTCTATTGCAGGCAGCCGTTCTGCCCGCTCCGGTTGGGATAGCCCGTGCCCGCGTCGTAGGCATTGTTGGACCATTCCATCTGCAGCTTCCACTTGCTGCCGTTCGACAGGCTGACGTCGTTGTGGAACGACCAGGCGCACTTGTCGCCGTTCTCGCCGTTGCTCGAGTCGAACCAGCCGGCGCCGCGCGGGTCGGTGATCGCTTCGGACAGTTCGTGCGAGGTGACGTTGGCGAGTGCGGCCAGCCCTTCGGACTGGCTCGTGACGTCGGAGCCCGGATCGCAGCCGGCGATGCCGGTGATGTTCGGCATGTACGCGACCTGGATCGGGGCGCCGTTCGAGCACGTGCCCCAGCTGTGCCACGCGCAATAGTTCACGTGGCCGGCGCCGGTCGAGGTGTAGATGAAATACACCGCGTTCGGGTCCGGGTTGTTGCCGGCGATCTTGCAGGCTTCGCTGACCGCACCGGAGGTGCTGAGCGCGCGTTTCGGCGGCGTGCTCGAGTCGATCGTGTGGCCGAGGTAGGTCGAGGTCGCGGTGACGTTGCCGTTCGTCGTGCCGTGGTATTCGGTGGAATCCTTCGCCATGCCGCTGCCGCCCCAGCCGCCGAAGAACGAGTCGATGCCGCTGATGATGTCGCCGGGGCTGCCCCACGCACCCCAGAAGATCGCCATGGTCTTGTTCGAGGTCAGCACGTTGCCGCCGTGCAGCGTCATGTCGACGCTGCTCGTGGCCTTGGCCAGCGAGCGCTCGGCGGCGCGCGCCTCGATGAACTCGCGCCGGTAGTACACGATCTGCGGCGCTTCGTGCGACAGGTACAGATCGCCGGTCTGGGCGCTCAGGTCGCCGCGCACGGCGTTGCCTTCCGCGTCGGTGACGTACAGCGGACCGCCGCTGCGCTCGGATGCGATGTCGTCCGGGTCGTGCAGCATGGTGACGAAGCGGTTCGCGCGGTACAGCGCGACCTTGCCTTCGCCGTCGGCGACCAGCACATCGCCGCGCGCGATCTGGCTGCCTTCGGTGTCGGCGCCGACGAAATGCGTGAGATTGCGTTCGGCCGCGGACGTGCCGCCCGCTCCAACGCAGGCGAGAATGGCGATCAACAGAGAAATGCGTTTCATGTGATGTCGACTCCCAAGTGGAAACACTGCTTCCTGAATGGAAAATTCCCAGCGAGTGGGGACTGTTTCGATCGACACGCAGCGGGAGCACCGCGCCGCATCCGCAGCGGGCAGAACCCTAAATTATATTTGTATACGAAGTCCCTCCCGACATCGTGTCGAGCCTAGAGTAGTCCTCGCATCGATGCCGTCAATGCGCACAGCAGCATTCGAGTCCATGCGCAGGCGTATGTATGCGGCTGAGTTTGCTTGAGGCGCGGACGCCAGAAAAAAAAGTCGGCGCCGCTTGCTTCGACCGAATGAATCTTTCGGATCACGCGCCGGAAAAACGGTCCGCGCGTTTCGCCTCACGCCCCGCCGAGCAGCGCCCGCACGCGTTCCAGATCGTCCGCCGTATCCACGCCACCCGGAAACGCGTCCGGCGCGATGCGCACGGCGATGCGATGGCCGTGCTCGAGCGCGCGCAGCTGTTCCAGCGACTCGGTCCGTTCCAGCGGCGTGGGCGTGAGCTGCGCGAAACGGCGCAGGAATGCGGCGCGGTAGGCGTAGATGCCGATATGTCGCAGGAACGGCACGCCTTCGGGCAACACGTCGCGGTTGCGCGCAAACGCATCGCGCGGCCAGGGCAGCGGCGCACGGCTGAAATACAGCGCGCAGCCGTCGCTGCCGGCGACCAGCTTGACGATGTTCGGATCGAACAGCTCCTCGACGCTCGCGAGCGGCGTGGCGAGAGTCGCCATCGGCGCGCCGTCGGTGAGCGCGGCCGCGACGGTGCGGATGCCGCTCGGCGGCACCAGCGGCTCGTCGCCTTGCAGGTTCACCACGATCGCGTCGTCGGGCCAGCCGAGCCTGGTCGCGCATTCGGCCAGGCGATCGCTGCCCGAGGCGTGATCGGCGCGCGTCATCTGCACGCGCACGGGGCTGTTTGCCAGCGCAGCCAGAACGCGCTCGTCGTCGGTCGCGACGACGACGTCACGCGCGCCGGCTTCGAGCGCGCGGCGCGCGACGTGCACGATCATCGGCTCGCCGGCGATCGGCTGCAGCGGTTTGCCCGGCAGACGCGTCGAGGCGTAGCGCGCAGGTATCGCGACGATGAAGTCCAGATTTGCGCTCATGGGGCTCGGCACGGCACGGCACTGGCGCGCATTGTGCCGAACATCGCCGCCTGAAAGAAACCGGCGCCGCGACGGGTCGTCTGGGACACAGCGCAACGCGCGGCGGAGGTGGGCGATGAAAACGCGGAACTGGGGCGCAATACTGGCGGCGGTGCTGACGTTCGCAGCGCCGGTGCTGACGGCGAAGACGGTCGCGATCACGGTCGGCGGCACGACCACGACAGGCGACCCCTATTACGGCTACAACACCTATCCGGTGCTCAAGTTCCAGCCCAGCAGCATCACCGTCGACGTCGGCGACACCGTCACGTTTTCGAGCCTCGGCGGCGCGGCGCACAACGTGCACGCGGATGACGGTTCCTTTCGCTGCGCCAACGGCTGCGACGGCGCCGGTGGCGACGGCACGCCGTCGGAGGCGACGTGGACGTCCTCCGTCACGTTCAGCAAGAGCGGCGTGTTCCATTTCCACTGCGATCAGCACGAGGCGATGGGCATGACCGGCACGATCACCGTCAACGCGCCGAACGTACCGATCGCGCTCGGCGGCTACATGAGCGGCAACTGGTACAACGCGAACCAGGCCGGGCACGGTTTCCAGCTGGAACTCTCGAGCAGCAACGACATGATCGCGATCTGGTTCGTGTACACGCCCGATGGCGCCGGCCAGAGCTGGGTCTACGCGCAGGGTCCGTTCGATCCGGCCTCGAACACCGTCACGTTGCCGGCGCAGATCCTGACCGGCGCGAAATTCCCGCCGAACTTCAATCCGGCCGACGTGCACCAGATGGGCGGCGGCCTGTGGGGGCACGTGACGTTCACGTTCTCGGATTGCAACAACGGCAGCGTCAGCTGGCACTCGGACCTGCCCGGCTACAACGCCGACAACGACACGCCGCTGTCGATCACGCGCCTGACGCAGATCGGCGGGACCACGTGTCCGGGGCCGTGAGAGCGTTTTTGCGCTCGTCATCCCGGCGAAAGCCGGGATCCAGTGTCTTCGGCACTCCGCAAGCGAAGCGAGGCGCTGGATCCCGGCTTTCGCCGGGATGACGAGCAAAAAAAGCCTTCGCGGGATGACGCGCGCAGAAACGAGCTAGACGATCACGCCTGGCGCGAAACGAAGCGCCGCGCGATGTAGTCCTCGACGATGCCGACGAATTCCTGCGCGATGTGTTCGCCGCGCAGGGTCATTGCCTTCGCGCCGTCGATGAAAACCGGCGCAGCCGGCGCTTCGCCGCTGCCGGGCAATGAAATGCCGATGTTGGCGTGCTTGGATTCACCCGGGCCGTTGACGACGCAGCCCATGACCGCGAGCGTGAGGTTTTCGACGCCGTCGTATTTGATGCGCCATTCCGGCATCTTCGCGCGCACGTGTTCCTGCACGGTCTTGGCCAGTTCCTGGAAGAACGTCGACGTCGTGCGGCCGCAGCCGGGACATGCCGTGACCAGCGGCGTGAACGCGCGCAGGCCCATGGTCTGCAGTAGCTCCTGCGCCACGATCACTTCGCGCGTGCGCGACTCGTCCGGTTCCGGCGTGAGCGAAATGCGGATCGTGTCGCCGATGCCTTCCTGCAGCAGCACGGCAAGCGCCGCGGACGACGCGACGATGCCTTTGCTGCCCATGCCTGCTTCGGTCAGGCCGAGGTGCAACGCGTAGTCGCAGCGGCCGGCGAGATCGCGATAGACCGCGATCAATTCCTGCACGCCCGACACCTTGCACGAGAGCAGGATGCGGTCGCGGCCCAGGCCCAGTTCCTCCGCGCGCGCGGCCGAATCGAGCGCCGAACGGATCAGCGCCTCGCGCGCCACACGCGCGGCGTCCCACGGTTCGGCGCGCGTGTGGTTCTCGTCCATCAGCGCCGCGACCATCGCCTGGTCGAGCGAACCCCAGTTCGCGCCGATGCGCACCGGCTTGCCGTAGCGCAGGGCAAACTCGACGATGGTCGAGAACTGCAGGTCGCGCTTCTTGCCGAAGCCGACGTTGCCGGGATTGATGCGGTATTTCGCCAGCGCCTCGGCGCACGCGGGCTCGGCGCTGAGCAGCTGATGCCCGTTGTAATGAAAATCGCCGATCAGCGGCACGCTGCAGCCCATCATGTCGAGCCGCTCGCGGATTTTCGGCACCGCGGCGGCGGCCTCCGACGTGTTCACGGTGATGCGCACCAGCTCGGAACCGACGCGGGCAAGTTCGGCGACCTGCTTGGTGGTCGCCTGCACGTCGGCGGTATCGGTGTTGGTCATCGACTGCACCACCACCGGCGCTGCGCCGCCGACTTGGATTGCGCCGATGCGGACGCCGATGGAATGCCGCCGCGGCAGTGTGCCGAGCGTGGGTGAAGGATTCATGGTGAGGGTTCTCGGGGATTCCGGCCCGCAGCCGGTCCCGGTGCGACGTGGATCATGCAGCAACGGGCCCGGTTTCGGGGTGGCGCACTGTTCCCGTTCGGGCGGCGCGCGTCAAGTCGCGAGCGCGCCGTTGCCCGAACCGAGCGCGATGTCGTCGTTCGCCGCCTCTGCCACGTCTTCGGCCGCCGCCGTGCCGCGGCTGAGCTCGACACGCAGGTAGCCGCCGCCCGCATCGCCCACGCCGGCGTTGCGCAGGGTCTCGACCACGGCGTCCGGCGACCAGCCGAACGGATCGCCCGGCCGCGTGAGTTCTATTTCGTGCGCGTCGCGGTCGAGCATGTTCGGCGCCAGCACCGAACTGACGTTCGCCGCGTCCGATTGCAAGCGTTCCAGCAGCACGCCACGCATCGGCGAACGCGGCACGCCGTGTTCGTCGAACACGCGCAGGCCAACCGGGTGTGCACGCGGCGCCAGCAGCTCGATTCCGGCGTCCATCGCGCCGTTCGCCTCGATCCGCAGCCAGCGGATCGCGCCGACCATCCAGTCCTGCGGCTCGCCGTCTTCCACCGGTGTCGCCAGGCCGACGAGTTCGCCGACCTTGACGCGCGCGTTGTCGAGTTTTTCCCACACCAGGCGATAGCCGCCGAGACTCTGGTCCAGCACTTTCGCGTTCAGCCGCTTGACCCGCGGCGTCGCCGATTGCCCTTGCGAGGCCCAGGCCGCGACGCGGTCGCTCTCGTGCAGGCTGATCGCGACGCCGCGCGTCTTGCGCAGGAAGGTGTCGAAATCCTGGTCGCCGGCGAGCACGAAATGCAGGTCGTGCAGGCCGATCACGGTCTCCAGCTGGTGCCCGGCCGCGAGCCGCTGCTGGTTGCGCTCGCCGCCGCCCTCCCAGGCGCGCATCAGGCGCTCGACGAAGGCCACGGTGGTCTGCACCGTCGGGCCGCCGCGCAGGCGGAATTGCGTGATCTCGATGCCCGGCGGCAATCCCGCCAGCTGGCCTTCCAGGAACCGGATCAGGCCGTTGATTTCGAAGGCCCACAGTCCCTCGCCCGGCGCCTCGCGTTCTTCCGGCAGATAGCCGGGGCTCAGGTCCACGTCGGTGCGCACCGCGATCGCGCCGCTCGGTGCGCGGCCTTCGCGCAGCTCGCAGTACGTGGCCCAGATGCGGGTCAGGTCGTGGATCTCGCCGTTTTCCTTCTGCGTGAAGCGGTACGGATTGCTGAGCGCGTACAGCAATGCGTGCATGTACGCGGTCCGCACGGTGAACTGCGCGCCCTCGAACAGCGGATCGTCGACGGCTTTGTCGTCCAGATTGACCGCGACGGCAAACCGGAACAGGTCGTGCAGCGCCTGCCAGGCGCCCGGCGGCGGCGCGTGATAAAGCAGGTACGCCTCGTACAGGCAATGATTGCGGTGTGTGATCGCCCGCGTCAGCGCCAGTGCCACGGACTTGCCGCGCAGGAACGGTACCGCGCCGGCCGGCGCGCACAAATCGTGCGCCACGGCGGCGTAGCCGAGCGCCAGCGCGCATTCGAAGTCCTGCGCGAGTTGGCCGAGCTGCTGCTTTTGCGGCGGCAGCGGCAGGCTGTCGCCCAGCGTCTGGCGTCCGAGCCAGGTCACGATCTGGTCGACCGGCAGACGCAGCATTTCGAGCGCTTCGAGGCGCTGCAGCGGCTCGATGCGCAGTTCGTTCATCTCGCGCAGCGCGCCGATCAGGAGCCGCGCCGTGGCGCCGGGATTTGCCAGCGGCAGGTGCGAGATCCAGTTGCGCAGCGACTTGGCGTCGGTCGCGAACGAGGTCTTTGCCGGCGCATGGCGCTCCGGCAGCTCCCGTATCAAGCGCTGGAACAACGCGCTCATCGCTCGCCCTCGTCCGCACTCCCGTGCATCAGTGTACTCTCCCGTTGCAGCAGCGCGAACCTACGGCCTGAGCGCCCGCAGGACCATCCGCCGCAGCACGCGATCGGCGATCCCGTGTGCCTGTTCGAGCCCGAGACGGGCCAGCAGGCGCGTCTCCGCGGCCGAAGGCGCCGCTTGCCACAGGGATCCAAGCAAGAACGCGGCCAAACGCGGCTTGCTCACGGACACCGCCTGCAGGCGCTTGAGTGCGGGCAGCAACGCCAGTTCTTCGGCGCTGAAATCGCTGCCGAACGGGAACGTCGGGAACAACCCCTTGCGCTGCGCCGCCGCGAGCGCGTCGTGCAGCCGCTGCGGGGTATTCTGGCGCCAGGCGTCGGGCAACGTGAAATCGCGCCGCAGCTTGCAGGCCGCCTGCGCACGCGCCACGAGTTCGGGCTGGAAACGCGCGTCGGTGATCGCGAGCATGGCGAGCACGCAGTCCTCGTCGCTCTTGCCGCGCAGGTCGGCGATGCCGTATTCGGTCACGAAAACGTCGCGCAGGTGACGTGGAATGGTGCAGTGGCCGTAATTCCACAGGATATTCGACTGCGCCGTGCCGTGCGTGCTGCGCGTGCTGCGCAGCAGCAGGATGGAGCGTCCGCCGGCCAGCGCGTGGGCCATCGCGACGAAGTTGTATTGCCCGCCGACGCCGCTGACGATTTGTCCGTCCGCCAGGCCGTCGGAAACCGCCGCGCCGAGCGCCGTGGCCATCATGCAGGTGTTGAAAAAGCGCGCGTCGCGCCGCTGCAGCGCGTCCAGCGCTTCGCGCCCGCCGTACAGCTGGTTGATGTCCGACACGCGCGTCATCGACAAGCCGTCGAAGGCCGCGCCATCGAGCGCGCGCAGCCAGGCGTAGAACGGTTTCGAACCGAGGAAGAATGCGCCGCGCAGGTAGCGGCCTTCGCACAGCGACCGGCCGGCGAGCAGACGGTCCCAGGCCGCCGGGTGCGCCGCCGGCGCGGCCGGCAGGCGCGAACCGTCCGGCAGCAGCAAGGCCTCGCCTTCCAGCCGCGTGCCGCGCGGCAGCAGCCCGAAACGCATCAGGCGCGCGAGTTCGTGCGCGTCGACGATCGGCGGCAGGACGCCGTGCGCGAGCAGGCGCGCACTGGCTTCGACCGGCAGCACGTCGCCGATCACGCGCGCCTCGACCGCACGTTCGAGCGCGAAATCGTCGTACACGCGCCGTTTGAGCACGCCCGTCTCGCACAGGCGCATGAAGCCGTCCATCACCATCTCGCTGGCGCCGTACAGGCCGGCCTCGAACGGCGCGCTGCCGCCGACCGCCGCCGCCAGCGCATGCGGCGGCCCCAGCGCGTCGAGCACGCTGCGGTAGGCGGCGTTGTCCGTCTGGCGCAGCGTCAGCGCATACACCAGCGCGTCCGACAACGCGCCGATGCCGATCTGCAAGGTTCCGCCGTCGCGCACCAGCGTGCTGGCGTGCAGGCCGAGCGCGTATTCCGCCGCATCGACCGGCTCGCGCGGCAACGCGAACAAGGTGTGGCGGCAGGCCGGCGCATCCAGGATGAGGTCGAAGAATCCGGGCGCGACCTCGGCTTCGTTGCCGACGAACGGGAGGTCCGGGTGGATCACGCCGACGACCAGCGGCCGCGGCGCGCCGGCGGCGGCCATGTGATCGAGCAGGTCCGCGGTGACGTCGGGATTGCACGCCAGGCTATAGCGCCGGTGCTCACCGTCGTCGCGCACTGCGATCAGTTGCAGGATCGCGTTGATCCCCGCGCCGACCACGTCGCGCGCGACGTGGGTGTAGTTCATGCTGATGTAGTCGCGCTGCGCCGACGGCACGTTTAGCAGCGCGCCGGACTGGAAGTAGAACTCGTGCACGCGCACGTTCGGCGGCAGCGCATCGGCGTGTTGCGCCGCGACGTACGCGAGATCGGGATAGTCGTCGCCGAAATGACGCGCCAGGAACGGCTCGAGAAAGCGGCGCTCGAGCGGGTTGTGCGGTGACGGGCGCGACAGCGAAAGCGCGGTATAGAGTTTCAGGCGCCGCGCCGGTTCGGCTGCGACGCGCGCGTACAGCGCGTTGACCAGCGCGTTCGGCTTGCCGAGGCCGAGCGGCAGCGCGACGCGCAGCTCCGCCCCGCCGTGTGCGAGCACGCGTTCGACGCACGCATCCACGTCCGCGATCAGCTCGGGCTTCGCATTCACGCACGTTCTCCTTCACGCAATCTGCACATGATCGCAGATCGGGCCGCGCTCGGCAGCGCACCCTGCCCAAGCGCGTGCCGCTTGAGTATGATCTGCACCTTGGGGAGGGTGGCATGACCGAACGCTTCAAGATCGCGATCGTCGGCTCGGGGCCCGGCGGCATTTCTGCAGCCGCGCGCGCAGCCGAACGCGGCGAATCGCACGTGCTGCTCGAGGCCGAGGAGCACCTGTCGAACACGATCTACCGCTATCAGAAGGGCAAGTTCGTCATGGACGAGCCGGGGATCCTTCCCTTGCGCTCGCCGGTGCCGTTCAAGGCCGGCAGCCGCGAGTCGATTCTCGGCGGCTGGGACGACGCGGCCAAGAGCTTGAAGATCAACGTCAAGCACAAGCACGAAGTCTCCGGCATCAAGCAGATCCCGACGGGCGGCTTCGAGATCAAATGCACGAACGGCCAGACCGTCGCGGCGGACTTCGTCGTGCTCGGCATCGGCCTGCAGGGCAACATCCGCAAGCTCGGCGTGCCGGGCGAAGACCTGCCCTTCGTGCAGTACCAGCTCGACGACCCGGACGAATACGAAGGCGAGACGATCGCCGTGGTCGGCGCGGGCGACGCCGCGATCGAGAACGCGGTCGCGCTGTCGAAACAGAACAACGTCGTGATCATCAACCGCAAGGATGAATTCGGCCGCGCCAAGAAAGGCAACGAAGCCGCGATCCTGAAGGCGATCGAGGACGGCACGATCGAGTGCTACTACGACTCGGCGCCGGAACGCGTCGATGCGCTCAGTGTCGGGCGCAAGAAAGGCCGCATGATCCTGAGCACGAAGAACGGCAAGGCGCAGATCCTGCTCGACCGCGTGATCGCGCGCCTCGGCGCGACCGCGCCGCGCGGTTTCGTCGAAGCCTGCGGCGTCGTGTTCCCGAACAAGGATCCGGCGTCGGTACCGGCGATCAGCTCGCAATACGAGTCGAACGTGAAAGGCCTGTACATCGTCGGCGCGCTCGGCGGCTATCCGCTGATCAAGCAGGCGATGAACCAGGGCTACGAGGTGATCGAGTACATCCTCGGCCAGAAAGTCGAGCCCGCCGACGAGCCGCTGCTGAAGGCGAAGTTCGCGACCATGCCCGGCTTCCGCACGGTGGACGAGGCGCTCGGCCGCGTGCAGAAGAACGTGCGCCTGCTGTCGCACATCACGCCGCTGCAGCTGCGCGAGTTCATGCTCGATTCCGACATCCGCACGCCGAAAGCGGGCGACACGATCTTCGCGCGCGACGACTACACCAACACGTTCTTCTCGATCGTCGAAGGCGAAGTGCAGGTTCTGGTCGATCCGGAAAAGAACAAGACGATCACGCTCAAGCGCGGCGAATTCTTCGGCGAGATGAGCCTGATCTCAGGCCGGCGCCGTTCCGCCACGATCAAGGCGGGTGCGGGTTGCGTGCTGATCGAGACGCCGCGGCGCTCGATGAACAAGCTGATCGCGTCGGTCGCGGCGGTCAAGCGCGAGATCGACGAAGTCTTCATCCTGCGCGCGATCCAGTCGCGCTTCGCGCCGGAAGCGACCGCCGACCAGCTCACCGACGTGGTCGCGGCGTGCAAGCTCGAACGCTTCAAAGCCGGCGACGTGCTGTTCAACGAAGGCGAAACCGGCGATTCGCTGCACCTGGTTCGCGTCGGGTCGCTGACGATCTCGCGCAACATCGGCGGCAAGGACGTGGTGCTGTCGTACGTGCCCGCCGGCAACTACGTCGGCGAAATGGCATTGATGGGCGAGACGCGCCGTTCCGCTACCGCGCGCGCCGCGATCGCGACGGAAACCGTGCGCCTGGACGGCGACGCGTTCAAGAAGCTGGTCAACAAGATCCCGGTGTTGCGCCTGCGCCTGCAGGCGGAATACCGCCAGCGCACCGCGGCGAACCTCGCGATGCAGGCGATGCCGTCGGGCGGCGACATCATTTCGTTCCTGCTGTCGCAAGGCGCCGGCGAAGCGACCGACATCCTGCTGATCGACGAGTCGCTGTGCGTGCGCTGCGACAACTGCGAAAAAGCCTGCGCCGAAACGCACGGCGGCACCTCGCGCCTGGACCGCGAAGCCGGTCCGACGTTCGCCAACGTGCACGTGCCGACGTCGTGCCGCCACTGCGAGCACCCGCATTGCATGAAGGATTGCCCGCCGGACGCGATCCATCGCGCGCCGAACGGCGAAGTGTTCATCGCCGAGAACTGCATCGGCTGCGGCAATTGCGAACGCAACTGCCCGTACGGCGTGATCCACATGGCGGCGAAACCGCCGAAGAAGCCCGGCCTGATCCAATGGCTGCTGTTCGGCCGCGGCCCCGGCCCGGGCGAGGCGCCATACGACAAGAAAGCGAAGAAAGAAGCGACCGGCAAGAAAGCGGTCAAGTGCGACATGTGCAAGAACGTCTCCGGTGGCCCGGCGTGCGTGCGCTCGTGCCCGACCGGTGCCGCGATCCGTATCAGTCCCGAGGAATTTCCGGCCTACGCGCAGTCGCGGCGGTAGCGGGTGTTCGCTCCGTGGGGACGCCGGATTCGGTCGAGCGAGACCGCGGATCGCGCGACGAACAGGGGATGCAATGAAGAATCCACATCCGACGGTTTGTTCAACTGAGCGTGCCGCCTGACGCGCGCTTTTCCCAAGCCCAACTCCCGAACCTCCGATCCCGGCGCTCGCCATGCATGATTCCATCCTGACCTACGCGAAATCGCGCTACCTGTGGATCAGCCTGGTGCTGCTGGTCAGCTCGGTCGCAGCTTATGTGCTGCACGATCCGGGCGGTCCGCCCAACGGCGGCACCTGGCTCGGCTACACGCTGGGTACGATCGGCGCCGCGCTGATCGTGTGGCTGATGCTGTTCGGCATGCGCAAGCGCAGCTACATGGGCGGCATAGGCACGCTGCGCGGCTGGCTGTCGGCGCACATCTATCTCGGCACGACGCTGATTCTCATCGTGTTGCTGCATTGCGGGTTCCAGGTCGGCTGGAACATCCACACGTTTGCGTTCGCGCTGATGCTGCTCGTCATCTTCTCGGGCTTTTTCGGCTTGTTCGCCTATTTGCGCTATCCGAACCTGATGACGCGCAACCGCGAAAGCGCCACGCGCGACGCGATGCTCGAGGAAGTCGCCGAGATCGACCAGAACGCCCTCGCGCTCGCCGACGGCATCGATCCGAAGATCCACGCCATCGTGCTGCGCTCGATCGAGAAGACGCGCCTGGGCGGCGGCGTGTGGACGCAACTGCGCGCACGCGACGGCTCCGACCTCGCGCTCGACACGCTGCACAAGGCCATCGCCGCGCACGAAAAGAAGCAGGACATGAAGACGACGGAAATGCCGACCATGTTCGCGATGGTCGACTTCCTCGCCGGCCGCGCGACCGACAAGCAAGGCGAAGGCATGCGCAAGCTGATCGACCTGATCTCGCGCAAGAAAGGCCTCGCCACGAAGGTCGCACGCGACATGCAATACCAGGCGCTGATGGAGATCTGGCTGTACGTGCATGTGCCGATCTCATTCGCGCTGCTGGCCGCGCTGACGGCCCACATCGTCGCGTCGTTCTTCTACTGGTGATGGCGATGACGGCGCGCGCGCTAGCTCGTCATTCCTGCGCAGGCCGGAATCCATTTCTTGCCTTTGCTCGTCATTCCCGCGGAAGCTGGAATCCCGCTCTTGATCGTCATTCCAGCGAAGGCTGGAATCCCGCTTTTGATCATCATTCCCGCGCAGGCGGGAATCCATTTTTTGCTTTTGCTCGTCATTCCAGCGGAAGCTGGAATCCCGCTCTTGGATTAGGACCGAGTCGCGCGCATCCTGCGCGGGTTCAGTCCGCCTTCCTGCGGCCGGATGGCCGACGGAACCCCGGCCGGGACGCCGGCGACTCGGTCCCAAGCAGGAACTGGATTCCCGCCTGCGCGGGAATGACGAGAAGAGGCAAGAGCGCGATTCCAGCGTCCGCTGGAATGACGAACGCGAGCAACGAAACGAAAACCCTGACGGAGTCCTCCCCGTGCGTTGGATGATTCGCCGCGTACTGAAAAAAGGCAAAGGCGCCGTCTC
>Ga0207702_10003934_pt1 | contig 13352 bp, 10 predicted proteins | sample KBSCornC62_FD_184302 | JGI IMG/M metagenome (GOLD analysis project Ga0207702, IMG submission 184302) | Corn rhizosphere microbial communities from Kellogg Biological Station, Michigan, USA - KBS Corn C6-2 (SPAdes) (version 2) | ecosystem: Host-associated > Plants > Roots > Rhizosphere > Soil ...
GGATTGTTCCCCGACTGGGGTTGGGCGGGTCGGAGATTCTTCTCCGACACAGGTGACCCGGCGTCTGCTGCGCCATTCACATTCGTTGGGATTGGACGCCGCAACTGATCGGCCGCGGCTGACACCAAGGTCCTCAACGGTCCATCAGCTTCCGACGAGTTTAGCTCGTCGTCGAATCGATCAGCTTCGAAGCTATCGAGTTCCTGATTGGATTCCAGGAGAGCGCGTCCGTTGCCATTGGCTGGCCTATTGGCCAAGCAGGAATCACCAGACTCGTGAGCGGAAGAGGTGCTTTCACGCTCCCATTGAGACTCATTCTTCCCCTGATCAGAAGAACTTGGTGGTTCGTCGTTATGTAATCCGAGGGAAAGAAAAGGCATGAGTCACTACATCCAAGACATTAGGAATCAGATCTCAGAGCGGGCAATGTTTCAGTCCGCGAAGATGAAAACGGGTTGACGGGTTGGATCATTGATAGAGGGCAACCTTAAGAATGTTATTTGCAGAAGTCGGATTTAGATCCATAACGATCGTAGGAGTTCCCTGCATATCCAAGTTGTCAACGATGATTTCGCCCAGAATGTATGAAGTTGATCCAGAGTTACCGTCCATGGTCAATTTGTCGTTATAGTAGGTTCCCGTGGAAGTAGACCCCGTCGGCTGAGTACAGGGGGGAGCCCCACCTGTCGAACTGCTGCATGAATGAAAATAAAAAGTTCCGGCCATTGCGTACGATCCACCCCCCCCACCCGTTGCTACGACGCCCAGCAAAGTTCGATCCTGGAAAAATAGTATGCCCCGCTGCGTTCCTGGGTTTGAAGGGGGAGTTTTACCCGCTGCAAGGTACGTGTCGCCAAACGGGCCAGTACAAGGAGCTAGGATTACATTACCAGTCAAAACCGTTGAAGAAGTGAGATTACCTGGAAGGTGTCCTGATGAGTTTGAGTCGCAACTCACGCCAAATCCAGTTGGGCCTCCGACGCCTACCGTGGTGCTTGATCCGCAGCCAGAAGTGGAGTTCCCGGAGTTGGCATTAACGTTGAGCGTCGAGCTGGCGGTCCCAGTGAAGAAAAATGTGGCGCCGCCCCAACTGGTATAAGGCGAAGCACTTGCGGCTGTGTACATCCTGACGCAAGAATTGGACTTCAAAGTCAACCCATTTCCGCCCAAGACATAAAGTCCCTCTCCAAAAACAGCTGCACTCTGGAAGCTACCAGGACAGCTGCTGCCGAGGCATATTCCACTCGCATAGTAGCCAGGAAGGTAGATATCGCAAGTGCCGCCCTTCGCAGAACAACCGTTAGTACCGTCCGCCAGAGTTGCTCCCGTCGGGCCTGTGCGAGCTGTGAGGGTATAGGTTGGCAATAGTCCTGCCGTGGTCGGCGCAACCAGGTTTTGAAAAGGATCCGGGATCTGAGAATGCGGAGACATCCAAGAGCCGGTTGTACCATTACAGAACCCCTTTGTGCCCGGATTGCAGAGAGTTGGCGGGCCAAGGGGGCCGCCGGTCACTCCAAGACTGCTTCCAGTGTTATTAGGCCCTCCCAGGCTTAGGTCAATGAGCGAGCTACCCCAGGTACCGTTTATCGCGGCGGCATCCACGGAATTGACTTGAATGCTCTGCTGAGGCCCGCCATAAATGCTTATCAGAGGCGTTCCACCGATATTTAATGCGCTTCTAACAGAGCCGCTCGAGGCATAATTTACCGGGTCCAAAACTATGAGTGGAATCGGAGACGCAACCTCCTGCACACCGCACTTAGCAATTGCTCGCATCCTTTGTGTCCGCCTTCCAGTCAACAGTCCGGCGAAGAAGGTCGGTATGTTCTGGGTTACGTCCACTTCCATGAGGCTAGTGCCAGTCGTGGGTACTCCCGGAGCCGCAGCACCATTGAAGATGACTGAAACATTGTCTCCGAGAACTCCCGATGTAGCATTACCTTGTGAAATCGTACTGGGAAAGCCGTTGAGGGCGGCGTAGACGCATGGAGATGGGTTGGTGGTAGCAATTGAGTTACTGTTCGGAGTTGTTGAGTTACAGTCAAAGTTTGTGCCTGGAGTAAAATGCCCCGGGTAGGGCGAGGCTGTGATATGGTCCGTTTGAACCTTGAGCCAATCCATCGCGCCAGCAACACAAGCCGCGTCTGCCGCTGTTTGGGCCGCCTGCCTGTTAAACCAGGCATAACTCATGTCAATGGCAAAGGCTATTGAGCCCAACAGAAATAGGCCCAGCCCTAGCACCGTGAACAGCATCGCCTGGCCAGCTTCGCCTTTTCTCAACCCGTGCACATTCAGAGAACAGGTCCTTTTCATAGTGAACTCCGAGACTTTCAGTTCATAATTCGACCGTCTGCCGCTGCGTACAAATTGAACCTCGGCCATCCGAGACCAAAGAAGGGTGTGTATGTGTGCCTGACAACTACTCTCACCAGGCATCCCGGCGCACTACACGGGTGAGCAAACGTGGAATTCGTATTTGCGCTGTTCGGGTCATAGCACACATCAACTTCGTTGACGTTGGTACCAGCCGTCGGACTGCATCCGTTATTTGTTGACGAGATATTCTGAAACGAAAGGCCAGCAAAATTAGTAACAGCAGCGACGACGTTGGTCGCGCTTGCGTCTGTGCAGGTGATCGCAGGAGAGACATTTGGGTTGCCAGGACCGCTGCAGATCGTATTCTCTGTGCCATGGACGATGGCATACCGAATGCCCTCTTTAGCGGCATCTGCAAGCGTGTTGTATGCGTGCATAAGAAGAATCATTTGCATCGCACTGACCATCAGCAGAGAAAGGAAAACTATAACAAGCATGAACTCAACCATCGCTTGTCCGGAATGATCATGCGGACGCGATTGCCTGTGTACCCTAGGCATTTTCATGGCTAATTCATCGCTCGCATTTCCGCCTGGCGCGTAAATGTGCAACTTCCAGCGCTGTTGCAAATTCCAGAAAACGCTTGCAACGGGATACTAAACAACCTTCCCGGTATCAGTGGGTTGAAGGTGTAACGAATGCGAACTTGATTTAGTGCATAACCGCCGGTACCCGTTGTGATCCTGGCTTCCGGATCGAAGTCAGGCACCGGACTACCATTTCCAACTGCGCCGCAACCAGAAGAAGTACAAGTGGAACAATTTGTCCGCAAGACACCACCAGTATTGAAATTCGCTCCTTGCTGACTCGCGTTAACGTTGGACTGGCTGCAAACCTGAACGGTAGCGCCAGTTGGATTCGACAGCGCACCAGTAAGATCCTGGTAGACGAGATACGCGACAGAACCTGTATTGGTAGTAGGTGAACTGCCCCCGGCAGAAGGAAGTGCTCCGGCGAAGGGAGTCGCTCCGCCTTCAACTGCGTAAAGAATGGCTGTGCGCGCCGCGCCGGTAAGATTGACCACGACAAGGAAGAAGTAGCCTAGATTCACGACATTCAGCACGATCATAATGAGCAACGGCAACATAAGCGCCGTCTCGACGAGGCTCTGGCCACTGGATCGACTCATCTTTGCAATGGATTGGAGTCTCATTCTACCTACCCGTCTAGTGCTCGGCCGTTCGACAGCAAACCTAAAATCCAGAAGCCTTCGTCGACGATGGTCCCCCTGCGGCTGAGACCGGAAAAGCACTCATGCAATCCTGGCGTTCGATCGGATCACCCGAGGCCTCGGAATCGCAGTGCCGTTCGTCGCTGTTGGGCGATTCTCGACCTGTTCGTGTTCAAAGGAACCCTCGTCCACCTGGGCTTCGTCTAGCTCCAGCTCGGCCTCGGCGGAGCTCTGCATAAGATCTTCCTGCAATTCTGGTTCCTCTTTGGCCCCCTCGCCCACGTCTAACTGATTCAAAAGACGATGCAAATAGCACCGGCTAATTCCCAAGTCCTTGGCTGCCTGCAATTTGTTGCCACTATGCTTCAAAAGGGCCAACTTCACGAGGTCACGTTTAAAGACGCGTAGGGCTTCGTGGAATGAGCCGGTTGGCAACTCATCAGAGGCGCTGAGTACTTGCAGTTCAGGGGGTAGATCCTCGATGGAAAGCTGTAGTCCGCCGTTAGCTAGCACCACGCTTCTCTCGATCACGTTCTGCAGCTCGCGTACATTACCAGACCACGGATGCCGCGCGAGGGCGTTCATGTAACCAGGAGTCATGCTCCGCTGCGGTTTCTTGTGAGATTTAGCAAAAGTCCGCAAGAAGAAGTCAGCCAGCAGCGGAATATCGTCGACCCGCTCACGCAAAACCGGCATGTGGATTTTTACTACTGAGATGCGGAAGTAAAGGTCTTCGCGGAAGGTGCCCTCACGGACCATCTGCTCGAGATTGCGATTGGTGGCGCAAACGACGCGCACATCGATCTCACGCGAGAGATTCGATCCCAATCGCTCTACCTTGCGTTCCTGCAAAACTCGCAGCAACTTTGCCTGCAGCGGGAGCGGGAGGTCGCCAATCTCGTCGATGAAGATGGTTCCGGTGTGGGCCTCCTCAAACCGGCCACGACGGCTCTGGCTTGCACCGGTGAACGCGCCGCGCTCATGGCCGAAAAGCTCGTCGTCAATCAACGTGTCCGGGAAAGAACAGACAGAAAACGCGACAAATGGCTTATTGACGCGGGGGCTGAGCTTATGAATCGCGTTGGCGACGACCTCTTTACCCGTCCCACTTTCGCCCGTGACCAGCACCGTGGTTGAAACTGCGGCAACTTTGTGGATGACGTCGTGAATGCGCATCATCTGCTTGCTGTTACCAAGCAGCCCTTCGACCCGGTTGCTGATCAGAATCCGTTGCGCAGCAGCAAGTTCCCGAGCGAGTTCGGCGCGCCGGCAGGCTCGGTTGATGGCGAAGCGGAGCTCCTGGATATCGAGGGGTTGCTCTAGGAAATCGACGGCGCCATCCTGGAAAAGCTCCAGTGCTGCTCTAAACTGCTTTCGCCAACCGAAACAAATAATTGGGGGTGCAGAAACGCGGTCTGCCGCAGCGCGAAGCAATTCGCGACACGACTCCAGCCCATTGGTCCCGGAGTCAAGATTTAGGAGGATGACGTCGGTTTGATCACAGTCAAGTTCACCAAGCGCGAATTGCGGTTTGAAGACCTGCTTGATATCGTATCCAGCCCCGACCAGAACCTCACCGAGGACATTTCCGAAGGCTTCGTCTGCGTCAACCAGCAGGACGCGCTTTGGACTTTCAGCAAGCGTTGGACTCGCCAAGAATCAACCCTTTCCGCAACTGCTACTGCTCGGCTCGCGATCTCTGCCATCTGCGGAGGAGGCGGTGCAGCTAACTGTTGACACTCAAGACGTGGTGACCTGTAGCCTCCAAGACTCCACGAAGACAATTCCCGGAACTAGGGAATAGGCAGAGAATAATACACGGAGACATGTATGGCAATATAAATGCCAATAAAAATGCCCGCTACGGGTGGAAACATAGGTAAACACATTAGGCGAGAAGAACCCCGGAGTGTAAACTTTTGCGTATTGAAGCGAAAGTGCATTATGTTCCTGGAAAGCTCCAATGCAGCAGGCCTAGCTAGGTGCTTGATCAAAGACTGGAAGCGCAATTGCACAAGTCAAGTGGGGTAGTCCGTTGACAATAGTTTCGGACAGGGTGGGTGGCGCCATTGCGAAACCGGATACGGAATCGCTACCGCGTGGCGACGTTCTTGACTTTGGTGTGGGGGCGAAAGCTGCGTTTCGCGCGGGGACATCTTTTCTTGCCGTCCTGACCCTGGTTTTGATCGGGCTGCAGTTTGTGTTTGCGCTGTACCGTCGGGACATGAACGATCCCGATATCTGGTGGCACATGCGCAATGCGCAGATGCTCTTAGAGCAGCACCACTTCCCCCGTAACGACACCTACTCGTTCACGGTGGCTGGTCATCCTTGGATCAACCACGAGTGGTTGAGCGAGATCCCTTATTACCTCGCCTATCGGACCTTTGGATTAGTCGGGCTTAAGACGGCCTGCTTCCTCACCTTCGCTGCTATTTTTCTGCTACTGCTTTACTTGTGCTTCCAGGAGAGCCGGAATTTCAAGGCGTCGGTTACTGCTTGTTACTTTGCGACCTTTCTGGCAACGATTTCATTCGGGCCAAGGACGATGCTTCCGGGTTACATCTTCCTCATTCTGCTTCTTACGATACTCCATCGATTTAGGACCAGAGGAGAAGCACAGCTATGGGCCATCCCGGTGCTCTTCTGTCTGTGGATTAATTGTCACGGATCGTGGTCGCAAGGTCTGATCGTATTCTTCCTGATTGCTGTCGCAGGGTTGATTTCCGGAGTTTGGGGACGAGTTGAATCCGAGCGTTGGACGCCTCGACAAATTCGTCATCTCGCTATCACGTTCATAGCAACCGTGGCGGCGTTATTCGTCAACCCGTTTGGCTGGCGCCTGGTTTGGTACCCATTCGACATGGCGTCCAAACAAAGCCCTGCAATTATGCAAATTGCGGAATGGGTATCTGTTGATTTCCACGAGATGCGCGGAAAGATGACGATCATCTTGATCGTTGGCCTTATGGCGGCAGCCCTGTTCCGCAACCGGCGTTGGAATCTAGGAGAACTCCTGGTCGTTTTCTTCGCCCTATATTGCGGGCTCACATACATTCGATTCCTGGTATTTTTGGGAATCGTCGTGGCACCAGTCGCCGCGAAAGCATTGGACTTCTTTCCGCTATATCGGCCGCAAGATGAGACGCCAAAGATCAACATCGCGGTGATCCTTGTTATCATCGGATTGATGGTGCATTACTGGCCGCGTGAGGCGACGGTCAAAGCGTCTGTGGAACAAACGTATCCTTCAAACGTTATTTCCTATATGAAGTCCAACCCTCTTAAAGGAAATGTACTTAACTTCTTCCTTTGGGGAGGCTACCTCGGCTGGCATGACCGCAATTTCAAGACTTTTATCGACAGCCGGGTCGACATCTTTCAATATGAGGGAGTTTTTGACGACTACATTGCTTTGATGGGCGCTGATATGGCGCAGCACAAGCCGGACGCGATCTTGAACAAGTACAACATCAAATATGTGCTGTTCCCACCCACAGAGAGCAAGAACCCTCTACACACCGGGGGCGGGCTAGTATACGTATTGCAGCAGGATCCGCATTGGAAGACGATTTATAAAGATACTGTTTGCGTCCTGCTGGAAAGGAAGTAGCGTTAGCGCTTCAAGCCTTCATGTTCTTCCGCCACAGCTACGACAAACTAATCTACCCGATCATAGCTTTGGGATTGCTTTCCATCGTTTCCTTTCGTCCCAAGTACCATCTTCGCGGCGATATGCCGTCGGAGTTCTTCCCCCCGACTTCCAATTCCACCACGGCTGCAAAGCGGTCGCTCGAACAGAAAATCGCGTGGGCATACTGGGAAAGCGCGCAGATGAACATCCAGTGGAAATACCCGCACGGGCAGACTCTGCCTACAGATCCTCCGTCTGAATTTCGCGTGGAGACCAAGGCTTTGGGGCCGTCGGCAACGGATCCGGCAACGCGACAGCTTTATTGGCGGCGTTTGCAGCAAGTCTGGTATGCGCCAGGAACTTGGGAGAAGCAGTACGAATGGGATATGAGTTGGGCCAGCGATCCTTTGAGTTCGGGAGCGGACTGGCTGCGGAATGAAACGGGGCGTTTGTTTTCTCATTAATCGGTTTCGGCCAGCTACAAACATGCTTGTAGTCATCGAGTGCGTTCTCGTCGCAGTTGGTGCCAGTATAGCGATTGCATTTCCTCGCCTGGGTAATCGTACCTTCACCAAGATCGAACACAAGTTCGTGACGTTCGCCAAACACCGCACGAGGTCTCTTGTACTAGTTGGCCTCGGGACTCTCGCCTTGCGGATAGCGCTGATGCCAATGCTCCCGATTCCGGATCCCGGGGCCCACGATGAATTCAGTTATCTCCTCAGCGCCGACACCTTTGCACATCTGCGACTCGCTAACCCTCCACACCCTATGTGGGTTTATTTCGAGACGTTTCACGTGAATCAGAAGCCCACTTACGTTTCTATGTATTACCCAGCACAAGGGCTTTTTCTGGCACTGGGACAAGTCGTCATGGGGCACCCTATCTGGGGAGTATGGATCAGTACAGCCCTGATGTGTGTCGCAATTTGCTGGATGTTGCAGGGCTGGATGGCACCTCATTGGGCTCTGCTCGGTGGCCTGCTTTCGATAGTCAGACTCGGCACCTTCAGCTATTGGATGAACAGTTATTGGGGAGGTTCGGTAGCGGCTCTTGGAGGAGCATTAGTACTTGGAGCACTACCGCGAATTAAGCAAGAAATGAAAGTTGGTGATTCTGGCCTGATGGGTTTGGGCTTCGCTCTTCTGGCAAACAGCCGACCTTATGAGGGCCTGTTTCTCTCATTACCTGTTATCGCGGCGCTGACCGTTCTTCTCAAGCGGAAAATATTTTCAAGGCGAGTATTTTTCTTGCGAGTTGTAGCTCCCCTGAGTCTTATCTTGGCGATAACGGTTGCTGCCATGGGGTACTACTTTTCAAGAACTACGGGAAGCCCCTTTCGCACACCTTACGCGGTGAATGCTGCTACTTACAGGCCCGTCGGCCTATTTCCGTGGGGGCAGCTTCGTCCGGTTTCCTACCACAATGCCGCAATGCACAACTATTACGCAGGTTGGGTCACCCAGCAATTCCGATTCGCCGTGGATCATCCCCTCATACTCCTAATATTGAAGGCTTTCAGCACTTGGATTTTTTTTATCGGTCCTGTCCTTTGTATTCCATTTTTTGCCGCATGTTTCGTTTTGCCCTACGGACTGCGCTTTCGTGATCTCACTCGTTCCACCCAATTTCTGCTGGTAGTTTTAGCAGCTGTAATGTTCGCTAATGCATTGCCTATTTGCTCGGACCCTCATTACGTGGCGCCAATAACGTGCGTATTTTACGCACTTGTTCTTCTCGCCATGAGGACAATGCGTGAATGGCGTCTCCGAGAAAATCCTGTTGGAATTACAATGATGCGTTTTGTGCCACTTCTGGCTGGGGTGCTATTGGTTTTCCCTGCCATGAGCCCCCACCTCCAAAATCGTGAGACATTGCCCGAACTAATGACATGGTGTTCGCCGGGGCCAGTAAATACCTTCCGTCACAGTCTCCAGGATAGGCTTTCGCAAACAGCAGGCTTGCACTTGGTCATCGTGCACTACGATGCCGCGCACGATCCCAGGAACGACTGGGTATATAACGGAGCCGACATTGACCACTCGAAGGTCGTATGGGCACGCGACATGGGGCCAGCGGGTAACCTAGAATTGCTCCACTACTTCGCCAATCGGAAGGTTTGGTCAGTGAATCCCGACCATTTGCCGCCGACCCTTTCACCTTATCCGGAGAGTGTTGCGAATAATGGTACGAACACGTCAAGCGGTTCTGCAACCTTTGATAAGCTTGGCCCTGAACGGGGCGATCTCTAATGGCGCGAACTGAGAAATTTGCGCTGGTTGTGCCGACCTTGAATGAAGCCGGCAACATCGAGCGAGTGCTGGAGCGCCTAGTCGAGGCGCTTTCTCCATTGCCGCTTCAATGGGAAATCATTGTAGTTGACGACAATAGCGAGGATGGAACCGGCGATCTCGTGAAGGCCCGGGCAGTCTTTGAAAACCGGATCAGGCTCGTGGTCCGCACGGCGGAGCGGGGCCTTGCTGGGGCAATTGCGCACGGGTGGGAAAAGACGGACGCGAAGTTGCTCGGCGTTATCGATGCGGATTTGCAGCATCCACCTGCGGTATTGCCCAGCCTCCTGGAGGCGATGAATGCAGGCTCTGACATCGCCATCGCTAGTCGATATATACGTCCGCACTCCATGGACGGCTGGAACCGTATGCGGAAATTATTGTCGCAGATCAGTGTTTTGGCCAGCGCTCCTGTGCAACGTCGAGAGGTGCGAGCTAAAGATCCACTCTCTGGTTTTTTCATTGTTCGACGCGAATGTGTTGAGGGAATTGAGTTCCAGAAGACTGGATTCAAACTTCTGCTCGAAATCCTGGCCAAGGGAAGAATCAAGTCGGTGGCTGAAATTCCCTTCCGGTTCGCGAATCGCGCGAACGGGTCAAGCAAGGCCAACGCCTTGACGGGGGTACATTATCTTCGTCTCTTGCTGAAGCTTGCGTTCGAGCGCAGACCGGGCCCGGAGCGCGCCCGCTGAATGCTGATCATCGAGACGCTTCTGGTAATCGTAGGAGTCGTAGTCGCGTGGATCTCTCCCGCGCGCTGCAGTGAATTGTTCGCGAGAGTGGAAGTCCTTCTAACGCGATTGGCAAGACGCAAAAGGTTTACAGTCGGGCTTTGCGCGATCGTTGCACGTTTGCTGCTAGTCCCAATGCTTCCTATTCCGACTCCTGGCCTTCCCGATGAGTTCGGATATCTGCTTTTTGGCAACACTATTTCCCAATTCAGTTTGACAAATCCACCCACCCCATGTGGCGACCCTTCGAGAATCATCCTGCAATTCGGCAGCCTTCGTACGCTTCGAAATATTTCCCCGGGACGAGGGATCGCCCTTGCCATTGGTGGCGAACCCCCAGGGATTGCGCTTTGTCGCGCGACGGTGTTGGTATGTTTCGCGCTTGTGGCTGTAGGTCTCGCGGCTAGCTGGCTTCACATACCCCTCTCTGGAGCTCGGACATGGCGCTCGACCAAGGTGCAACACACTCTGACAAAAGCTGGTCGATGTTACCTTATTCTCGTAAAGTATCCAGAACCTGATTCCGGACCTGTAACATGTTGGGTCCAAACGATGCGGATGTCGACGGACATAGTCTGGCCCTTCGACATGGGACAACAGAATGGGGCATTGATTCACTACTTCAAAGACCATAAGGTCTGGCTCCCACAGGCCGGCGCTCTGCCACCGACGCGGCTGCAAGGGGCATGGATGCACTAAGCACATGGCGCACCAAGTTTTCAACCCCGGACCACGTTCCTTTCAGGCTGCGAGAATCTCCACATTTTTTAGCGCGCTGAGACATACTCAAATCAATTCGAATGGTTTGCATAAGTCAGGCTGCTCTCGAGCTGCCCTCCGCATCAGTGCTGCGTTAGTCGCTCTAGTACTCGGCGCCGTCGCGGCATGGTCTGCCCGTTTCACCATGTACCCAGATGGCATTTCCTACCTCGACATCGGAGATGCATACTGGCGAGGCGATTGGCATAACGCCATCAACGCCTACTGGAGTCCTCTGTATTCGTGGATCTTGGGAGGATCGGTCAAGGTTTTCCGGTCGTCCATGGAGACTGAGTTTCCTCTGGTGCACCTCGTCAACTTGCTGATTTACGTTGTTGCTCTTAGTGGCTTCGCCTTCTTTCTGGAAACATTCATCGAACGGCATAAGAAAGAAGCGTCGAAAATTGCAACGCGATCTCAGATCGGCATTCCAGTCTGGGCTTGGTATGTAGTCGGCTATTCCTTTTTTATTACCGCCTCCCTTTCTTTGATCACAATCAGCTTCGCTTCGGCCGACATGGGGGTCGCAGCTATCGTTTATTTCGCGTCGGCGCTAATACTGAGGATCGAAAAGGGGGAAACGCAACCACTGGTTTTCGTCCTGCTGGGTCTAGCGCTGGGAATTGGCTACCTTGCTAAGACAGCAATGCTTCTAATGGCATTCCCTTTCCTAGTGGTAGCTGCAGTAGCCCACAGACGGCACAGCGACAGCTTTAAGCCGGTGGCACTCTCGGCCGTTGTTTTTCTGATCACGGTGACTCCCTTCATCGTTGCGCTTTCAATCTCCAAGGGAAAAGCAACCTTCGGTGACAGCGGCACGATCAACTACACCGTCAATGTGAACAAGGTGCAGTTCTTAATCCCGAAGGGGCCTGGGATGAAGCATCCGGTGCGGAGGCTTAACAATACCATTGAAGCGTACGAGTACAGTAAGCCTATTCGCGGCACATATCCGCTCTGGGCAGACCCCTCGTACTGGCACGAAGGCATTCGCCCGCACTTCGACCTGAAGAGGCAACTACAAACGATGGCGTTGAGCGCGGCAGAATGTGCTTGGATATCATTCAACGTGTTCCTCGGATTGCATGTGAGCGTGGCCATTCTTTTTCTCTACTTGATTTCACCGCGGCCCTCGGCCAGTTTCGCAAGGGCACTTCGGCATTGGATTCTCTGGATCCCTGCCCTGGCCGGCATCGCTCTCTATACAGTCGTCGTAATTGAGCCCCGATATGTCGGCGGACTGTTCTGCGTTTTATGGCTTGTAGCACTCTCCGGAGTTCAATTGCCGCAAAGCCATGCCTCGCGCCATCAGATCACCGTTACCGTACTTTTCGTTGCCCTCGCAACTGGGGGCATTGCAGTACGAGACATCTGGCGCACGTCTCACGGCGTCGGCGTTGGCGAAAAGAACATAGCCACCCCCGAATGCCCTAAGGTAGCTGAAGCGCTTCTTGCGAACGGCCTTCGTCCGGGAGACAAGATCGCAGTGATTTCCGACTGGCTATTTCCTTACCGCCAGGGCGCTTACATTGCCCGGTTGGCGCGCCTGCAAATTATCGGCGAAGCACGGCCTGACATATTCTGGGCCGCGGACGAATCCGCACGCGTGCGACTCGTTACCGAATTCGGTAATGTTGGAGCCAAGGTCCTCTTCGCCCACAATCCGCCGCAGGTTGGGACCGATTGGCAGCGCCTCGCTGGAACCAATTATTATTTTTACCGCATTCCCCCGGGGACAAGTCTGCCTCCCTCGAAGGAGCAGCGCCCCTAACAATGTTGAAGATCGAGACAGGATTTATCTTTCTGGCGGTGCTAATCGCATGGATTTACCCGAGGCTCGGCGCTCGGTGGTTCGAGGCACTTGAGCGGCACATCTCGGCATTGGCGCGCCGGCGTGCGCTTTCGGTTCTGATTGTGGGCATCATCGCACTGGTCCTTCGAGCGGCCGTGCTTCCGATCGAACCGATTCCCGAACCGATCGTTCACGACGAATTCGGGTACTTGCTCGCCGCCGACACTTTCGCCCACGGACGCCTGACGAATCCTACTCCCCCCACATGGGAGCACTTCGAGACGTTCAGCATCCTGATGAAGCCTACCTATCAATGCTTCGCCCAACCCAGTCAAGGGATGATGTTGGCGCTCGGCAAAGTTTTTTTCAGCGGCCCGTTCTGGGGGGTCTGGCTGAGTTGTGGTCTGATGTGCGCGGCAATCACATGGATGCTACAAGCCTCGTTTGCCCCTCAATGGGCTCTGATGGGTGGCCTGCTCGCAGTTTTGCGGTACGGAGTGTTCGGCTACTGGGCGGACAGCTATTGGGGCGGTGCGGTTGGCGCTATCGGGGGAGCACTAGTACTGGGATCTCTCCCCCGCGTGAAGGAATCGCAGC
>Ga0207702_10003936_pt1 | contig 13350 bp, 11 predicted proteins | sample KBSCornC62_FD_184302 | JGI IMG/M metagenome (GOLD analysis project Ga0207702, IMG submission 184302) | Corn rhizosphere microbial communities from Kellogg Biological Station, Michigan, USA - KBS Corn C6-2 (SPAdes) (version 2) | ecosystem: Host-associated > Plants > Roots > Rhizosphere > Soil ...
CGGCAGGAGGACGCTCTCCTCGGCCGTCAGCATCGGCAGCAGGTTGAAGAACTGGAAGACGAAGCCGATATGCCGGCGCCGGAGCTTGGTGATCTCCGTGTCGTTGAGCTCGCCGAGCTTCGTGCCGGCGATCCAGACCGACCCGGAGGTCGGCCGGTCGAGCGCGGCGAGGATGTGCATCAGCGTCGACTTGCCCGAGCCCGACGGGCCCATGACGGCGGTGAGCTTCCCCTGCTGGACGTCGATGGAGACGCCTCCCAGGGCGTCCACTGCAGTGTCGCCCTCGCCGTAGCGGCGCGTGATCTCGCGCGCGGCGACGACACCGCTGGGCGCGCGTTCGGCGACGTCTACTGCTGGCACGGCGGCGGCTTCCATGGACTCTCCCCTCGTTCGGTGACCCCCCGGTCCTCGTTCAGTGTTCCATCAACCGTAGCGACCTTCAAGCGAGGCTTCGGATAGCGTCCACCCGGTGAGCACGGTCGCCTTCGACGTCGCTTCCGCCCGACGGCGGTTCTCCGCCCTGTCGCGCGAGCTGGTCTTCTTCGACGGCCCCGGCGGGTCGCAGGTGCCGGACGAGGTGATCGACGCGATCGCGACGTATCTGCGGGACTCGAACGCGAACGTCAGCGGGCCGTACGAGACGAGCCGCCGTACCGAGGAGCTCGTGGACGAGTCACGGCGGACGGGCGCGGGCTTCCTCGGCTGCACGCCGGAGGAGGTCGTCTTCGGCGCGAACATGACGACGCTCAACTTCGCCCTCACGCGCACGATCGGGCGGGAGCTGCGGGCCGGAGACGAGATCGTCGTGACGCAGCTCGACCACGACGGCAACGTCTCGCCGTGGCTCGAGCTGGCGCGCGACCTCGACCTCACCGTGCGTTTCGCGGCGATCCGGGAGGACACGACGCTCGACCTCGACGACCTCGCCGCGCAGCTCAGCGAGCGGACGCGCGTCGTCGCCTACCCATGGGCGTCGAACGCCGTCGGAACGCTCGTCGACGTGGCACGTGTCGCGGAGCTCGCCCACGAGGCGGGCGCCCTCGCGTGGGTCGACGCCGTGCACTACGCGCCGCACGGCCCGATCGACGTCGCGGCCGCCGGAATCGACGTCCTGCTCTGCTCGCCGTACAAGTACTTCGGGCCGCACCTCGGAGTCGCGTTTGCGCGCGCCGAGCTGCTCGAGCGCTGGCGGCCGTACAAGGTGCGGCCGGCGGCGGATCAACCGCTCGGGCACCGCTTCGAGACCGGCACTATGCCGCACGAGCTGCTCGCCGGCTTCGTCGCTGCCGTCCGCTACGTCGACTCGATCGGCTTCGACGCGATCGTCGCGCACGAGACCGAGCTCGGCGCGCGCTTCCTCGCCGGCCTGCCCGAGCGCTGCCGCCTCCACGGCCTCCCGACGACGGAGGGGCGCGTGCCGACCTTCTGCTTCGACGTCGACGGGATCAGCTCGGAGGACGTCGCGACGCGGCTCGGCGAACGGCAGATCGCAGTCTGGCACGGGAACTACTACGCCGTCGAGGTGATGAAGCGGCTCGGCCTGCCCGACGGCGCCGTGCGCGCGGGGTTCCTGCACTACAACACCGCCGACGAGGTCGACCGGCTGCTCGCGGCGCTGCACTCGCTCTAGCGCTCGGCTGAGATGCGGCTGCTCGTTCTCGGCGGGACGAAGTTCCTCGGCCGCGCGACGGTCGCGTCGGCGCTCGAGCGCGGCCACGAGGTGACGCTCTTCAACCGCGGCGAGACGAATGCCGACCTCTTCCCGGAGGCCGAGAAGCTCCGCGGCGACCGCACGCAGGACGTGAGGGTGCTGGGCGGCCGCGAGTGGGACGCGGTGCTCGACACCGCCGGCTACCTCCCCGCGGTCGTGCGCGCCTCGGCCGAGGCGCTCGCCGACTCGACGCCGTACTACCTGTTCGTCTCGACCGTCTCCGTCTACGCCGACCAGAGCCGGTGCAACGACGAGGGGAGCCCGCTCGCCGAGCTGGGTGACGAGCCGGACGACCGGCTGACCGACGACTTCTCGAACTACGGGCCGCTGAAGGCGCTCTGCGAGCAGGCCGTGCGCCACGTCTACGGCGACCGCTCCGCTGTCGTCCGCCCGGGGTTGATCGTCGGCGCCCACGACCCGACGGGCCGCTTCACCTACTGGCCGCACCGCGTCGCACGCGGCGGCGAGGTGCTCGCGCCGGCGCCACCCCAGCGGCAGGTGCAGTTCGTCGACGTCCGCGACCTCGGCGACTGGTTCGTCGAGCTGCTGGAGCGGCGGACGAGCGGCGCCTACAACGCCACGCATCCGGGGCTCGCCTTCGAGGAGCTGCTCGACACCTGCCGCGAGGTCGCCGGCGGCGACGCGACCTTCACCTGGGTGCCCGACGCGCTGCTGGCCGAGCACGAGGTCGGCGAGTGGATGGAGCTCCCGCTCTGGCTGCACGACCCCGGCTTCGCCGGGATGCTGAACGCCGACGTCTCGCTCGCGGTCGAGGCCGGCCTCACGTTCCGGCCTCTGACCGACACCGTGCGCGAGACGCTCGAGCTCGCGGAGACGGTCGACGGCGTCGGGCTCACGCCCGAGCGTGAGGCCGAGCTACTCGCGGCCGCTCACTCGTAGGCGGCCGCGGCGCGCTCCCAGCGCGGCTGGTCGCGCCGGATCGGGTCTGGGTCGATCCCGCGCGCGTCGGCCAGGTCGAGCGTCAGCAGCTGGAAGCGGACGATGTCGGCCACGGGGTGCTCTGTCGGGACCAGCGTCGTCTCGCAGCCGAGCTCGCGCAACGCGGCGACCGCTTCCGCGCCGCGCTCGGCGGCGCGGCCCTCGCCCTCGAGCACGAACGCGCGCACCGACTCGTCCACGGCCGCGAGGTGCCCGTGCAGCAGCTGCTCGGTCTCGTATGCCTCGGCCGCGATCCACGCGCCCTCGCGGAGCTTCAGCACCGCCTCCTGCGCCGTCGGCCAGTCGCGTCCGGCGCCAGCGACGAGGAAGCGGTCGTGTGAGCTGACCGGCTCGCGGTGCTCGAGCGCCCGCTCGACCAGACCGGGGAGGGCGCCGACCTCCTCGCCGCGCAGCGCGGCGAGCGCGGCGACGGCGCACGTGTAGCTCGCGGTGTGGCACCAGCTCTGCTCGACCTCCGGCGTCGCCACGACGACCTCGTCGGCGAGCTCTGCGAGCGGGCTGTCCTGCTTGCCGGTGACGAGCCAGACCGGGCCATCGAACGCCTGCGCGGCCTCGAGCGCGAGCTTCGTCTCGCCTTCGTGGCTGATCACGACGAGCGCGTCCGCCTCCTGCGGCGCCAGCACGAGCTCGAGCGCCTGCAGCGCCCAGCCGGCGGTCTGCGCCGCGTGGAACGAGGTGCCGCAGCCGGTGAAGAGGACGAGCCCCTCCGGCAGCCGCCGGTCGGTCGGCACCTGCCGCAGCCACGTGGGCTGCAGGTGGATCGCACGCCGCATCTTCTCGCCGGCCACGTGCGCAGCATCTAGCATCGCGCCCGTGTTCGTGCACCGAGAGCAGGTCCGCTTCCGCGACCTCGACCCGATGGGCCACGTCAACAACGCGGTCTTCCTCACCTACGTCGAGTCGGCGCGCGTGGCGTTCCTCGAGCACCTCGGCGCCGCGACGACGCTCGAGGAGATGGCGATCATCGTCGCCCGCGTCGAGATCGACTTCCGCGCGCCGGTGCGCTTCGGCGACGAGGTCGAGGTAACCGTGCGCGCGACGCGCTTCGGCGAGAAGAGCTTCGACCTCGAGCACGAGCTGCGCGTCGGCGAGGCGGTCGTCGCCGAGGCGAAGACGGTGCTCGTCACCTACGACTACGCGAAGCGGGAGCCGGTCGAGATCCCCGACGCGTGGCGGGAGAAGCTCGCCGCATGAGCGTCTTCCAGCGCCAGCAGCTCGACAACGGCCTGCGCGTGCTGAGCGCCGACATGCCGCAGGTGCAGTCGGTCACCTGCATGATCATGCTCGCGGCCGGCTCGCGCTACGAGACCCCGGACACGAACGGGATCGCGCACTTCGCCGAGCACATGTTCTTCAAGGGCACCGACCGGCGGCCGACGGCCCGAGAGATCGGGATGGAGGTCGACGGGCTCGGCGGCGAGTTCAACGCCTTCACGAGCAAGGAGTACACGGGCTATTACGTCAAGTGCGCCGCCGACTACCGCGACCGCGCGCTCGACGTGCTCATCGACATGCTCCGCTACTCGAAGTTCGACCCGGAGGAGATCGAGCGCGAGAAGGGCGTGATCGTCGAGGAGATGAACATGTACTACGACACGCCGCGCGACTTCATCGGCGGCGTCTACGACGAGCTGCTCTACGGCGACCAGCCGCTCGGCTGGGACATCATCGGCAAGAAGGAGACGGTGCGCGCCGCGACGCGCGACACGTTCCTAGGCTACGTCGACCGCTGGTACAAGCCGGAGCGCATGGTCGTCGGCCTCGGCGGCCGGCTCGACGGCGACCCGCTCGCGACGGTCGAGCGGCTGCTCGGCGACCTCGAGCCGCAGGAGACGGGCGCGCCGCCGCCGGTCGAGCTGCCGGAGAGCAACGGCTCGCAGGTGACGATCCACCACAAGGAGTCCGACCAGGCGCACCTCTGCCTCGGCGTCCGCAGTCACCCGCTCGGGCACCCGGACCGGTACGCCCTGCAGCTGCTCTCGACGGTACTCGGCACCGGCATGTCGTCGCGCCTCTTCACCGAGGTGCGGGAGCGGCGAGGGCTCGCCTACTACGTCTTTGCGCACAACCAGAGCTACACCGACGCCGGCTCGCTCTACTCGCAGGCCGGCGTCGACATCACGCGTGCCGACGAGGCCGTCGAAACGATCAGGAACGAGTTCCGCCGCATCGCCGAGGAGGCGGTGCCGAGCGAGGAGCTCGAGAAGGCACGCGCGCTCGCGAAGGGGCGCTTCGTCCTGCGGCTCGAGAACCCGCAGGGGATGACGCTGTTCGGGCTCAGCCGCGAGGTGCTCGAGGGCAAGGCCGAGGAGCCCGACGCGGTGCTCGAAGGGCTCGATGCCGTCTCCGCGGACGACGTCCAGCGCGTCGCCCAGGACGTGATCGGCTCCAACGGGCTGAACCTGGCGCTGATCGGCCCGTTCGAGGACGCGGCGCCGTTCGAAGAGCTCCTGGCGAGATGAGCCCGGCCGCACGGGCGGCAAGACCGGCCGACCGCGAGGAGTAGGCGATCTCGCACGACGGCGCGGCAACCGGACCGAGCAGCGCGGCGGTCTCGCCCGAGCGCGTCCGCGACGTCCGCCGCAAGAGCGCCCTCGCCGACGCGGCGCTCGTCGCCCTCGTCGCCCTCCTGACGGGCGTTGCCGTCTTCGCGGCCGCCCGCCTCTACACGACGGCGGACGACCGGTACGTCAAAGAGGCGTTCCCGATCCGCTTCTACGCGAACGACACCGTCGTGCAGATGCTGAACGAGGAGACCGGCATCCGCGGGTACGTCGTCACCGGCGACGGCAGGAGCCTCGAGCCGTACCGCGCCGGCCGCGCGAAGGTCACGCAGGACCTCGCAGCGCTGCAGCAACTGGCCCGGCGACGCCCGGAGATCGCGGGCGACGTCGCCACCTCGGCGCGGCTCGTACGCCGGCTCGAGCAGTTCTACGAGCAGCAGGTCGCGCTCGTCCAGCAAGGCGGCGCCGGGCAGCAGAGAGCGCAGCGGAACGTCCTCTCCGGTGCGCAGCTCTTCGACCGGTTCCGCGCCGACGCCGCGCGGCTCGTCTCCCGCTCCAACGTGATCGTGCAACAGGCGCGCACGAGCCAGCGGCGCACCTTCTACGCGATGCTCGCGATCGTGCTCCTCGCTGGGGCGACTGCCGCCGGGATCGCGTTCTGGCTGCTCCTCTCGGTGCCCCGGCGCATCTGGTCGCTCTACGACGTCGAGCGGGAGCTCCGCGAGGCGGCCGAGCGCGGAGCACGGGCGTCGCGCTCGCTGGAGCACGTCGACGACGCGGTCATCCTGCTCGACGCCGAGGGCAGGGTTCGCTACTGGAATCCCGCCGCAGCCGCCTACCTCGGGACGCCCGAGCCCGACGCGCTCGACCGGCCGCTCGGCGAGGTCGTGCCCGACCTACCGCGGATCGAGCAGACGCTCGCCGGCGAGGGCAGCGGCGGCGTCGTGGTGCTCGAGACGGACGCCGCCGAGCGCTGGCTCGTCGCGCGAGAGACTCGCTTTCCCGAAGGTCGCGTGCTGGTGCTGCAGGACGTGACGGGAGAGCGTGAGCTCGAGCGCACGCGCAGCGAGTTCCTGGCCACCGCGTCGCACGAGCTGCGGACCCCGCTGGCGGCCGTCTACGGCGCCGTGCGCACGCTCCGTCGGGACGACCGCCTCTCCAGCCCCGAGCTCGACGAGCAGCTGCTGACGATGATCGAGACGGAGTCGCATCGCCTCGCCGAGATCGTCGACCAGATTCTGGTCTCGACCGAGGTCGACCGCGGCTCCGTGCCCGTCCGGCCGGAGGCGTGCGATCTGCGAGAGCTCTGCGAGAGCGCGATCGCGTCGGTCCGGGTGCGCGCGCCGGCGACGATCGAGCTCGCCCTCGACGTGCCACGGCCCGTGGTCGTGCACACCGATCCGTCGCGACTGCGGCAGGTGGTCGTCAACCTGCTGGACAACGCCGTCAAGTACTCGCCGAAGGGCGGTCGCGTCGACGTGCGGGTGCGCGAGCACGACGGCTCGGTCGAGATCGAGGTCGCCGACCACGGCCTCGGCATCCCGGAGAAGGCGCAGAAGCGCATCTTCGAAAAGTTCGTCCGCCTCGACCCCGAGATGCGCCTCGGTGTCGGCGGCAGCGGGCTCGGCCTCTACATCAGCCGCGAGCTCGTCGAGCGCATGGGCGGCCGCCTCCGCGTCGACTCCGAGCCCGGCCGCGGCTCGACCTTCACGATCCAGCTCCCGCGGTAGCCGTCAGCCGAGCGTGAGGGGCGACGGCGAGCCGCCGCCCCTCTTCGGTGCTCAGTCCTCCTTGCTCTGTTCCGTGCTCGCGCGCTGCTCGATCTCCTCGACCACGGCCGGGTCGGCCAGCGTCGTCGTGTCTCCGAGCTCCCGCTTCTCCGCTACGTCGCGCAGGAGGCGACGCATGATCTTGCCGCTGCGGGTCTTCGGCAGCTCGGGCGTGAAGACGATGTTCGCCGGCTTCGCGATCGGGCCGATTTTCGTCGCGACGTGGTTGCGCAGCTCCTCGAGCATGTCGACCGAGCCGTCGCCGCCGCCCTTGAGCGTCACATAGGCGACGATCGCCTGGCCCGTCCGCTCGTCCTTCCGTCCGCAGACCGCCGCCTCGGCGACCTTGGAATGGTCGACGAGGGCGCTCTCGACCTCGATCGTCGAGATGCGGTGGCCCGAGACGTTCATCACGTCGTCCACGCGGCCGAGCAGCCAGAAGTCGCCGTCCTCGTCGATACGGGCACCGTCGCCGGCGAAGTACACGTCCGAGTACCGCGACCAGTACGTCTCGCGGTAGCGGTCGTCCGCCTTGTAGATCCCGCGCAGCATCGCCGGCCACGGCTTTCGCAGGACGAGGTAGCCGCCGCCGCCTGGGCCGACCTCGTTGCCCTGCTCGTCGTAGACGGCCGCGTCGATGCCGGGGAACGGCCGCGTCGCGGAGCCGGGCTTCAGCGTGGTCACGCCGGGAAGCGGCGTGATCATGATCATCCCGGTCTCCGTCTGCCACCACGTGTCGACGACCGGCGTGCGGTCGCCGCCGATGTGCTCGCGGTACCACACCCACGCCTCCGGGTTGATCGGCTCTCCGACCGAGCCGAGCAGCCGCAGCGACGAGAGGTCGTGCTTCTCCGCGTACTCCGGGCCCCACTTCATGTGCGTCCGGATCGCGGTCGGCGCCGTGTACAGGATGTCGACCTTGTACCGCTCGATGATCGCCCACCAGCGGTCCTTGTCCGGGTAGTTCGGCACGCCCTCGTAGAGGACGGAGGTCGTGCCGTTGCAGAGCGGGCCGTAGACGATGTAGCTGTGGCCGGTGACCCAGCCGATGTCGGCCGCGCACCAGTACACCGAGTCGGGCTTGACGTCGAAGATGTAGTAGTGCGTCGCCGCGACACCGACGAGGTAGCCCGCGGTCGTGTGGGCGATGCCCTTCGGCTTCGCGGTCGTGCCGCTGGTGTAGAGGAGGTAGAGCAGGTCCTCCGAGTCCATCGGCTCCGGCGGGCACGACTCGACGTCGGAGCTCTGGCCTTCGACGAGCTCGTGCCACCAGCGGTCGCGGCCCTCGTCGAAGGGCACGTCGCCGCCGGTGCGGCGGAGGACGACGGCGTGCTTGACGCCGGGTGAGGCGGCGAGGGCCTCGTCCGCATTGCGCTTCAGCGGCACCTTCGCACCGTTGCGAAGGCCCTCGTCCTGGGTGATCAGCACCTCGCAGCCCATGTCGTCCAGGCGGCCGGCGAGCGAGTCCGCCGAGAAGCCGCCGAAGACGACCGTGTGCGGGGCGCCGAGCCGGGCACACGCGAGCATCGCGATCGCCGTCTCCGGGACCATCCCCATGTAGATCCCGACCGCGGTGCCCTTGCCCACGCCGAGCCCCTTGAGGCCGTTCGCGAACCGGACGACCTCGGCCTGGAGGTCTGCGAACGTGATCGTGCGTCGCTCGTCTTCCGGCTCGCCCTCCCAGTAGTAGGCGACCTTGTCGCCGTTCCCCGCCTCGACGTGGCGGTCGACGCAGTTGTAGGCGATGTTCAGCTTGCCGCCGACGAACCACTTGGCATACGGCGGCTCCCACTCATAGAGCTCCGTGAAGTCCTCGAACCAGGAGACGCGCTCCCGGCCTTCGTGCTCCCAGAACTCCTCGAAGCCGCGCTCGTAGATCTCCGGCTGCGCGTTCGCCTGCGCCGCGAAGTCGTCGGGAGGCGGGTACCGCCGCTCCTCGAGCAGGATCGTCTCGATCGCCGGGCCGCTCGTCATCGCCTCGGCCATCCTAGGCCTCCGTGCGCCTCGGCATCGGCGAACCGAGCTGCGAGAAGATCGGCAGCCGGTCCCACAGCGGGGCGCCGACCGGGAGCACCGGCCGCGGCGACATGCCGTTCACGACGCCGGCCGCGGAGGCGTACCACGCGACGGCGGCCGTGACGATCCCGGCCCAACCGCCGGCGTGCGTGATCCAGGCGCTCTGGCCGTGTGCCTCGCGGAAGAAGCCGATGCACAGCAGGACCTCGGTGATCTGCAGCGTCAAGAAGACGCCGAAGACGGCCACGTTCACCCGCGTGCTCCAGAGGAGCATGTAGAAGTTGAAGATCGCGAACGCGAGCAGGAACCACGCGAGCCCGTTGAGCAGGTTCGGGCCGGCGACGGCCGTCGCGACGGTCTTCGAGACGAGCACGAGCGTCACGAACAGGCCGAGCGCCATCCAGAAGCCGCCGTACGTCGAGAACGCCGTGGCGCCGAAGACGTTGCGGTTCCGGAACTCCCACATGCCTGCGAGGAGCTGCGCGAGCCCGCCGTAGAAGAACGCGAGCCCGAGCCAGGCGATGTCGGGGATGAACGTCGCGTTGTGCCCGCTCAGCATGAACGTGGTGAGCGCGAACGCGGCGAGGCCGAGCGGTGCCGGGTCGGCCGCGGGCAGCGTCTCCACGAGCGTCGGCCGGGCACGTTCCTCCGCGAGAACAGCCATGGCAACCTCCTTCGTTGCCGGCCCCCCGGCCACCCTGCCGAGGGGGTCGGCTGGGTTTAATCGCAACCCGATCTGGTCGAGTTGCCGAAGTTGTAGCAGGTTCTAATGCCCTGCGCGGCGGCGCTTAACCCTTACGGCTGCAGGTCGTACGGGTAGTCCGTCAGCACCTCGGGCCCGGCGTCGGTCACTAGCACCAGGTCCTCGAGCCGGCAGCCGCCGTAGCCGTGGCGGTAGAGGCCGGGCTCGACCGCGATCACGTCGCCGGCGACGAGCTCGCCGGGGCCGCGGCCGAGGCTCGGCTCCTCGTGCACCTCGAGCCCGACGCCGTGGCCGAGCGAGTGGTAGAAGCCGTCCTGGAGCACCTCGCCCGCCGCCTTCGAGCGGAGCGTGGGGTAGCCGTGCTGCTCGAAGACGTCGCAGCTGATCTTGTGCAGCTCGCTGCCGGGCACGCCCGGCTTGACCGCGGCCACCGAGCGCTCGAGCGCCTCCTTGCAGAGCGTGTGCCACTCGACGAGCTCGTCCGACGGCGTCCCGACGACGAAGACCCGCGTCATGTCCGCGAAGCACCCGGACTCGCGGTCGCGCGGGAAGAGGTCGAGGCACACCGGCTCGTCGGGCGCGATCGGGCCGGAGCCCATGTCGTGGCCGACCGCCGTCTGCGGGCCGTGCGAGACGATGAACTCGTCGGCAAAGGCGCCGTTCGCGGTGAACGCCTGCTCGACCGCGAGCTTGAGCCGCTCGCACGTGAGCTCCTCGCCGTCCACGACGATGCTGCCGTTCTGCCGCTCGGCCGAGCGCAGCAGCTCGCGGGCGGCGTCCATCGCAGCCTCGGCGGCTCGCTGGGCGCGGCGGATGCCGGCCAGCTCCGCGTCGTTCTTCACGCGCCGCCGCCGGACGAACTGCTCACGATCGGCGCCGACCGTGATCCCGTTCGCGCGCAGGTGGTCCGCGACCTCGAGCGGGAAGGTGCCCGGGACGACCGCGTCGTCGATCCCGAAGCGGCGCGCGGCGCGCAGCACGATCTCGAGCTCGATCTCCTCGCGCGGGAGGCCCTGCGCGTAGAGCTCGTCGATGCCGAACTCCTCCATCGGCAGCGCCTCGATGTCGGGCGCGACCGCGTTGATGCGCCCGAGCTCGAACGAGCTCGCCACGACGCTCCGCGTCCCGTTGCGCTCGGCGTAGAGGAACGGGTCGGGCACCCCGAGCGGCACCTCGTGCCGCATCTCGGGCGAGCGGATCGAGTCTGCGTAGATGAGGACGTCTGACACGGCGGCGGGGATCGTACCTCTAGACTCGCCAGGCGTGGAAGACGTGCTCGAGAAAGCGCAATCGCTGATCGCCGGCTACGACGAGGAGCTGGCGCGCGAGCTGCCGGAGGGCGCGGAGGTCTTCGACGCGCACGTCCACCTCGGCCACGACATCGACGGGATGACCGGGGTGTACGAGGACCTCGAGCGGATCAACGAGCGCTACGGCATCACGCGCTGCTTCATGTTCTGCATGGACGAGGTCGACCGGCACCCGGCCTTCCGGGCCGCCAACGACCGGACGCTCGCCTACGCCGAGCGCTCCGGCGGCCGCTTCATTCCGTTCGTGCGGCTCGACCTGTCCGAGGAGCCGATCGAGGAGGCGACGCGCTGCCTCGACCTCGGCGCTCGGGGGATCAAGCTGCACCCGCGCGCGCAGCGCTTCCTGCTGAACGACGAGCGGCTCGCGCCGGTGTTCGAGTTCGCCGCCGACCGCGGCGTGCCGATCCTGATCCACGGCGGCCGCGGACTGCCGCCGATCGCCGAGCACCTGCACCGACTCGTCGAGCGCTACCCCGGCTCGCAGCTGATCATCGCCCACGCGGGCATCGCCGACCTCGGCTCGCTCGCGGCGCACTTCGGCGGCAAGGCGGGCGTCTTCTTCGACACCTCGGTCTGGAGCCCGATCGACCTGCTCAGCCTCTACCACCTCGTCTCGCCCGAGCAGGTCGTCTACGCCTCCGACTACCCGTATGGACAGCAGCCGAGCTCGCTCCTGATCGCGATGCGCACCGGGCGGATCGCCGGCCTCGACGACGGCCAGCTGCGCGCGATGCTGAGCGGGACCGCCGCCCGGATCGCCGCCGGCGAACCGCCGCTGGAGCCGACCGCGCCGATCGGCAGCAAGACGTTCTCGCAGCCGATGGCGTTCGCGCGGATCCACCAGTACCTGTCGATGGCCACACCGCTCCTCTGGACGCGGCAGGCGGACACCATCGGCGTGCTCGGCCTCGCTCTCAACGCCTGCGCCGACCGCGACGGCCACCAGGAGGAGCGCGACCGGATCCGCGAGCTGCTCGAGGCGGCGCGCGAGCTCTGGCGGGCCCTGCCGGAGGTCGAGGACGAGGGTGAGCAGCGCATCGTCAGCCGCACGACGTTTCGCCTCGTGCACCTGGCGGACATCCTGGCGGTGACGTCAGGTGCTTGAGCTTCATGTCAACGGGGCGGTGCTCGAGGTCGCCGAGCCGCCGGTCGGGCGCACGCTCGCCGAGACGCTGCGCGACGACCTCGGCCTGACGGGCACGAAGATCGCGTGCGGCGAGGGCCACTGCGGCGCCTGCACGGTGCAGCTCGACGGCGTGCCGACGCTCTCGTGCATCACGCTCGTGCACACGGTGGGCGAGCGCGAGGTGACGACGATCGAGGGCCTGCGCGACCATCCGCTCGTCGACGCGTTCGTGCGCACCGACGCGCTGCAGTGCGGCTTCTGCACGCCCGGCCAGATCGTCTCCGCCGCCGCCCTCGTGGCGGCCGACCCGGAGCCGACGGCTGAGCGCGTCCGCCACGCGATGGCGGGGAACCTGTGCCGCTGCGGCGCCTACCCGCGAATCGAGGAGGCAGTTCTGACATGGCGCGACTGATTCGGACCGAGAAGGAGGTCGAGGGCCGCTACACCGAGCAGTGGGTCGTCGTCGAAGGCGACGACGACGCGCTCGACCAGTGGCCGCACGGGCCCGGCGCGATCGTCGGCCGGCCGGCCCCCCGCATCGACGGCCACCAGCGCGCCCGCGGGCAGGCGGCCTTCACGGCCGACCTGCACCTGCCAGGAACCCTCCACGCGGCCGTGCTGCGGTCGCCGCGCGCGCGCGCGCGTGTGAGGAAGATGGAGCTCGGCCCGGCTCTCGAGCTTCCCGGGGTACTCGGGGTGATCGGGCCGGACGACTGTCACGTCCTGCAGACGGAGCCCGGCTACCACGGCGCCCCGGTCGCCGCCGTCGCGGCGACCAGCTACGAGCGGGCACGTGAGGCGCTGGCGGCGATCGAGGTCGAGTGGGAGGAGCTCGAGCCCCTGCTCGACCCCGAGGAGGCCGTGCGGCGCGGCTCGCTGCACGAGGAGGCGCGCCGGTACGAGCGCGGAGACGTGGAGGCCGGCTTCGCGCAGGCCGACGTCGTCGTCGAGGCCGAGTACCGCACGCAGACGGTTTTGCACAACGCGCTCGAGACGCACCAGTCCGTCTGCCGCTGGGAGGGGGACACGCTCGAGGTCTACATCTCGACGCAGTTCATCTGGGGTGTGCGCGACTCGATCTCGGAGACGCTCGACCTCCCGTCCGACCGCGTGCGGGTGGTGTGCAACTACATGGGCGGCGGCTTCGGCGCCAAGAACAACCCCGGCGACTACACGTACATCGCGATCGCGCTCGCCGGTAAGACCGGGCGTCCGGTGCATTGCGCCCTCACCCGGCGGGAGGAAAACCTC
>Ga0207702_10003952_pt1 | contig 13308 bp, 13 predicted proteins | sample KBSCornC62_FD_184302 | JGI IMG/M metagenome (GOLD analysis project Ga0207702, IMG submission 184302) | Corn rhizosphere microbial communities from Kellogg Biological Station, Michigan, USA - KBS Corn C6-2 (SPAdes) (version 2) | ecosystem: Host-associated > Plants > Roots > Rhizosphere > Soil ...
ACGGTGGTTCGCGGCCGGCGCGAAGTTCGCCGTCTTGCCTACCTTTCCATTCCGATCGGTCGCTAGTGCGTCTGGCGCTGCCGTGGAGCAAGTGCCTTGCCGCGCTTTTGCTGATACCGCTTTTCTGCCTGCCAGCGCTCTATAACCACCATCCGGTGCTTTATCCTGACAGCGTCGGCTATTTCCATTCCGGCAGTGCAGCCCTCGAAGCGCTAGAACCGGCGGAAAGCGCGTTCGTCGATATGGTAGAGGCCAAGGCTCATGCAGCCGCTCCGCTCAGTTCACCCCATGCTCATCCAGCAGGCAAGACGATGGCGGAGCGAAGCCTTGACGGGACATCGACCTCGCGGTCGCCCTATTATGGGGTCTTGCTGGTCATCTTGACCCGCCTGGGCGGAGAGTGGGCACTCCCTCTCGTTCAGGTTGCGCTCTCCATCATGGCCATAATGCTTGCGGCCCGGCATCTCGGCCGCCCGCGCGCGCTGGCATTATTTTCGATATGCGCGGCAACGGGGCTGATTGCCGGCTTGGGCATTTTTTCAACGACCGTCATGCCCGATGTGTTTTCCGGATTGGCGATCCTCGCCACAGCCCTTCTCATCGCGGCCTTCGGATCAATGTCGGCGAAGGAACGATGCTTTTGGCTCGTCCTGCTCCTGGGGAGTTGCCTTTTTCATAAGGCGAACCTTGCCACGTCCGCCATGCTCGCGGTGCTTGGAACGAGTCATTGCTGGCTGAAAAATCGCATCGACAAGACCCAAGTCGCGTCGCTCGCCGGCGTATTGGCAGCCGCGGTCATCGGCCACATGGTGGTCAACGTCGCCGTGGAAAAAACGAGCGGCCGGCCTCCCATCCAAACGCCGTTCCTGCTCGCGCGCTTGGTCGGCGACGGCACCGCCGAGCAATATCTGCGGAAACATTGCCCTCAGGCTGGATATGCCTTGTGTCGCTTCCTGCCGCGCATGCCGATGAGCGAAAATGATTTTCTGTGGAGCAGCGTGCCGCCCAAAACCGTGATGAAGACGGCTTCGGTCGAAACACAAAGCGCCATCGCCGCGCAATCCAACGCGATCATCAAGGGGGTGCTGACCGAGTTTCCCCTGCAGCAGGCCAAGGCATCGAGCGAAAACGCGATCCGCCAGCTCTTCGAAGTCGGCGTGCGGGAATATGGCCTTGGCGTTTCGGTCATGCCCAAGGATGATTCCGCGATGCTGCCGATACTCGATGCATATTCGAGCAGCCGAATTGCTCAAGGATCGATGCCGCTGGGTGCAATCAGCACGGTGATGCTCATAGCATATCTCGCGGGCTTCGGCGCGCTGGCAGCCTTGTTTTTCTCCGGATCCGCGCAGGCCCTACCAGCACAAGGCTGGAAGATCGCCGGCATACTGATAGCGGGCGTGGTGATCAACGCGCTGGTCTCGGGGGTGATTGCGGGCGTGTTCGACAGATATCAGGGTCGGGTGGCTTGGCTGATCCCGTTCGTCGCGCTGTTGTTATGGCACCAGCGCGGTTGGTCTACCACCATTTCTCCGGGCGAGCGGCGAACCCGGCCCGTTCCTCAATAGCAAGGCCCGCGTTGAGAACAGCCTGCTCGTCGAGGGGCTTGCCGATGATCTGAAGGCCGAGAGGCAGCCCCTGCCCGTCCAGCCCGGCGGGAACCGACATGGCGGGCAAGCCCGCCAGCGACGCCGGCACGGTGAAGACGTCGTTCAAATACATGGCAATGGGATCCGCCTGCTTTTCGCCGAGCGCGAAAGCGGCCGATGGCGCTGTGGGAGTCAGCAGCACATCACAACGCTCCCATGCCTGCTCGAAATCACGCGCGATGAGCGCGCGCACCTTCTGCGCCTGGGTGTAATAGGCATCATAATAGCCGGCCGAGAGTACATAGGTGCCGATCATGATCCGGCGTTTCACCTCAGCGCCGAAACCTGCCGCCCGGGTGGCTGCATACATATCCTGCAGCCCGGCGCCTTCGGGGAGATCCCGTTGCCCATAACGCACCCCATCATAGCGCGCGAGATTGGAGGACGCCTCCGCAGGCGCGATGATGTAATAGGCCGGCAGCGCATATTTGGTGTGCGGCAGCGACACATCGACGATTTCTGCGCCGGCGTCCTTCATCCAGGCAATGCCTTGCTGCCACAATGCCTCGATCTCGCCGGGCATGCCATCGACGCGATATTCCTTGGGAATGCCGACCCGCTTGCCTGCGAGGTTGCTCGAAAGCGATGCCTCCCAGTTCGGCACCGGCGCATCGAGCGAGGTTGCATCCTTGGGATCAAAACCGCTCATCACCTCAAGCAGGAGCGCGCAGTCGCGAACGTCGCGCGCCATTGGCCCAGCCTGATCGAGCGACGAGGCGAAGGCAACAATGCCCCAGCGCGAGCAACGGCCATAGGTGGGCTTGATGCCGGCAACCCCAGTGAACGCGGCCGGCTGCCGGATCGAACCGCCGGTGTCGGTGCCAGTCGCCGCGGGCACCAGACGCGCAGCGATCGCGGCGGAGGAGCCGCCCGATGAGCCGCCAGGCGCGAGCGGCGCATTGCCACCATCCTTGCGCCGCCAGGGCGAGATCACGTTGCCGAAGGCACTCGTTTCATTGGACGAGCCCATCGCGAACTGATCCATGTTGAGCTTGCCGACCATCCCCGCGCCGGCCGCAAAGAGCCTTGAGGTGACGGTCGATTCGTACGTCGGCGTAAATCCTTCGAGAATATGGCTGGCGGCGGTGGTCTGATAACCCTGCGTGCAGAACAGATCCTTGATGCCAAGCGGTATGCCGGACAAAGCCCCCACCTGGCCGCTTGCCCGCTCCCGATCCGCTGCCTCCGCTGCGCCGATGGCGTGCTCGGGCGTCTCCACGATGAAAGCATTCAGCGCGCGCCCGGCTTCCACCGCCGCCACGAATTGATCGGCTATTTCGCGCGCACTGAATTCGCCCGCACGGAAACCGTCACGAAGCTGGGCGACGGTCAGCCCGGTAAGGTCGCTCACTATTCGATCACCTTTGGTACTGCGAAAAAGCCATGCTCCGCTTGGGGCGCATTCGCTAGCACCCGATCGCGGATATCGCCGTCAGTCACAATGTCATCGCGCAGCCGGAGATGGTTTGGAATGACCGCCGCCAGCGGCGCCACGCCGCTGGTATCGACCTCGCCCAGTTGCTCGACCAAACCTAGGATCTTGCTGAGTTCCGGCGCCATGGCCTCCGCTTCGGCATCGCTCACGGCGATCCGAGCGAGGCTGGCGATCTTGCGGACGGTAGCGCTATCGACGGACATGCATTCCTACTGAACAAGGATGGATCAAGGGCGGCTAGCATCGCGGCGCACAGGCTTCAAGCGCGCCGGTTGTTTGTCGACGCGAACATGATTGTCCGCTACGCAATTGCCATCCACCCCGATTTGTGTTGCACCGCAGCACAGGAGAGCGTGTTTGGCGCGGCACTTTCTGTACGTTGTAGCGGGGCTGATCATGCTTACTTTGGCGGCGGCGATCGGCTGGAACATATTTCAGGACCAGCTGATGCGGGTGGCGTTCGTGCCGGGCCAGCCCTTTACCTTGCCGACGAAGGATACGGCACCTGATTATACGCGGTCTGATGCCTGGCTGTCGCGCCCCGGTTTGCCGAACGATCCATCGCGCTGGACCCCGCGAGGCTTTCAGCCGGCAGCAAATCCGAAGCTGGCGATATTCTACGTGCTGCCGACCACCTATCTGAAACGCGATCGCTGGAATGCGCCCTATGACGATCGTGAAGCAGCAGAGCGTCAGCGCTTGTTCGCGATGAGCCAGGCAAGCGCCTTTAACAATGTCGGCGCCATTTGGGCGCCGCGCTACCGTCAGGCGGTGCTCGGCACGTTTCTGGCATCGGACAGCGACGATGCCGAAAAGGCGATCGCCTTCGCCTATACCGATGTCGAGCGCGCCTTCGATACCTTCCTGGCTACGATCCCCAAGGACCAGCCGATCCTGCTGGTCGGGCACAGCCAGGGCGCGCTTCATCTCATCCATCTGATGACGCGGCGGGTGGCAAGTACGCCGTTGGCCAAGCGGATCGTCGCCGCCTATATCGTCGGCTGGCCGATCTCGCTTGCGCATGACTTGCCCGCGCTTGGGCTTCCCGCATGCCGCGCGGCAGGACAGGCGAACTGCATTCTTTCGTGGCAAAGCTTTGCCGAGCCCTCGGATCCAAGGCAGGTCATGGATGTCTACGACAACAGCCTTGGCCTCGACGGCAAACCGCGCAAGGGTAGCCCGATGCTCTGCGTCAACCCGCTGACGGGGGTACCGCACAGCGCAGCCCCGCCCGCCGCCAACCGCGGATCGCTGATCCCGAACCTCGCATTGAATGATGCGAGCGTAGAGGTTGGCAAGATCGGCGCACGCTGCACGCCGCAGGGATTTCTCGATATCGACGCGCCTCCCGAGGGCTATGGCGCCTACATCCTGCCGGGCAACAACTACCATGTATTCGATTTCGGCATGTTCTGGGTGAATATCCGCGCCGATGCCGAGGCTCGGACGCGAAACTTCCTTCAATGATCGCCACCGATACGCGCCAGTTCCGTGAAATGCTTCCAGCCGGCGGCCGGCTCGCCGGGCTTGACGTTGGCACCAAGACGATCGGCATCGCCCTGTGCGATTCGGGCTGGACGATCGCGAGCCCGACACAGACTCTTCGCCGGATCAGGTTCACCGCCGATCTCGAAAAATTGCGCGCGCTGTTCGGTCAGCAGGCCGTCAAAGGCCTTGTGATCGGCCTGCCGCTCAACATGGATGGTAGCGATAGCGCGCGAACCCAATCCGTCCGCGCATTTTCCAGGAACGTCGCGCCGCTTGGACTTCCGATCCTTTTGTGGGACGAACGCTGGTCGACCGACGCAGTAACGAGAACATTATTGGCTGCCGACGCCAGCCGCGCCCGGCGGGCCGAACTGGTCGATAAAATGGCCGCGGCCTATATCCTGCAGGGCGCCATCGATGCCCTTGCCAGCCTTGGATAGGGCGAGAAAGCGTTATTCGAAAAAGATCAGTTGACGCTGGCCAGCGTAAGTTTCGGAGCCTGGCCGTAGATGAACCCGTTGGTGGGATAGGCAGCGGTTCCGAGGTCGGCGACGGGCGCATACCAGACCCGCACCTTGCTCCAGTCATTGGCCGGCGACACATCCATCACTTCGACATCGCGCTCGATCTGGCCACGGCGGCCATTGATCGGCGACCAGTTGGCGTGGGTGACCTTGATCACCCGCTCGCTGACGACTTCGCTGACCACCGCGACATGGCCCGAGCGCATGTGCCCGGTGGCCTGGAACGACAACACCGCTCCGACCTGCGGCGTGCTGCCGCGGGCATAATGTCCCTCGGCCTGCGACCACCAGCTCGCCGCGGCGCCGAAAAGCTGAATACCTGAAAATTCGCGGGCAAAGGGCGCACATTGCCAGGACTGGGTCGAAAAATCCTGCACTGCAGCAGGCGCTGCAGTGGCCACAAAAAGGCTCATGGCGGCAAACATGCCGCGCAGAGATGACATCATTGCGATCCCCGATTCCGCTCGTGAACGTGCTAGGTGGCTTTGACAGCCATTGGGAATAGCAACGGGTTAACGCTGATAAGCTTTTGGGGTGAATCGTTTCGTCGCCACGATTAAGCGCCTTCCGCGCGCGGCACTTGAGCTCACCCGGCCTTACGGTTAGAGCGGCGCTTTGATGATCGAATCCGCCGCCAGCCCTCCTCCGCGCCCGACGGCTTCTCCTTTTCCCCATCGTCATCTGCTCGGAATTGCCGGCCTTCATCCGCATGAGATCAGCTGGCTGCTCGACGAGGCGGAGCAATGGATCGGCTTCAACCGCCTCGCCGCGAAGCATGACGATCGGCTTGCCGGGCTTACCATGATCAACGCCTTCTTTGAAAACAGCACGCGCACGCTGCTCTCGTTCGAGATCGCGGGGAAACGGCTGGGCGCGGACGTCGTCAACATGGCGGTTGCGCAATCCAGCGTAAAAAAGGGCGAAACGCTGATCGATACCGCGGTGACGCTCAACGCGATGCATGCCGATGTGATCGTGATCCGCCACGATGCATCGGGCGCGGTGCAGCTCATCGCCGACAAGGTCGATTGCCCGGTGCTCAACGCGGGCGATGGCCGCCATGAGCATCCGACGCAGGCGCTGCTCGACGCCCTTACCATTCGTCGCCGCAAAGGCCAGATCGCAGGCCTGACGGTCGCGATTTGCGGCGATGTCCTGCATAGCCGCGTGGCGCGGTCCAATATATTGCTGCTGACCTCGCTCGGCGCGGATGTTCGCGTCGTGGGGCCGCCTACCCTTCTGCCAGCAGGGATCGAAGGAATGGGCGTCAGCCGCCATGTCGATTTCGAGGCAGGGCTCGATGGCGCCGACGTGGTGATGATGCTGCGCCTCCAGCGCGAGCGGATGGAGGGCGGCTTCGTCCCCTCGCCGCGCGAATATCACGCGCTTTACGGCCTCACGCCCGAGCGACTGTCCAAGGCGGCGCCGAACGCGCTGGTCATGCATCCTGGCCCGATGAATCGCGGGGTGGAGATCGCGTCCTCGGTCGCCGATGACATCGATCGTTCGGCCATTACCGAACAGGTCGAAATGGGCGTGGCGGTGCGCATGGCCTGCCTTGACGTGCTGACCCGGGCGCGGCGCGGAATAGAAGGCTGGGCATGACCCCGCTGGCGATCCTCAACGGAAGGCTGGTCCGCAGCGATGGAATTGCCGAAGGCGGCGTCCTGATCAAAAATCGCCAGATCGCTACCACTGGCCAGTTCGAGATACCCGCTAATGCAGATATCATCGATGCCAAGGGCGGCCTGATTGCACCCGGCCTCGTCGACCTGTGCAGCTTTGCGATCGACATTCCTGCCTTCGTGGCAGGCGGCATTACGCGCGCCGGATTGATGCCGGACCAATCCCCCCCGCTTGACCATGCCGCGCTCATCCAGCGCGCGGGACAAGCGGGTAAGCCGCATGTGTGGATCAGCCCGATCGCCGCTGCCACGCGCGGGCTGGAAGGGCTTGAGCTGGCCGAGCTGGGGCTGATGAAAGCGGCCGGCGCTGCTGCAATTGCAACCGGCAGGCATTGGATCCCCGATTCGGGCGTGATGTATCGCCTGATGGCCTATGCGGCCGCGCTGGATCTGATGCTTATCAGCCATGCCGAAGATAGCGGCCTCGTCCGCAACGCGGTCGCGACCGATAGCGAAATCGCCACGCGTCTGGGGTTGGCTTCGGCGCCGGCGCGGGCCGAAGCGATCGCCGTGGCGCGCGATATTGCCCTGGCGGAAGAAACCGGCGCGAGGATCCACTTTCGCAAGCTCTCCACCGCGGCGGCTTTCGACCTCGTCAGGTCGGCCAAGACGCGCGGCCTGCGCGTGACCTGCGGAACGACGCCGGCCTATCTGCTGCTTTCCGATCTTGCGATCGGCAATTTCCGAACCTTCACCCGGCTCTCCCCGCCCTTGCGCGAGGAAGCCGACCGACAAGCGACGCTGGCCGCGCTCGCCGACGGCACCATCGACGTGCTCTGTTCGGGCCATGATCCGCAGGGGCCGGAAGCAAAGCGGCTGCCTTTCGCCGATGCCGCGCCCGGCATGGCAGGGGCGGAGACGCTGCTGACGCTTTCGCTAGGCTTGGTGCGCGACGGGCTGGTGGACATCCCGAGGCTCTTTACCTTGCTCTCGGCAAACCCTGCGGACCTTCTTGGCGTGCCAGGTCATCGCCTCGAAGTCGGTGCAGAAGCCGACCTGATCATCGTCGATCCCGAAAAACCGTGGCGAATCGTCGGCGAAGAGCTTGCAGCGAGCGCGGGTAACACCCCGTTCGATGGACTGCCGGTGCAAGGCAAGGTGCTGCAAACGATCAAGGGCGGCCAGCCTGTCGGCTGACCGCCCTCGCGTAGCGAACTCAAAACGGGGTTCAGCGTGAGGCGTAGGCCTCTTTTGCCGGCATATCGCGCTTGACCCACTGCATGGGCGCATCGCCTGCCCGCCCACGGACGAAGCAGATGCCGCCGCGCTCACGCACCTTCCGGCAGAGATTGACCGCCTCGATCCGCGACGCGAATCCGCTGATCGCAAGCCGGTAAAGTGCGCGGCCGTCGTCCGGGTTCTTGAAGGTCGTCGAAACCGGCGTGTACCCCTTCAGCCAGGAGGCTTTGCTGACCGACGCATTCCATCCTTTTGCGAGCCGTGACTGGCTGGAGAAAGCTCCCAGCTGGACTACGAAGCTGCCGGCGGACGCTGGACGTGGGGCAGCTGTTGGCTTTGTTGCCATCGGCTTCACATAATAAGGCTTCGAGGCGGTGCCGGCGGCGGCAACGCTCAGAAGAGCGGGCTTTGCCGGTTCGGCCGACGGAGCGGCAAGCAGCGCCGCCGATTGCGGAACCTCGACCCGCTGGATCTGGGGCTGCGGTGCAGGCGCCTCGACAGCTGGCGTGGGTGCTTGAGCCAGCTCAACGGGGTTTGCAGCAGCAGCTGGTTGCGGCTCGGCGGCAGCCTGCTCGGTAGCAGCCGAAGCCGCCGGCTTCGTCTCGAGTAGCGCGAGCTCAGCCGGGATGCCATGATCGATGACCGGCTTTACATTCAGAATCTTGGCGAGCTGCTCGTTGGTACCGCTTGGGCGTACGAATTGCGCCCATTCGGTCATACGTTGCGCAAGCTGGTTCGCCGGAATGTCCTGAGCCGCGGTGACATGGGCATCGGACCAGCGGCCCGCCAGCGCATAAGCCAAAGCGAGGTTCTGGCGCGTCTTGGCGGTGGCGTCGGCGGCGCGTGCGGCAGGCTCCAGCAAAGCGATGCCGCCCGCATGGTCGCCAGCAAGCGAAAGCGCGAGCCCGAGATCGGCATCGGGTACACGCCCGCGCGCGCTGGCGAGCGTTGCAAGTGCCTGATCGCTTTTCCCGAGCGCCACTTGGACAAGGCCAAGACCAAGGGCGGCGCGGCCATGCTCAGGCGCGAGGCGGAGCGCGTCCGAGAAAGCGTTTTCTGCAGAACTGAAGCGGCCCGCCTGCAGATAAGCCTGCCCGAGCAGCGCACGATTGTCCGCATCGGAAGGATTGTAGAGGACAGCCCGCTCGGCAAAGCGTACGGCATCCGCCTGCTGGCGCTGCTTCAAAGCGGCGATCGCCTGGTCGGCAGCCTTGGCCGATGCCCGCATCATCTTTGGTGTGACTTCGGTCGCTGTCGCAGCGCCCATCGTTCCGACGATCAGCGCACTTGCGGCAAGCTTCAAGATGGTCCGATTCATGTTTCTGGTCCCCTGGGCCTGTTAGTTGAGGCCATCGGATGTGGCTGGCGGCACCTGACCCGCCAGCTGATCAAGTTCGGGATGCGCCGCGAGATAGGCGTCAAGCGCGTCGGTCACGATCTTCTGCGCGGAACGATTGGTGACCGCTGTCGCCAGTCGCAGGCGCAGATGCCTGTCGCCATCGAGCCGCAACGTGAACGCTACCTTGCCGAACGCCAGCTCCGGCTTGCGCGCGACGCGCCGCACCGATTTCTTGGCTGGGGGCAACGCCTTGACGACCGCGGCGGGCACTTCCACGGAAACGGAGGCTTCCACCGTCGCGAGCATTTCCACGGGCGCCTTGAATTCCTCGGCAATCGCGTCCTGATACTTCAACGGCTCGGGATAGGCCGGCATCGGGACGGGCTCATGCCCCATGTCGTTCCAGCCAAGATCATCCAGGCTGGTGCTGATGCTGGGACGCATCGCCGGCTTGGCGCCGCCCTTGCGTGCGAGCAGCCCCGAAGTGAGCGAGGCGAAGCCGCCGGATGCTTTCATCGGGCTGCTGCTCATTGCGACACCACCCTGCGGCCAAAGCCCTGCGGGGTGCCGCGAACCGGAGCACCAAAAGTCTGCGCGCGCGGGCCGTTGAAGACCGTGCGGCGGAAATTCTTTTCGAGGCGATCGGCGATATAGTCCCAAAGCTCGGCAACTTCCTGCGCGGACTTCGAGTTGGGGTTCACTTCCATCACGGTGCGCCCGTCGATCATCGAAGCCGCGAAATCAGTGCGATGATGCAGCACCACCGGCGCGACCGTCCCATGCTGGGAGAGCGCAATGGCTGCTTCATAAGTGATCTTGGCCAGCGGCGTCGCGGCGTTGACCACGAACAGAAGCGGCTTGCCCGAACGTTCGCAGAGCTCCACCGTCGCGCCGACCGCGCGCAGGTCGTGCGGGCTCGGGCGCGTGGGAATGACGATCAGCTCGGCTACCTGGATGACGCTCTGAATTGCGGCGGTGATGGCGGGCGGCGTATCGATCACGGCCAGCTTGAACCCCTGCTCGCGCAGTTCGGCAAGATCGCTCGCGAGCCGCGCGACCGTTGTCTGCGCGAAGGCCGGCATCTCGTCCTTGCGCTCGTTCCACCAATCCGCGAGCGAGCCCTGGGGATCGATGTCCATAAGCACGACCGGGCCGGCGCCCGAACGCTGCGCCTGAACGGCAAGATGGCCGGACAAGGTCGTCTTGCCGGATCCGCCCTTCTGCGAAGCCAACGCCAATACTCGCATAATATCCCTCTTAAGGTCTTTCGCGGCTGCAACGTCGCATGGAAGGCCTAATGAGGAGTTAACGCACGCTGGAACTGGCGAAAAATCGTGACATTCAGCGCATCAACTTTAATAGTATGATCGCGCGGTTAACTATCTTTCCAAGATGGGCGCAGGGGTCGAACGAGGGGGTGTTGGATGCGTATGCGCAGCCGGTGTTTGATAATGCTCGGCCTTGGAGCGGCAGTGACGGCGTTTCCCGCACAAGCAACAGTCAAGGACGGCGTCGACGCCTGGCAGGCAGGCGATTACGCCAAGGCGATCGCAAACTGGCGCAAACCTGCTGACGATGGCGATGCTGACGCCCAATTCAATCTTGGCCAGGCCTATAAGCTGGGGCGTGGCGTGCCCGCTGACTCGAAGACGGCCCAGAGCTGGTATCTGAAAGCTGCCCAGCAGGGCCATGAGCAGGCACAGGCAAATCTCGGCCTGATGATGTTTCAGGGAGGCGATCGCCAAGGCGCGATGCCGTGGATCGTCAAGGCAGCACAAAATGGCGAGCCGCGTGCCGAATATGTCCTTGGCACCGCCATGTTCAATGGCGATCTCGTCCCACGCGATTGGCCCCGTGCCTATGCGCTGATGACTCGCGCTGCGGCGGCCGGATTGCCGCAAGCATCCACAAGCCTTCAGCAGATGGACAAATATATCTCCGCCTCCGACCGGCAGGCGGGCGCGGCCATGGCTGCCGACATGGAGCGGGGCGGCAGTTTCACGATCGCGTCGGCACCGTCGATCAGCAGCACCCTGCCCCCGACAAGCGCGTCATCCAAAGCGAGCGCCTCGAAGCCGAAGCCGGCTGTATCAAGCACGGCGCCTGCGTCCACCCCGCGTCCAACAGTTGCCGCTGCACCACCACCACTACCACCGAAGCCGGCAGCATCTCCGGTGAAGACCGCGACCGCCGTCCCCAAGCCCGCGCCGACGACTGCGGCTTCAATTGCCCCGATGCCAAAGGCCGAAATCGCTTCGGCGCCCGCCGCTGGCAAGAACTGGCTCGTTCAAATTGGCGCCTATGGATCCCAAGCCGCTGCACAGAAGGTCTGGAATGACGTTGCCAAAACCGCTGCCGCGCAGGGAAAAAGCCCCGCCTATATCGCTGTGGGTGCGCTCACGCGGCTCCGCGCCGGCCCCTTCGGCGGCAAGGCCGAAGCCAACCAGGCGTGCCAAAGCCTTCAAAAATCTGGCTTCAACTGCTTTCCGGTAGCGCCCTGATAAGGAATGCCGGCAAAAGAGAGCATATAGTTCGGTAACCATAGCACGTAACGCTTCATTGCCGCCGCCCAGCTAGCCTGATGCAAAGCTGGGACAATATGGGGCATAGCGTGGCGGCAGTTCATTCCTTGACAGCAAAAGCCAGCACCGGAGCCAGAATGGCAACGCCGTGGCGGCGGCGGCGGATGTGCATGCTGATTGCCGAGACGCCTGCTCCGGCTGCGCTTCGTGACATTTCCGGCAACGGCGCTTTTCTCGAGACCAATGCCCGCCCCCCTCTGGATAGTGAGGTACGGTTTCATCATCCCGAAGCCGGCGCCATCGCGGCACGCGTATCCAGCTTTGCCAAGGATGGCATTCGGATCGACTTTTCGGGCGACGCCGCTGCGATCGCATTCGCGCTGACCGCGATCACTTCGGATATGACGCAGGGCTGATCGCAAGCCAGGGATGATCATCACGATCCGCGCGCACGCTTATAATTTCGCGCGACTTTAATTTGATCTGCATACCGCCTGTTTTTTCAAGTATTTGTCGATCGATTTTGATCCACTGCGGCAAACAGCTACGCGGCAATCTGCGGTCGCTAACAACGATATCGGCCTGCCTGCAGGCATCGATCATATCCCGCCAACTGACCAGATAAGGGCTTCGCGTTGCCAGCAATCGCCAGCGGACCCCTTCTCTTTCCAGATCGGCAAAACAAAGATCTGCGTTACATCTGGCGGCTGAAAGATCATCAAAGGCGCCTGCCTCATCTTCGGCTGAAACGCTTGCGATCATGTCGCGTACATAATCTCCAGCGCGCGGGCGAAGCAGATACATTCCTTCCCGCGCGCGAATGGCGACGTGCCGCCCATCTCCGCTTATGAGGATATCTGGCGGCCCAACCGAAGCCGCCCAAATCGCACCAGCGAGAAAGGGCACTATCGCGACCAGCCGTGCCGCGCTCCGCCAGAGACAAAGCCAAATTCCGCTACCGGCCATCAGCAGGTAAGCACCCACGGGCATCGTCGGCAGCGAAGCCGTCGCGCCGGGCAAGCTCTGAACGGTATGTGCTATATATATCAGGGTTTTAAGAGCGATATCTACAATCGACCATGAAATCCATCCCATGCCAATCGTATCGAGCAAAAGCGCGAGCGCCTCGGCGGGCATCACCACAAATGTGGTCAATGGGATAGCAATGATATTTGCGACAGATCCGTAAATACCGGACCGGTGGAAATGATAAAGCCCGATCGGTGCCAGCGCTGCTTCCACGGCTATGCCGGTCGCGACCAGCAACAGGATCGATCGGACCATTCTGGAGAGAAATGGCCGATCCCTACCGCTCAGGGCAAATCGGCGGACAGGCGGGTAGTCGTGGAAGGCGATCAGCGCGGTCACGGCGGCGAAACTGAGCTGAAAGCTCGGGCCAACCAGCGCCTCGGGACGGATCAGCAGCACGACCATGGCGCCTGCGGCGACCAGCCGCAGCGTCATTGCCTCACGCCCGATGGCAAGCG
>Ga0207702_10003954_pt1 | contig 13301 bp, 13 predicted proteins | sample KBSCornC62_FD_184302 | JGI IMG/M metagenome (GOLD analysis project Ga0207702, IMG submission 184302) | Corn rhizosphere microbial communities from Kellogg Biological Station, Michigan, USA - KBS Corn C6-2 (SPAdes) (version 2) | ecosystem: Host-associated > Plants > Roots > Rhizosphere > Soil ...
AGCAGATACCAAGCGCGCTAATTTTATTAAAGAAGCTACAATGTGGACGCATAAGGCCATTGAAGACGGAGTACCTGTTAAAGGATATTTTTATTGGTCGCTTCTCGACAATTTTGAATGGGATAAAGGTTTTGAAAAAAGGTTCGGTTTGGTTGAAGTTGAGTATGCTACAATGAAAAGAACTGTGAGGCCGAGCGCACTAGTTTTTAAGGAAATCTGCCAAGGCAGCGCACTATTTATATGACCATTTGGCTTAGTTTAGTTATTATCGCGCAACTCATGAATGCCGCAGTGGTTCTGGCGGATAAATATTTTCTACACTCAAAGTCGGTAGCAGAGCCAGTCGTGTATGCTTTTTATGTTAGTCTTCTTTCAGGTTTTGTGGTCGTACTTGTGCCTTTCGGTTTAATCTCGTGGCCAAGTCTCACAGTAGTTCTATTGTCGCTTGCTATGGCCGTTTCTTATATTCTTTCGATCTATTTTTTATACACCGCACTGAAGGAATCAAATGCATCCGATGTGGTCCCGGTCACAGGATCCGTCTCCGCTATAGCTACATTCATACTGGCGCATTTCTTTTTGAAAGATGTACTGCCTTTTGGATTCAGCATTGCTTTTGTTCTTTTGGTTATAGGAACGCTTTTAATATCAAGATTCAGATTTACCGGAAGATCGTTATTGTACGTTCTTCTTGCGGGCGCGCTTTTTGGCACCTCTGCATTTTTAGTAAAACTTATTTTTCTGAATGCTTCTTTTATTAACGGCTTTTTTTGGTCACGAATGGCAAATGTGATCGGTGCACTCTTCCTACTTTTGTGGCCAGCTAATATTAAAGCAATTACACACAACGTAAGCAGTTCTCCTTCAAAAACTAAATGGCTCGTCACAGGAAACAAAGCACTGGCTGGAGTTTCTTTTGCCCTTACGCTTTTGGCTATTAAGCTCGGCAATGTCGCGGTTATAAATGCTCTCGGCGGCCTGCAGTTCGTCTTTCTGCTTCTCTTTGCGTATGTCTGTGCCAAGGAATTTCCCGCAATTTTCAAGGGGGAATTGTATCATCATAAATTTGGCCAGAAACTTTTCGGGGTAGCATGTATTGTGCTCGGATTCTTTGCATTATTTATATAATCTATGAAACGTTTTTTAAAAATCTTTGCGGTTCTCGTTTTCATACTCTGTGCCGTTCTTTTTATATTGTCATTTAGAAAAGAGCCGGCCTCGATAACCTACGGGGTTTCTTTCAGCAAGCTTCACTCGGATGAGCTCGGTCTTGATTGGAAAGCAACCTATCTGGCCATACTCAATGATTTAGGTGTTAAGCACCTTCGATTGTCAGCTGAGTGGTCAATGGTAGAGCCATCAGATAAGCAATATCATTTTGATGAATTAGATCTTCAAATGAATGAAGCTAAAGCTCACGGAGCTGATGTTATTTTAGCTATTGGCAAAAAAACTCCTGGCTGGCCTGAATGCCATGAGCCTACTTGGGAACAGGGAATGAATAACGAGGACAAAGAGAATAGCTTACTTGCCTATATTCAGACCGTAGTTGAAAGGTATAAATCATATCCAAATATTAAATATTGGCAGATAGAAAATGAGCCTTTTCTCCGCTACGCTACTACTCAATGCGGAAACGCTAATGTAGACCTTGTTGCTAAAGAGGTGGCGTTAGTTAAAAAGCTTGATCCTGCTCATCAAGTGCTTATAACTGACGGCGGAGAGTTTGGAACTTGGGGAAATGCGTGGAAAGCAGGAGATGTGTTTGGTACCAGTGTTTATCTCTACATATGGCAGCATTACATTGGTCCGATGCGTTATCCGATGATCCCGGCATTTTTCCGTATTAAATTAAATCTGGCTGATATGATATATGGATCAAAACCAGCGATACTTTCTGAGCTCGGCATGGAGCCATGGCTTTTGACGCCGATCACACAGGCTCCGATAGAATTGCAGCTTCAAAGAATGGGAATTGATAAATTTAATGAGATACTAGAGTTTGGAAAGAAAACCACCCTTTCCGAGCAGTACTTATGGGGAGCAGAGTGGTGGTATTGGATGAAGCAGCATGATCATCCTGAATTTTGGGATAAAGCAAAAGAATTGTATGCGCCTATTCACTAAAAAAGAAACAAAAGGAGTGGTGGTGCTTTTTGATATCGGAGGCACTAAAATGCGCGTAAGCATTTCTTCGGACGGAAGAACCATTAAAGAGCCTGTCGTTGCAGATACTCCGGCTGATTTTGATGCAGCAATGGTCCTTATATACAAACTAGCAGACGGCATTCGTGATGGCCAGAAAGTACTGGCTGTCTCAGGCTGCATTGCCGGAACGTTTACGAAAGACCGATCGGAACTATTTTGGTCTCCGCATCTTTCGGCTTGGGTAGGGAAACCTCTTCAAAAAACGCTTCATGAAATGTTCCAGGTTCCGGTACTGCTTGAAAATGATGCTGCTTGCGCCGGGCTCGGCGAGGCGATTATGGGTTCAGGAAAGGGATATGAAGTGGTGGCCTATATGACAATTTCTACAGGGGTCGGCGGTGTAAAGATTGTGTCAGGCAAAATTGATAGGAATATTTATGGCTCAGAGCCAGGACACCAGATTATCGATGAGAAGGGAACATTTCTTGAAAAAGCTATTTCGGGTTCATCGCTTGAAATCCAATATGGCATTAAGCCGAAAGAAATAAAGGATCCTGAAGTTTGGAGTCATGAAGCAAAACTTCTTGGACAAGGTCTTCATAACACCATTGTTGATTGGTCGCCCGACATTGTAGTGCTTGGAGGGTCTATGATTTTGGGCAACCCAGCGATCCCGCTTAATGAAGTTGAAGCATATCTTGATCACTCGCTTAACATGTTTCCTGAAAGACCTAAAATTGTAAAAGCAAAACTTGGCGATTTCAGCGGTCTTTACGGAGCATTGGCAATGTATGAGTAGAACAAAACATTTACTAGTTATAGGTATTCTGGTAGTGGCGCTCGCCGTTGTGATTCTTGTTTTAAGCGGGGTTATTCCGCAGATAACAGCATTTATTCTGGCGTCTCTTCTTGTGTATCGCTACTCGATGCTTTTTGGGGTTATTTTTATTTCAGCCATAATCGTACCTATTCCTGCCAACACGGTGCTTTTGGCGATTGGTTCGTTCGTTGCACAAGGCTATTTTGATTTTGCCAAGGTGGTGATGGTGAGCCTTGTGGCGAATGTGCTAGGAGACACTGTTGGATATTTCATTACCTATCTTTTTGGACATCCTGTGGCTCGAAAGCTCCGCTTTCGAGAACATACATTCTTTAATCGCCTTAAAAGATATGTGAAGTCGCATCCCATCTCAACGGTATTCCTTACTCGTTTTGTTACCTCGCTTGGCTCGATAGTTAATTTCATGGCAGGCCTTGCCCCAATTCCATTCAGTACTTTTATTGTGTATGACGTAATTGGCAATCTCATCAATCTTTTATTCTTTTTGTATGTAGGAGTCCTTGTAGGCAATTACTGGGAACGCTTTTCTGATATTTTCAGCTGGGCGGGCGGAATTCTCGGCGCCGGTATAGTATTAGTGGTTTTGATTAAAGTCTTTAAAAAAGTAGAATAAGCTCATGGATATCCATGAAGCAACTAATAAAAGCAGGGTCGGTGGTTTTTGGGAATTTCTTAGCAAGCGAAAGGTTTGGTGGATAGTGCCGATCATCGTTGTAATTCTTATTGTTGCTTGCACTATAGTCGTACTTCAAAGCGGCTACGTTTCTCCTCTTATTTATGCGCTCTAAGTCACGATCAACTTCTTTTAGTCAAAAAACAGGATATCTGCTGGCAGGTATTATTTTTTGGCTGATCTCCTCTTTTTTGCTTGTAAAGAAAATAATTGGCGTAGAAGCGAATATGCTTGTAGTGTTCGCTGGCATTCTTTTTGTAGTAAGTATTGGAAGAATAATTCGAAGAATATTTCAATGGAATTCATAAAAGCATTAGGAAAAGGACAGAAAGAATTTTTTTTGGATCTTCTATCTCCGATCTATTTTATTTTGCTTGCTTTGGGATATGTGATTGGAGTAGGCCTTGCCCGAATACTTTTTATCTTTTTTTATAAAAAGTCGCAATTCCACAGCGACAGTTATTGGAAACCGACAGCTTCGCCTAAGAAAGATCCGGTAACTTTTCTCGATCAATTCTAATGATTATTCTAGGAATCAGCTGTTTTTATCATGATGCAACTGCCGCCTTGCTTATAGATGGCAAGGTTGTTTCAGCTGCGGCAGAAGAACGATTCAGTCGCATAAAACACGATTCATCATTTCCTATTAAAGCAATAGCGTTTTGTCTGGCTGAAAGTAACCTTCGCATAGAAGATATTGACTACATCGCATTTTATGAAAAACCCTATTTAAAATTTGAGCGTTTCCTAACGTCAGTTACGCTCGGATTCCCCCAAACATTTTGGCATTTTGTTTCAGCTGCGCCAGCATGGATCAAAGAGCGTACAGCGGTCCTCGGTATTATCAGGAAGAAATTAAAATATAAGAAGAAGATTCTTTTTGTTGATCATCATCTTTCACATGCCGGTTCATTTTTTGCTAGTCCTTTTGATGAAGCAGCCATTCTGGTGGCTGATGGGGTGGGTGAGTTCACTACAACCAGTTTCGGCTTTGGAAAAAACGCTAGACTGGAACTTAAGAGTGAAATGGATTTTCCTCATTCGCTGGGACTTTTTTATTCTGCGATTACTACTTATTTAGGCTTTTCAGTTAACGATGCGGAATATAAGGTAATGGGTCTTGCTGCGTTTGGTGATCAGAATAGGGAGACCAACGTGTATTATGAGAGGCTCCGAAAGACCTTGGATCTTAAGGAAGACGGAAGTTTCCAAATGGATATGAGTTATTACCGATATCAGTATGGACGGACGATGACCTCGCAAAAGCTCTGGAAACTCTTAGGCGGAAAACCCAGAAAAGGGGAAGAGGTAGAAACAAGACATCAGGATATTGCTGCCGCACTTCAAATGCTGACTGAAGATATCCTTACTGCGATTCTTATTCATATTCACAAAGAAGTACCTTCGGATAATCTTGTGTTTGCCGGAGGAGTAGCGCTCAATAGCGTTTTTAACGGAAAGATTCTCAGCAAAACTCCCTTTAAGAATGTGTGGATACTTCCTGATCCTGGAGACGGTGGAACAAGCGTCGGAGCAGCGTTGTATGCCTATCATCAGGTCCTTCAATTTTCGAAGCGGCAAAAATTTACGGGGGCCTATCTTGGCCCAATGAGTTCACAGGAAGATATACGGCACTTTCTTGATTCATCTGGTATTTCTTACACTGAATTTAAAAGCGAAGAAGAACTCATACAAGAAACAGCTAAATGTATTTATAGTAATGATGTGGTGGGATGGTTCCAGGGTCATATGGAATTTGGTCCGCGCGCATTAGGAAACAGAAGCATACTTGCTAATCCTTTGTATGAAGGAATGCAGGACGTTTTGAATCTTAAGGTTAAGCATCGGGAAAAATTCCGTCCTTTTGCCCCGGCTGTTCTTCGAGAACATGCAGCTGAATATTTTGAATGTGATCCGGTGTATCAAGATCCATGCGCTTTCATGCTCATGGTGTATCCTGTTCAGAAAAAATGGAGATCCAAGCTTCCAGCCGTTACCCATATTGATGGAAGCGGCAGGCTTCAAACAGTTTCTCGGGAAGATAATCCGCTTTATTACGATCTTATCAGCGAATTTAAAAAGATTTCCGGAGTGCCGATTGTAGTAAATACATCTTATAACGTGCGAGGGGAACCTATCGTCTGTACGCCCTACGACGCGTATCGGTGCATGATGGGTACAGGAATTGATTGCCTGGTTATGGGACATTTTCTGATCGAAAGAAAAAATAATGAAAAAGATGCGTGGGACAGCGATGCCCCGCAGCAATCATTTTTGTTTGATCTTAAAAAAGCATACAAAGAACTCTTTTTAGTTTTAGGTATTATCCTGGTTATGCTAGGTGCGGCGGAATTTGCGGTGCGCCATTTTGATCATCTCATTCATAAGAATAATTTGTATGTCCGCGATGATACGCTCGGCTGGGTAGTGAACCCTCTTAGAAACCCCGCCTCAGACGGATTTATGGAACAAAGCATTGATCTTCAGAAGGAAGATCCTTCAACGCTCATGTATGCAGTAGGGGATTCTTTTACGTATGGAATTGTCGGTTATAAAAATAATTTTGTTACCAAGATTGACGACGCATTACCTCACTATGATGTGGTTAATCTAGGAGTTCCAGGATATGGCATGAGCCAGTTTTATGTATTGATCAAAAAGTACGCAGAAATACAAAAGCCAAAATATATCCTTCTTAATATCTTCACTGACGATATGCTAAGAGTGGATCTTGAATCACGCATGGCCATACTCAATGGAGGGTGGCAATATGTTCCGCCTGAAGCCTTGAGCCTGTATCATTCCTCGTATCTATTTTCAGATTTGTATGAAGCCTACATAAGCATTGGAGCAAGGTTCTCCGTGTCGTCTGTCGTACCCTGCAGAGGAGGAGAAACAGAAAGCCAATATGATTGTCTAGAAAGGAGTCGATTATCTATTTCGCTTAAAAAATATTTGCCTGCTACTGAGAGTGCCTTTAATTCTAATCTTGCGTATCTTCAACAAACCATTGAATACTGCAAGAAGAATAATATCGCACTCATTGTGGCTATATTGCCTGATGAATTTCAGGTTAATAAACCTTTAAGGGATAAGGTATTTGCGTTGTATAACCTGAAGCCAGAGAATTATCTCTTAAATAAGCCTCAGCAATTGATCGAATCAGTATTGGATAAAGAGGGTATTCCTTATATTGATCTTCTCCCGCAATTTGTACAACTGTCTAAAAAAGAGGTATTATATAAGCCCAATAACAGCCATTGGAATGAACTCGGTAATGCTGAAGCTAGCCGGATCATCCTGGATGAACTCGCCACCCGAAAACTGCTTGAACCCCTTCCTTTTTAAAACGTTAAGGTGTAATACTAATAAGATGGTAAGAAGTAAGGTTATTATCCGTCTAAAACTATGAAAAAACAGGAAGAACAATTTCTTCAGGCCTATGAGGAACACGCAGATGCTCTTTTTAGGTATGGGTTTTTTAAGGTAAATGATAGGGAATTAGCCATGGATTTGCTTCAGGAAACCTACATGAAAACTTGGGGATATATAGCAAAAGGAGGTAAAATAGACTCGATTAAGTCTTTTCTTTACCGAACCTTGAGCAATCTGGTGATCGACAGCTATCGAAAGCATAAAACTACTTCTTTGGACGCTATGTCTGAAAACGAGGGTTTTGATCCGGGCTTTGATGATACTGAAAAGATATTCGATACCATGGACGGAAAGAAAGCAGTTGAAATGCTTTCGAGGCTTCCAGAGAGTTACAAAGAAGTTTTGTACATGAAGTATGTGGAAGACCTCTCAATAGAAGAGATAGCGGATATAACAGGTGATTCTAAGAATGCTGTAACGGTTAGAATCCACCGAGGAATGGAGAAGCTCCGTACAGTATTTAATGAACATGAAAAATAATTTCGAAACAATTTTTACTAAAGCCAAGGAAATGAAAATCGATCCTCATGATCGAGTTTCTTTGAAGCATACGCTGGAAATTTACATGCGCCAGAATCCTATTACTCCCCCGAGGACATTTGCACAGAGCGTGGCCGAATATTATCGCAGTTACCCTTTAGTATCGCTCGCTCTGGCGATATTTCTTATTTTTGGAGGGACGGCGCTTGCAGCAAAAAATTCTGTTCCAGGAGATGTTCTCTATTCTGTAAAGCTTGCTAATGAAAAAGTAGAAAGCGCTTTTGCGGTTGGCCCTAATGCAACAGCTTTTGTTGAAGTTGATCAGGCTTCTGCCAGATTGGAAGAAGCTGAACAGCTTGCAGTTTCTCCGTCGACGGCTTCAAGCACCCAGCTGGCTCTTCAGGAAAATTTTGATGCCCATGTGGATGCGATTTCTAAAAACGTCGCCGCTTTAAAGCAGGCAGGGGATTACAGTGCTGCGGATACTATCGAGGCATCACTCGAAAATGCTATTGCTGTTCATCAGAAAGGATTTCTCTTTATAACAGCTTCGTCTTCTGACGAGGCAACAAGTACGGCTTCTACAACTGCACGCAAAGTGTTTTATTATAAAAAACATCATATAGGAGATCCTGTTACGATGACATCTACCACAACCATGGAAACCACTAGCGCGGGAGGAGGATCAGTAGTGGCCGGCGGAGGAACAAGCGCTACAGCCTCAACCTCATTCTCAGGCACTATTACATCAGGAAATGATGGCGTACAACCGCCGGCGACTAAATCAGTAGAAATTCCTTCTGTCAGTGTGGGCATACACCCACCTTTTTAATTACTATCTAAATTCCGTATAGCCTTTTTTTCCGGCAGATCGGCGAAAGAAGGCTTGGGAAAGAAAATTGATTATATAAGAAAAGAGGGTGCTAGCGACGCCCTGTTTTTTTAATCTTCGGCAGGAAGAATTCATTACGAACCCTAGCTTAAATATGCTTTTGCCAAAAGCTTTTGCTCTTCGGGCAGTATCCGTATCATCTCCATAAAATATAATTGAAGTATTAAAACCTCCCATTTTTTCTAGAACATTCCTGCGCAGGACCATGTTTCCTCCGAGGGCCATATAGCCGGTTAAAAAATAGCCGGGCATACCGAGGCATCGCCAGTATAGCGAACTAAGAAAATTTTGCCACACTGATGCGTCGTAAAATACATAAGGACCGCTAAGGCATGCAAGCTTAGGATCATATTCAAATTCTTTTAGTATTTTTTCTGCCCATCCTTCAGGCATTCTGCAATCTGCATCCATGAAAGCAACCAGTTCTCCCTTTGAAGCAAGATATCCACTTTGTCGTGCTTTAGTAACGCCGGGTTCTTTCTCATGAATCACTCGGACATTTTCAAATGATTTTGCAATATCTGCAGTGGCATCTTTGCTATTGTTATCAACCACGATGATCTCAGAGACAGCTCCTTTGCCGTTTTTGAGCGCGTATTCAAGGCATGAAGCGATATAGAGTTCTTCATTGTATGCGGGGATAATCAGGCTTATTGTTGGGGCGATTCTTTTCATTGATAGCCAGTATATCATCGATGGTTTACAATATGGAGACACTATATGAAAATTGATACCCTTATTGTTTCTGATGTGCATCTTGGCGCTTTAGTAAGCCGTGCCAAAAAATTAACCGAACTTCTTGCTCAGTCAGATTTTAAAAGGCTGATATTGCTGGGTGATGTGTTCCATAATGTGCGGATAGATAGACTAGACAGAGATCACTGGAATTTTCTTGCGCTTATTAAATCTATCTCTGACGATCCGCACAGGCAGGTGATATGGGTCCGCGGAAATCATGATGAAGAATTAGCCGATAATGTTTCAGCGCTCTTCGGGGTAAAATGGTGCGATGAGTATTTGTGGGAATTTAAAGGAAAAAGATTTTTAGCTATTCATGGTCATCGTTTTGTGAGAGTGGCCATTGAAAATAAACTTATTCGCAGCGTAGCCGATCCCTTGTATCTGTTTCTTCAAAGACTTGATAAGGGAAATAGGCATATTGTTCGTTTTTTGGAATTTGTGCATAGTAGGGGATTGATGCTGCCTCGACAGGTGGCGCTTGGAGCAGCTCAGTATGCTAAGAGTCTCAAAGTAGACTATATCTTCTGCGGCCACACTCACAAAACTGCAGAGAAAGTTTTCTTTGAAGAAGAAGGGGATTTTAAGGTTCATTATTACAATGTTGGATGTTGGACCATTTCTCCTTCAGGCTTTGCCGCTGTGGGTGTCGATGGAGAGGTTATTCTTCAGAAGGTGTCATAAATGAAATATTTACTTAGATTGCCTCGTACTAGAGGTATACTTACATAGTGATGAATGAAACCCATCCAGATTTGACCGATGAACAGCTGGCTGTACTCGTTCAAGGGGGAGACAAAGAAAAGTTCGGTCTTCTCATGGCGCGTTATGAAAGCAAGCTTTTTCGCTATGGGCGGAAGTTCCTTTCCAACCCGGATAATATAGAGGATGTGGTTCAAGAGGTTTTTATAAAGACATACCAGAATATTAAAAGCTTCGATGCTTCACAGCGATTTTCTCCCTGGATATATCGTATTGCGCACAATACTTTTGTGAATGCTTTGCGAAAGAATTCTCGAGGACCGCTTTATATCTTTGATTTTGACACCCTTATTTCTCATCCTGTATATGAGGATCCCGCAGTCTTTGAGAGGGAACAAGCAGAAATAAAAAAGATGATAGATAAAGGATTGGAAGAACTCTCTTCCAATTATCGGGAAATCCTTATCCTCTATTATTTGGAAGAACAGAGCTATAAAGAAATAGCGGATATTCTTCATATTCCGATTGGGACAGTGGGCATACGACTGAAGCGAGCTAAGGATGCATTAAAGAAGGTGTACGACAAGTTGGGATTATCACACGAACAATAATATGGAAACTCAAAACGATAAAATTCAAGAACATGTGCTCGAAAAGATCCGTTCGAGCGAAGTACGCATGCGCCCCAAGTTTTACTTTAGCTTTAAGATAGTTCTGCTTTGCATTGTACTTCTAGGCATTCTTGTTATTTCTTCTTTTCTCTTTAGTTTTATTATTTTCACTATCAGGATCAGCGGACACTTGTTTCTTCTTGGTTTTGGAGAAAAAGGATTTCAAGCATTCTTTCTTCTTTTCCCTTGGAAGTTCTTGTTCCTGGATCTTATTCTTATCCTTGTTCTTGAGTGGATCGTTAAGCAATTTCGTTTGGGGTACAGGAGCCCGTTAGCGTATCTTCTCTGCGGAATTTTCTTTCTCACGGTTATTTTCGGAACGCTCATTGATTTGGCCCACGTGCACGAGGCATTGCTTCATAAGGCAGATCAGCGAGGGCTTCCAGTGATGGGAGATTATTATGAGCATTTACGAAGGCCTCCTCCTGATCAAGGGGTGGTAAGCGGTTTTGTCGAGGAAGCCTCTGGTACATCTTTCAGTATTGAAAGTGCTGGCATGTATGGAACAAGCACAATGATCTGGAAAGTTATTCTTCCTCCTGGCGTGACGATCCTCGGTCTTACTAAAGGAGATGAAGTCTTGGTGGCAGGCGACCTTGATGGCAACATGATCAGGGCTTATGGCATCAAAAAGATAGAGAAAATTCCAAGCGAGGCAACAAGCAGTATGAAATAAGGGGCTAAAGCCGGTGTATCATAAGTATTAACCTACAATTTAATTGAGCATGAAAAACTTTTTTACTTCCGTGAAGCTGTATGCTGTCTCTCATAAGGTTGCCTCCGGAGCAGCTATTATCCTGGTTCTTCTGGGCGTTTACTATACTTATAAGGCTACAAGACCGGTTGGACCAACGCAGTATGTTTTGGCTGCGGTCACTAGGGATACGGTAGTATCTTCAGTTTCTGGGAGCGGCCAGATATCAGCAGAAGATCAGATTGATATAAAACCCCAGGGATCGGGGCAAGTTACTAGCGTTCAGGTTGTAGCGGGGCAAAAAGTTGCAGCTGGCCAGGTGATCGCCACTCTTGATGAGCGGAGCGCGCTTTCTTCAATTGACCAGGCTAAGGCGAGCCTTCAGAGCGCTCAGGCAAATTATGACACTGTACTGGCGGGAGAGGTAGGTACACAGCTTGCTATCGACCAGGCTTCTCTACAGTCTTCACAGCTTAATCTTCAAAATGCTGAGCAGAATCTTTTGACTAAAATAAGCCAGACATATACCACTATTAGCAATGACGTCACTAATAAAACTTATCCTCTTTTTTCTAATCCAACCACCTCTAATCCACAGCTGTCAATTTCAGGCGTAGCATTTAATAATTCTGTTCTTGAGAGCGAAGTAAACAGCGATCTTCCTCAAATGGAAAGTATGCTAGCAAAATGGAAAGCAGATATAGATTCTTTTAATTCAGAAACAGACTCAGTTGCTGCAGCAAATACCGCCATCGCAAATCTGAAACAAGCGGATACATTCTTTAGCAATCTTGCTTCACTTTTTAATTCGTATGCTTTAGCAATAAATTCATCAGCGCAGTCTTCGGTCACAAGCGATACCATTAATAGCGGAAATATTAATAGCGATAAAACCACTGCCTCGAGTGCTCAAACTGATGCTGAAAATGGAATAAGTTCCATGCAGTCTGGTATTCAAAGCATTCAGTCAGCGCAGACATCTCTGGCACAGAGCCAGGCGACATACAATTCTAAGATTGCACCTCCTACTGCCACCGCTGTAGCTAGCGCAGATTCTCAGCTTATTTCTGCTAAAGCTAATTTGCAGTCCGCATATGATACGTACAGCAATAACATCATTACAGCACCGATCTCTGGGACATTGGCAGAGGTTGATCTGCATGTAGGCGATCAAGCAAGTTCGGGAACGACGGCAGCGATCGTGGTGACCGATAAGCAAGTTGCGGTTATTCCGCTCAATGAAGTTGATGTGGCAAAGGTAAAAGCAGGACAAAAAGCTACTTTAACTTTTGATGCTTTGCCAGATTTAACTTTAACTGGAAAGGTTGCACAAGTTGATCCACTAGGGGTAGTGACTCAAGGTGTGGTTAATTACAATGTCACTATTGCTCTCGATACTCAAAATGATCAGATTAAACCAAATATGAGCGTTAATGTGGCGATTATTACCGCGGTAGAACCGGATGTACTGGTGGTTCCTAGCGATGCTTTGCAGAGCGCTAATGGAACAAGTTATGTGCAGCTTGCGAATGGTCTGGCTTCATCTACTCCAGCATCTCCAGCTGCGACTGGCGCAGTTATCCTTTCAGGAACAGCCATCCCAACTCAAGTAGAGACAGGAATTTCTGACGATACGAATACAGAGATTACCGGCGGACTTAAAGAGGGTGATATTGTTATTGAACGGACATTGGCGGGCACCACCATTGCTAAAACTACGACAACAAGCGGCTTGAGCCTCCTGGGTGGCGGTGGAGGAGGTTTCCGTGGCGGAGGTGGAGCAGTTCGAACAACAGGACGATAAGCTATATGATCGAAATTAAAAATGTTGTTAAGACTTATTATACCGGCGGTGAAGAAACCCGAGCTCTTAAGGGGGTGAGTTTTAAAGTTGAGGAAGGGGAATTTGTGGCAGTGATGGGTCCGTCGGGATCGGGGAAATCAACTATGATGCATATTTTGGGAGCACTTGATACTCCGACAAGCGGCACGTACTTTTTGGATTCTCATGACGTATCAACATTGAC
>Ga0207702_10003957_pt1 | contig 13300 bp, 8 predicted proteins | sample KBSCornC62_FD_184302 | JGI IMG/M metagenome (GOLD analysis project Ga0207702, IMG submission 184302) | Corn rhizosphere microbial communities from Kellogg Biological Station, Michigan, USA - KBS Corn C6-2 (SPAdes) (version 2) | ecosystem: Host-associated > Plants > Roots > Rhizosphere > Soil ...
GAAGCGCTGCTGCCAGGCGTGCGCGGTAGCCAGGTGCAGCTGCGTGCCGGAGCGTCGCGTATTCAGCGCGAGCCAGGGGCGCCAGGTGCCAGCCGGATTGAAGCCGAGCACGAGCGCGACGCCTTCCGGCGCCAGAACGCGCGCGAGCTCAGCGGCGCAGGCATCGGCGGCGTCGAGCTGTTCCAGCACGTGTTGCGCGATCACCAGCTTGAAGCTTTCGCTGGCGAAGGGCAGTTCCTCCGGTGCGCAGATGAGCGCGCTGCCGCGCAGGCGTCCGGCATCGAGCTCCAGATCCACCATGCTGCCCAGCACATGCGGCGCCAGCGGCGTCGGCGCCGGCCCCTGCGGCCGCAGCAGCAGACCCCAATTGCCGTAAACGCCCGCGGCGATCGGGCCGATGGCGGCCATCTCGCGCGCAAGCAGCGCCCGCACCGGGGCGCTGGCGTAGAACCGACCTGGGGACTCGGACATCGAAACACTGCGTGGGGGTCGAAGCGGGATTGTGCTTGAAAGCGGCGCGCAGCGAAACGCACCCGCTGAACCTTGCTGCGGCGCAACACGACGGCACAGGCCACGCTCGCGGTCGGCTGATATAGTGCGCGTCCGTTGGGCGCCAGGGGGCGTCTGCGTGACGGTCCTGACGCCATGAGCAATCTCACCATTGCACGGTCCCCTTCACCCCGCCGCCAGCCCCAGGCTGTGCGCGTCTTGCGCCGCGCTGCCGACAAGCCGCGCGACTGGCGCCTGGCTGCGCTCGGCGGCAGCTGCACCGCGCTCGGTATCGCCTGCCTGATGCTCGCCGCGTGCAGCAGCACGCCGATGCGCAGCGGCGCGCCGGTCGGCGCGCCGCCGATCGTCGTCGCGCCGGAACCGGTCGCCGCCGCGCCGCCGCCGCCCGCCGCCGCGGCCGAGGCGACCGTGCCGGTCGCCGCCACGTCGGTGCCCGGCGTGCCCTCGCCCTGGCAGCGCCTGCGTTTCCGTTTCGGCATGCCGGGCTGCGACTACAACCCGGCCGTGCGGCACTGGGCGCACGTCTACACGCAAAGCACGAACGCGTTCAGCGGCTCCCTCAGCGACGCGATGCCGTTCCTGCTTGTGGTCATGGACGAACTCGAGCGGCGCAAGGTGCCGGGTGAATTCGCCTTCCTGCCCTACATCGAAAGCACCTACACGCCGATCGCGACCTCGGGCGACCACGCCGCAGGCATCTGGCAGCTGATGCCGGACACGGCGAAAGAGGCCGGACTGACGATCACGTCCGATTACGACGGCCGCCTCGACGTCGCCGCGTCGACCAAGGCGGCACTCGACCTGGTGCAGCGCTACTACGACGAATTCGGCGACTGGCGCATCGCCGACATGGCCTACAACGCCGGCGAGTACGGCCTGCGCGGCATGGTGCCGGACAACCGCGACGATCGCACGCCGAACGAGATCGCCCGCATCCGCGTGCATCCCGGCGTGCACGAACACCTGGCCAAGCTGCTCGCCGTGGCGTGCGTGATTTCGCAGCCGGAACGCTTCAAGGTGAACCTGCCCGATCCCGATTGGGACGACCGGCTGGTCCTGATCGAACTGCCCGCGCCGGTGGACCTCGAGCTGGCCGCGCGCCTGGCCGGCGTCGAACCCGCGAAACTGCAGCACTGGAACGCGGGCTATACGCACGGGCGCATGCCGGCGAACGCGCCGCATCACTTGCTGATCCCGCAGTTGCGCCGCGTGACGTTCGAACAGACGCTCGGCAAGTTGCCGCAGTACGCCTGGCGCGACTGGCATCCGGTGACGCTCAAGCTGCCGGAGACGATGCAGCTGTTCGCGGCCGAAACCGATCTGGACGCGAGCGCGCTGGCCGCGGTCAACGGCGTCGACGCCGACGCGCCGCTCGCCCCCGGCACGCACCTGTTGCTGCCCGGTCGCGCCGCCAACGACAGCGCGCACGTCGACGTGATGCCCGCCCCGAGCCCGACTCGCTCCGCCAGCGGCATCGCCACCGTGCACGCCGGCGACACGTTGTGGGCAATCGCCCACCAGCAAGGCGTCCATCTCGACGATCTGATGCGCTGGAACGGCCTGAGCAAGAAGACGACGCTGCACCTCGGCCAGCATCTGCGCCTGACGGCGCCGGACGCACCGGCCGGCGGCGCGGTGACGGCGGCGACGGCGCCGAACTAGATTCGCTGCCGGCTCCACCGGCGAAAGACCCGTCGCGCGCCGCCTGCGGTAGAATCCTGCGCCGCGCCGCCGCCCTCCAGGGCGCGACGGCTCCCCGCCCTTTTTCGGAGACACCATGGGATTCCTCCAAGGCAAGCGCGCGCTGATCACCGGCGTGCTGAACCAGCGTTCGATCGCCTACGGCATCGCGAACGCGATGCACCGCGAAGGCGCCGAACTCGCCTTCACCTACGTCAACGACAAGCTCAAGTCACGCGTGGACGATGCGGCCGCCGCATTCGGCTCGAGCATCGTGTTGCCGTGCGACGTCGGCAGCGACGAGCAGATCTCGAACCTGTTCGTCGAACTCGGCAAGCACTGGGACGGCCTCGATATCGTCGTGCATTCGATCGGTTTCGCACCGGGCGAGGCGCTCGCGGGCGAATTCCTCGACGGCCTGTCGCGCGAAGCATTCAAGATCGCGCACGACATCTCGGTCTACAGTTTCCCGGCGCTGGCCAAGGCCGCACGGCCGCTGATGAAAGGCCGCAACGGGGCGCTGCTGACGCTGACCTACCTCGGCGCCGACCGTGCGCTCGCGAACTACAACGTGATGGGCTTGGCCAAGGCCAGCCTGGAATCGAGCGTGCGCTATCTCGCGTACAACCTCGGCCCCGAAGGCACGCGCGTCAACGCGATTTCGGCCGGGCCGATCAAGACGCTCGCCGCGGCCGGCGTCGGCAACATCCGCAAGATGCTGGAATACACCGAGCACAACGCACCGCTGCGCCGCAACGTCACGATCGACGAAGTCGGCAACACGGCTGCATTCCTGTGCTCCGATCTCGCTTCGGGCATCACCGGCGAAGTGACGTTCGTGGACGCGGGCTACAACATCCTGGGCATGAGCGGGCTGTAAGGACACCGCAAGCGCCGTTCCGAGTCGCTGCGTGTGCCGGGCGACGAGCAAAAGAAAGGCCGCGCGATGCGGCCTTTTTTGTCGGCAGCGCGAGGCGCCGCCGTGGGACCATTACTGCAAGCGGTCTTCCGCGATCTCGATCTTGGCCGACTTGCGCAGGCTGTCGACGAAGCCGCGTACGTTCAGGCCGCTCGCCGCCTGACGCAGCGTGTTGAGCGCCGCTTCGCGCGTGGTCGCATCGGCTTTCGACGGATCGCCGTCTTTCACGCCGCTGACCGCGATCAGCGCGTAGCTGCCGTCGGCCAGCGCGACTTCCGCCGTGCCCGGCTTGTCGGCGCCGGCCGGACGCGGCAGCTTGAACGCTTCCGCCACGATCGCGCGGTCCACGTTCGCGGCGTTGCGGCCGATGTCTTTTTCTTCCGTCACTTTCGCCTTCAGCTCGTCGGCGAGCTTGTCCAGCGTTTCGCCCTTTTGCAGGCGTGCGAACAGCGTGTCGGCGCGCTCCTTCGCCTGTTTGCCGACCTGTTCGTCGATCAGGCGCTTGCGGATTTCGTCGCGCACTTCCGCGAGCGGCTTCGGCGCCGGCTTTTCATGCTGGTCGACGCGCACGATCACGACGTGGTTCGGACCGATTTCGATCGGATCGGAGTTGCTGCCTTCGTTCAACACCGGATTCGAGAATGCGGCAGCGATCACTTTCGGATTCGCGGCGATACCCTGCCCGCCGCTGCGGCCGAACAGCGCGGTCTTCTGCACGGTCAGGCCCAGATCCTTTGCCGGCGTGGCGAGCGAGGCCGGATCCGAGTACGACTCGTCGGTCAGCTTGCCGGCCTGCTCGGCATAGCGCGTCGCGCGCTCGTTCTCGACGTACTGTTTCGCGAGTTCGGCCTTGACCTGCTCGAACGGCTTGGATTTTTCTTCCTTGAGATCGCGCAGCTGGATGATGTGGTAGCCGGCTTCGGACTTGACCGGTTCGGACACGTCGCCTTTCTTCATCGCGAACAGGGCGCTGTCGAACGCCGGATCTGTATCGCCTTTCTTGAGCCAGCCGAGATCGCCGCCCTGGGCCTTCGAACCGGCGTCGTCCGAGTTCGCCTTCGCCAGCGCGGCGAAATCCTTCGTGCTCTTCGCTTCGGCGGCGATCTTCTGCGCCTTTTCCAGCGCGGCTTTCTGCGCCGCCGCGTCGGCGTTTTTGTCGACCGCGATCAGGATGTGCGAAGCCAGGCGTTGCTCCGGCTCGACGTAGCGCGCCTTCTGCTTTTCGTATTGATCCTTCAGCGTCGCGTCGTCGACCTTGTCGTCGATGACCATCTTGGCGCCATCGATTTCGAGGTAGTCGAGCGAGACTTTTTCCGCCGTCAGGAAGTCGTTGCCGTGCGCCTTGTAGTACGCCTCGACGGCGGCATCGTCGTTCTTGAGGTCGCCCGCGGCCGGCTTGTCGAGCTTGACGAAACGGAAGTCGCGCGTCTGGTCGCGCAATCGCAGGTAATCGTCGACGTCCTTTTCCGTGACCACGCCGCTCTGCGCCAACTGGTAAGGCAGCTCGCGCGTGAGCAGGTCCTGGCGCACCATGTCTTCGTAATGGCCGGGCGACATGTTCTGGCGCGCGAGCAGCGCGCTGTACTGGTGCTTGTCGAACTTGCCGTCGGTCTGGAATTGCGGGTAGCTCGCGATCTCGTCGTACACGCGCTGCGGCGTGACCACGACGCCGAGTTTCTCGCTCGCCTGCTGCACGAGCTTCTCGTTGATCATGCCGTCGAGTACTTCGCGCTTGTTTTCCGGCGTGTCGAACTGGCGCGCGTCGAACGCGGCGCCGAGCTGGCGCTGGCGGCTGTTGCGATACAGGTCGAAACGCTCGCGGAACTCCTGCTGCGAGATTTCCTTGCCGTCGACCTTCGCCACGAACGTGTCGAGGCGGGAACTGAGGTAGCCCTGGATGCCGAAGAGTCCACCGAAGACGACGCCGATCACGACCAGGATGATCTTGACGAAGGTGCCGGAGAAGCGTTCGTGAAGTGTGCGTTGCATTGGCCAAAGTCCGGTTGCGTGATGCGGCTCTGCCGTTCGCCTCTTCAGCGAGGGCGCTTACGGCGCTGCACCCTTCTTACAATTCCCGTGCGCTGCAATCGCGCGCCCGGCTCAAAAAAACAAGGGCGCATAAAGCGCCCTTTCGGAATAGTGGCGGAGTGGACGGGACTCGAACCCGCGACCCCCGGCGTGACAGGCCGGTATTCTAACCAGCTGAACTACCACTCCGCGACTTATCAACCTTCGGAATCGCATCCCTTGCGGGTTGCGCTCCCCGCGGAACGAAGTCCGCTGCTTTTCTTGGTGGGTGCTGAGGGTTTCGAACCCCCGACCCTCGCCTTGTAAGGGCGACGCTCTACCGCTGAGCTAAGCACCCGAAGGCGCGAAAGCACATTAGTTTATCGCGTCTTTGAGCGCTTTGCCAGCCTTGAACGAAGGATTTTTCGAGGCCTTGATCTTGATCTGCTGGCCGGTGCGCGGATTGCGGCCGGTACGCGCGGCGCGCTTGCGCACGACGAACGTGCCGAAGCCGACCAGCGCAACGCTGTCGCCTTTCTTCAACGCCTTCTTGATCACTTCGATCACCGCCTCGACTGCGCGGCCGCCTTCGACTTTGGTCAGGCCAGCGGTATCGGATACAGCGCTCACGAATTCTGCTTTATTCATTTATTTCTCCCGATCGATATCGACGACCGCAATGGAATGCATGCGTGTGAATATGTGTGGATGCGAGTCGCACCCCTCCCCGATGCGGATGCGGATCGGAAATCCTCGACTCGCTACCCCGTGGCCGCCCGGACTTATTGGTGTCACCTGGGCCGCGGCACGGACTTTATACCAGCGGCCTCGATCACGCGCAATACAAGGCGTGATGCGGTCTGCAGAAGATTTGACGTGATCGAATCGGACGGCGTTTTGCGCGCGATTCGCTTGACTCGTGGATGGGAATTTGCATGGCCGCGCGTTGCGCGCGGCCATGCGATTGCGTCAGTGCGGACGCGGTTGCGTCGGCTCGCCGTCTTCCGTGCGGGCGGGTTCAATTGTGGATTTTTTCCCATCTTCCACTTTTGACTGCACCGGCGTGAGCGGCCGTTCGAGCGCAATGTCGAGCACTTCGTCGATCCAGCGCACCGGTTTGATCTCGAGCGAATCAGTCACGTTCTTCGGGATTTCGGCGAGGTCCTTCTCGTTTTCTTCCGGAATGATCACGATCTCGATGCCGCCACGGTGGGCCGCCAGCAGCTTTTCCTTCAAGCCGCCGATCGGCAGCACGCGGCCGCGCAGCGTGATCTCGCCGGTCATCGCCACTTCCGAGCGCACCGGAACCTTGGTCAGCGCCGAAACCAGGGCCGTGCACATGGCGATGCCCGCGCTCGGTCCATCCTTCGGCGTGGCGCCTTCCGGCACATGGATATGGATGTCGTGCTTCTGATGGAAATCCATGTCGATGCCGAAACGCTCCGCGCGCGCGCGCACGACGCTGAGCGCGGCGTGGATCGACTCCTGCATCACATCGCCGAGCTGGCCGGTGTGGATCAGCTTGCCCTTGCCCGGCACGACGGTCGCTTCGATCGAGAGCAGATCGCCGCCGACCTGAGTCCAGGCCAGGCCAGTGACCAGACCCACCTCGTTCTGTAGCTCCTTGCGCCCGTAGCTGAACTTGCGCACGCCCAGGTACGTTTCCAGGTTGCGCGAGCCGATCGTGACCTTGCCGCGCTCGCCCTGCTTGCCTTTCGCCTTGCGCTTTTCGGCTTCGAGCGTGAGCTGCTTGACCACCTTGCGGCAGATCTTGGCGAGTTCGCGCTCGAGGTTGCGCACGCCGGATTCGCGCGTGTAGTAGCGGATCATGTCGCGGATCGCCGGCTCGGCGACCTGGATTTCGGTTTCGCGCAAGCCGTTCGCCTTGATCTGTTTCGGCAACAGGTAGCGCTGTGCGATGTTGACCTTCTCTTCCTCGGTGTAACCCGGAATGCGGATCACTTCCATGCGGTCGAGCAGCGGACCCGGGATGTTGAGCGAGTTCGCCGTGGCCAGGAACATCACCTCCGACAGGTCGAAATCGACCTCGAGGTAATGGTCGTTGAACGAGTTGTTCTGTTCCGGATCCAGCACTTCGAGCAGGGCCGAAGACGGATCGCCGCGGAAGTCCATCGACATCTTGTCGATCTCGTCCAGCATGAACAGCGGATTGCGCGTTCCGACCTTGGACATGTTCTGGATGATGCGGCCGGGCATCGAGCCGATGTAAGTGCGGCGGTGGCCGCGGATCTCGGCCTCATCGCGCACGCCGCCGAGCGACATGCGCACGAACTTGCGGTTCGTCGCACGCGCGATCGACTGACCGAGCGAGGTCTTGCCCACGCCCGGGGGTCCGACCAGGCACAGGATCGGGCCTTTCATCTTCTTCACGCGCTGCTGCACGGCGAGGTATTCGACGATGCGTTCCTTGACCTTTTCGAGGCCGAAGTGATCGGCATCGAGCACTTCCTCGGCCGCTTTCAGATTGTTGCGCACCTTGCTGCGCTTCTTCCACGGCGCGCCGACCAGCCAGTCGATGTAGTTGCGCACGACCGTCGCTTCGGCCGACATCGGCGACATCTGCTTGAGCTTGTTCAGCTCCGCGCGCGCCTTCGCCTCCACCGGTTTCGGCATGCCGGCGGTGGCGATCTTCTTGCCGAGTTCCTCGACTTCGTTCGGCGCGTCCTCGCTCTCGCCGAGCTCCTTCTGGATCGCCTTCATCTGCTCGTTGAGGTAGTACTCGCGCTGCGACTTCTCCATCTGCGACTTGACGCGGCCGCGGATGCGCTTTTCGATCTGCTGTACGTCGATTTCGCCATCGACGAAACCGAGCAGCATTTCCAGGCGATCGGCCACGTCCGCCGTTTCCAGCACGCGCTGCTTGTCCTGCAGCCGGATCGACAGATGCGCCGCGATCGTGTCGGCGAAACGGCTGGAATCGTCGATGCCCGCGAGCGTGGTGAGCAATTCCGGCGGGATCTTGCGGTTGAGCTTTACGAACTGCTCGAACATCGACATCAGCGAGCGCGAGATCACTTCGATTTCGCGGCGCTCGCGCGTGTAGGCCGGTTCGAGCTCGCGCACGTGACCGGTCATCAGGCCGTCGCGCTCGGCGAAACGCACGATCTCCGCACGCGCCGCGCCCTCGACCAGCACCTTGATCGTGCCGTCCGGCAGCTTCAACAGCTGCAGCACGGTCGCGACCGTGCCGATCGGGTAGAGGTCGCTCGATTTCGGATCGTCGACGTCGGGGCTGCGCTGGGCCACGAGCAGGATGCGTTTTTCGCCTTCCATCGCGGTCTCGAGCGCACGTACGGATTTTTCGCGCCCGACGAACAGCGGGATCACCATATGCGGATAAACCACGACATCGCGCAGCGGCAGCACCGGCAATTCGCTGACCGACGCAGTGGCGACGTTTTCGGGTTTGGATGTCTTTTCCATTGGGGATTCCTAAGACGGCTTGCGCAAGAAACGGGCGTTCGATCGGAGCGTGATCGCCCGGCGATTATCCGTCAAGTGACGTCGAGGCGACGTGTTATCAAGCCTGCGGTGGGACGGCGGACGCATGCAGACGTTCGGGCCGCCGACGCGTGCCGGTCTCGGCGCTGACACGGGAACGACGCAGCAACGGCACGAATCCGGCTGACGACGGCCTGGCGTCGCATCACGAACGAGAAATAGACGACACTGACAGTTGAAGACGCCGCCGCGGCGCGACGACGTGTGAGGCAGCGTCGGTGTTATTCCGACGCTGCGCGCGACTGCATGCCGCGGTAGATCAGGTACGGCTCGGCTTGGCCGTTGATCACCGCTTCGTCGACCACGACCTTACTGACGTGCTCGAGCGACGGCAGCTCGTACATCGTGTCGAGCAGCACCTGTTCCAGGATCGTGCGCAGACCGCGAGCGCCCGTGCGGCGCTTGAGCGCCTTGCGCGCGACGGCGGCAAGCGCTTCGTTGCGGAACTCGAGTTCCGCGCCTTCGAGCTCGAACATGCGCTTGAACTGCTTGACGATCGCGTTCTTCGGCTCGGTCAGGATCTTGATCAGTGCGGTTTCGTCGAGTTCTTCCAGCGTAGCGACCACCGGCAGACGTCCGACGAACTCCGGGATCAGGCCGAACTTGACCAGGTCTTCCGGCTCGACGTCCGCCAGCACCTTGCCGACGTTGGTGTGCTTGCTCTTGCTGCGGATCTCGGCCGAGAAACCGATGCCGGTCGATTCCGAGCGCTGCTGGATGATCTTTTCCAGGCCCGAGAACGCACCGCCGCAGATGAACAGGATGTTCTTGGTGTCGACCTGCAGGAATTCCTGCTGCGGATGCTTGCGCCCGCCCTGCGGCGGAACCGACGCGATCGTGCCTTCGATCAGTTTCAGCAGCGCCTGCTGCACGCCTTCGCCGGACACGTCGCGCGTAATCGACGGGTTTTCGCTCTTGCGCGAGATCTTGTCGATCTCATCGATGTAGACGATGCCGGTCTGCGCCTTTTCGACGTCGTAATCGCACTTCTGCAGCAGCTTCTGGATGATGTTCTCGACGTCCTCGCCGACGTAGCCGGCTTCGGTCAGCGTCGTCGCATCGGCGATCGTGAACGGCACGTTGAGCAGGCGCGCGAGCGTTTCCGCCAGCAGCGTCTTGCCCGAACCGGTCGGACCGATCAGGAGGATGTTCGATTTGGCCAGCTCGACTTCGTCCTGGCGTTGGCGCGATTCGAGCCGCTTGTAATGGTTGTACACCGCGACCGCGAGCGTCTTCTTGGCACGCGCCTGCCCGATCACGTACTGATCGAGCACGTCCATGATTTCCTTCGGCTTCGGCAGGTGATTGCGCGCGCCGGCAGCCTTTTCCTCGAGTTCCTCGCGGATGATGTCGTTGCACAGTTCGACGCATTCATCGCAGATGAACACGCTCGGACCTGCAATCAATTTGCGCACTTCGTGCTGGCTCTTGCCGCAGAACGAGCAATACAGGATCTTGCTGCTGTCGCCCGAGCGGCCTTGCCGGTCGTCACTCATCGCCGATTTCCGGAATCTTTCAGGTACGGGTCGAAAGGAGAATAGCACAGACAAGGCCGGGCGGGGTCCAGCCCGCGGCCTGTCCGTCTGTCGGGAAAATCCTTAAAAGTCAGGCGGTCCGGACCGTATCGGTCGGACGCTTTTCGAGCACCTGATCGACCAAACCGTATTCCTTGGCGTCTTTGGCGCTCATGAAATAGTCGCGGTCGACGTCGCGCTCGATCTGCTCGACGCTGCGGCCCGTGTGGTAGGCCAGGGTTTCATTCAAGCGCGCCTTGAGCGAGAGGATTTCCTTGGCGTGGATGGCGATATCCGACGCCATGCCCTGGAACCCGCCGGACGGCTGGTGGATCATGACGCGCGAGTTCGGCAGGCAGAAACGCTTGCCCTTGGCGCCGGCGGCGAGCAGGAAGGAGCCCATGCTGGCGGCCTGGCCGACGCAGATCGTGCTCACGTCAGGCTTGATGAACTGCATCGTGTCGTAAATGGCTAGCCCGGCCGTGACCACGCCGCCCGGGCTGTTGATGTAAAGATTGATGTCTTTGTCGGGGTTGTCCGACTCGAGGAACAACAGCTGGGCGACGATCACGTTGGCCATGTAGTCGTCCACCGGGCCGACGCAGAACACCACGCGCTCCTTCAGCAGGCGCGAGTAGATGTCGTAGGCGCGTTCGCCGCGGGAGGTCTGCTCGACCACCATCGGTACCAGATTCAGACCACGGATTTCGTTGCTCATCGCCCTGCCCTCGTTTCGTTAGCGATGGTCAGACTGGACGCATCGCTTCGCTGAAAGTGATCTGCTGTTCCGTCGTCTTCGCGTTGGCGGCAACCCATTCGGCCACCTGGTCTTCCAGCACACGGTTCTGCAGCCCCGTCATGAGCTGGGGGTCGCGTTGGTACAGTTCAACCACCTGCTGCGGTTCTTCGTACGTCGAGGCGATCGACGCGAGCGTTTCGGCGACGCGGCGGCTGTCCGGACGGATGCCGTTCTGCCGCGCGATCTCGCCGATCAGCATGCCGGCCGTGACGCGGCGGCGGGCAATGTCCTGGAACGCGGCGGGATCGGCCTCGATCGAACGCCCCTGCTGCTGCGCCTGCATCTGCTGCTGACGCGCCAGCGCCTGCGCTTCGGCGTCGATCATGCCTTTTGGTAGCTCGATGCCCGGATGCGCGGCAATAAGCTTGTCCAGCACTTCGTTTTTCAGGCGCATGCCGAGCATGCCCGTGAGTTCGCGCTCCAGGTTCGCGCGCACTTCGGCGCGGAACTTGTCCATGCCGCCCTCGCCGATGCCGAACAGCTTCAGGAAAGCGTCGTTCAGTTCCGGCAGCTTGGCTTCCTGCACCTTGACGATCTTGAACGTCACGTGCGCATCTTTGCCCTGGAGTGCCGGCAGGCGGAAGTCCGCCGGGAAGGAGACGTCGGCTTCGAATTCGTCGCCGTCCTTGCGCCCGACCAGGTGCTGTTCCATGCCGTTGGACAGCGAGGCGCTGCCGAGGATGGTGCCGACGCGTTCCATGCCGTCCGTCGGGTAGCTGAAGCCGTCGCCTTTTGCCGCGAACTCGAACAGCACCATGTCGCCGTTCTGCGCACCGCGTTCCGCCGGGACCCAGCTGCGGCGCTGCTGGCGCAGCGTATCGATCATGTTGTCGACGTCGACTTCTTCGACCGACGCGTGCGGCTTGCTGATGGCGAGGCCGGCGACGTCGATCTTGCCCAGTTCCGGCAGCACTTCGAACGTCGCGGTGTATTCGATCTGGCCATCGACCGGCTGGCCGGTCGTCGAGATCGACGGGGCCAGCGCCGGACGCAGCTTCTGCTCGTCGACGGCCTGCTGGAAACTGGTGCGCAGCAGCTCGGACATCGCTTCGCCGCGGATCTGCGCGCCGAAGCGCTGCTCGATCACTTTCGCCGGCACCTTGCCCGGGCGGAAACCTTTCAGGCGCACGCTGCGGCCGGCCTCGGCCAGGCGCGAACGCACCTGCGATTCGTACGCTTCCGCCGGAATGCGGACGGTCAATTTGCGCTCGAGCGCGCCGACGTTCTCAACCGAAACTTGCATGCTCAATTCCTCGAATAAAACAGTGCGCTGCATCCGTCGCGAGCGGCGGCGCGAGCATTGGTGCGAAAGGAGAGACTCGAACTCTCACGGGTTGCCCCGCTGGAACCTAAATCCAGTGCGTCTACCAGTTCCGCCACTTTCGCGCCGGCCGAGTGGAATGGGGATTATCGCGCGAGGCGCGGGCAAAACAAGCGGGGGAAAAGTGGTGGGCCGTCTAGGACTCGAACCTAGGACCAAGAGATTAAGAGTCTCCTGCTCTACCAACTGAGCTAACGGCCCGCACAACACAAATTGGGGTGGATGATGGGATTCGAACCCACGACCACCGGAATCACAATCCGGTGCTCTAACCAACTGAGCTACACCCACCATTGTTGCTTGATTGTAGCGCGTCTCAGGCGGGCTTCCTGCCGCAGTCGCCGCTCGCCATCCTGGCTCGCCCTCACCCTTCGCGCGCGATGCGTTTCTTCGCATCGCGCAAGCGCTCAGGCTTCGACCAACTGAGCTACGCCCACCATTGAAACCTGATTCTAGCGCGCCCTTGTCCGGGATTTCTGCCGCGATCGCCGCTGAAGTGGCGCGCCCGACAGGAATCGAACCTGCAACCGTCGGCTTAGAAGGCCGATGCTCTATCCGGTTGAGCTACGGGCGCAACGGACAGAGTCTATCTCAGCTGCCCACCCGCGACGGTTGATGGTCGGGGTAGAGGGATTCGAACTCTCGACATCCAGCTCCCAAAGCTGGCGCTCTACCAGGCTGAGCTATACCCCGATCGTTCTATTTCCACGCGGCTTGCCAAGCCGGCCAATCGCACCTCTTCCACCCGACGCAGCGAACTGCGGCGGAAAAATTGTCTGTCGCAAAAAAGGGTGCCGCAGCACCCTTCGCAAATTTGGCGCGCCCGGAGAGATTCGAACTCCCGACCACCAAGTTCGTAGCCTGGTACTCTATCCAACTGAGCTACGGGCGCGAAGAGGCGGAATTATTCCGTGAAGTGAGATTTTCGTCAACCCTTCACGTGCGCCGAGCCGATAATTTTGCGCTTATCCGCGCCGCCGCGCCAGCGGCATGAGGCGTTGACGGAGCGCTCTCTTCGCTGTGCGATG
>Ga0207702_10003959_pt1 | contig 13299 bp, 14 predicted proteins | sample KBSCornC62_FD_184302 | JGI IMG/M metagenome (GOLD analysis project Ga0207702, IMG submission 184302) | Corn rhizosphere microbial communities from Kellogg Biological Station, Michigan, USA - KBS Corn C6-2 (SPAdes) (version 2) | ecosystem: Host-associated > Plants > Roots > Rhizosphere > Soil ...
GCGGTACTTAGTGGAGTGGTCAGGCTAAGGCGATGTTTCGCCTCCAACAGAGAGCATTTGCACATCCGCACGGCGGTTCTGCGCACGCCCGGACGCCGTTTTGTTTGGCGCAACGGGCTTGTCGCCCCCTAGACCAACAACATGAATTTTGAACGCTGGCACATTGCACTTGGCAGCCAGATAGTTTTTAACCATCTTAGCGCGACGGTCGCTGAGATCGTAATTGTATTCTTTCTCCCCAGCCGAGTCGGTGCCGCCTTCAACTGTAATGATGTAATTCCGCGCGTTTGAGAGCTGAGGAGCAAGCTGATCAAGAGTTTTTTCCGCTTCACTGGTCAACGTGTCCTGGTCTAACGGAAAATGCACCGAAACCTGGTTCACAACTCTGTAATTCTCAAGATTGGAAACCATACCAGATAACTGGTTCGCCTTACGGGAAGCATTGTCGGCGGTCTGCTGTGCCTTTGTAGCTTGCTGCTCTGCCGTATCCGCCTGGCTCGCAATTTGGCCGGTTCTGGTCATCAATGCTTGCATGGCCTGCTCATAACGCGCATCGGCATTCTTAATCTCGTGAGTGTTCTTGGCAGTCTCATCGTCGAGATGGTTGACCTTTTCGATGATCGGCTCTACCTGCTTGCGAACGTAGCTCTTCCTTGCGCAGCAGATATTTCCCGCCACGCTGAGTGTCAGCACAACTGCAATCCAATGGCGGCTCATATAACCGTTTTTCCTTCTAGCGGACATGTTGTATCGCTACGACAATGGCGGGGGATTGACTCGATTCGTGTGATCTGTCGTTCGGAACCTGCTTTTGTCCCTTCGCGGGGTTGCGTGGTTTCGAGTTCCCTGCTCTGTGCGTATGACCAAGTCATCTTCTTGATGTCCACCCGCTCATTACCATTTGGGTTGACCACTCCACCTGTGAGAATACTGGGCGTCGGCGATTCAGCAACTGTAAGTCTTCTCAGTGGGGCTGGGGCCGCATGGCGCAAACAGATAACAGAGCACTACAACTACACAAAAACGGAAGACAACGATTGCTGAATTGATAACGAGTGATTGTGGCAGTGCTCCACAATTGCGATGACAGGCAGAAATCATGAATCTTTCTGCGGTCTGATGAGGGTGCCCTCTCGCTAGCTGCAGTACCGTGGCCCTATGAAATTAACGAAGGAAATCATGTTACGCAAAGCTCGCACACCTGTAAGATCAAGCAGGGTATTTGGAGGAAAAGGTCATGCCCCAAATAGTAATCAGGACAGGATTCAAGGCTCCGGATGGCCATGAAGAGAAACTCACTGAATATTTTTGTGACTGGCCAGATTGCCGAAATGTCGCGACCCATGTGCTCGGGTGTTCCAAGGAGTTAGGCACCGCTTCGGCAGTTTGCCAGGAGCACATCTCAAGGGATCGATGAGTTACACATCTACGTTTGTGTTCAGAGATGAACCAACATTTTTGAGAGCTGGCCTCATTTGAAAGAGTAGGTCACACCCAAAACGGCACCGGAAGTCACCATGTTGTAAAGGCCACCCCCGTTTCGGTAATCGACAAACAGGTAGCGGTAGCCTGCAAGCAGTGTCCACTTGGAGCACACCTTGTAACCGAGAAGTCCGGCGAATTGGTAGTCCAGCTTCGATGTTGCGTTCCAGCCTCCCACGTCACCCAATGTAGTGACGGACAGCTTTGGTCCCAGTGGGAGTTGTACCCGACCGCCAACCACGATGTCGGCCCAGCTTTGCGAAGGGCTTATACTCAGGCCGAGCATCGAAGGATTGATGTTAAGCTTTTGGCCCAAATGCCAATAGCGGACGCCAACATTAGCATCGGCTTTGAACCTCTTACTATCAATCAACCGGTACCCAATTTTTGAAGTCCAAACTAACTGGCCGACACGCACATCCGCCGAAGTTGCGCTCAGACCAGAAATTGGCAGTGCTTTGCTGTCCGAAACCCGTGTCCACATGAGGTCACCTGTGAGCAGGAAACGATTGTGGCGAATTTCTGCGGCACCAAGTATTCCAAAGTTGAAATGCGATAGCAAATCTGATGCGCTTGCGTGAACGCTGGCATCGCGGCCCAGCGCACCCACTGTTCCATGCGTCCCGGCAAACCATAAGTACGGGCTCAAATCCGCATGCCAGCCTTTGTGATCGGAGGTTAACAGCGGTGTATTTGCGGCGGGAGGAATTTGCGATTGACTTTGCTCGCCTTGCGCTGGTTGGGTCTGGCCATTCACAACCGCCACGCTCAGCCCGCACACTATCACCAGTGCTATTGCTCTTCGCGACGAACTCATCCATCAATCATGTTTGTGCCATCACAACAAGGCACACTGCGAAGAGTGACAGGAGTCGGCGCAAGCTGGCCGCTGCTAAAAGTGCTAGTTGCGAACCGAGCTAGTTCGAAAGACCTTCTATAAGTGTGTATGGCATTGTTTGATGGAAGGACTCCCATGTCAGATCATAGCGCTAAGCTCTCGAGAAGCATTCTTCCCATCCCAGACCGAATGCATTTCAACGGTACAACTTATGACGCAAAGGATCCAGACACCAAGTATCCGCCGATCAGAGACTTGCGGCCCCCTGAGGGAGCACCGAATATTTTGATCATCTTGATCGACGACGCCGGCTTCGGTTCTTCCAGCGCTTTTGGCGGCCCGTGCCAGACACCAAATGCGGAGCAGCTCGCGGCAGATGGGTTAAGGTACAACAGATTCCACACCACTGCTCTGTGCTCGCCGACGCGGCAAGCGCTCCTAACAGGGCGCAACCACCATTCTTGTCACATGGGCGGCATTACCGAGATCGCCACCGCGGCACCGGGTTATGACTCGGTGCTGCCAAACAGCATGTCGCCTCTGGCGCGAACGTTGAAGCTCAACGGCTACTCCACTGGGCAATTCGGCAAGTGCCATGAGGTGCCGGTGTGGCAGACAAGTCCTGTGGGACCGTTCACTCAATGGCCCACAGGCGGCGGGGGATTCGAATATTTCTATGGTTTTATAGGCGGTGAGGCAAACCAATGGTATCCATCCCTTTATGAAGGGACCATTCCTGTGGACCCGAAGAAAACACCGGAAGAGGGGTACCACTTGATGGACGACATGACCGACAAGGCCGTGAAATGGATCGGGCAGCAGAAGGCTCTGACGCCCGACAAACCGTTCTTCGTTTACTTTGCACCTGGCGCGACCCACGCCCCGCACCATGTTCCGAAGGAATGGGCTGACAAGTACAAAGGCAAGTTTGACCAGGGGTGGGACAAGCTGCGCGAAGCGATATTCGCCCGTCAGAAGAAGCTGGGTGTGATTCCGTCGGATTGCAAGCTCACCTCGCGCCACAAGGAAATCCCTGCATGGGACGATATGCCCGATGAGCTGAGACCTGTGCTAAGTCGGGAGATGGAAGTCTACGCAGGCTTCCTGGAATATACAGACCATCACGTCGGACGACTCATCGAAGCACTGAAGAAACTCAACATCTTCGATGACACCCTCATCTTTTACATCATCGGCGACAATGGCGCTTCCGCCGAAGGTACGTTAAACGGTACCTACAACGAGATGCTCAACTTCAATGGCTTAGCGAGCATCGAGACGCCGGAGTTTCTTACGTCGCGAATCGAAAAGCTGGGTGGGCCAGAATCGTATAACCATTACGCTGTAGGCTGGGCTCACGCATTGGACACGCCTTATCAGTGGACGAAACAAGTTGCATCCCACTGGGGTGGAACGCGCAACGGAGCCATCATCCATTGGCCCAAGGGGATCGCGTCTAGAGGCGAAATTCGATCGCAGTTCCATCATGTCATTGACATCGCGCCGACAATTCTCGAGGCTGCTGGGCTACCCCAACCCACATTCGTGGAGGGCGTGCAACAACACCCAATCGAAGGTGTGAGCATGTTGTATTCCTTCAACAAGGGCGATGCTTTGGAGCGGCACGAAACGCAATACTTCGAGATGTTCGGAAATCGGGGAATTTATCACAAAGGATGGACCGCGGTAACGCGTCACAAGACGCCGTGGCTGCTGGTTGGCGAGAAGACCCCCGCCTTCGACGATGACGTCTGGGAGCTCTACGACACAGAAAAGGACTGGAGTCAGGCGAATGATCTATCCAAGCAGATGCCCGAGAAGCTCCATGAACTGCAGCGCCTCTTTCTCATCGAGGCAACAAAGTACAACGTATTACCTCTGGATGACGACACAGCCAGAAAACTGAACCCCGACCTCGCGGGCAGGCCGGTGTTGATCAAAGGAAAGACCCAGCTTCTTTTAGCCGGAATGGGCCGCCTCGGAGAGAACTGCGTTCTAAATATCAAAAACAAATCCCACGCTGTTACCGCCGAAATTGTGGTGCCGAAGTCCGGCGCCGAGGGCGTGATCGTGGCGCAGGGCGGAAATATTGGCGGATGGAGCCTGTATGCCAAAGCGGACAAACTCAAATACTGCTACAACCTGGGCGGCGTTCAACAGTTCTATGTCGAGTCCGCGCGTCATTTGCCCTCGGGCCAGCATCAGGTTCGCATGGAGTTTGCCTATGCAGGCGGAGGATTGGGCAAGGGCGGAAAAATAACTTTGTACGTCGATGGAAAGAAAGTTGGGGAAGGCGCAGTCCCGATGACACAGGCGATGGTCTTCTCAGCTGACGATGGTTGTGACGTCGGTGTGGACAGCGGGTCGCCCGTTTCTCCCGACTACGGATCGCGGGGGAACGAATTCAACGGCGAAGTCAAAGGAGTGGAGCTTGCAATCGCCGAAGCCGCCGAAACCGTTGATCATCTGGTTCAACAAGAAGATGCAGTCCGCATCGCGATGGCGAGACAATAAGCTGTGACTCAGGCAAGACAGGATTTTTGCAATCGGAGGCTGGGAACACATAATTCAGTGCCTAGGGCGACCATCGCAGTCTGGTAACGGCGCCGGAATAGAGTGAATAGTACGCTTCAACGATAGTCAGTTTCCCTGCATCATGAGCATGTTTAAGAACGCTGCTTTGACCGAGGATGTCCTGCGCGGTCCTGTGGACATGGTCTCTTACCCCGAATTCGACCAGGCTCTCACCTGGATGTTCTTGCTTCGCGACGCTGCATGACTGAGCAATCGGGTCCGTTACCGCCTGAAGGTTTGACGTCGGCATTTTCTCGCCAGAGCAAGCTGCCGTGACAGCCCCGCAGTTCTGATGGCCGAGCACGACGATCGTAACGGTCCCGAGGTGTTCCACGGCGTACTCAAGACTGCCTATACTGGTAGGGGCGGCGCTGTTTCCGGCAACACGAACAACGAAAAGGTCGCCGAGGCCCTGATCAAAGACTACTTCCGGTGGACTCGGCTGTCGGAACAACTTAGAATCGCCACTAACGGATGTTGATTTTGTTCCAGAGTGCGCCGCTGGGAGACAAGGTCACGCGATGCAGGTTTGCCATCAATGAAGCGCTTGTTCCCATCGACGAGCGAACTCCATATCTGGTCGGGAGACGGAGCTTTTCGCGTTCTCACGCCGTTCGGATGACTGCGACACGGACTGAGAGGCAAATGAAGCTGCTACCGCTAATGTCAGCAAGAATTGCACCTTCCGCCTCATAGCGGAACCTCCGCCAACGACTTTCAAGCATAGTCATCTGCTAACCACAAAAGCACACTTAACCACACAAGCACACTGACATTACTGCCAGTCTATTGCGCTTGAAATCGAGTCTCCATTATTGAGCGTCTGTTACCGTTGACAGTTCTGGCTTCGCCTCAACCGCAAATAATGTAACCGGAGCGATCTCAGGTACGAGGCCAGCGCGCTTCCCTAGTGTGGTGCACTCTCGCTGGCCCATTCTGATTTGGCTGTCGGTGTTCGTGAACCTGCTGAGAAAACGCATGCCTCGCCTCCAGAAATCATTCGTTAACGAAGCTGGCAGTCGTGATCCAAGAGCGCCCGACAAAAATATGGCGTGGATTCCGGGCGGGTCGTTCCTGATGGGCTCGAACAGTCACTATCAAGAGGAGGCGCCAGCCCATCTCACGAGCGTTTCAGGCTTCTGGATAGACAAGTACGCAATCACTAACCGCGAATTCTCGGTTTTTGTGCGAGATACAGGTTATGTGACGGTCGCCGAGCGGCCGCCCAAGGCTGAGGACTATCCTGGCGCGAAGCCCGAACTTCTCCGGCCCGCGTCAGTTGTGTTCCAAAAGCCTCCGTTCCGCGTAGATTTGCTCAATCACTACAACTGGTGGACATACATCATCGGCGCGAACTGGGTGCATCCTGAAGGGCCAGATAGCTCGATTGATGATCGCTCCGAGCATCCGGTTGTGCACATTGCCTACGAAGATGCCGAGGCATACGCGAAATGGGCGGGCAAAGAATTGGCAACGGAGGCCGAGTGGGAATTCGCCGCTCGGAGTGGATTTGAGTGCGCAACATATTCGTGGGGCGAAGAGTTCACGCCCGGCGGCAGGCACATGGCCAACACATGGCAAGGAGAATTCCCCTGGCAGAACCTGGTCAGTGATGGGTACGAGGGGACCGCACCGGTTGGGCAGTTTCCACCCAACCGGTTCGGCCTTTTTGACATGATTGGCAATGTCTGGGAATGGACGAAAGATTGGTATGCAGCGCACCATCCGGTCGCAAAGGCCTGTTGCGGAGGGAGCATTGCAAAGGGCGGGAATCGCGAACAGAGTTACGATCCGCAAATGACTGCTATCAAAATTCCCCGCAAGGTGATCAAAGGCGGTTCATTCCTGTGCGCGCCAAACTATTGCCGGCGCTATCGGCCCGCCGCTCGCATGGCGCAGCCGATTGATACTTCAACCTGCCACGTGGGAATGCGACTTGTTATGCGAGCGCCGCAGAAATGAAACGTTCCTAATGATCTGCTTCCAATCCAGTACAGACAGCTATACGAGTAACCGGCTATCTGCTTGCTTGAATTGACCGGGACAAACTGAGTAGATTCTGCGGACTCACGCGACTGCCGCCACGGCGCGGAGTTTCAATATCAGAGACCAGAAAAAATGCGATCGCCAGGACAAAGGGCAAGACAATAAGCAGCCCTGTTCCGGTTTGACGGGCGCCATAACCAACCAGAAAATTAGAACAGACGGCGATCGCGATCATTAGGATCCATGCCTCGGTTGGAATTCGATTTAACCATGCGGCCTGAGTATATCCCTGCGAATTCAGCACGTCGTTCATGCCCGAAGCGGCCAGCGAAGTTGTCGGTGAAGGCTTCGCCGTGGCAACGGTCCGGACCGCAGACCACATCTCGCTCTGCAATTGTGCAGTGGACGTGCTGATCTGAGCGAGTTCACCCGGATCGCGTGTTGTATAAAAGAGCATCCGCTGCTGTACATACTTCCGCAGCAGTTTCTTCAGTTTAGCTGCCTCGGCGTCAGGTAAAAGCTCGGCGCGAACATATTCAGTTCCAATCGCGTTGGTCTCCTCCTCCTCGTAGTTTTTACGCAGGTCATAGCGGCTGATGGCCATGGAGAAGCTGAAACCGATGATGAGCCCGAGCAGAGTCAGCGTGGCGGTCAGCACAATGTTGTAATCCTCGCGCGCTGCTTCGGAGAGGGGAAGCATCCTCCTGCCAATCAAAACGCCGGCTCGTGTCGAGAGCCATAGCACGAGAAACGAACTCACAAAAAATACCACTGGGAAATTGTGGACGCGCATGGCTATTGCACCGGATCGGCCTCGTCGGCTGTGGTGAGTCTGGACTCTTAGAGATCTAGATGGTTTGTGAAATGGATACTCGCGCCAACTGGCAGTATTAACGGTCAGTAAGTGGGCAGCCTGCTATGAACAGTGGGTTCCCTGCCTGCTACTTGTGACAGGTGACTGCCCTTTAGACGAGGCGTTATTTTCAAACCTGCTTCGGGCAATACGACCGAAGAGCAAACACGCTTGGGAAGGCATTTCCAGCACCCGACGCACCCACTAAACAGGCGTGAAGTTGAAGGAAATGGATCTGCTGACTACCAAATCCAAGCACAATTGGAAACGTTGGCTGACTTCTTATATCAGGGGCCTATGCCTGATGTTCCTCCCGTGTGCATCGAGTCTTTATTTGTGCGCCCAAGAACAACCCGACTTGGATGCGCATACGTTTCGCCTTGACGGTTTCTGGTTCTATTCGCAGCCTTCAGGAAGTTTTCACGGAACTGGAAGCCAGGGGCTCTTGGACCTTCAAGGTGATTTGAATTTCAACTCCTATAACACTGGTTTTGGCCGGCTGGGGTGGAAATTTACCCGCAAGAACCATCTCTATCTCGGAGTTCTTCCGGTGAATCAGAGCAAAGAGGTGACGCTTAATCGAATAGTGGTTTTCCAAGGGCAGACATATGACGCGGGTCTGGTCGTTGCCGGCAGGCTGGAGTCTTACGTTTTTACGCCAGGTTATCAGTACGACATCATTCGACGTAGAAGAGGTCATCTTGGGATCGCAATGCAACTCGACCTCTTCTACATCAAAGGTAGTCTGAAGGCCTCCGCACAGACGGTTAATGGAACGCCACACTTCGCTCAAGCCTCCTCCTCAACCCTTCGCGCACCGTTGCCGGTTGCTGGTCCTGATTTCCGCTATTACCTGATTCCCAACGGACGATTGTTTGTCGCCGGAAATGTGTTAGGCATGTACCTTTTTGGCTACGGAAATTTTATTTCTTCCTACGGAACCATTGGCGTGGCGCTGAACAAGCACCTGAACCTGCAAGGAGGATATCAGTTGGGCTCACGCCTCGACATTAAATCCAAAACTAACCGGATTGGACTGAATTTGACACAGCGTGGAGCAGTCGCTGGACTCGAACTTTCTTTTTAGCAGGAAATGTTGAACAAGAACTTCTAATCGGAGGAAAAACGATGCCCGAAAAAGTAAAAGAAATGGCCAAGAAGCCAAACATCCTCTTCATTATGGGCGACGACATCGGTTGGTACAACATCAGTGCATACCACCAGGGAACCATGGCGGGGCGGACTCCGAACCTTGATCGCATGGCCGCTGAAGGATTGCGCTTTACTGACTATTATGCCGAGGCTAGTTGCACGGCGGGACGCGCTAACTTCATTACCGGCGAGATCCCGGTTCGCACCGGCCTGACGACCGTGGGGCAAGCAGGGGCGGCTGTCGGCATGCCAGCGGAAGCGCCCACGATTGCGACCGCACTCAGGTCGATGGGCTACGCCACTGGGCAGTTTGGCAAGAACCACTTAGGTGATCGCAACGAGTACTTGCCAACCGTTCATGGCTTCGACGAGTTCTTTGGTTATCTCTACCACTTGGACGCTATGGAGGACCCGGCCCATCACAGCTATCCTCCGGAGCTCAAGGACAAAGTGGGTCCGCGGAACATGCTCCATTGCTGGGCTACGGACAAGGACGACACCACCGTGGACCCACGTTGGGGCAAGGTGGGTAAGCAAAAAATCGAGGATGCCGGGACGCTCTACCCCGACCGGATGACGACAGTGGATGACGAGATCCGCGACCATGCATTGAGCTTCATTGACAAAGCGAAGAGCCAAGGCAAGCCGTTCTTCATCTGGCTCAACCCCACGCGCATGCATGTAGTCACCCATCTCTCGGACAAATACGAGAAGTTGAGAACGCCCGAGAACAGCTGGACCACATACGAAGCTGGTATGGCGCAGCTCGACGATGTCGTTGGCAGCGTCATGCAAAAGCTAAAGGGCGCAGGCCTCGACGACAACACCATCCTGGTATTTTCCACTGATAACGGTGCCGAAAACTTCACCTGGCCAGACGGGGGCCAAACTCCTTTCGCCGGTGGTAAGGGAACGGTGCTCGAGGGCGGTTTTCGTGCGCCGTGTATCCTCCGCTGGCCGGGCCATGTACCGGCGGGCAAAGTCGAGAACGGAATCATATCCGGGCTCGACTGGTTCCCAACCTTTGTGGCCGCCGCTGGCAACCCGAACATCGCAGAGGAGCTGAAGAAGGGCAAACAGCTCGGCGAACGAAACTACAAGGTCCATCTTGATGGTTACAACCAGCTCGACTTCATCACCGGCAAAGGGCCGTCCAAACGTAAGGAGATCCTCTACTTCGCCGAAGGCACGCTCGGGGCGGTGCGCATTGGCGACTATAAGTATCGCTTCATTGACCAGCCCAACGGGTGGCTTGGCGGTACCGTAAAGGTTGACTGGCCACTCATCTGCAACATTCGCCTCGACCCCTTCGAGCGTACCGGTATCAGTGGGTCTCTCGAATTCGCCAACTGGTATCTATACCAGTTCTGGCGCTACGTGTTTGTTCAGCAAGTTGTGGGCAAGTTCGCTGAGACTTTCATCGAATTTCCACCGATGCAGAAGGGTGCGAGCTTCAACATGGAGGCGATCAAGGCACAGGTTGAGAAGGCCGCACTGCATCACGCAGCCGCATAAAACCAGTCCTTCGGAGGTACTTGCGTCACTGCTGCAAGAAATGCGTCACTCGTAACAAGGAGAAGCGATGCCAGGAAAAGTCAGCCAGATATCCAAGAAGCCGAACATCCTCGTCATTTGGGGCGACGATATAGGGATTCAAAACCTCAGTTGTTACAGCCACGGAATGATGGGTTACCAGACACCTAATATTGATCGCATCGCCAAAGAAGGCATGCTATTCACCGATGCCTACGGCGAACAAAGTTGTACTGCAGGCCGTGCCTCATTCATTACCGGGCAGAGCGGCTTTCGCACTGGTCTCACCAAAGTTGGTGTACCTGGTTCAACAGTCGGCATCAAGCCGGAGGATGCGACGATCGCGGAGTTGCTCAAACCCCTGGGGTATGCCACTGGTCAATTTGGGAAGAACCATCTTGGTGACCGCAATGAGTATTTGCCCACGGTTCACGGTTTCGACGAGTTCTTCGGCAATCTGTATCACCTGAACTGTGAAGAGGAGCCCGAGCTTCCGGACTGGCCATCGAAGAAAGAATTCCCCAAGTTCAACGAGCAGTTTTCGCCTCGCGGGGTGCTGCACTGCTTGGCAACAGACAAGGACGATCCCACGATCGACTCGCGTTATGGGCGCGTGGGCAAGCAGAAGATCAAGGACACTGGCCCGCTCTACAAAAAGCGCATGGAGACCTGCGATGACGAGTTTGTGGCCGCTGCGAAGGACTTTATAAAGCGGCAGGAGGAAGCCGACAAGCCGTGGTTCTGCTGGCTCAACACTACGCACATGCACTTACGCACCCACACCAAGCCGTCGAGCCTTGGTCAGTCGGGACGATGGCAGTCTCCCTACCACGACACCATGATTGACCACGACAAGAGTGTTGGTGACGTGCTCGATCTGCTCGACGAACTGGATATTGCCGATAACACCTTGGTCATGTACAGCACGGACAATGGCCCACACATGAACACATGGCCTGACGGTGCCATGACCCCATTTCGCAGCGAGAAAGATACGAACTGGGAAGGGGCATTCCGCGTGCCGCTGCTGGTGCGCTGGTCCGGCAAGATTCCCGCCGGCGCAGTCTCCAACGAGATCGTTCAGCACCACGACTGGCTACCGACATTCTTGGCAATGGCGGGCGAATCGAACATTGTCGAGAAATGCAAGAAGGGCTACAAGGCCGGAGACAAGACCTTCAATATCCACATTGACGGTTACAACTTGCTACCGTATCTCACCGGCAAGGAAAAGAAGAGTCCACGTCGAGGATTCATTTACTTCGACGACGATGGGAACCTTGTCGCTCTGCGTTTCGATAACTGGAAGGTGGTGTTCATGGAGCAGCGCTGCGAAGGGACGTTACGCATCTGGGCGGAGCCATTCACCGCGCTACGGCTTCCCAAGCTCTATAACCTGAGGACCGATCCCTTCGAGCGGGCGGACATCACTTCGAATACCTACTACGACTGGTTCATCAATCACGATTTCATTGTCCTGGCCGCAACCGGGATCGTGACGGAGTTCCTGAACACGTTCAAAGAGTTTCCACCGCGTCAGAAGGCCGCATCATTCACCATTGATCAGGCGCTGGAAAAAATGACCGCCGCAGGGACGGGTAGCCCTTCGACAACAACGAGCAAAGCTGCCTGATCACAATGCTCAACTCGCCGCGTCGGAAGCAGTTTCCGGCGCGGTTGATCTAGGCGCGGTTCACAGAGGTTTGACGACTCGATAACACTAAGAACATAGAACCTGTCAAAGCCCAGAGTCGAGAGGAACTTGGTAGGGACCGACTACAACAAGAACGTTGCATTCGGAACAGTACCCGCTAAAGAGGCGAGCTGCAAGGCAGTAATCGTGAATAGAAATCCGCTTTACGAACAAATCGCTCTGTGGGGCAGAGATCTGGTGGCTCTGGTCCGACAAGTGAGCGTCTTATATAGTCTTGTCAAGCATCCCCTGGCTCCGTGGCCGGCAAAGGTCGTCGCTGGATGCGGCGTGTGCTACGTATTCAGTCCGATCCAACTCATACCAACCTTTATTCCCATCGTTGGCCAGTTGGACGATTTGTTTGTCTTATACCTGACTACGAGGTTGGTTCGCAAGCTTACCCCGGTGGCAGTGCTTGAAGAATGTGAGCAGCGTGCCCAAGTCGCTTTCTGCTTACAGCAAACAACCTGGGCTTGGATCCGCGGCGCTGCACAAAAGCTACTTTTCGCGCGATCCCACGCGATCAAAGAAATTTCGAAGCGCGCTGATGAATTCTGCCCGATCACTGAGCTTGATGTAGTTGTTCCATTTACTGAGGATTCCTCCGCATCGGCACCGGTCGGGAGCACAACAGCGTTTGCTGGTGGGGTGCCGTGGCATGGACGCCTGTTGATCCATCGGTTCGACTTGGAATTTGTTGAAGCTCTTCGTGGAAAGCAACTTTGGAGAAGTGCCGGGCCGATGACCAGCCCGAGAGTTGAGTTTGAAACGGGGCGCCGGGATGAAAACATCTGACAGCCCGCCATCAGGGCTTGACTCAACGCAGATGGCGTTGGACCGCATCTGGCTGGCGCATGAACGAACGCTAATGGCTTGGGTCCGAACCGCGGCTTCCATGATCAGTTTTGGATTCACCGTCTACAAATTTTTCGATTTTGAGAAGGGGCCGAGGACGGGAGGGCATGGATTTTTGGCGCCACGCGATTTCGCCATGGCGATGGTCGGCATTGGATTGATTGCACTGTTGCTTGCGACTGTTGCTCATAGGCGGGATACACGACAACTGAATGAACTACTTGGAGGCCGCCGTCGCTCACTTGCGCAGGCGGTGGCCGCACTTTTATGCGTGTTTGGGATTCTCGTCTTCTTTACGGCGCTTTTCCGACGTTGACTTAGATCGTTGAGACC
>Ga0207702_10003961_pt1 | contig 13298 bp, 9 predicted proteins | sample KBSCornC62_FD_184302 | JGI IMG/M metagenome (GOLD analysis project Ga0207702, IMG submission 184302) | Corn rhizosphere microbial communities from Kellogg Biological Station, Michigan, USA - KBS Corn C6-2 (SPAdes) (version 2) | ecosystem: Host-associated > Plants > Roots > Rhizosphere > Soil ...
TCTTGACACTCGCATGAGGTCTCTGCTGTAGTGTCCGCCAGTGCTCGCTTCAATTCAAGCGGCAGCGAGCGCTCACTCACAACGATATCTGATCGCGGGTTCTCTGGTTCGCTGCAAGGCCCCTGCAATGGTGACCATTCGTGATGTGGCGAAGGAAAGCGGATTTTCCTCAACTACCGTCTCCATTGTCTTGAACAACGCGCCCCTGTCACGTTACATCCCCGCCGTCACCAAGAAACGCATCGAGCGGGCCGCGCAAAAACTCGGCTATCGTCCCAACCAGTTTGCCCGTTCGCTGCGCAGTAAGCGCAGCCACACCGTCGGAGTCATGGTCTTCGATATGACCGACCCCTTCTGCACCCTGATTCTGCGCGGCATCGAAAACACGTTATACCAGGCGTCGTACCTTCCCATCCTCACCGACGTGCACAACGAGGGAAGCCGCTTCGAGCGCTATCTGGAGATGCTGCTCGACCGCCGCATTGAAGGGCTGATCGTCATTGCCAACTGGCTGTTCCTCGATATCAACCTGCTCGCGGACTTGGAGAAGAGCAGCATTCCTACCGCCATGATCGGATGTGAGCTGAAGAACGACTCCATGAGTTCGGTGATCGTCGACAATGAAGTAGGCGGCCAGTTGGCGCTGGAGCATCTGTACTCGCTGGGCCACCGCAAAATCGCATTCATCCGGGGCCCCAAGGGGCTCACGGACAGCTCTCCCCGCTGGCGTGGGATCCGGAACTTCGTAAAACAATCGGGGCTGGAGATCGATTCCCATCTGGTTCTGGATTTGCCGGAATCGCGCGATCCGCTTTCCAGTTTCGAATCCGGCTATAAACTGACAGAAGACCTGATTCGGCAGAAACGCTCGTTTACCGCATTGCTGGCCTTTGACGACATGAGCGCGTTTGGGGCCATTCGCGCACTTAGCAAGTCAGGCATCAGAGTACCCGAGCAGTGTTCGGTAATTGGCTTTGATGATGTCGCTACTTCGGCGATATACACCCCGTCGCTGACCACGGTGCGTCAGCCCATGGAGGCGATGGGCGCCTCCGCGGTGGGAATCGTGGTCGATGGCATCAATGCGGTCCTCGAGAAGAGGGAAATGGGAGCGACGCACCGGAAAGTAGCTCCCGAATTGGTAGTGCGGGAGTCGACGCGAAATCTGGCTTAAGACCTTCCGGCACAGTGCAGTCACCAGGTGAGCAGCATCACACATCGCTTTTTTCTTGACAGTGACCATCGTATAAACGCACTATTCATACGTTTTAATAGTCTCGCTTCGGGTCTCCATCTGCAGCGACTCAATACCGGGGAGAGGTGTGGGCCTCGCCGCTCGCACCAAAACGGCAAAGTTGACCGAACCAGCGCGGGCTCGGCCCGCGCGTATGAGGGCAAATCACTATGAAATCTTCTCGTCTGGTGTTAGGAATCCTGATCGTCCTGACATTTTGCGCCGCCGGATGGGCGCAGACCACTGGATCCATCACTGGCACGGTGAAAGACCCGTCCGGCGCCGCCATTGCGGGTGCCACTGTCGTTGTGGCCAGCCCCGAGCGCGGCATTAACCGCGAGATGGCAACCAACTCGACTGGTGATTACAACCAGTCTGGTTTGCCAGCCGGAAACTACGACATCGGCGTAACTGCCTCGGGCTTTAAAAAGTACCAAGCCAAAGGTGTGAAACTCGACGTGGCTGAGAAGGCGCGCGTTGATGTGACACTGCAGGTAGGTACGACCTCGACCGAAGTGGTCGTCGAAGGCACAGCCGTGGCTCAGGTGGAAACCCAATCCTCCGACCTGTCGGGGGTAGTCACAGGAAAGCAGATTACCCAACTCGAACTCAACAATCGCAACTACACATCGCTCGTCACGCTCGTCCCGGGCGTAAGCAGCGCACCCGACGCTCCCGATGAGGCTGCGGTTGGTATCTCCAACATCTTCTACACCATCAACGGCGGCCGCACCGAGTACAACAACTGGGAACTGGACGGCGGCGACAACATGGATAATGGCAGCAACAACACTTTGAACGTTTATCCCAGCCTTGATGCCATTGCCGAATTCAAAGTGCTCACCTCCAACTATGGAGCCCAGTACGGTCGCAATGGATCGGGAACAATCGAGGTCGAGACAAAATCGGGGACGAAGCAGTTCCATGGCAACGCCTACGAGTTTGTCCGAAATGACTTCTTCAACGCACAGAACTATTTCGACGATCCCTCCCATGGTGGCACGGGCGAGACGACCCCTTATAAGAAGAACGACTTTGGATATACGATTGGCGGGCCAGTAACTATCCCGCATGTCTACAACACGAATAAAGAAAAGACGTTCTTCTTCTGGTCCCAGGAATGGCGTCGGGAACGCGCGCCGCAGACCTTCAACACCGTAGTGCCTTACAGTGCGGAGCGCGCCGGAGACTTCAGCGACTTGTGCCCCAATGTCAATAATCCGTCGGACCCGTTCGGAGACTGCCCCATCGATCCTAGAACAGGCTCCTTCTTCGATGGCAGCCAGGGTCCACTGCCGATCGATCCAGTTGCGGCGGCTCTTCTGCCGATGATCCCCGTCGGCACCGTCGACGCACCGGGGGCCTCAGCCTACGTGGCCAATTCGACCCTCCCGACGAGTTGGCGTGAAGAGTTGTTTAAGATCGATCACAATCTGACGTCGCACAATCGCGTTACCTTCCGCTACATCCACGATTCCTGGAACACGGTCCAAGGAACGCCAATTTGGACGGGCTCCTCATTCCCTACGTCGCAGACCTTCTTCAATGGACCTGGGGTCAGCATGGTTGCGCGCCTGACGAGCACAATTTCGCCCACTCTGTTGAATGAATTCGTTGCCAGCTACACCACTGACCACATCTCATTTAAAACGCAAGGGGTATACCAGCGTCCGGACGGTCTGCCTATGGGTTCCCTGTTCAACAATGGTTTCGGTGGAAAACTGCCCGCTATAACCCTCAGCGGCGGAATCTACGACGGAATCTTTCAGGACCCCGGCGGCTTGTGGCCCGAGGGCGCGTATAACTCCAACCCCACGTACACCTACCGCGACAACATGACGAAGATTTTGGGGCGTCATAATTTGCAGTTTGGTGCTTATCTAGCAACTGCCCAGAAGAACGAACTGAGCAGCCTGCAAGTTAATGGGTCGCTTACTTTCGACACTGCTTCTCCGTTAACCACGGGCAACGCCCTAGCTGACATGCTCATGGGAAACATCTCGAACTTCACGCAGGGCAGCAACCAGATCAAGTTCTATAACCGCTACAAAATCGTCGAGCCCTATTTCCAGGACGATTGGCGAATCACCGATCGCCTCACGTTAAACCTGGGACTGCGCATCAGCCTGTTCGGAACTTACCGTGATCGCTACAAGCGTACCTACAACTGGGATCCAGCGGCGTATAGCGCCGCGGAAGCGCCGCAGATTGATGTTGACGGCTCCATCACCGGTGCAGCGGGGGCGCTGGTTCCGGGTGTCGGAAATCCGTACGACGGCCTCGTTCAATGCGGAGTGGGTGGTGTTCCCGTCGGTTGCTCATCCGGGCATCTTTTCAACCCTGCTCCGCGACTTGGCTTTGCTTGGGATCCTTGGGGGGACGGCCGGACTGCCATCCGCGGCGGGTACGGCATCTTTTTCGAGCACACCAACGGAAACGAGGCCAACACCGAGGGCATGGAAGGGCAGTCTACCCCTTTGATTCAGACCGCAAGCCAAGACAATATTGCTGGATATCCAAATATTGGCGGTGGATCTCTCTCTCCGTCGTTCCCCTTCAGCTTTACTTCCATTCCCAAAAAGGTGACCTGGCCCTATATGCAACAATGGCACCTGGACGTACAGCGCGAATTGCCTAGCCACATTGTGACAACCCTTTCGTATGTCGGCAGTAAGGGAACGCACCTCGGACGGCAGCGGGACCTAAACCAGCTATTTCCGACCCCTGCATCTGCAAACCCATATCAACCCGGGCAACCTATTACCACCGCCGATTGCGACTTGATTACGGACGCTGGCTTCCCGGACGTGAGTGGCGTAGTGAATGGACAGCCGGTGACCGGTCAGGTTGCCATCAACCTCCAAACGGCCTGCGGCAATAGCGCCGACCCTTACCGTCCCTTCTATGGTCTGCACAATATTACGCGCCTGGAATCTGCAGCCTCCTCGATCTACCACGCACTTCAGTTTTCAGGACGGAAGACCATTGGATCTTTGAATCTCAGCGTGGCCTACACCTACAGTCACTCGATTGATGATTCCTCGGATCGGTACAACGGTGACTTTGTCAACTCGTACGATCCCTCGGCCGCCAGGGCAACTTCCACCTTTGACCGGCGTCACGTCCTGAACGTCAGCTACGTCTATGATCTGCCGTTCTTTAAGAAACCCGGCATTACCCACTCAATGCTGGGTGGCTGGCAGTGGTCGGGCATTGTTGCCTACTCCACCGGCGCACCGCTCAACATCACCAACGGTACAGACATCGGCGATAACGCCGGTGTCGGTAATGGAGTAGGGACAGGTTCGTATCCCGATCTAGTCGGAAATCCCCGAGCTAACGTTCCGCCGCCAAGTCAGGTTACGGGGCCGCAATATGCCGGCTACTTCTACAATCCGGCCGCCTATGCTGCGCCGACCGGCTTGACTTTTGGAAACGTAGGTCGCAACTCGCTAGCCGGTCCTAGCCGCACGAACTTCGACATGGCGCTCTTTAAGCACTTTGCCATTAGGGAGAGCACCGCCTTCGAGTTCCGATTCGAAGCCTTCAACGTCTTCAATCACACGCAGTGGAATCCTCCCGGTTCGACTGCTCTCGGAAATTCCGATTTCTTTGAGATCAATTCGGCGCACCTTTCTCGTATCCTGCAACTCGGCGCGAAGTTCATCTTCTAACCGGGCGGTTATCCGAAAACCAAACCGGCCTCGGAAGAGGCCGGTTTCATTTTGGGAAGGAATCTCAACCCACTTCCCCAAAGCCCATTTTCCCTTTGACTTCAAAATCTCAACGGCCCATGCTGGCCCAAGCAGCGTTCTTTGAAATCAGAATAGGTTGGGACGAGCAATTGCTGTTCACGGGTAGTCGTGGGAATGTACTAGCTAAGTACAAAGGATGGAATACTTTACACGTAACTCCATTAATTCGAATACTTTGCGAGGATAACCGGGTACTTCGATCCTGTAACTCTCGTTTTTCGAATACTTTGCGCGCTGACGGTCTAAAAAAAATTACAGCGTAGGTTGAGAACAAATACTTATCCCACAGTGACCGCCGCCGCCGCTGCCACCGCTTTCAGCGCCTGCTCCAGGTCTGCAACCAGGTCGTCCGCGCTCTCGATCCCCACTGACAGCCGGATCATCTGTTCGGTCACGCCCATTTTGCGGCGTTCGTCCTCAGGCACGCTCAGGTGCGACGTAAGCACCGGAATGCACACTAGCGACTCGACTCCGCCCAGGCTCGGAGCCAGCGTGAACAGGTGCAGGGCTTCACTGACCCGGCGCGCGTCCTCACCCGTGCCCTCGATCTCAAAGGTCACCATGCCGCCACCCCCCGTCATCTGTGAAACGGCCAGTGCGTGTTGCGCATGGCTTTTCAAAAATGGATAGTGCACCCGCCGAACTTTGGCGTGCTGCTCCAGAAAGTTCGCCACCCGCAGCGCATTTTCATTCTGCCGCGCCACCCGCACCGCCAGCGTCTTCATGCCACGCACCAGCATCCACGAGGCATGCGGGTCCATGCAGTTGCCAATCGTTGTCCGGGTCGCCAGAACCTTTTCGATCAGCTCCTTGCGTCCGGCTACCACTCCGCAGATCAGGTCCGTGTGACCTCCAAGATATTTCGTGCCGGAGTGCATGATCAGATCGAACCCATACTCCGCCGGATGCTGGTTGATCGGCGTGCCGAATGTGCTGTCGATCATGCTGATGAGCCCGCGTTGTTTCGCAATCCCTGCCACCCGCCGCATGTCCACGATCCGGATGCTAGGATTCGTAGGCGACTCGACGTACAAGAGCCTCGTATTCGGCCGAATGGCTCGTTCATGCTGCGAATACTCGGTGGAATCGAGGAAGGTGGTCTCAACTCCAAACTTCGGAAGCCATTGCGAGAGAAATTTGTGCGTGCCCCCATAAACATCGCGCTGAGCGACAATATGGTCGCCCGCCTTCAGCAAGGCCATGATGGTTGTGGTGATCGCTCCCATCCCAGAGGCAAAGGTCAGAGCCGCATCCACGCCTTCGAGTTCCGCCACAGTTCGCTCTGCGACCGTGTTTGTGGGATTCCCATAGCGCGTGTAGTAGCTGTCGCTTCCGGTGACCCGTAGCTGCTCATCGTTGTCCCTGACTTCGAACGTGGATGTCTGGTAGATAGGCAGCGACATGGGACCGTTCTTCTTTTCCAGGTCTGCCGCGCCGCGCGTAGCTTGTGTCTCGGGCCGATCGAACTTGCGATTCATAGCCACCTCACCGTCTCAGGTTAATTGCGCCGCCTTTGCGGGGCAAGGGGAACAGAGCTTGCAGTTCGTCCCACTCTGCCCGTCCATTTATAATCCTCGGTTCATGGATCTGGGTCTCAAGAACCGTGTCGCCCTGGTGGCCGCTTCCAGCCAGGGGCTGGGACTGGCTACAGCCGAAGCCTTTGCCGCCGAAGGCTGCCGCCTCGCCATGTGCTCGCGAAATCCGCAGGCAATCGCGGCACGTGCAGAAGACATTCGAAGACGGCACCATGTCGAGGTATTCACCGATGCTTTTGACGTCACCGACGCCACCGCGGTGCAGGAGTTCGTCGCAGACGTCGCCGATAAGTTTGGCACGGTCGACATCTGTGTGACCAATGCTGGAGGGCCTCCGGCGAAAGGCTTTCTAGCCGCTTCCCTGGAAGATTGGCAGCGCGCGATCGAAGCAAATTTCCTGAGCACGGTCTACTTTGCGCGCGAAGTGATCCCGCACATGCAGCGTCAGCGGTGGGGGCGGATCATCACCATTACTTCTATTACCACCAAGCAGCCGGTCACAGACCTTGTTCTGTCCAATGCGGTTAGGACCGCAGTGGTGGGTCTGGTAAAAAGCTTGGCAAACGAGTTTGGAAAGGACGGAATCCTGGTCAACAATGTTGGACCGGGATTCACGGCCACCGACCGCTTGAAAGAACTGGCGAAAGCACGATCTTCGGCCACCGGAAAGCCGGAACAGGAATTTTTGGATGCCTGGGCCGCAGACGCGCCCGTAAAACGTCTAGGCGACCCCCGCGAGTTCGCCGACACGGTCGTCTGGCTTGCATCCGAGCGCGCGTCGTATGTCACGGGGCAAACAGTGCTGGTCGACGGTGGCATGTATAAAGGGTTATGAGCGGAGAGCAATGAGCATCGGGTAGCTGATTGCTCCCTACTGATCGCTCACCGGTTAAGGAGCTTCATGCGATCCATCGCTTCACGCATTTCAGTGATGAGCGGAGAAGGCGCGCTTTCCGTCTTCGCGCGCGCCAAAGAACTTGAGGCCCAGGGGCGCTCCATCATACACCTGGAATTGGGGGAGCCTGATTTTCACCCGGGACCCTCGGTTATTGAGTCTGCACAGAAGGCGCTGGCTGCGGGCAAAGACCGATATTGCGCAGTGAACGGACTGCCCGCGCTTAAGCGAGAGATCGCCGCCTACCTGGATCGCACCCGCAATATAAAGGTGGCCGCCGATAATGTGGTGGTCGCGCCGGGCTGCAAGCTCGCTCTTTTTCAGTCGATGATGGCGCTGCTCGAACCGGGCGACGAAGTCCTGTATCCCGATCCCGGGTTCCCCGGATATGCATCCATTTCGCTTGGGCTCGGGGCCGTGCCCGTTCCGTTTACGCTATCCGCCCAGAATCAGTTTCAACCTGATCCGGCGGAGGTGGCGGCGAAGATTACTCCGCGCACGCGCATGTTGCTGACGAACTCCCCCGGCAATCCGACGGGAACCGTTTACACAGACGCAGTGCAGCGCGCGCTTGCCGAACTCGCGGTCAAGCACGATTTATGGGTGCTCTCGGATGAAATTTACGCCCGCATCATTTACGGCGATGAATATCTCTCCATGCTGCGATATCCCGGGATGGCCGAGCGCACTCTGATCATCGACGGCTTCTCAAAAAGCTTTGCCATGACCGGATGGAGACTCGGCTATACCGTTGCTCCACCAGATGTGGTTCCTGCATTGGCGATGATGATCGTCAACACATACACTTGCGTAGCCGAGTTCACTCAGTACGCCGCCATTGATGCCTTGCGCGATCGTGAGAACAATACGGCTCGCATGGTCGGCGAATTTGCCCGTCGCCGTGATCAGTTGGTGCGTGACCTGAATCAGGTGCCTGGATTCCGGTGCCTTCCGCCCGCTGGAGCGTTTTACGCCTGGGTGGATATAACGGGAACGGGCATGAGCGCGGAAGATTTATGCCGCATCCTGCTGGAGGATGCCGGGGTGGCCGGAATTGACGGCGCAGCTTTCGGACCAGCGGGGAAGGATTTCATCCGCTTCTCGTTTGCGTCATCGATAGCTACGCTGCAGGAAGCAGTTGAACGCATTCAAAAAGTCTCAAGTGCCTGGCAGCGAACCACAGCACTTCGCTGACAAAGACTCGTGCTGGGTTCCGCCTGGAGTTGTAGGGTGCTTCGCGGCGGATGCAACACGACAATGCCGAGATTGAAGGGGACAACGTGAGAGTTTCACAACGTTTGTTGCTGGTGTGCCTTGTCTTCGCGCTGTCAACCTGGAGTCTTGCGCAGGCCCGTCCGTTCCCCGGGCCCGACGTTCAACAAATCTACCAACGATTGTTGCCGCAAATTGAGAAGATTACGGCTTTCGATCATCACGCTCATCCTGGATTCGCAGACGATTCCGATGTGGACGCGATGGCGGCACCTCCGAATGCCAGCGAGGCATTGCGCACGCGTAGCGACAACCCGGAGCTCGCTGCCGCCGCCAAGGCGCTTTTTGGTTATCCCTATGACGACCTGTCTACCGAACATGCGAAGTGGCTGCTGGACAAGAAAACCGAATTGAAGAAGCAACTCGCAGGTCCAGCCTATTTCAACTCGATCCTGGACAAGATCAACATCGAGAGCTCCGTTGCCAACCGGGCTATGATGCCCGATTATCTCGATCCCAAGCGATTCCCCTGGGTCTTCTTCGGGGACGCTTTCATGTGGCCGTTCAATAATGAGCGCGAGACGGCGCGCAACCCTGACGAGGGAGTCTATATCCCCTTGCAGGAAAAAATGCTTCACCGCTGGATGCAACAGGAAAACGTCGGCAAACTCCCAGCAACCTTCTCCGGTTTCTTGAAGTTCATCACCCAGACGCTCGAGGATAATTCCAGGCGCGGGGGCATCGCCATCAAGTTCGAAGTCGCATACTTCCGGCCGACCACGTTTTCAGATCCCACCCGCGCCGAGGCTGAAAGCATCTATCGGCGCTATGTGGCCGAGGGTATTCCCACCGAGAAGGAATATCGTACGTTCCAGGACTTCGTCTTCCGATTTCTAGTGCAGGAAGGCGGCAGGCTGCATCTGCCCATTCACATTCACACCGCGGTTGGCATCGGCGACTATTTCAACCTGTCGCAGAGCAACATCATGAATCTGGAAAGCGTGCTGCGCGATCCGCGTTACGCATCCACTACGTTCGTTATGATTCACGGCGGCTACCCGCTGGAACGAGAAGCGATCTGGCTCGCTGCCATGAAGAATGTTTACCTGGATACCTCGTTTGGCGAGTTGGCCCAATATCCGTCGGCATTTAAGAACACGCTGAAAATGTTTCTGGAGACTTTTCCCGACAAGATCACCTTCGGCACAGATTGTTTCCCGTACAATCAGGTGCTGGGGGCAGAAGAGAGCTACTGGCTCGGAGCACAGTCGTCCCGCATGGCCTTGGCAGGAGCGCTGGCCGAAATGATTTCTGAAGGGGAAGTCACCGAGTCGCGTGCCCTCGAATTAGCACACGCATATTTGCACGATACGGCGGTCAAGTTGTACGACGGCAGAGTGCGATGAAGTGCTTGCCCTCAAATCATCAAAAAAGAGCCGCACAACAAGGTTGAATCTATATGCCGAAATCGAGAGCGAAATCCAAGTCTGCGAAAAATAAATCCACCCCGCGCTCAAAAACCCTGTCCCACAACCGCGCCAAACGTGCTGTCAGCAAGCACGCAGCTCCAGCGGCGAACTTGCAGTTCATTCCCTGGCACACCATCCCTCTGGAGGACCTGAATCCGCTTCTGCAGCGCCAGTTCGTTGTGGGCCAAGAAATCATGCTGGCCCGGGTGTTGCTAAGAAAGGGATGCATTGTTCCCCAGCACTCTCATCACAACGAACAACTGACGTACATCGTCGAAGGCGCGCTGAAATTCTGGATTGACGGCCAGGAAATTGTTGTGCACGCGGGCGAAGTCCTCTGCATTCCGTCGAACATGCCACACAAAGCTGAGGCAATGGAAGACACGGTGGATCTCGATATTTTCAGTCCTCCTCGCGCCGACTGGATCAACAAGACCGATCAATATTTGAGGAAAGATAAATAAACCGGGCCATGTCCTCAAGTTCCACTATCAGGGATGTCGGTGTGTCGGACTTCCGGTTTCACTGCATTGCGTGCGGCGATCTGGGAGATCACGCCAGCCAGGATTTCCGTTGTTCACAATGTGGAGACCTGCTGGAGATCACCTATCCGCCGTGGAAAGAGGCGAGGCCAGATGCGGCAAAATTGAAATCTGCCTGGCGCGAGCGCAAGCTCTCGGCAAAAGCCACAGATCAGAGCGGAGTATGGCGTTTTCGTGATCTACTTCCGGCACTGAAAGGCGCAGAAGACGCCATCACGCTGCGGGAAGGGAACACGCCCCTGTACGAGTTGCCCCTATGCTCACGCTTTACTGGGGTCCCGCGCCTCTTCGCTAAGCATCAGGGATTGAATCCCACCGGTTCCTTCAAAGATACGGGCATGACAGTAGCGGCCAGCTTTGCTCGCCTGGCTGGATTCCGTTGGGTGGCTTGTGCCTCCACCGGCAACACGTCCGCATCGATGGCCGCCTATGCTGCACGGGGAGGCATGCGCAGCCTCGTCCTGGTTCCCGAGGGAAAGATTTCCTGGAGCAAACTATCCCAAGCTCTGGATTATGGCGCGGTGACCTGCCAGGTGAAGACGGATTTTGACGGCTGCCTGCGGCTTCTGCAGCAACTCGTATTACAGGCTCCCGTTTATCAACTCAATTCCATCAATCCTTTTCGCCTGGAGGGTCAGAAGACTCTCGCCCTTGAATTGCTGGAACAACTCGACTGGGAACCACCGGATCACATCATCGTCCCTGGCGGGAATCTCGGCAACAGTTCTGCTATTGGCAAGGCGCTGGTCGAGATGCATGACTTAGGTTTGATCCCGCGGATTCCCAAGCTCTCGGTCATCCAGGCCGAGGGCGCTAACGCCCTGTTTCGCACGTTGCGGGAAGCATCCGGAAAGCGCTTGATCAGCGTTGCTGCCGAAACGCGTGCGACGGCCATTCGCATCGGGAATCCCGCTTCATGGAAGAAGGCAGCCCACGTGCTCGAAGCCACAAGTGGTGTTTGTGAGCAAGTGAGCGAAATCGAGATCGCCCAGGCTAAAGCTGAAATCGGCGCGGAAGGAATAGGATGCGAACCGGCTTCGGCCGTCACTCTTGCTGGATTGAAAAAGCTCGTAAAGCAGGGATTCGTCAAGGCACATGAATCAGTCGTACTGGTCCTGACAGGGAATCTGCTGAAGGATCCAAATTTTACCATCGACTTCCATCGCGGTGATCTGTTCAAAGGAACTCGCGACGAGAGCGCGGCCGCTGAACTGAACGACTTAAGGCATCCGCCAGTTGTTCTGGACGCCACTCTCGATGCCGTAATTGGAACGCTGGAACAAGCCGAAAAATCCTGACCTGAACATGCCCGGCAAGAAAAACCCAAAGCCTTTTCGCCTCTCGCTGCCCGCGACCTCGGCTAACCTTGGCCCTGCCTTCGACGCGGCGGCCCTTGCAATGGATTTCTACATCAGCATCGCTGCTCGGCCAGCGAGCGAGTTCTCGATTGACGCGTCCGGACGCGATTGCGAAATCTGCGGCAAAGTGGAAGACCATTTGATTCTGAATACCTACCGCGAGATCCTGCAAGCCGAGGGGCGAAAGATCTTGCCCGTGTCGCTCCGCATAAAGAACGATATTCCGATCGGCAAAGGCTGCGGTTCTTCGGCCGCCGCGCGCCTCGCAGGAATCGCCCTAGCTATCCATTTTGGCCGTCTCCGGTGGACCGATGCGCAGATCATCGGCGAAGCTTCCCGTCGCGAACATCATCCCGATAACGCGTCCGCATGCTGGATGGGCGGATTCACTGTCGCGCGCATGGCGGGAGAAGCCGAAGCGCAGGTGGTTTCGGTCCGGCCGGAAGGGAAGTGGCCGCTCCTGCTCGCCGTCCCGGAACAAAGTCTCTCCACCGAAGCTGCACGATCGGTTCTGCCTACTCATTATGTGCGCTCCGATGTAGTGACTAATATCCAGAACGCGATGTTGCTCTTGGCCGCATTCACACAGGGACGAGCGGATTTTCTAACAGCTGCGCTACAGGACCGCATTCACCAGCCGTACCGCGCGGCTCTTTGCCCGCTTCTCCCGTGCCTCCAGGAACTGAAAGATGAAGTGGGCATCCTGGGAGCGGTTCTCAGTGGCGCAGGGCCGTCGGTATTAATTTTCCTGGATCCTCGCGCTCGGCAGGAAAACGCGCGGAAAGCTGTCGCTGCTCATCTGCGGCACAGCGGCCTCAAAGCAGAGCTGGTATTCACTTCTATAACTTCGCGCGGAGCGCACTAGACAACGTCTCGTCGTGGACGAAGCAAGCCAGCGCTCGCCATTATCTGGCGAAGCCATACTTCTGCAGCACCCCGGATGCTTCGTTGGATACGAGATATTCCAGAAATGCCGCCGCTTCTTTCCGATGCGGCGAGCGGGTCAAAACGACTGCTCCTTGCGCAAGAGGGGGATAGTCCTGAGCAGGGATCTCCCAGTACTTGCCTTTACCCTGCATTCCGGGTGCGACAGCGTGTGCCAGAGCGACGAACCCGGCCTGAGCATTTCCTGATTCGACAAATTGAGCTGCTTGAGCAACGTTCTCGCCAGTAACCAGCCTATCTCTGACGCGATCGTATACACCGGCATGCTTCAAAGCCGCCACCGCTGCAAGGCCGTAGGGTGCGTGTTGCGGATTCGCAATCGCGATCTTCTTCACGGAAGCATCAAGCAGGGC
>Ga0207702_10003962_pt1 | contig 13298 bp, 9 predicted proteins | sample KBSCornC62_FD_184302 | JGI IMG/M metagenome (GOLD analysis project Ga0207702, IMG submission 184302) | Corn rhizosphere microbial communities from Kellogg Biological Station, Michigan, USA - KBS Corn C6-2 (SPAdes) (version 2) | ecosystem: Host-associated > Plants > Roots > Rhizosphere > Soil ...
AGAATGTTGGTCCCGTCCATGCCGTCGATCAGGACCTTTTCCGATCCGGAGACTCCGCCGTTGATACGCACCGTTGGTCCCGTGAATGACGGACTCGGCTGGTAAAACGCCCCGGGCAGCAGCGCGACCAGGTTGAACGGGTTGCGGATGCCGGAAGAGTTTGAGCCCACCGATAGAAGTGGCAGTGAGTCCATGGTCTTGACGGCGACCGTGTTACTCAGCTCGCCGCTTTCGGTCTTGAGCAAAGGCGCCGCCTCGGTCACGGTCACCGACTCGCTTGCGCTGCCCACTTCCATTGCAACGTCGACGCGAATGGTTTGCGCGGCCTGAATGAGCAGCCCCGTGCGGACGAATTTCTTAAATCCCGGGACGGTGACGGAAATCTGATACGTGCCGGTGGGCAGGTTGGGGATGGTGTAGTTGCCGGTAGCCGAGCTGGCCACCTGGTAGACGGCTCCGGTTTCTGTGTTGCGGGCTTCAATCGCCGCATTGGCGACTACCGCTCCCGCCGGATCAATAGTGGTGCCGGTGATGGTGCCTCGGTCGGTCTGGGCAAACACGGCTAGAACGAGAAATAAGAAGACAACAGCGGTCGACAGAGAACGCATCGGTTTATCCCCCCACAAGTCGATTTTGGTTTTCGAAACCCCTTACAAAATCGAACGAAGTTTATACCCTTCTGAATACATTGTCAATGCCTGGGGTAGGCTTGTATGGTTAGCACGTAAGTTGTCCGGTGGAATTAGCTTGTTAGTTGTCCGGTCAGACCGGGCGGAGAGAAGCTGGCGGGGTGGAAACGCCGAGCCGAGCGAGTGCTAGCTCTGTATCAGGAGAAGCACCCAGACTTCAATGTGCGCCACTTTCATGAAAAGCTCTCGGGAAGCAGGCATCCAGTTGAGCTACAGCTGTGTAAAGCAGGCGCTGCAAGGCGCAGGGTCAGTCAAGGGAGTGGTGCAGATCTGGCACGGTGGTGCAGATCGAAGAAGGGCTAATAATCACTTACGGGCTTCCCTCACTGAAAACAAAAGACTTGAGATGCCAGGTTTGGACGCCAGGTGGACGCCCAGAGTCGCCTTTCAGGCAGTTTGGACTCCGTGCAGACTCCAGAAATGCGATAAGTGGAGAATCCGAACAGCTAGACTAGTGGGGAATGACAAAGCAGCAAATCATTGATGCCATCGCCACCACTACTGAAAGGCCTAAGGCCGAGGTAGAGACGGTTGTGGATTCCCTCTTAGGCGAAATCGGCAAGGCACTTCGATCCGGCGAGCGCGTTGACCTTCGTGGGTTTGGCAGCTTCGCAGTGAAAGATAAGAAGGCTCGCCAGGGCCGGAATCCCAAGACTGGCGAAACGATCCAGATTGCAGCCCGTAGGGCCGCTACATTCAAACCGAGCAAGGAACTGAGCGACCGATTGGCTGCGGAGAGTTCGGCAACTACTGGACTCGCTTAGTCGCTGGTGGCACCTCGGCCAAACCAGGCGGAACTTCCGGTTCAGTTGGTGTCGTCGGGGTGAAACTGTTCACCTTTTGGCACGATGTATCCACTTAGATAGAACGATTTCTTGACTCTGGTAGGTTTAGCAATCTGATGTTCCCGTCCGAGGTAGCCATCCTCGTACATTTTGGCAACCTCGCCGAAGAAGGCGACTCCGGTAGCGGACACCTGCTCGACGGCGACTTCCAAGGTGCCCGCATTCAATCTCGCTAGGAACTTGTCGCGTTCGATTTCAGCTTGCTTCTTCGTGATCCCGCTTTCGCCCTTGCTCGGGCCCGCGTCTTTGTACTTCCGCAGCGTCTTGATAGTGCCGTCCGGCTGATGTTGAACGCGTGCTTCCACTCGCAGGCCTCCGGCCAGCGTCAGCACATTACCTCCACGCCGGAGCATCATTCAAGTACGCTCCTGGAAATCGGGACGGCTCGCGTTCTCCGGGGCTCTCTTCTGTTGTAGGAGCCCGACAATCCCGACAAATACAGGTTAAGTTGCTGATGTTTCAAGATCGCGCATTGTCGGGTTGACCGGATTTCCCGACATCGAACCCGACAACACACCCGACAAGCCGCCGATCTCATTCGGCATCCTCGTCACCGTCAGGCACCTCCGGAAGGATAATGATCCGCAGAAAATGCAAGACGCCCGTGGACGAGCCGCTGATCATTCGTCGCACCGTTAGAGTCTGACTTGCGTCATCAACCGATGCCAACAATCCCGTCTCGTGGAGCCTTTTCTTTAGCATCTGCTCGGATAGCCTATGGGTAAAATCGGAAACCACGAGGCTATCGATATTGGGTATTAACGGAAGCCAACGTCAGTGAACATTACCTCGGAGTGGTAGGAACATCAACCCAAGACTATACAGAAAAGACGTGATTCGGCAGGTTACGAGCATCACGGAAGTAATATGAAGGTTGGACATCGTGTACTCGGATGTTCCTGCTGTCACCGACCCTCGGTTGCCAAATCGCACCGGGAACGTTTTATGAGGAGTGAATGGTTAGATTGTTGGCTGCCATCCTGCTAGCCGGCGTTCTGAGGGGGCAGACACCGGAAGCTGAAACGAAGGACTCGCTCGGCCGGACTACACCTCAAGAGTCTGTCTTTCAGTTTCTCGAAGCTTGCCACGCCCGCGATTATTCGAAGGCACTCTACTATCTGGATTTACGGCAAATGTCTCCGGCGGCGAGAGCCAAAGATGGTCCGGAGCTCGCGATGCAACTGGAAGACTTGCTGGATGACACACCTTTTGATATCACGACGCTAAGCCGCGACCCGGAGGGGGATCAGTCCGACGATCTTTCCCCAAACTTGGAACGTCTCGCTACGTTCCAGGTCGACGGGCAAACTTTGGAGCTGAAATTGGAGCGAGTGGAGTTGCGGCCGCGATTCCACGTCTGGCTGGTCTCGGCCAGCAGCGTCGCGCTGATCCCCCGAGCGCACCAAGCTGTGGCCGAGACTCCGTTTGAAAAGAAGCTTCCGCAGCACCTGGTGACCTTTGAAATCCTGGATACACCTGTATGGCGGTGGATCGCTCTCATTCTCGCCGCTGTGGTGCTGTGGATCGTGGGCGGGTTTCTGTCTTGGGCGTTGGTGGCGGCCATACGGCCGCTGGCAGATGCGCCGGGATTTCGCGGTCCTATACGCATCGCCTTAGTCGTCGCAGGACTCCGGGCTACGATGGAGTTCGCGCCGCCAGCCACCCTCTCCCGGACAGTCGTTGAACGTGCCTTGGCGATGAGTTTCTTTCTCGCCGTAGCGTGGGCCGGCGCCGTGGTGGTGGACCTGGTTACGGAACGCTGGCGTTCACGGCTCGACCCGCGAATGCAGGCTGTCAGTTATTCGGTGCTGCCCCTAGGGCGGCAAGTCCTCAAACTTTCCTTCTTCCTGATCGCGATCTTGAGCGTACTGAGCGTTTGGGGTTACAACACCACGACCATTCTGGCGGGCCTCGGCGTAGGCGGGCTGGCTGTGGCCCTGGCAGCGCAGAAGACCATCGAGAACTTGTTCGGCGGAATCTCGGTAATCGGCGATCGTCCCGTGTTGGTGGGCGATGTTTGCCGATTCGGCGATCGCGTGGGAACGGTGATGCACATCGGTCTGCGCTCGACGCGCATTCGCACGCCCGACCGCACGATCATTAGCGTGCCAAATGCACAATTTTCATCCATGGAGCTTGAGAACATTTCGGGGCGGGATAAAATCTGGTTTCACCCGACCCTGAATCTGCGCCGGGACACCAAGTCCGAACAGCTTTTGGAAGTACTTTCGTCGTTCAGAAAGATTTTGGCCGACCAGCCCAAAGTGGAAACCGGGAAATTGCCGGTGCGTTTCATAGGCGTGGGGCCCTATTCTCTCGACGTAGAGGTAGTTGCTTACGTGAACACGTCCGACTACGATGAATTTCTTGCGTTGCAGCAAGAGCTGCTACTAAAGCTGTTGCAAGCCGTGGAACGTGCCGGAACGGCGCTGGCCGTGCCCCTTCAGGAAAGCTTCGAATCGCAACGTGTTCAACAGCGATAGGCCTTCATCGAGCACGGCGGTGAGATTAGGCCCAGTTTTCTCCAGTGCACAGCCTCGATAACGAGCCAGTAACACCCGGGACTGGCTCAGGTGGAGTGGCCACATTCCGTATAGCGCGCTAACAGGGACGTGAAAAACCGCAGTGCTGGTCACGCCCCCTCACGCCTAGCGGATGCGAGTCGAGAAGAAGGCTCGACGACGGGGACCAAGGCGCTGCGTGCCGTAAGTTTGCGCCGTCCTCGTCGCGAACCCACAGGCGTCAAGTTGACTGCCGAGTATCCTTGTATCGAATAAGCGCACTCTGTGGATTTCGTGCCCTCGCCTGTACATGTGATCAACGCGCCGAAAAGTTTCGATATTCCTGACGAGCATGCCGGAATCCTGGTCCTCATTAGTGTCGACTAATACCGCCCAATCTTCGCCAGAACTCCAAAGACGACCGGCTAGCGAAGGCTCACCACGCTCAATCACATCGAAGATGAACATCCCGCCGGCGGGCAGGATATCAGACGCCCGTTGAAGGAACTTCTGGACCAGACTGTCCGCATTTGCGCCTTCGGTGTGATAGGTCAAGGGCTCTCCCAAAGCAACGATGGCCTCACAGGCAGGGATCTCTTCATCGTAGAGAGATGCGTTCACGAAGCGTGCCCTCGGGACAGCTGAGCGCGCAATCGCCACAAGTTCAGTGGAACTGTCGATCCCTGTCACTTCAAAGCCGTGCTCAACCAGGGCGGCTGTCAACACCCCAGCACCGCAGCCCGCATCTACGACGTTACGGATCGGAATCGTCGCGGACTCAAGCAGTCGGACGATTTCGGGAGCAGCGCCCCGCGCAAGCCCGCCGAATGCTGCTGCGTGAATATATGCCAGATCCTGCTGGTAAAGCGCCCTCCTATCTTGACCTGTATGAATAGCTCGCTGTTCATCTAGGTGAACAACTTAAGAATTGCCCGTGATCTAGGAGTGGGCTGCGGAGAGATGTCATGATCTGCCGACTCCGCGAGCAGATGCTCAACGGAAAAGTCGTAAACTACGAGGCAGAACTGATGCGGATCAACTTGTTCGGAAACCTGCGAATCACCTTCGCGGGCCGTCCAGTCACGGCTGTCAACACAAACCGCCTCCATTCTCTGATTGCATATCTGATCCTTCACGGCGATTCGCCGCAGCCGCGGGAACGACTGGCTTTTGTTCTGTGGCCGGCATCGAGCGAATCGCAGGCACGGACCAATCTCCGTCAACTTCTTCACCATCTCAAGCGGGGCTTGCCGCCCGAATCCAACGTGCTGATGTCCAATCATCTCGAGGTTCAATGGCGAAAGGATGTCCCTTGCACGATCGACACGGTCGATTTTAACGCCGCCATTATCGAGGCGGGTTCCGCGCGAGCGGCCCAGGACGGTGCACGAGAGATTCGATCCCTGATCACCGCCGCGGAACTCTATGAAGACGATCTTCTGCCAGCCCTCTATGATGATTGGCTTACGCCCATTCGCGAGGATTACCGCGGGGAAATGTCCGAAGTTTTGCATCGTCTAGCGACGCTATGCGAAGAATCCGGAGAATATGCAGCAGCCATTCCGTGGGCTGCGCGCCTAGTCGCACTGGATTCCTTATCCGAATCGAACCATCAACTGCTGATCCGGCTCCATGCGGCCAATCATGATCGCTCCAGCGCGATTCGCGCTTACCACCAGTGCATGCGCGTGCTGCGTCGCGAAATGGGTGTGGAACCCGGTGCGGTCACGCGTGAACTGTTCGAACGAATTTTGAAAACCGAGCCGAGCGCTTCCAACGGGCCAGCTTCCGGGTCTCCGCACGCCACCGGGCCAATTCCACAACTCCAGAAAGTGCGGGCGCTGGTCGGCCGCACCGGGGAATGGCAACTGCTGGCTTCCACATGGCAATCGGCGGTAGAGGATGGTCCGCGAGTAGCCATCATCTCGGGCGAACCGGGAATCGGCAAGACGAGGCTCGCGGACGAGCTATTTCAATCTTGCGTCCGACAGGGAAACGCGGCCGTACGCAGCCGCTGTTATGCGGGACAAGGACAGCTTGCGTATGCCCCCATTGCGGAGTTGCTGCGTTCCGACGCGGTTCGTGCAGGCTGGACCAACCTCAGGCCGCAGCAACGGACGGAATTGGCCAAGCTGGTGCCGGAAATTCGAGAGCAATTTCAAGACATAGCATCGCTCACGACCGGGGAGCCCGGTCCGCTCGGCGAGAGCTGGCAGCGGCTTCACTTCTACGAATCGATGAGCGCCGCTGTCGGAAAAACCCGCAAGCCCTTACTGCTTTTTCTCGATGACATGCAGTGGTGTGATCCCGACTCGTTCGAGTGGCTTACGGCATTGTTAACCTCTTCCGCCGGGGCCGGCGTTTTGGTTCTCGGAACCGTGAGAGCGGAAGAAACCGGGCGCGAGCATCCGTTCACTCGGTTTCTGGCGGCGCTGCGAACATCTGGCATCGTTCTGGAAATTCCGTTGGAGCCGTTGGATGCTGGGGAAACCGCTGAACTCGCTCGCCTTGAATCCGTGAAACCCATCGAGGACGGAAATCTGCAAGACATTTATCAGGCTACCCGGGGTAATCCGCTATTCGTAGTGGAAAGCGTTCGGGCCGGCCTGCAGAGTACCCGCGTGCACGCGGTGATTGTGTCCCGGCTGGCGCAACTTTCGGCGGCTTCTTACGAGCTGGCTGGCGTCGCAAGCGTTGTGGGAAGGCCTTTCTCCTTCGAGTTACTTGAAAAAACCACGGATTGGGATGAAGACAGCGTGTCCCAGGCGCTCGACGAACTCTTCCGGAGACGTATCATCGAAAGCCGCGGCGCCGCGGAGTACGATTTCACACACGACCGCTTGCGTGAAGTGGCCTTCGCGGAACTCAGCCTGGTGCGCCAGCGCTATTTACACCGGCGCGTGGCGCGGGCGTTGGCCGAGGTATACGGCGCCGATATTGAGGGCTGGAACGGACAGATTGCCTCACATTTCGAACAGGCCGGGATGGCGGAAGAGGCCATCAAGCACTACCGGCGTGCCGCGGCTTACGCGCGCCAACGCTACGCGAACAGTGAGGCGGCAGACATGCTTCGGCGGGCGCTGGCGCTATGCCGGGGGTTTTCCGAGTCTGGCCGGAGATTGACGCAGGAGCTCGATTTGCTGGTTACGCTGGGTCCGGCGCTGGTAACGACGGAAGGCTACTCCGCCGCGGAAGTGGGTGAAACGTATGAGAAAGCGCTCGATCTTTCGAGACGCCTGGAACTTCGCAACTTCTTCGCGATCCTCAGTGGCGCCTGGGTCTTCCATACTGTCCGGGGCGATCTGGGAAAAGCGCGTCAGTTCGGCCTCGAATTTATGGAACTGGCAAACCGCGAGCCCACACCCGAATTGGTGCAGGCTGGGAATTTTATCCTCGGAAACTGTCTGTTTCATTTGGGTCAACTGGAAGCTTCGCTCAATCATATGACTGCGGCGGTCAGCGCAGACCGCGGCCCCACCGAATCCGTGCTGGAGCTCTTCGCCGGGCCCGATGTCGGCGTCTTTTGCCGCGCTTACCTGGCCCACCTAGCATGGCACCGGGAAGACGGGAATCAAGCGGATGTTCACGCAGCAGAGGCCATCTCAGCGGCCAAGCAGATCCGAAACCCCTTCAGTCTGGCAATCGGGCTCGATTATGCCGCGATGCTCCAAGTCTACAAGGGAGATAGCCGGGCGGCGCTCGAAGTTGGGCGCGAAGCCGTAGAACTCTGCAAGCGGCATGGTTTCATATACTACCTTGCTATGGCGAATATCCTGACGGGCTGGGCAGGTGCGGCGCAGGGCGATGTGCCCGGCGGACTGGCCCAACTTCGCGACGGCCTGGACGGGATGCGCCGCTTGAACGCCGAACTCCGCCTGCCGTACTATTTCGCGCTGCTGGCCGAAACGCAAGGGCGCAACGGTTCCTCGGGCGAGGCCCTGGCCAGCCTCTCGACGGGACTCGCATTCGCCAGTAAGAACGGCGAGCAATGGGCTGTTCCGGAACTGCATCGAGTGCAGGGGGAACTACTTGCCTCCCAAGGGAAGCCTGAAGCGGCGCTCGCCAGCTTCCAGCGTGGTCTGGAGGCTGCCCGACGGGCGGGTTTCTTGGCGTTCGCCCGAAGATTGTCGATTCTTGCGGACGGAACGGCCGCAATCCACTCCACAGAACGCTTCTAGAACGCCTCGCCGGTCAAAGTGGACTCATCCGGCGCAGAGAAATCAGAGATCGCCGGAAAGCGAGGAGACGACAATGTCTTTGCAACAAGCGATTACCGATTTTCGCGGGCAGTTCCGCGGCACAGTGATTGAGCCACAGGATCCGGGCTATGACGAGGCTCGGAAGGTCTACAACGGGATGATCGACCGCAAGCCGAGGCTGATCGCCAAGTGCACCGGCGTGGCCGATGTGATGACGGCCGTGAAGATGGCGAAGGCAAATGGTTTGCGCGTCTCGGTTCGGGGAGGGGGGCACAATGCCGCCGGCCTGGGGGTCTGCGACGACGGCCTTGTGATCGATCTGGCCCCCATCAACTACGTGCGCGTGGATCCTTCTGCGCGTACGGTGCTGGTGGGCGCCGGGTGCAAATGGAGCGACGTGGATCATGCGACGCACGCATTCGGCTTGGCCGTGCCGTCGGGCATCATCTCGAGCACCGGCGTTGCTGGTTTGACGCTGGGCGGAGGAATGGGTCACCTCACGCGAAAGTATGGGCTGACGATCGATAACCTGATCTCGGTGGACATGGTGCTTGCGGACGGGACATTCGTGGTCGCGAGCGCCGAGGAGAACACGGACCTGTTTTGGGCGGTTCGCGGCGGCGGGGGAAACTTCGGCATCGTAACTTCATTCCTGTTTGAGGCGCACCCAGTCAATATCGTTTGCGCCGGCCCGATGCTCTGGAATCTGGAGGACGCAGCGGACGTTATGAAGTGGTATCGGGAGTTTATCACGCAGGCTCCCGAAGAGATGAATGGGTTCTTCGCGATGATGAGCGTTCCTCCGGGGCCGCCTTTCCCGGAAGAGCTGCACTTGCGCAAGATGTGCGCCATCGTGTGGTGCTATCAGGGTTCGCTGGAACAGGCGAATGCGATCCTGGACCCGATTCGCAATTACCGCAAACCGGCGTTCGAGCTCTTCGGACCTATGCCGTTTCCGATGCTGCAGGGAATGTTCGACGGTATTTATCCGACCGGTCTGCAATGGTACTGGAAGGCCGACTTCTTCCGGGAAATCAGCGATGCGGCGATTGAAAAGCATCTCGAATATGCCACCCTCCTTCCGACCTGGCAGTCCACCATGCACCTGTATCCAGTGAATGGGAGAGTGAACCGCGTGGGCAAAGCCGACACAGCATTCAGCCATCGCGATGCCGTGTGGAGCGAGGTGATTGTCGGTGTAGACCCCGATCCGGCGAATCGAGAGAAGATCACGGAGTGGGCGAGGGGCTATTACAGCGCCCTCCATTCGTTCGGCACCGGAGGCGCCTATGTGAATTTCATGATGGAGGAAGGCGATGACCGGATTCGGGCGACATACGGGGGAAATTACGATCGCCTAGGGGCGATTAAGGCCAAGTACGATCCCGGGAACTTCTTCCGCGTGAACCAGAACATCCGGCCTGCGGCATAGCGGAACGCTTCTCGCGTGCATTGGATTCAACTGCTGGCCCAACGGTCACCTTATGGAAATCGTGAACCTGAACGGCTTGCGTGCCACACGCAAGCGCCTCGAGGCTGAGGCTGTTGGACGCCAAAGAAGGAATTTGAGAAGGTCTACTGGCTGTAAGTCTTTGAGGGATTTGGTCGGGCTGCCGGGATTTGAACCCGGGACCTCTTGCACCCCAAGCAAGCGCGCTAGCCAGGCTGCGCCACAGCCCGAATGTAACAGTCTAGCACCTCGCTGGCGATTCACCTCATTTCTCTCCGCGCTACCATCGGAATATGGAGCGAGACGGGATTCGGACGTGCGATTCCTGCGGGCAAAGAATCCCGCCTATGTCCAAGCTCGCGACACGCCAGGAAGGCCCGGACGGCAAGGATCTGTGCCTGGCCTGCCAGATCCGGCTCGCGCAGGTCGAAAAAGGACTCCGCCACTAAACTCATGAAATTTGCTCTCTTGCTTTCCGTTACGGTGCTGACGGCTTTGGCGCAGATGACAGAAGTGTCGGGCGAACGCATTCGCGCGCACGTCAAGTTTCTTTCGAGCGATCTGCTGGAAGGCCGCGCCCCGGGGTCGCGCGGAGGTGCGCTCGCCACGGAATACATCGCCACGCAGTTCGCGCTATTGGGGCTGAAACCGGCCGGCGACAAGGGCACGTATTTTCAGAAATTCGAGCTGGTGGGCGTCGATCCGCAGCCGGACACGGAACTTACCTTCGCTCCCAATACCGGTCCAGCGACCTCTTTGAAATGGCTCGACGACTTCGTCGGCGTCACTTATCAGCAGCGCGCGGATGCGCAGTTCGATGCGCCGGCCGTATTCGTCGGCCACGGAATTGTCGCGCCTGAATATAAATGGGACGACTATCAGGGCATCGACGTGCGCGGCAAGGTGGTGGTGTTGTTCACCGGCGAGCCGCCGTCGACCGATCCAAACTTCTTTACCGGGAAAGCGCTCACCTACTACGGGCGCTGGACCTATAAATATGAAGAGGCCACTCGCCATGGAGCTGCCGCTGTCATCATCATCCACACCACCCCAACCGCCAGCTATGGATGGGAAGTGGTGCGATCCTCGTGGGGACGCGAGGACCAGGAAGTTAAGCTGGGTCCGGACGAGCCGGCGCTGGCATTCGCCGGGTGGGTGACCAAGGACGCCGGGGAAAAGATCGCGGCCAGCGCTGGCAGCACTGTGGACGATCTTCTAAAGCGGGCCGACGCACGCGGATTCCGCGCAGTCGAACTTCCCATGCGGATTCGCGGACGGGCCCCGGCCAAAGTGCGCACGGTCGAAACGAGCAACGTGATCGGGAAGATCGAAGGCAGCGACCCGAAGTTGAAGGAAGAGGCCGTGATTTTCAGCGCGCATTGGGATCATCTGGGTATCGGCGACCCGGTGAACGGAGATCGTATTTACAATGGCGCGCTGGACAACGCATCGGGCTGCGGTATGCTGCTCGAAATGGCGCGAGCCTGGGCGGCGCTGCCCCAGAAGCCGCGTCGTTCCGCGATCTTTCTGGCCGCGGCGGCGGAGGAAGCAGGCCTGCGTGGGTCCTATTATTACGGGCAGCATCCCGTGGTTCCGGCCGGGAAGACGGCCGCGGGCCTCAACTTCGACATGTTCCTGCCCTATGGCCGGGAGCGCGATGTCACCGTAAACGGCGCGGAACGGACCACGCTATATCCCATCGTGCAGGAAGCCGCGAAGCGTATGGGGCTCACCATTTCACCGGATGCGCGTCCGGAAGCCGGACTGTACTATCGCTCCGATCATTTTTCGTTTGCGCGTGTCGGGATACCGTCATTCTCGGTGGAGCCAGGCGAAGACCTGGCAGGCAAGCCGGCTGGCACCGGTCACAAGCTCATGGAAGAGTTTAACGACAAGAACTATCACCAGCCCTCGGACGAGTATCACGAAGATTGGGATTTTTCGGGCATGGAGCAGTACGCGCAATTTGGCTTTCTGATCGGCGTAAACGTCGCGAACTCGCCTAAACTACCCACCTGGCGCGCTGGCGACGAATTTCTGCCTGCTCGCCAAAGGAGCGGCGTGAATTAGTAGAATGACCCGATATGCCACTCGACCCCGGCACGCATCTGGGTCCCTATGAAATTCTGAGCCAGCTCGGCGCGGGCGGCATGGGCGAAGTCTACCGGGCACGTGATCCACGCCTGGGCCGCGATGTCGCCATCAAGGTGTCCGCTGAAAAGTTCAACGAGCGCTTCGAACGGGAAGCCAAAGTGGTCGCATCGCTGAACCATCCGAATATCTGCGCGCTCTACGACGTCGGCCCGAACTACATCGTCATGGAGCTGGTGGAGGGCGAAGAGCCCAAAGGGCCGATGGCGCTCGAAGACGCGCTTCAGATCTGCCGGCAGATCGCTGCCGCGCTGGAAGCCGCGCACGAAAAAGGAATTGTCCATCGCGACCTGAAGCCTGCCAATATCAAAATCACTCCAACGGGCACAGTGAAGGTTCTCGATTTCGGGCTGGCAAAGGTGAACGCGCTTTCCCCCGGCAGCGGCAATCCCGAGGAATCCCCCACCATCAGCATGCACGCCACGCAGATGGGCATGATCCTCGGCACCGCGGGCTATATGGCTCCCGAGCAGGCGAAGGGCAAGACCGCCGACAAGCGAGCCGACATCTGGGCCTTCGGCGTGGTTCTGCACGAGTTGCTGACGGGACAGCGTCTGTTCCTGGGTGAGACGGTCACCGATACGCTGGCGGCGGTGGTGCTCACGCAGCCGAAGTTGGAAGATGTACCGATTCAGGTGCGCAAGCTACTCCAGCGTTGCCTCGAAAAGGATCCGCAGAAACGCCTGCGCGATATCGGCGACGCGATGGCTCTGTTGGAAGATGCTCCGGCTGCTGCGCCGGGGTCCGAAGCGACCGCTCCTTCACAGTCGCGGCTCGGAATGCTCGGCTGGATTGCTGCAGCTCTCGCGCTGGCTGCGGCGGGAGTGCTCGCGTTCGTCCACTTTCGCGAATCCCCGCCGGTGGCCGAGACAGTACGCTTCACGGCTGCGGTTCCTGAGAATGTCAACTTCACGATCATAGGCATCTTCACCCTCTCTCCTGACGGGCGCAAGCTTGCCTTTTCTGCGACTGGCCCTGACGGCGTTCCGCGGATCTGGATCCGATCCATGGACTCGCTGACAGCACAGCCGCTGCCTGGTTCGGAGACTGGTCCAGCCCTGGCGTCGTTGTTTTGGTCTCCCGACAGCCGTTTTATCGCTTACCAGGCCGATGGAAAACTCAAGAAGATCGATACGTCCGGCGGTCCGGTCGAAGCACTGTGCGACGCGCCCGATCAGGTTGTGGGAGGAGCCTGGAATCGCGATGGGGTGATTGTTTTCAGGAAAGACGGAGCCCTCATGCGTGTTTCGGCCGCCGGCGGGACGCCTTCCCCGGTAATTCCGGCCGTTGCAGGTAACAGCTACGCATTTCCGGCATTTCTGCCGGACGGCCGGCACTTCCTGTACCTCTTAGGCACGCGGAAACCGGGAGATACGGGATTTTATGTAGGCTCGCTCGACGTCAGGCCGGAACAGCAAAGTACGCAGCGCCTCATGGACAATCGATTCCAACCTGTTTACGCG
>Ga0207702_10003963_pt1 | contig 13296 bp, 6 predicted proteins | sample KBSCornC62_FD_184302 | JGI IMG/M metagenome (GOLD analysis project Ga0207702, IMG submission 184302) | Corn rhizosphere microbial communities from Kellogg Biological Station, Michigan, USA - KBS Corn C6-2 (SPAdes) (version 2) | ecosystem: Host-associated > Plants > Roots > Rhizosphere > Soil ...
GCCGCGCCGCGACGCGCTCGGCGCATTTGCGCAGCAATTCGTCCCAGTCGACGTAACCGGGCGGCAGCAAGTTGGCCGGGCGTTCGATCAGGATCGCATCGACGATGATTTCGCCCTGCGGCAGCACCGGCAGCTTGAACTCCGGGAATTTGGCGCGCACCGCCGCGGCGAAGCCGTCCAGCACGGTGTCGATCACTTCGCGCCGGTAATCGTGCGTGAGGCGGTACGCGACGGAGGCGGGATCGGCACGGCCGTTCCAGTCGTCCAGGCGCTTGCGCATCTCGCCCAGGCTCGCGTCGCCGCCGGCGGCCTGCAGCACGCCGGCCAGCACGTCATGCCAGTGCCCGAGCAGCAGCGCGCGATCGTCGAGCTGGATTGCGAGCAGGTCGTCCGGCACGAACGTCGTCTTGGCGTTCAGATCGTCGCGGATCTGGCGCTGGCGCGCGCCCAGGTCGTAGCCGCCGTCGCCCATGTGCGCGAAATCCGCACCTGTGGCGTCGAGCGTGCGCGCGTTGGCCGTCCAGATGCGCGGGTTCGGGGGGTCGATCAGCTGCGGGTAGTCGTCCGCCGCGAGCCAGCCCTGCCAGCCGGTGTCGGGCTGGCTCCAGTCCGCCGGCAGGCGCGGATCGTAATTGCCGCTGCGTTTCGGAATGCGCCCGGCGATGGTCCAGCCGACGTGGCCGTCGCGGTCGCCGACGACGAAATTCTGCGCCGGCATGCCGCAGCGGTTCGCGAGCGCGATCGCGTCGCGCACGTTCGTCACCGATTCCATGCGCGTCAGCTCGGTGCCGATGCCGCCGGGCTGCAACGCGGTCCAGGCCAGGGCTAGCGGCGTGCCGTCGGTGTCCTTGGCCAGGATCGGTCCCCAGCGCGTGTCGCGCACGTCGAGTTTCTCGTCCGCCGCGCCGCGCACGTGGATGATTTCATCGTGCCGTTCGATCGCCGCGCTGCCGTCGGCGGTGCGGTAGTGCGTGCCGTCCGCGTCGAGCGTCACGCGCACCCAGTCGGTCCAGTCGCCGTAGCTGTTGGTGAACGCCCACGCGACGTGCCGGTTGCTGCCCGCGACCAGCAGTGGCGCGCCGGGCAGGGTCACGCCGATCAGATCGACCGGTTCCGCGCCGGCCTGTGCGGCCGGATACATGAGCCGCGTGCGGAACCAGATGTTCGGGACGCGCAGGCCCAGGTGCATGTCGTTCGCGACCATCGCCGCGTGCGTGCCGGTGAGCGCGCCGCCGACCGCGAAGCCGTTGCTTCCGGGCGTGACGTGGCGTTCGCTCGCTTCCGGCGGCATGTGCAGCAGTTTCGGATCGACGCCGTGTAGGTCGACGGCGGCCGCGCCGGGCAGCGCGGGATAGGGCAGCGCCTCGCCGGTCAGCGGCGCGTCCCACGGGCCACCGGTGGTGGCGAGCAGCCGGTAGGCGTCGTCGCCGAGGGCGGCCTTGATCTGCGCGAACGCGAGTTCCCGCGCGTTGGTCGAATCGTTCAGGTCGAAAAACATGGTCGCCGCGACCAGCAGCGAATCGGCATCCGCCCACGGCCGCGGCGTCGAGCGCAGCAGCCAGTATTCCCACGGCCGCGCGCTGAGTCCCGCGACGCCCGCGTTCGCACCGTCGCGATACGCGGCCAGGTCGGCGCGCTCGTCCGCACTCATCGCGGCGACCGTGCGTTCGGCCAGTGCGCGCATGCGGAACGGCCGGTGCTGCTTGTCCAGCGCCAGCGCCGCCGGGCCGACCAGTTCCGCGAGCTCGCCGGATGAAAGCCGCCGCATCAGGTCCATCTCGAACCAGCGTTCCTGCGCATGCACGTAGCCGAGTGCATAGAGCACGTCGCGCCGCCGGGTCCCGCGTACTGTCGCCGTGCCCAGCGCATCGCGCTCGATCGTCACCGGCGCCTGCAGCGCGGCATCGCGGATCGTGCCGTCCAGCGGCGGCAGGCTCGCCCGCAAAACGAGCCAGGCGCCGGCCACGGCGAGCACGATCAGGACAACGAGGACGATCAGGACACGGCGAAGACGGCGCATGGCGGCAACTGGTTGGGGGGCTGTGCCGGATGGTAAATCATTGAGGGCGACTGCCGCCCACGCCGGAAGGCGGCGTCGGAAAGGTCGCGTTTCTGCCCCCCCGCGGCTAAACTGTCGAGCATGGGGCATACGACGCGATGAACGCGGGCGAATCGGACAGCGGCGGCGGCCTGCCAGTCGTCGAGCCGACCATCACCTTGATCCGCAAGATCCGCGGTGGCGACAGCCACGCGCGCGATGCGCTGCTGCGCCGGTTCCTGCCGCTGTTGCAGCGCTGGGCGCACGGGCGCCTGCCGCGGCAGATGCGCGATCTGAACGAAACCGACGACCTGGTCCAGGTCACCCTGGTCAAGGCCCTGGCGCGGCTGGATCAATTCGAGGCGGCCGGTCCGGGCGCGTTTCTCGCGTATCTGCGCCAGGCCCTGCTCAACCAGGTGCGCGACGAGATCCGGCGCCACCAGCGCCGGCCCGAGCACGGCGAGATCGACGTCGAATTGTCCGACCCGGAAGCGCCGGCCCTGATCGAACAGATCGTCGGCAGCGAGCGCGTGCGCGCGTACGAGCAGGCCCTGGCCGCGCTGCCCAAGCGGCAGCAAGGGCTGATCGTGATGCGCGTCGAATTCGGCATGAGCTACCCCGAAATCGCGGCGGAGGTCGACAGCACGCCGGATGCCGTGCGCGTGATGGTGGCGCGCGCGATCGTGCTGCTGTCCAAGGCATTGGCGACCGAAGCGGGCAACTGATCGCAAGCCGCGTGTTCGGTCCACATCGGACGTGACGTTCTTGTGAAGAGGACGCATTTGCGTCGACCCAGGTTTGCCCCATGACTGCCGACCCCAAGCGCGACGAAGATCTGGAACGGCTCGCCGCCCGCATCGCCGACGACGAGCCGGTGAACTGGCAGCAGCTGTCCGACGGCGGAACGGACGATACGATGCAGGGGCTGCGCGAACTGCAGCAGCTGGTGCAGGGCTATCGCCACATGCAGCTCGGCGGCAACCGCTTCACGCCGCGATCGAGCAAGTTCCGTTTCGGCGGACTCACGGTGATCGAACCGTTGGGTGCGGGCAGCCAGGGCGACGTGTGGCGTGCGTACGACCCGCTGCTCGACCTGCAGGTCGCACTGAAATTGCGCAAGCTCGAATCCGATACGCTGTCGCACCAGTTCCTGGCCGAGGCGCGGCGTCTGGCGCGCGTGCGCCAGGCGAACATCGTGAGCGTGTACGGCGCCGCCGTGCACAACTCCCGTGCCGGCCTGTGGATGGAACTGATCCGCGGCACCTCGCTGGAACAGCTGCTGAGCCAGGGCGGCCCGTTTGCGGCCGAGGAAATCCGCGGCATCGGCGTGGACATGTGCCACGCCCTCGCCACGGTGCACCGCCACGGGCTGGTGCACGGCGACGTCAAGGCCGAGAACGTGATGCGCGAAGTCTCCGGCCGCGTCGTGCTGATGGATTTCGGCGCAGCGCGCGAACTCGACGCGCCGCAGTCGCAGGCCGTTACCGGTTCGCTCAATTACCTCGCGCCGGAAGTCCTGCGTGGCGCGCCGCCGTCGCCGTCGAGCGACGTGTACGCCCTCGGCGTGTTGCTCTTCCGTCTCGCCAGCGGCGTGTACCCGTACTCGGCGGAGGACGCCGCGGCCTTGCTCACCGCGCAGGACCGGCAGCAGCGCACCAAACTCTCGACCGTGCGCCGCGGGCTGCCGCGCACTTTGGTCGCGGCGATCGAGCAGGCGCTCGATCCCGATCCGCTCAAGCGCCATCCCACCGCGCTTGCGTTCGCGGCCGCGCTGGCCGTGCCGCAGCAGCGCAATCTCGGCGGCTGGAAGGGCCTCGCGCTGGCCGCGGCACTGGCCGGACTGGTCGCCGGCGGCGTGAGCCTGCTGTCGGCGCGCTGGAACGGCGGCGCCACCTGGCAGACCGATGCACGCTTCTATCGCGTCGATGCGCACGGCAGCAACGCGCTGGCGGACGGCAGCGCTGTGGCGCTTGGCGACCGCCTCGGTCTCGAATTCCGCAGTTCGCGTCCCGCGTGGGTCTACATTTTCGACGACGACGGCTCGGCGCAGGCGGCCGTGCTGTTCCCGCTGTTCGGCATGGAACCGGCCAACCCGCTCGCCGCCGACACCACGTACCACTTGCCGGGCAAAGCCGGCGCCACGGCGATGAGCTGGCAGGTCAGCCGCGGTGCGCCGCGCGAAACGTTCCTGGTGGTCGCCGCCGACGCGCCGCAGCCGGACCTCGAAAGCGCCGTCGCGGCCTGGCAGCGCGCGGGCTCGCCGGAGACCTCGGTCGCCACGCGCGGTGTACTCGGCCTGGTGCCGGCACCGCAGGACACGCCGGTACAGAATGCGGCGCTGAACGACGTGCTCGCGCGTGTGGAGCAACGCTCCGGCGCCGAGCATGTGCGCCGCTGGCGCTACGTTTTCCCCCACTCGGGCGGCTGAGCCCCCGGATTCAGTTGCGGTACCGCACGGCTTTGTAGAATAGTGAGCCGGTGCCGTGAGGGGGTCACATGCGTAGGGTGAGGGCGTTCGGGTGGCTGCCGGCGTTGGCGCTGTGCGCATCGCTTTGGGCGGCCGCTCCCGCGGTCGATACGCGCGTCGACGCGGCATACCGCGAATTGGGCTACGGCGATCAGCCTGCCGCGCTGGCGCACAGCGCCGAATTGTTGCAACAGGTTGCGGTCAAGGACCGCGCGCGCGGCGCGGTGCTGGCCTTGCGCCTGGATGTGCTCTCGCAGGCGGTGCAGCTGAACAAGCCGGCCGGTAGTGAACTCTCCGGCGCGGTCGACGCACTCGCCGAGGGCGCGCAGAAGAACGCACTGAAAACGCGATTCGCGATCGCGCAAACCTACGACCGCGGCGACGGTGAAGGCGCGTTCAAGCTGGCGCAGGACGCGCTCGCGCACGCGCCCAGCGGCGAGGCGCCGGAACTGGAACTCTGGTTCGCCCGTACTGGCGCCTACAGCGGGCACTTGGCCGAGGCACGTGTGCAGGCTGCCGCGGCATTGGCGCACTGGCACGCGGCGAGCGGCATGGCAGCGCGTTGGCGCGATGTCGAACTGCACTACATCGTCGGCCAGATCGACACCTACACCGGCAGCAACGAAAACGCGCAGCGCATCCTGCGCGAGGGTTCGGCGCTCGCGGTGCAGACATTCGGCGCGGCCTGCATCGAGCGCTTCAAGATCGATTCCATCCTTGCGGGCGTGCTCACGGATCTGGGCAAGAACCGCGAGTCGCTCGAAGTGCGCGAAACGCTCTGGCACCTGGCCGAACAGCGTTACGGGCCGGCGAGCTTCGAAGCCGCCAAGGCCGAATCGCGCGTCGGCGCGAGCTACCAGGAATTCGGCGACTATGCCTCGTCGCGCACGCGCTACGAGCACGCGCAGAAACTGATCGCTGCGCTGCCGCAGGCGCCGGCGCAGGAGCGCGGCGTGATCGCCGTCAATTACGGCAACCTGCTGCAGGAGATGGGCGAGCTCGACGACTCGCTGACGCAATACCTGAGCGCGCTCGAACTGCTCGGCGACAAGTCCGAGACGCGCCACGCGCGCGCCGTGGTCTACGCCGACATGGGCAACACCAAATTGCGCATGCAGCACTACGAAGACGCCGTCGCCGACTACCGGCGCGCGATCGAGCTGCGCGAAGCGGCCGACGGCAAGGACAATCCGGGGCTCGCCTATGCGCTCGAAGGCATGGGCTCGGCCTCGCTCGCGCTCAAGCACGGCGCCGAGGCGGAAGCCGTGTTTCGCCGCGCGCTCACTTTGCGCGAGCGTTCGGTGTCGCCGAATCACCCGACGGTCGCACCGCTGACGTTCGGCCTCGCGCTCGCCCGCTGGTTGCAGGGCGATCTGGACGAGGCGTTCCGGCTCGCGCAGCAGACGGCCGAGCACCAGCAGGCGATGCTGACCACGTTCGCGTCGGATTTTTCCGAGCGCCAGAGCGTGGCGTATCGCAAGCTGCTGACGCCGGCGACCGCGCTCACGGTGACGCTCGCGGCGCAGCGCGGCGACGACGCCAGCATCGCCACGGCATGGCGCCTGAGCATGATCGAACGCGGCCTGGTCGCGCGCACCGAGGCGCACCGGCTCGCCGCAGCGCGCGCCGCGCACGATCCGGCCGTCGCCGCCGCGTTTGCGGCGTGGCGCACGGCCAATTCCGCGCTCGGCGATGCATGGCTTGAAAAACAGCAGGATCCGGACACGCTCGGCAAGCTCACGGCCGCGGCGGAGAACGCCGAACGCGCGTTGTGGCAGGCGGCCGGGCAGCGCGATCTGAGCAACGCCGTGAGCGAGCCTGCCGCGCTCGCGCAGGCCTTGCCCGCCGACGGGCTGCTGCTCGCGTACAGCGACGGCGTCGATCCCGATCTTGACCACCTGCCGGTCACGCTGAACGCGCTGGAAGCGACAGAGTGGTTCGCCTTCACGCTCGCGCCGGGTGCCAAGCCGCGCCTCACGCGCGTCGGCGGCATCGCCGAGTCCAGCGCAGCGGTGCGCAACTGGTACGTCGGCCTGCGCAACCCGAAATCCGATCCGGCCCAGCTGCGCGCCGACGGTCTCGCCCTGCGCCGTGCGGTGCTCGATCCGCCGCTTGCCGGTCGCCAGCCGAAGCATTTGTTCATCGTGCCGGAAGGCGAACTTTACCGTGTGAGTTTCGCCGCACTGCCCGGGACGAAGGGCGGTTATCTGGTCGAAAGCGGTCTTGCGGTGCACACGCTGGCGAACGAGTCGGACCTCAACATCGCGCCGCTCGCGCTCGATGCGCCGAAAATGCTGCTCGCCGGTGCACCCGACTTCGCCGCGCACGATGTCGCCGCCAGCGCCAGCGGCGAATCTGCCGCGCGCCAGCTTTGCCTGCGCGCGACCCGCGAAGGCTTCGCCGCGATCCCGAACGCGGGCCGCGAGCTCGACGATCTCGACACATTGCTGAGCGCCGACGCGGGCGCCGATCACGTGCAGATCGTGCGCGGCGCGCAGGCGACGAAACAGGCCGTGCTCGCCGCGCTCCCGCAAGCGAACGTGATCCACCTGGCCACGCACGGGTTCAGCCTCGACGAAAGCTGCGCCCAGGAAAACAGCCGCGGCGTGACCCTGCAGCGCGCGAACGACGACGCCGTGCAAGGCGCCGGGCTGTCCGGCTTGGCATTCAGCGGCGCGAGCGTGAGCGAGCACGCGCAACCCGTCGGCGTGGTCAGCTCCGGCGAACTCGCGACCCTGGACCTGTCGCACGTCAGCTGGATCGCGCTCTCTGCCTGCGACTCGGGGCTGGGTCCGATCGGCCGCAACGAAGGCGTCTTCGGCATGCGCCGCGCGTTGCGTCTGGCCGGTGCGCGCACGGTGGTCATGAGCCTGTGGCAGGTGGACGACGCGGCCACGGCCGACCTGATGGGCGCGTTGTATCGCGCACGTTTCAACGCCCATGCCGACGTTCCGGTGTCCATGGCCGACGCCATGCGTCACGTGATTGCCGCGCGCCGCGCCGCGGGCGCGTCGGATCACCCGTTCTATTGGGCGGCGTTCATCGGCGAGGGCGGCTGGCGCTGATCCTTTCGCTCCTCGCGCCGAGCCAGGCCCGGAGCCCCTGACTGCGTATTTTCGCAGCGATAAACGCGCCGCGGCGCAGCCTTTCGGCGATGGCAGAAGGCTTGGGGGAAACGTCGCTTCCGTCCGTGTTCGGTCGTACGGCAGCCTCGCGTTCTAGATCGCGTCGACGTCGCGTCGCGCCCCGCACGGGCGCCGCGCAAACTGGAACGGAAGATGCATCATTCGAATGTCGCATGCGCGCGAAAGCCGTCGCGCCGCGTCGGGGGAAAACGCACGATGTCCTTGCAACGCCAAACATTCCTGATCCTCGCCGGCTCGCTCGCCGCGTTCGCGGCGTTCGCGGCGGCGAAGAAGACCGCGGCGGACCATGGCCTGCGGTTCGACAGTCCCGGTGTGGTGGACCTCGCGCAGCGTCCCTTGCACGCGACCAGCGCGAAGGCGCTCGCGTTCGGCGCGCTCGACGATGCCGGCGCCGCGGCGATCCTGGCCGCGCCGGCGATCGCGGCCGATCCGCCGCAGTTGAAGTTTTCCGGCGATCAGTTCGGCTGCGCGCCGGCGCAGACACGCTGCGTACCGGAACACGAAGCGAAACTGATCGCCGCCGCCGACGGCACGGTGCGCCGTCTGGACAAGCGCCTGGTGATCGCGGCCGGAGCGGGCCAGCCGGCGTCGTTCGTCGACTACAGCATTCCGGAAAGCAAGAACGCCGAGGGCGACTTCGAAACGCACTGGTATCTCGGCCGCCTGCCGGGCAGCGGCTATCACCGCGTCGAGGTCGAATTCGGCCACGATGCGCCGGGCAGTTTCCTGATCGATCCGCACAGCGGCAAGGCGGCGTTCGTGCACAACGGTTCGGACCTCGTCGCGCTGTCGCCGGACGGCACGCACCTCGTGACGGCGAACGCGGAGAATCCGCCGCTGAGCGTGCGCGTGGCGGCACTGGACGCGAGCGGGCCGCATTTCGCCGTGGTTTGCGCAGCGCCTGAGAAGGACAACGCGAGCGAAGCGGTGTTCAAAGGCTGGAAAGACGCGAACACGGTCGATTTCGTGTTCAACGTCGACGTCGGACCGGAGGGCAAGAAAGCCCCGGTCGCGGTGCGTGCGACGCGCAACGGCGCGGCGTGGGGCGTGACGACGAACAATGCCGCCGCGCTGAAAGGAGCGCAGATCGTCTGCAGCGCACTGTGACGCGGTAACATCTCGCATGACGTGGCGACTCGTACTTGGCGTGTCCGGGACGACCCTGGCGATCGCCGCTTTGGTCGTCGGCGTCGCAGCCGCGCCGCCGTCTGTGCGCGCGGAAAACGCGCAGGCGCGGCCGGCGTCGGGCTGCAATCTCGACATATCCCGCGCCGACGTCGCCGCGGCACGCGCGACACTGCTGGCCGAGCCTGAACCCGAAAATCTGGAGACCGACGTCGCACCGGGCACGAAAACGGCGCTCGGCCGCTACAAGGACGCGATCGCGGCGCTGGTCGCGGCGCGCATGGAATGTGCCGCTGCTGGAGAGGATCCCGACGCCGTCGCGGATGCGCTCGACCGAGCGACGGCGCCGGTCGACTGCGACGCGTGTCGCGATCGCGCTTATGCCGCACCGCTCGTGTTCCGAGGCCGGGGCAGCGACGACGCGCGCCATCTGCTCGCGCTGACCGCGACGCTGCCGATTCCGTGCGGCAGCGACGACATGCTGTTCGTGTATCGGCACGACGGTGCGCATTGGCGCGAGATTCTGCGCTGGCAAGCGCCGCCCTACGATCGCATCAGCGGTGCGTACGGGAGTTTCGAATACGACATCGCGCCGCCCGATGCGCACGGCGACTGGTACGTGGCTGTCAAGGACGTTCCGCCGTGGTGCACCTCGACGTGGTCCAGCGTGCGCTACGCGGCGATGCGCGCGTCGAGCGACCCGATGCGGCCGAAAATCCTGTATCGCGGCAACGATGCGATGTGGTGGGGCAACGACGACTGGGGCCGCGTCACGGCGGATGCCGATGCATTCGAGGTGCGGTTCCATTCGTCCAGCATCGACGCCGGCGCGCACAATCGCGTATGGGTACGGCGTTTCGCAGTTTCCAGCGATGCCGTGAGTCGTATTCCGCCGCTGGCGGAAAACGCGCGCGATTTCGTCGACGAGTGGCTCATCTCGCGCTGGCGCGACGTGTCGAAATGGTCGTCGGACGACGCGGTGGCGGCGCTGCAAACCTGGCACGCGCGCCTGCGCGGCGGCGAGGGCAACGACCACGCGAGCGGCGAGTTCAAGTCCGTGCACGCCTGCGACGGCCGCTCGGATGCCGTGGAAGTCGAGATCGCGATGGACACGGACGACGTCGATTATTTTCTGCGCGTCGAAGGTACGCCCGACACGTTTCGTCTGACGCACGTCGGCACCGAGTCCGACCCGGGCTGCGGCGGCGAGGACCTGCTACGCGGGATGACCGACACACACGCTTTGTAGCGGCGGCGCGGGCGCCGCCTACACGATCGGGCTCAGCCGGTGGTCTCCAGCCGGTCCACGCGCTGGAATCCTCGCGGCAGGCTGCCGCCGCGCTGCGCACGGTTCCCGTTGTAGGTCTGCACCAGGTCCGCCCATTTCAGGATCAGCTTGCGCTGGCCTGCCCAGAGCGTGACTTCGCCTTTGCCTTCGCTGACCACGGCGATGCCGGCGACGCGTTCGCCGGCGGCGAGTTTCGCTTTCGGGATCTCGATCAGCTTGTTGCCCTTGCCGCCATTGTCGAGTTCCGGCAGTTCGGCGACCGAGAACATCAGCAGATGCCCGGCGTTCGTCGCGACCACGACGCGGTCGCGCGCGGAATCCGCGACGTAGGCCGGCGCCAACACGTGCGCGTCGTCGTCCATGTTCATCAGCGCCTTGCCGGCTTTCTTGTTCGCCAGCAGCGCGTCGAACTTGATCACGAAGCCGTAGCCGAAGTCGCTCGCCAGCACGAGCTTGTCGCCCGGGTCGGCGATCGCCGCCGCTTCGAAGCGCGCGCCGGCGGCGGGCGTGAAGCGGCCGGTCAGCGGTTCGCCGTTGCCGCGCGCGGACGGCAGCGTATGCGCCGCCGTCGAATAGCTGCGTCCGGTCGAGTCGATGAACGCGACCTGCTGCGTCGTCTTGCCCTTGGCGGCGGCGAGGAACGCGTCGCCTTCGCGGTAGCTGAGCGCGCCCGCGTCGATGTCGTGGCCTTTCGCTGCGCGCACCCAGCCTTTTTCCGACAGCACGACGGTGATCGGTTCGCTCACGACCAGCGCGGATTCGTCCAGCGCCTGCGCCACTTCACGCTCGACGATCGGCGCGCGGCGCTTGTCGCCGTATTTCTCGGCGTCGGCGCGCAGTTCGTCCTTGATCAGACTGCGCAGTTTCGCCGGCGATTTCAGCGTCACTGCGAGCCGCGCGCGCTCCTGTTCGAGTTCGTCGCGCTCGGCATTGATCTTCATTTCTTCGAGCCGCGCGAGCTGGCGCAGTCTCGTCTCGAGGATGTAGTCGGTCTGTTCCTCGGTCAGGTTGAAGCGCCGCATCAGCACCGGCTTCGGCTCGTCCTCGGTGCGCACGATGCGGATCACCGCATCCAGGTTGAGGAACGCGATGCGCAGGCCTTCGAGCAGGCGCAAGCGGCGCTCGACTTTTTCCAGGCGGTGTTCGAGTCGGCGCGTGACGGTCTTTTCGCGGAAACGCAGCCACTCGACCAGGATCTGCCTCAGGTTCTTGACCTGCGGCTTGCCGTCCAGGCCGATCATGTTCAGGTTAATGCGGTAGCTCTTCTCGAGCTCCGTGGTCGCGAACAGGTGCTGCACCATCTCGTCGAGATCGACGCGGTTGCTGCGCGGGATGAGCACCAGTCGCACCGGATTCTTGTGGTCCGACTCGTCGCGTAGGTCTTCCAGCATGGGCAGCTTTTTCGCGCGCATCTGGTTCGCGATCTGCTCCACGATCTTGGCTGGCGACACCTGGTACGGCAGCGCGGAGATCACGACGTTGCCGTTCTCGATCGCGTAGATCGCGCGGCAGCGCACCGAGCCGGTGCCGCTCGCGTACATCGCCTTGAGCTCGGCCTTGGGCGTGATGATCTCGGCGGAACTCGGGAAGTCCGGGCCTTTCACGTGGCGGCAGATATCGGCCAGTGTCGCTTCGGGTTCGTCGAGCAAATGAATGCACGCGCTGACCACTTCGCGCAGGTTGTGCGGCGGGATGTCGGTCGCCATGCCGACCGCGATGCCGGTCGAGCCGTTGAGCAGCACGTGGGGAACGCGCGCCGGCAGCCACGAAGGCTCCTTGCGCGTGCCGTCGTAGTTCGGCGTGAAATCGACCGTGCCCTGGTCGATTTCCGCGAGCAGCAATTGCGCGATCGGCGTCAGGCGCGACTCCGTGTAGCGCATCGCCGCGAATTCCTTCGGGTTGTCCGGCGAGCCGAAGTTGCCCTGGCCGTTGACCAGCGGATAGCGGTACGAGAACTCCTGCGCCATCAGCACCATCGCTTCGTAGCAGGCGCTGTCGCCGTGCGGATGGTACTTGCCGATGACTTCGCCGACCGTGAGCGCGGACTTGCGCGGCTTGGCCGTGGCGTCCAGGCCGAGATCGCTCATCGCGAAGACGATGCGGCGCTGCACCGGCTTGAGCCCGTCGCCGACGAAGGGCAGGGCGCGGTCGAGCACCACGTACATCGAGTAGTCGAGATAGGCGCGCTCGGCGTAGTCCTTGAGCGGAATCTGTTCGTAATTGGCTTGCAAATGCATCGAGAAGTCGCTGATTGAAAAGACGAAGCGTGCGCGAACGGGCACGCGGGCCGCGCGCCCGGACGGGCCTTGCGCGAGCGCCGTATTGTGCCGTAATTGCCGCTGCCGGGTAAGCGGCACGCATGAAGATATAGCCACGCGTCATGCGAGCGCGCTAGGCTGGCGCGGCATGCTGTCGGCTTCGCTCTAGACCGGGGGACAAGGCCATGACTCACGCTCGCACGCCGGCGACCGGCTGGCGCGAACTCATCGCGAAAGACGACTGGTGGGCGATCTGGATCGGCTTAGGCCTGGTCGCCGCGGCGATCGTGCTGTTCGAATTCCATTCCAGCCTGAAATGGATCGCCGTTGCGCCGCAGAAATGGTCGACGTTGGCCGATCTCGGCGCACAGCTCGGCGCGAACGCGCCGCGTTACCTCGCGTTGTTTCTGCTGTGGAGCGTGCTGTTCGGCCTCGCGACCGCTGCGCTCGGCATCCGCATCGCGCATTTTCTGCCGGCGTTCCTGATCCTGTTCGTGCTTGCCGGGCTGATCTACCTGCTGGGCCTGTGGGACCAGGCCAGCCGCTACAACCTCGAACCGCCGCTGGTCGCGTTGCTGCTCGGCCTGATCGTGTCGAACGCCACACGCCTGCCGGCCTGGTTCGAAAGCGCGCTGCGCGTCGAGTTCTACGTCAAGACGGGAATCGTGCTGCTCGGCGCCGGCCTGCCGTTCGTGCTGATCGCCTGGGCCGGCCCGGTCGCGATGCTGCAGGCCGCGATCGTCTCGCTGGTCACGTTCGGAACGATTTTCTTCGTCGCGCTCAAGCTCGGGCTGGACAAGCGCCTGGCCGCGACGCTCGGTGCCGGCGGCGCGGTGTGCGGCGTGTCCGGCGCGATCGCCGTGGCCGGCGCTGTCGGCGCAAAAAAGGAACATGCGCCGATCGCGATCACGCTCGTGATCCTGTGGGCGATCGTGATGATCTTCGTGCTGCCGCTCGTGGCCAAGGCGCTCGGC
>Ga0207702_10003967_pt1 | contig 13288 bp, 12 predicted proteins | sample KBSCornC62_FD_184302 | JGI IMG/M metagenome (GOLD analysis project Ga0207702, IMG submission 184302) | Corn rhizosphere microbial communities from Kellogg Biological Station, Michigan, USA - KBS Corn C6-2 (SPAdes) (version 2) | ecosystem: Host-associated > Plants > Roots > Rhizosphere > Soil ...
AGCTCGCCGCGGCGTACCAGGCAGCGATCGGCGCGCCCTACGGCATGTTCCGCTTCGGCAACGCTGCATTCATCGGGCTGGACACCGACGACGCCTTGAACGGCGAATACGATCCCGGCGACTGCGGCTACAACGGCTATGTCGGCAAGGCGCAGGTGGCGGCGCTCGCGGGTGCGCTGGATGCGCTGAGCGCCGACGACAGCGTGGCGCACATTGTTGTGTTCATGCACCGTCCGCTGCACGGTCGTGGGGCAAAGGAAAAGGACGAACTCGGGCCGGATTCGGTCGCCGCGATCCACGCCCTGCACGAGCTGCTCGACTGGAAAGACGCGAAACATTGGAAGTATCCGAAACTGTCGCTGGTGCTCGCGTCGCACGAACACCTGTTTTTCGCCGGCAGCGGCATGGCTGCGGCTGCAGGCGGCAGCCTGACCCGCCGCGATCCGTCGGCGAACGGGCCGAACTATCTTGTCAGCGGCGGTGCCGGCGCACCGCTCGCGCACGGCGGGGAATTCCATTTCCTGCGCATCGCCGTGAACGGTCCCACCGTAAGCGTGACCTACGTGCCGGTCGCGGACTCCAGCAGCAATTGCTCGGACGCGAAGTAGGCGCCGCGCGGGCGGCGACGCCCGCCGTCGACGCGATAGAGCCTATCGGCCGTGTCGCGCGGACTCCTGGAATCGGCGGGTTGACGAAAAAAAAACCCGCCGCGTACCGCATTCTCCATCGCGAGCGGGTGAGCAAGTCTCGCGCATCCAAGTGTCGCTGCGCTGGCGTGCTTGCACGATGCACCCGCCGATAGTTTGCAAGACGCAAACCGTTTTCGCCCCACGAGCGGTGGAACGCGGCCGCGAGCGCATCGCTGCGCCGGGCACGACAATTGCTCCGGTGAGGCAACGCTCTCATCGGAGATCACGGAATGACTATTGCCGAAACCATCAAGTCCGTCGGCGCGCGCCTGACCATGGGCGAGGACGACGTGCGCGCCCTGCTGGAACAGGACCACGAAGAAGTGCAGGACTTGCTGCGCGATCTGGTCGAGGGAGAACAGGGCCGCTCCCGCAGCCAGATGCTGGAGATGCTGAAGACGAAACTCACGGCGCATTCGCGCGCCGAGGAAAAAGTCGTGTACGACGCCCTGATCCGTGCGCGCGCCAAGAGCGACGTGCGGGTGCTGGCCGAGGAAGGCTACGTCGAGCACGGCACCGTGGACGATCTGCTCGCGCGCGTGTCGCGTCTGCAACCGGGTACCGACCTGTGGCGTGCGCACATGAAAGTGATCCGCGAGCTGGTCGAGGCGCACATCTCCGAAGAGGAAAACCAGACGTTCGCGCAGCTGGGCGACCTGTTCTCACGCGAGGAACTGGTTGCGATGGGCAAGGATTTCCTGCGCAACAAGGCGCGCGTGCTGACGCTGCAATCGCCGAAAGCACAGCGCAGCGTGAAGCGCGTGGTCGCGGCCCAGCGGGCGCGGAAAAACGCGAGCCGCGTCTCCGCGAAAAAGACCAGCAAGACCAAAGGCAAGGCGAGCCCCGCACGCCGTGCGCAGGGCGTTGCGGCGCGCGGCAAGGCGAAAACCCGCAGCACGGGCCGCGGTTCGCGCTGATCCGATCGATCCAAGCACCGGCAAGGGATTTGCCGTGCACGTGACGCGATGGGCGGGTTCCACGGACGGGACACGCGACAGCGGCCGGCATCTTGTCCGGCCGCCGCAGTCGCCAGTCGTTACCGATTCGAACGGATGCGCACCGTACGACGCCGAAAGAGTGCAACGGCGCCGAGTGCACCCGCCAGTGCGAGCAGCGCGGTGGGCCGCAGCGCGGGTGTCGTCGCAACCGCCGCCCCGGTCACCACCGAGGGTGCGGCTACGTGAAAATCCTTCGACACCGTCCACAGGAACTGCCGCGAACCGTCGGCCTGCGCGCGGTACGTGTTCCAGGTCAGCCGATAGTCGCCCATGGCGAGCGGGCCCAGTTCAGCGCTGAAACGGGATTCGGTCGGCATCGGAAACGGAATGAATGCGCAGTTGACGATGCCGGCCGGCAGCACCGATTCGAACGTGAATACATTGCCTTGCTGACCCTGCAGGCCGGGCGTCGGCGCCGTGCAATTGAAAGATTCGGTGAATTGCACCGCCAGCGTGTCGCCCCCGTGCGGGGCGGCGGGCGAAATCGCGAGCGATTGCGCGCCGACGTACACCGGCAACATCAGCAGTGCGAGCCCCAACCCGGTGATCCGGTTCATGCGGTTCATGCGATTCTCCGTTCCTGCCCGCCGCAATAGACGCGAAGAACGCGCGGAGCGTCGCAGGGTTTGTTGCGCGGCGGCTTGGCGGCTCAGTACGCGGCGCGCGGCGATCCCGCTCCCGGGCGACGGGAAGCCCGCCCTTCGCGCTTCAGCGCAGTTCCGATCGCGCGTTCGGCAACAGCCGCAGGCGTTCGGGTTTGCGCATCAGGGCAGGGAAAAGCACTTCGGGTGTTTGATCGCGCCAGCCGCTCAAGGCGGCGAAGCGCGCGGCGAAGGTGCTTTCGGCCTCCGCGCTGCTCCAGCGCCCGAACCAGATGAAGACGCGCTCGTGGTCGCGCACGGGCAGGCGGGGAAAATTGTTCGGGCCTTCGGCACTGACGAAACGTGCGATCGGGCTCGCGCCGAGCCGCTCGATCTGCGGACGCAGGACGCTATCGAAAAAACCCGTGAATGCCGTCGCATCGACGTCGCCGAGATAGTAGATGCAAGCGCCGACGATGCCGTTCGGGCCCGGGCTTTTCGGGGCGGTCTGGAATCCGGCATTCGGTGCGGCCGGCTTCAACAGCAGGACGTTGTCCGAGTCGAGCATGGTCGCGTTGGCGGCGTCGCGCTTGCTCTTCCACAACGGCCCGTCGTAGAACGCCGATAGTGCTTGCGGGCGCGACGCCATGTCGCGGAAACCGCGCATCCACACGAAGCGGTCGGGATCGTCGAGATCGCGGAACGTGCCGATCACGTGCATGCCGGCGTCTTCCAGCGGCTGCTGGAAGCTTTGCTCGAACAGGGCGATCAAGGTGTCGCGCTTTCCGCCGCGCAGCGTGTACTGGCGCAGCTCCACGACCGCGTCCGGGTGCGGCGCCGGTGTGGCAGCCAGGCTGTCGTTTGCCTGTGTCGTCACGCCCGCGGCGACCGCAGCGCGCAGCGTGGTTTCGAGGAATTCGCGTCGATTGAGCATGGCTTGATTCCGTGGCCGGCGAGTGGGTAAACTTAAAACAGACCGATCGACCTGTTTGTTGCAGTTTGCCGAGTGTGCGATGCTGTTGTCAAGAATGGCGTCAGCGAGACGAAGCGTGTCCAAACTCAAGCCCGTCCGGCGGCGAAACGATCCCGAGGGCGTGCGTGCGCGCGTGCTCGATGCGGCGGCTACGCTGTTCCAGGCGCAGGGCTACAACGCCACCGGCATGCGCGACGTCATTGCGGCAACCGGCTTGTCGCCGGGTGCTTTCCACCACCATTTCCCGACCAAGGAGTCGCTCGCGCTGGGCGTAATTGCCGAACGCGTCGCACCCGCGGTGCGCGAGGCGTGGATCGAGCCGATCCGCCACGCGCCGCGGCTGCGGCAAGGCGTCGCCGACGTCTTCGCCGATATCGTGCGCGGGCTCGACGCGCGCGGCAGGGTTTCGGGATGCCCCTTGAACAACCTGGCGATGGAGATGTCGCTCAGCAACGCGCACATGCGCGACGCGCTTAGCGCAGTGTTCCTCGAATGGCAGGAGGCGCTCGAGGCGCGCATCGCGCAGTCGCCGGGCGGGAAACCCTGGAGCCGCGAACAGCGCCGCGCGGCGGCGTCGTTCATCGTCGCCGGCTATTCCGGCGCGATGAACCTGGCCAAGGCGGCGCAGGATTCGGCGCCGCTCAAGGCGATGCAGCGCACGCTGGCGCAGTGGATGCGCGATCACCAGCTGGATTGAGGCGCTGCCTGCCGACGGTCGTTACGGCGCGCGGTGCGGCGCGGCGCGCGTCTTGTCCGCGGTCAGCTGGACTTCCCAGGTCTTGCCGCCGTCGGCCGAATAGGATTCCTCGTAGCGGTGCGAGTCCCGCGTGATCGCCGACCAGACGCCGCGCACGAGGATGGTGCGGCCTTCGAGCGTGTCCTGCTGGAACAATTCGCCGCGGCCCTGTGCGAACGATCCGATCAAGCCGCTCACCAGAACGCCCGACGTGGCGTTGACGAAATTCTGGCTCCATTGGTGCGCGGTCGGGTTGTAGAGGAACAAGGACAATCCGCGCCAATGACCCTTCGGCCCGTCCGCCTCGATTTCTTCCAGGTGCGCCGCGCCGCCCCAGACGTCGCGCACTTCGACGGTGCCATTGAGCTCGATGAATTCGTCCGTGCCGCTGAACGGGTGCAGGCGGCGCGTGAGGTGCGTCTTCCAGGACCCGGTGTTGAAGTCGAAATCGTGACTGCCGTCGTGCACGGTCGGTGCGGCGGCCCGTGGCGGCTGCGCGGCGGGGGAGGTCGTCGCGCAGGCGAGTGCGATCGCCACGGTCGTCGCGAGGCCAAGCCAATTCCGAGATTTCATCGTTTGCTCCGATTCGTGTGAATTTCGATAGTTGAGGTCTTTGCGAATTGAACTTGACGTGATGCGCGCCGGCCGCGGATCGAGTTGTCGAACCCGTTCGCCGTGCGCGCATGTCGCGGCTGCGGTGGTGTGGCTGTGGTGTCAGCCTGCCGCTTCGACCTTGCGCAGCGCGACGCCATCATCGGACCGCGGTCCGCGCTCCGACAGGGCCAAGGACGGGAATTCGTGGTGGTCCACTTGGCGCTGCCGCGCGACTGTGCCGCACGTCGCCAACCGCGCACGCGTGCGATTTCGGCGCTTGAGTGTCTGCGCAGGCGTCCCCACAATGGCACGATGACGAATCCGGACACGCCCACGCTGTACCACTGGGTCGGTGGCATTGACGCGCTCAATCGCCTGACCACGCGCTTCTACGAGCACGTCAAGACCGATCCGACGCTGGCTCCTGTCTTTGCGCACATGGGTGCCGACCACCCGGCGCACGTCGCCGCGTTTCTGGGCGAAGTGCTGGGCGGACCGCGCACGTATTCGGCGCAGCACGGCGGGCATCCGAACATGATCCGGCATCACCTCGACCGGCATCTGACCCAGGAGCAGCGCCGGCGCTGGGTCGCATTGCTGCTGGAGACGGCCGACGAATTGGGCGTGCCGGACGATCCCGAGTTCCGCTCGGCGCTCGTGGCCTACCTCGAATGGGGTTCGCGGCTCGCGGTGATCAACTCCCAACCCGGGGCGACCGTGGATCCGAATGCGCCGATGCCGGCGTGGGGCTGGGGCGAGGTCAAGGGTCCGTATACCGGCTGAACGCGATCCGGCGTACTCAGAGTTCCAATTCCAGCGTCGCACCGACGGGCAGCGCGTTCCATTTCGAGGTGAGCTCGGCCATGCGCAGGCGCACCTCGTCCAGGGTCGCTTCGTCGATCGCCAGCATCGGGCACCGGCGCGCATCGCAGGTCACGCGGTAGAGGTCGATCATGCCGGCGTAGTCGGTTCCGGCGCCCGACAAGGCATCGCCCTGGAACACTTCGACCAGCCGCTCCACTGCATCGCTTTCCTGCTCCGGCGCCATGCGCACGTGCGCCGCTTCGCCTTCGCGCACGCGCGTGAGAAAGCCGCGCTTCTTGAGGATGCTTTCGACGACGAAATGCACCATGTCGTGCGGGATGATGCGCTGTTTCGGACACTGGATCGCCTCGACCGCGCCATCGGTGCGATGGACTTCCATGCGGTCGTACTTGCCTTTGCCTTTGATGAAAACCAGTTTCATCGCACCGATCCCGGCGTCAATTTCCGCTCACGGTATGCGACACGCCTGGGCCCTGGCAAGTTGCCGCTCCCGTGCGCGGTGCGAAAGGCGCTGCGCACGCGCAGGCGCGTGACATTCCGCCTCGCCGCGAGGGCGAGGCGGAATCGCAGGCCTCAGTACTGCGGCCAAAGTTCCGTATTGCCGCCGATCACGATCGGGTAATTCGAACCGACGTTGCTTTGCGCCGCGAATGCGCCGAGCAGCGAGTAGCCGACCAACCCGTAGTAGGTGGACGAATTGCTGCACGCCGTCGTGATGTCGCTCTGCGCCGCGGTGCTGAAGAACTTCTCGAGCTTGGTGTACGTCGTTTTCTGCCAGTTGCCGGGCAGCGCATACCAGGCCGAATCGCTGGTCAGGCCCCAATACCAGGTGATGTCGTTGCCCTTCTGGAAGTAGCAAGCGAGCGACGTGCTTCCCGTTGCGGCGGCGGGCACCGTTTTCTCCGAACGGTCCTTGTTGTTGGCGGGTCCCTTGCCGGCGGCGAGGGCGAAGGAGGGAAGGGCGGCGACGAGCGCAAGCACGAGCAGGCGACGCAGTTTCATCAAGTTCGCTCCATTACAGGGTGAGTTGAATTGTGGGCACGGCAGCCCGACGGACGGATGCGACGACGCGCCGCTCCGGTGCACGCTATATAGCGGTTCGGACAAGAGCGAGAAACTGTGAAAACTAGCAGGATACGGACAATCGCCGATGTGCCGTTTAGCGAATTGACCGCGCCTGCGTCGCGCGCGAAGCGACCGTCGACGCGGCACGTCTACTGTCAAGACTGTCAGCTAAACCATGCACGGATAGCGTGCTAGAACAGTCCCGCCGGAGGATACGCTTCCGGCATCCTTGCGCCCACTCGATAAGGAGTCAGACCATGATGTCACGTTTGCTTCGTGCCGCTCGCGTATCGCTCAACATCCATCCGAACGAAGCCAGCAGCCTTTGGAGAATCTGGCCGGTTTGGATCGAGTTCTGATCGCCGACGTGCTCGACTGACGTCCGGAAGGTGGCTGACGGATCGGCCGCCTTCCGCTTTTTTAACGAGGTGCGATGTGAGCGAAGAAATTTCTGCGACCGACGACCGACGTCCCGAGGCGCAATTGCTCGATCGCGTCCGCCGCGAAGGGCCAGTGTTGCCGCTGGCCGGCGGCGTTACAGGCATTTATGATCCGGCGCTGGCGACGAAAGTCGACAAGGCGAACGCCGAGCACCTGCAGATGGCGGAGTCGCTCGGCGACGTGTTGTTCCGTCGCAACAAGGATCCCGTGGCGTGGCGCGACATCCGCGCGTTGTTGACGGAACAGAGCGGCAGGTTGTCCACGCCCGAACACATGCGGCGCCTGTACGGGCGCATGCACGCGTATCTCGGCGCACACACGGGCCGGCAGCAGGACCTGACGCCGCTGATGTGGAAAACCGTATCGCGTGCGCTGATTCCGCTCGTCATCGACGATCTGCGCGAAGACGACACGCGCACGATGATCCTCGAACAGGAAATGCGGTTCCGCATCCAGCAGGAGCAGACGCTCACGCTGAGACAGCGGATTTCGGATTATCGGCTGATGCGCGCCGCCACGCGTGTGATCAAGCGCGCTTTGAAAGAGCGCCTGCGCAGCGGCGTAGTGCACGAGGATTTCGCGCAGTCGCTGCTGACGCTGGCGGAACGCATCGGCCTGCACCGCGTCACCTACCTCGTTTCGGTGCAATACATCGCGATCGCCGGCGTGCCCGGTCTGACCGGCGCGTGCATTCTGTACGCGATGGCGCGCCATCCCGAGTGGCGCGAACGCATCCGCGCGGAAGTGCGCGCGCTCGATCCGGACGAACTCTACACGCTGCCGGTCCGCAAACTGCCGTGCACGCTGCGCTTCATCAAGGAAGTGATGCGGCTGTGGAATACGCCGTTCGTCAGCCGCCGCGTCGCCTCGTGCGATATAGAATTCGACGAAGTCCAGGTCAGGAAAGGCGAAACCTACGAGCTCAGTTCCTATATCCAGCATCACTCGGAAAAATACTGGGACGACCCGGAGGCGTTCGATCCGGACCGCTGGCTGCCTTCGCGCCGCTCGAATGTGAAAGGCGCCTACGTGCCGTTTGGCTTCGCACCGCGCGCCTGCGTTGGCGCGTCGGTGGGGCACGGGCAGCTGCTCCTGTTTTGCGCGTTGGTCACGCGCGATTTCGATTTCGACGTTGCGCCCGACTGCGCGCCGCGCATGCGCACGGCCGGCTTTGCGGTGCCGGCGGATTTTCGCGGAACGTTTACGCTGGCGCGACCGTCATCGGGTGCCGCAGGCAGCACGCCGCCCGCCGGAGTACACGCGGCGGACGTGCAACTCGCGGGCTGACCGACCGTTCCAGTTGGCGTCAGAGCGGAGCGATGCGGAAGCTGCGGCCCTTGATCTTTCCCGCGCGCAGCCGGTTCAATGCCTTTGCCGCCAGATCCCGCCGGATTGCGACGTACGAGCGCGTGGGGAACAGATCGATCTTGCCGATCGCGTCCCCCGGCAGTCCGGCATCGCCCGTCAGCGCGCCAAGGATGTCACCGGCGCGCAACTTGTCGCTGCGGCCCGCATCGATGCGCAGCGTTGCCATCGTCGCGGGCAAACCGCCGTGCCCGCCCGGGGCAGCGGCCGGCAATTTTTCCCAGCGCAACGGCGCGCCTAGCGCTTTTTCCAGGGCGAGCGCGCGCGGCATCTCGCGCGGCGTCGTCAGGCTGATCGCGATGCCGGTGTGACCGGCACGTGCGGTGCGGCCGATGCGGTGCAGGTAAATGTCCGTATCGCTCGGCAATTCGTAGTTGATCACCGCTGCGAGTTCCTCGATGTCGAGACCGCGCGCCGCCACGTCGCTCGCGACGAGCACGCGGCAGCTGCGGTTGGCGAAACGGATCAGCACTTCGTCGCGGTCGCGCTGTTCCATGTCGCCGTGCAACGCGAGCGCCGCGATGCCGAAGCCTTCCAGTGCCTCGACCAGCGCCTCCGTGTCGCGGCGCGTGTTGCAGAACACCACGCTCGACTCGGGCCGCCGCGCCAGCAGCACGGCAGCGAGCGCGGCCGGCTTGTCCTGGAACTCGGTTTCGTGGAACCGCTGCTCGATTTGCGGCTGAGGACTCTCGGACCCGACCGTGATTTCGACCGGATCGCGCAGGGTGCTGCGCGCCATGTCCCGGATCGGCGGCGGGAACGTGGCGGAAAAAAGCAGGCTTTGCCGCGACGGCGGGGTCTTGCCCACGATTTCGCGGATCGCTTCTTCGAAGCCCATATCGAGCATCCGATCGGCTTCGTCCAGCACAAGGGTGCGAATCTTGGACAGGCTGAGCGCGTGCTTGCGCAGCATCTCCTGGATGCGCCCCGGCGTGCCGACGACCACGTGCGAATCCTTGCGCAAGGACGCGAGTTGCGGGCCGAGCGCGACGCCGCCGGTCAGCAGCAGCACTTTCAGGTTCGGGATGCCGATCGCGAGGCGGCGGATTGCCTTCGCCACCTGGTCGGCGAGTTCGCGGGTCGGGCAGAGCACCAGCGCCTGCGGCTTGATCAGCGCCGGATCGAGCCGATGCAGCATGCCCAGGCCGAACGCCACGGTCTTGCCGCTGCCGGTCGGCGCCTGCACGATCGCGTCGCGGCCTTGCAGCAGGGGCGGAAGAGCCTGCTCCTGTACGGGGGTCATGGTGGCGTAGCCGAGCGCGTCGATGGCGTGCAGCAGGCTCGGCGCCAGCGGCAGGGAGGAAAAAGCGGTCATGCCGAATGATCGCACGATTGCGGGCGGGACGGTTCGGTGCCTCCGCCACCGGGATACCGGCCTAAGTAGTTGTACGGAGTGATTCCGGCACCCGCCGCTTGCTAGTATACAAAGTACGAACGCACGCTCGCGGCCATTTTTCGGCGCGGGCACGCAGCCTCAGCAGTCGTGGCAGTCCGGTTTCATGGGTGATTCAATTCGGTTTCGCCGCACCGTCCGGCTCGCGCTGGTGCTGGTGTGTGCTGTCTTGAGCGCGCTGGCCTCGGTGAGCGGGCGCGCGTCGCCGGCTGCGCCGACTGGCCACTACGTCTTCAAGAGCTACGGCGCCTCGCTCGGCCTCGCGAACATCGGCGTGAACGAGATCGAAGAGGACGCGGCCGGTTTCATCTGGGTCGGCACCGACGACGGACTCTACCGCTACGACGGCTACCGCTTCGACGCGTTCGGCTTGCGCCAAGGGCTGCCCTCGACCGAAGTGATGTCCCTGAACGAGGATTCGCGCGGCGTGCTTTGGGCGGGGACGCGCGCGGGCCTTGCCCGCTGGAACGGCCATGCGTTCGATGCGGTCGCGCTCGCCGGCGCGCCCGAGGGGGCGCCGGTGGTGGACGTCGTACAAGGTCCCGGCGGCATGTGGGTCGCTTCGCCCGCGGGGTTGTTCCTCGGCGAAGGCGCGACGCTGCAGCGCGCGCCGTCCTGGCCGGGCGGCGAGGCTACCGCGATTTACAAGGAACCCCGTTCGCCGCGGCTGTGGGTCGGCCAGTGGGACGGCGATGCGCATTTGCAGGCATTCGACGCCGGCCAATGGCGCCGGTTCGACGGGCCCGAGGGTCACCCGAAAGAACGCATCGATGCGATCGCCCAGGACGGCGACGGACGCCTCTGGGTTCGCACTGCCCGCAACCTGTGGATGAAGGCGCCGGAGACGGACACGTTCACGCTGGTCACAACGCCGTTCCCGCTCGACGCGCAGCGCGGCTACATCGCGACCGACAAGCGCGGTGCGCTGTGGGTTTCTACCGACCACGGCCTGTATCGCCGCGACGGCGAGCACTGGATCGACTACGGCGTCAGCGAAGGCAATCGTGCGCTGATCGAAGACCGCGAGGGCTCGATCTGGTTCGGCTTGCAGGGGTTGCACCGGCTGCTCGGCCGCGGCGTGCTGCACAGCTACAGCGAACGCGAAGGCTTGCCCGGCGTCGTGGTGTGGAGCGTCATGCGGGGGCAGGATGGACGGTTGTGGGTCGGCACGGACGCGGGTCTTGCCTGGGCCGACGGCGAGCGCTTCGTCACGGTGCCCGGCACGGAGCGGAACCTGATCCGGTCGATCGTGCAGGCGCCGGACGGCGCGCTGTATCTGACCGGCGTTCCCGGCAACGACCTGCTGCGCTACGACCCGACGACGGGTGTGCTGACACATCAGGAGATCTGGCCTGCCAATCCCATCAAGCGTACGTTCCGCCTGTTCCGCGACCGAAGCAATGCGTACTGGGCCGCCACCGAAGGCGCGGGCTTGTTCCGCGCAGAACCGAACGGCAGTGTGCTGTCGTTCGCGCCGGTCGTGCTGCCCGACGGCATGCCGCACGAAGACATCATCGACGTGCGTCAAGATGCCGCGGGCCGCATCTGGGTCGCCGGTCAGAGCGGTCTCGCGATGCAGGAAAACGGCGCCTGGCACCGCTTCAACACGCACGACGGCCTGCGCCGCGATTACCTGGCCTATCTACGCCCGCTCGCCGACGGCAGCCTGCTGGTCGCGTACCGAGACCCGATCGGCGTCGACCGCGTACGCTACGCCGGCGGCATGATCGAGATCGTGGCGCATTACGATTCGGCCAGCTCGCATTCCGCCGACAAGGTATTCATGGTCGGCGAAGACGCGCACGGCCGCATCTGGATCGGCGGCGGCGAAGGACTCGATCTGCTGCAGGCGCACGGCACCAAGCATTTCGGCGCGGCGGAAGGCCTGGCAGGCGAGGACATCAGCAACCAGGCGTTTTTCGCCGACGACAACGGCGACGTCTGGATCGGCACTTCGCGCGGGCTGGCGCGTTTCGACGCCGCGGCCTACGAACGCACCGCGAGCGCCGCGCCCCCCGCGGTCACGTTCATCACGCTGCGGCTCGGCGCCACGACATTGTCGCCGGATGCGCCGGACGTGCAGGTTCCGCATGCGCAGAACACGTTCGAGGCGCACTTCAGCGCATTGGATTTCGCCAGCGAGGGCCTGATCCGGTATCGCCAGCGCCTGGTCGGACGCGAAAGCGACTTCAACGTCACCGAGCTGCGCGACGCGCGCTATTCGGCGCTCGATCCCGGGGCATATTCGTTCGAAGTCGCCGCACGCGTGGGCGACTACGGCGAGTGGGGCCCGACCGCGACGTTCGGCTTCAGCGTGCAGCCGGCCTGGTGGCAGACCTGGTGGTTCCGCCTGCTGGTGGCGCTGGCCGCGATCGGCGTGGTGCTGCTCGGTCTTGGCTGGCGCCTGGCGGCGTTGCGCCGGCGCAATCTGTGGCTCGAAGGCATCGTCGCGCAGCGCACGCTGGAAGTGCGCCAGGCGAACGAGCACCTGCACCTGCGCAACGACGAATTGGTGGCGCTCAACATCAAGCTCGCCGGCACGCAGAGCCAGCTGCTGCAATCGGAAAAAATGGCGTCCGTCGGTCAGCTCGCCGCCGGCGTCGCGCACGAGATCAACAATCCGATCGCGTTCGTCGCCTCGAACCTGCGACAGCTCAAGGCGTATGCCGCGGATCTGTTCCGGCTGCTGACCGCGTACGAGGACATCGAGCGCGAATGCCGCGAGCCGAGCGTCGCCCGCGTGCGCGCGCTCAAGCGTTCCGTCGGTCTGGACCTGCTGCGCGAGGACACGCCGCAGCTGGTCGACGAGTCGCTGTCCGGCATCGACCGCATCGAAAAGATCGTCAAGGACCTGCGCGAATTTGCGCATCCGGGCGAGCCCGAGTGGCAGTCGGTCGACATCGAACAGGGCATCGACAGCACGCTCAACGTCGCCGCGCACCAGATCCGTACCAAGGCCGACGTCGTCAAACGCTACGGCGCGATCCCGACCATCGAGGGCGTGCCGTCGCAGCTCAATCAGGTGTTCCTCAACCTGCTGGTCAATGCGGCGCAGGCGATCGAAGGCCGCGGCACGATCACGATCGAAACCGGCGCGACGCCGGACGACGTGTGGATTGCGGTCAGCGACACCGGTTGCGGCATCGACGCGGCCAGCCTGCACCGCATCTTCGATCCGTTCTACACCACCAAGCCGATCGGCGTCGGTCCCGGGCTCGGCTTGTCCGTGTCGTACGGCATCGTCAAGGAACACGGCGGACGCATCGACGTCGAGAGCGCGCCGGGCCAGGGCGCGAAATTCACGGTCTGGCTGCCGCGGCGCAGGGCCGGGGCGGCGGGGTAACGCGACGGTCACCGTCCCGGCTCATGCGCTCGTCCATCCGCCGCGTTGCCGGTGACTGTAGCGTCCACCCGAAATCGCGTTCGCGAAAAAAAGCCTGGCAGTCGGCGGCGTCAATCCGTAGCCTTGTGGGCCAGTTCCTCAAACATACGAGTCCCCGTGATCTCGCCCGATCCGCCAGCGACGACCCTCCCGGACATCATCGAATGGCTGATCGGCGCCAGCCATGAACTCAAGACCGCGGAGCTGATCCGCGAACTCGGCCTGCGCTTGCGCGATGCGGGGTTG
>Ga0207702_10003974_pt1 | contig 13277 bp, 11 predicted proteins | sample KBSCornC62_FD_184302 | JGI IMG/M metagenome (GOLD analysis project Ga0207702, IMG submission 184302) | Corn rhizosphere microbial communities from Kellogg Biological Station, Michigan, USA - KBS Corn C6-2 (SPAdes) (version 2) | ecosystem: Host-associated > Plants > Roots > Rhizosphere > Soil ...
ACCTCGAGGTCGGCGTGGCGGAAGCCGTAGATCGACTGCAGCTCGTCGCCGACCACGACCAGCTCGGTCTTCGGGCCACGCAACGCCTCGATCAGCCGCAGCTGCAGCCGGTTCGTGTCCTGGAACTCGTCAACGAGGATCTGGCGGAAGCGGCTGCGGTAGTGCTCGCCGATCTCGGCCCGCTCCAGCAGCCGCGCGGCGAGGATCTGCAGGTCCTCGAAGTCGATCCCGGCCCGCCGTTCCTTTGCCGCCTCGAAGCGGGCGGAGAAAAGACGCAGCAGCTCGGCGAGGTGGCGGTAGGCGGTCCCGCCCTCGCCGGCCTCGGCGGTGCGGGCGATCGCTGCCTCGATCGCCTCCTTATAAGGGGCGAGCGCTTTCGCTTTGCTGGTGGTGGCGAGGGCGCGTAGCTCGTCGAGGGTCGGCGCGGGACCGGGGGTGCCGAGCCGCGCCAGCGCCTGCTCGAGCCGCTCGCGTTTCGGGTCGCTCTCCTTCAGCTCCTCCAGGCACTCGCGGGCGGCCTCGGCGGCGCGGGCGATCGCCGCCTCCGGGTCGGTCGCGGGCGGCTCCGGCAGCTGCGGCTGGGCGATCCCGCGGCTGCGCAGCTCCTCATGGATGCCGACGACCATTCCCCGCAGCCCTTCGACGTCGTAGGCGGCGATGGTCTCCTCGCGCTCCCTGTCGCCCTCGGCCAGGAACTCGACGAGGGCGTCGTCGAAGGCCTCGCGCGCGGCCCGCGCCGCCTCCGGCGCGTCGAGCACCCGAAACCCCGGGTCGACCCCGGCGGCGACGGGATGCGCCGCCAGCACCCGGTTGCAGAAGCCGTGGATCGTCGTGATCCAGGCGCCGCCGATCCCGGCCAGGACCGTGGCGGCGCGCTCGGAGCCGCGCTCGGTTCGGCGCGCCAGCTCGGTGCGGATGCGCTGCCGCAGCTCGGCCGCGGCCTTGTCGGTGAAGGTGAAGGCGAGGACGGCGTCGGGGGAGAGGCCGGAGTCGCAGACCAAGCGGCAGTAGCGGTCGACCATCACCCCGGTCTTGCCCGTGCCCGCGCCGGCCTCCAGCAGCACGTCCTTGCCGCGGACCGCGATCGCGGCGGCCTGCTCGGGCGTTGCCTCACGCGGCGGTTCCTGCGTGCGCTGCTCGACCGTCACCGTTCGTCCTCGCCCTCTTCGTCCATGTACTGCGGTGCGCGGTCGCGGCGGCAGATCGAGGCGAAGGTGCAGTAGGAGGGGCAGACGTCGTGGCCGCGCTGCCCTGGTCGCGGGCCGGGGTCACGGCGGATCTCACCGGCGCGCATGCGGGCAACGATCTCGCCAGCGCGTCGCCGCGAGTCCTCCAGCAGCTCCTCCAGCTCCTCGGGCTCGACCACGTCGGTCGAGTAGAGGTCGTAGCCGGCGAGGTCCTGCGCGACCACAGCCGAGACGACCCCACGCGGGCGGCGCGAGGAGGTCCCGCGCAGCGGGTGGTAGAGCGCCCCAACCGGTTGCGTTCCCCAGTGCTCGGCGGCGGCGAGAAGGTAGAGCGGCAGCTGCAGCTTTGCCTTCTCCTCGAACTTGTCGCGCGGGGTGACCTGGCCGGCGAGCTTGTAGTCGATGACGACGGCGCTGCCGTCGGCGGCGCGGTCGACCCGGTCGATGGCGCCGTGCAGGCCCCAGCCGCCGAGGTCGAGCGACGGCCGCTCGGCGTCGGGGTGCTCGCCGAAGCGCGCCTCCAGCAGCCAGGGTTCGAAGCCGCCGGTCTCGCGCTCGGCCTCCTCGGCGAGGAAGCGCTCGAGCAGCCGCTCGACCCGCCGCGCCATCGCCCGCTCGGCCGGGTGCGACCCGAGCTCGCGCTCGGCGACGACCGCCGCCACCAGCTCGCGTCCGCGCTCGGTCCAGGCGCCGAGGGTGTCCGGGCGCGGCAGCGGATCGCCGCCGGGACGCTCCTTGTACAAGCGCTCCAGCGCTTCGTGCATCAGCCCGCCCTGGACCAGCGGGTCCGGGGCCGGGTCGAGCAGCTGCGGGTCGAGCTCGTGGCCGGCGAACCAGCGGTAGGAACAGAGGTCGAACTCCTCCAGGGTGGTGCCGCCGTACACGGCGACGGCGGCGAGGGAGTCGAGCGCCGCCGGGTTGGTCAACGGGCCGGGAGCGCGGGAGGCCGCCTCCGCCCGGCGCGCCGCGCCGACGCGGGCGACGATAGCCGCCGCCACCTCGGCTTCGACCCCGACCTGTGCGAGTAGCGCCGGCGCGTCGGCGCCGGGACCGTGCGCGGCGAGCGCCCGCGCCAGCTCGTCCCCCGATGGCGCCTCGGCCAGCGGCGCGACCACCTGCGCCAGATCGCGGACGAGCGTGATCTCCTCCTCCAGCGAGTCGGGCGAGCTGCCGTCCGGCGCGGGGGAGAGCAGCGCCCGCACGTCGTCGATCAGCGGTGAGCGCGCGGTCGCACTGCCGTCCTCGTCGCTGTCGCAGTAGGAGAGGACGAGGCTGCGCCGCGGCAGCGCCAGGCAGGCGTGGAAGAGGTAGCGCTCCTCGGCCTCGGTGTCGCGGCGCGGGTCGAGCCCGAGCGTCTGCCGCTGCGCGTCGGAGAGGAAGGGATCGGCGCCGCGATCGCGGCGGGGGAACTCGCCGTCCTGCAGCGAGCCGACAACGACGTGGTCGAAGCGGGCGGCGCGCAGGCGGTAGGGGTCGGCGATCCGCACCCGGCCCTCGACCGGTCCCGACCAGACGCGGAAGTCGAGCTCCTCGACGATCGGCGCCAACTCCTGCGGCTCCGGCGCCAGCGCCCCGAGCTCGCCCAGCTCCGCCAGCGAGGAGGCGATCGCCGAGGCGGCGCGCAGCTCCAGCCCTTCGCCCTGCGGAAGCGACGGCCCGTCCCCGGCGTTGCGCAGCGGCCGCGAGGCCATCCGTCCCGCCAAGGCTCCGACCTCTGCCGCCAGCACGGCGGGCGCGCGCTGGGCCGCTTCGCGCAGGCGCAGCAGGTCACGGGGCGGCTCGCCGTCCTCGCCCTGCCAGAGCAGCAGCGCGGTCTCGGCATCGCGGACGCGGCGGCGCCGCAAGAAGCGCTCGAACCAGTCGACGCGGCCGGCGGAAAAGCCCGAGGGACCACGCAAATAGCGAAGGAAGTCCGATGCGCGGCCGGCGCCGAACTCCGCCTCCAGCAGCGCAACGACCGCCCCGCCGACGCTGGTCCCGGCGACCGGAACCTCGGCCTCGAGCGCGACCGCTACGCCGTTGCGCTCCAGCGCCGCCGCGATCTCCGGGCCGCGCCGGGAGGGATCGCGCAGGGCGATCGCGATCTCGGCCGGGTCGGCGCCGCCCGCGACGAGGCGCGAGACCTGCGCTGCGATCGCTTCGGCCTCGGCCCGCGTGCCCGCCGAGCGCAGGAGAGTGAGGCTGTCGTCGACTTCGGCCCGCTTCGGCCGCGGCGCGCCGAAGCCCACCGTCAGGTGGAAGAGCAGCGGGCTGAAGGTGTTGCCGGGATCCGCCTCGGTCACGACCTCCTCCGCCGGCTCCAGCTCGCGCAGCTTCCCCAGCAGCCGCCCGCGCGCCGCCAGCGCCGCGCTCCCGTCTTCATAAGGGAGAGCGACCGCGACGACGGTTTGGGCGGCGAGCGCGGCGACCAGCTCGAACTGGTTCTCGGTCAGGTCGTCGAAGCCGTAGAGGAGGACCGGCCGCCCGCCCCAGAAGGAGCCGTCGCGGCGCAGCTGGGCGATCGCCTCACGGGCGATCCCATGCGGGTCGACGCGCCCGGTTCGCCGCCGCACCTCTTCGTAGCCGCCGTAGAGGGCGGCGACGTCGGCGAGGTAGGCGGAGCCCTCGAGGGTCGCCGCACTCGCCTCGACCTCCTCCGGCTCCACACCTGCCGCCTGCAGTTCGCCGAGCAGGCGCTCGAGGGCGCGGGCGAAGCGGGGCCGCCCGGCCGAGCGCCGCAGCGGCCGCAGTCGCTCGCGCCGCGCCGCGATCGCCACCGAGACCGCCCGCAGCCGCTGGGCCGGCGAGAGCTCGGCGCCCGCCGGCGCTCCGGCCGCGGTGGCGACCGTCCGGAAGAGGCCGCCGAAGGTCATCGCCGCGCCGCCGAGCAGGGCGCCGCCGGCGGAGAGCTCGCGCTCAAAGGCGAAGACGTCGTCGACGGTCGGCACGATGAGGATCGGGTCGCGCTCCAAGGCGGCGGCGAAGTCGCGCCGGATGATGCCGGCGCGGCCCGAGTTCGGGGGTCCGTAGACGAGTTTCAGGGGCACGGCGACCGAGCCTAGGGACGGGTCCGGCGCCTACTTCGCACCGCCTCCCGCGACCCCGCAAACTGGGGGATTAGCGGGCATCTTTTGGCGTCGGCGACCCCCTCTACCTTTCCGTCATCGCATGTCCCTCTGCTTTGTAGACCCAGCCGACGCCATCCGGGCCATCGCCGACTCAGTCGGCCGTGAGGCTCGCCGCCAGCTCCTCGGAGAGGCGGTGCGCGCCTGGGTGGATGAGATCCCGGACCACGAGCTCGAAGTCCACTACGCGAAGGCGATTTCCGAGCTCGACGAGCACGATCTCTCGATGCTCGCCGCCTGGCACGGCTCCCTCGAGGTCGGCCAACCGGTCCCCAACCGCGACTTCCTCATGGGCGCCTTCAACTCCCTCGGCGAAAACCGCCGCGAGGCCCTCAAGCTGGCCGCCGGCTTCCGGGGCGAGGAGGCCGTCGACTCCGGCGTCACCGAAGAGGACGCCCTCGAGCTGGTCCTAGGCCTCCTCAGCCCACCCCGCCTGATGGAGCTGGCGGGAGAGGCGATGGAGCTCTACGTCTGGGACCGCGCGGGCTCCGACAACTAGTCGGTTGACTGAGGCCCTTGTGGCAAGTTCATTCTGTGGGTGAAAGCTCGTGGGTGAACTCGAATGGGCTAGGGCGCGCGCCAGATGGGAACCGACGACCAGCAGCGATAAGGAACAGGGCGATCACCATGACGCTTCAGTTGTTCCCTAAGGCTGCTTGACAACTAAAAGGAACAGGACGAGATCCTGGCCCGCTGATCTACTTGCCCGACCAAACAAAAAGACCCGCCTTCGCGGGTCTAGTTGCAAGGTGGGTAATCAGCCCACAAACGCCTGATAAGCCCCTTGATCGTATCAACGGGCCTGCGTTTCAACCGACTTCCGCTTGGCGGGTCAATCTTTCGCGGAGAGCGGGGGATTCGAACCCTGTCGGTTGATTAGACCGACCTCACGCTTATCAGGCGTTCGCCGCACCTTGCGGCCTCTGCTCTCCGTATCTCCAGATTAAGAAAAGAAGACAAGAAGTTGCGGCCTGGACTCGGCCGAGAGAGACCTTCTGGGGGCTGGCTTTCGTCCCACCCGGTTTGGTTCTCCGCCCTGCGGGCTAACCTCGAAGTAGTGGATGTTCCGCCTCAGGCAATCGTCATCTTCGGCGCCACTGGCGACTTGGCGCGGCGGAAGCTGCTGCCGGGGCTGTTGCGGCTGTTCCAGGCTGGGTTGATGCCTGAATTTCGGGTGATAGGGGTCTCGATGGAGGAGATCTCGGATGCTGAGTTCCGGGGGATCGCGGAAAAGGCTTGCCGGGAGTTCGCGCGGAGTGCCTTCGGGGGCGAGGAATGGCACGAGTTCTCGAGCAAGCTTCGCTACGTGCCGCACGCGCAGGCGCCGGAGGCGCTTGCCGAAGCGGTGAAAGAGGCGGAGGAGGAACTCGGTCCCGAGATGCGGTTGCTCCACTACTTGAGCGTGCCGCCGACGGCGGCGCCGGACGTGATCCAGATGCTGAAGACCTGCGGGCTCTCGAAACGCTCACGGGTGATCATGGAGAAGCCGTTCGGGACCGATCTCGCCTCGGCGCGGAAGCTGAACGAGATGGTCCACGAAGTTCTCGACGAGGACCAGGTCTTCCGCATCGACCACTTCCTCGGCAAAGAGGCGGCCCAGAACATCCTCGCCCTGCGCTTCGCCAACGGCCTCTTCGAGCCGATCTGGAACCGCAGCCATATCGACCATGTCCAGATCGACGTGCCGGAGACGCTTGGGGTCGGGTCCCGCGCCGCCTTCTACGAGAAAACGGGCGCCTTCCGCGACATGGTCGTCACGCACCTGTTCCAGATCCTCGCTTTCGTCGCGATGGAGCCGCCGACGTCACTGGCGCCGGGGCCGATCACCGACGAGAAGAACAAGGTCTTCCGCAGTCTGCAGCCGCTCGACCCTGAGCAGGTGGTGCGCGGGCAATACGAGGGCTACCGGGAAGAGGAGGGCGTCGACCCCGACTCGCGGACCGAGACCTTCGTCGCCCTCAAGGCCGAACTCGACAACTGGCGCTGGAACGGCGTCCCCTTTTACCTGCGCACCGGCAAGCGGATGGGCGAAAGCGCGCGGATCATCTCGATCGCCTTCCGCGAGCCCCCGCACGCGATGTTTCCCGAGCACTCGCGGGTCGGCCGCTACGGCCCCGACCACCTCACCTTCGACCTCGACGAGTCCTCCCGCGTCTCGCTCTCCTTCTACGGCAAGCGGCCTGGGATGGGGATGGTCCTCGACAAGGCGAGCATGCAGTTCTCGCTCGACGAAACCGGCTACGCCGGCGACGCCGTCGAGGCCTACGAGCGGCTGATCCGTGACGCGATGATCGGCGACCGCACCCTCTTCACCACGGCGGAGGGCATCGAGCGGCTGTGGGAGGTCTCGGAACCGCTGCTGCAGGACCCGCCGCCGGTGAAACCGTACCCGCAAGGGTCCTGGGGCCCGTCGGAGATCGGCGCCCTGATCGCGCCGCGCAGCTGGCGCCTGCCGTTCGCCCGCCGCTGGCGCGAAGCGCCAACCCACGCCGCCGACGGCAACGGCGCGGCCGCCGCTCCCGAACGGGCTTAATTAGCGGTGTCGAGTTTGTAAGGCATAGCCGTACAAAGTCGACACGCCTAGGCCAGCGCCGCCCGGATCTCGGCGATCGCCTGCTCGTTGTCGCGGAAGTGGACCGCCTTCATCCCCGCTTTTTCCGCGCCTTCGCAGTTGACCTCGAGATCGTCGATGAAGAGGCAGGCCTCGGGTGCCAGGCCGATCCGCTCCAGGGTCAGGCGGTAGATCCGCCCTTCCGGCTTGCGGCAGCCGACGAAGGCGGAGTCGACCACCTCCTCGAAGATCTCATCGACCGGCATCATCGAGCGCCAGAGCGGCTCCCACTCGCGCACGTTGTTGGTCAGCATCGCCATCCGCAGGCCGCTCGCCTTCAGCTCGCGCATCAGCTCGATCATCGGCTCGTTCGGGTCGAGCGCGTCGAAGTAGACCTCGCGGAAGCGGTGCAGGTGGGGCCGGTGGCCGAGCAGCGGCTCGAGGTTGGCGCTCAGGAGGTCGAGGAACTCCACCTCCTCCAGCTCGCCGCGCTCAAGCTCGAACAGTGGGTTGTCGCCTCGCTCCTCGGCGGCGGCGCGCAGCGCCTGCCCCAAGTATTCGGCCGGGATCTTGATCTCGTCCTGGACCCGTTCGAAGCTGCCGAGCAGCGGCGTCGTCAGGACGCCGCCGAAGTCGGAGACGATCGCCTCGATCCCGCTGCCGCCGGTCTCACTCATCGATGACGCGGGCGACCTCGTAGGTGCCGAGCCCCTCGCGGCCTTCGACCGACCAGCGGAAGAAGGCGATCTGCGAGTCGAGGTGGTGGCGGCGCACCGAGACCGAGCTGATCAGCGAACCGGCGCCGCGCAGCGGCCGCATCTCCTCGACCGACGGCCACAGCTCCAGCGTCGCCCGCCGCTGCACGCCGTCCTCGCCGTATTCGGTCGAAAGCAGGGTCTCCTCGAAGGTCAGCGGCGCCCCGTCGGGATCGCAGAGAGCGGCCGTCACCTCCTCGTCGTCGATCCCGCGGCCCCCCACAGGCAGCTGGGAAGTCAGTGCCAGCAGGCCGCCGTCGGAGAAGACGATCCCGATCGACCGGCGCACGATCTGGCCCTGCTCGCTCATTCGCGCAGCCTAGTAGTTGACCCGGGGTGGTAGAGCTTCTGGCCCCTGCGGGGACATTAAGCTCTGCCGCCCCGATGCCCGAGCTGACGATCCGCGACGCCGATCCCCAGCGCGACGCCGCCGCCTGCGCGGCGATCTACGCGCCGCATGTGGAGGAGAGCCCGGTCTCCTTCGAGGAACGGGCGCCGGACGCGGGGGAGATGGCAGCGCGGATCGAGCGCTACGGCTCCAGTCACGCCTGGCTCGTCGCCGAGCGAGCCGGCCGGTTGGTCGGATATGCCTACGCGACCGCCTTCAACGAACGCCCCGCCTACCGCTGGAGCACCTACGTCTCGGTTTACATCGGCGATGAAGCTCGAGGCGAAGGCGTCGGCCGTGCCCTCTACGAAGCCCTCTTCGACCGCCTCCGCGAGCGCGGCTTCCGCATGGCCTGCGCCGGGATCACGCTGCCGAACGAGGCGAGCGTCGGCCTGCACGAGCACCTCGGCTTCGAGCTGGTCGGCGTCAACCGCGAGATCGGCTGGAAGCAGGGCGCCTGGCGCGACGTCGGCTGGTACCAGCTGGAGCTCTCTCCAGCGCCCGAAGACCCGCCCCCCGAGCCGCGCTGAGCGAACTGCATCAAATTTCCGGCCTACTGGGTATGAAATCTGATGCAGTTCGCGGGCTGGCTACCATGGAGCGATGAGCGACGAGCAGATAACCACGCCCGACCAGCAGTCCGCGCCTCCGGCGACGGGGCACGACGAAACCCTCACCGAGGAGGACGTCTACGAGGTTCTCGAGGAGGTAATCGACCCCGAGCTCGGGCTCGACTTCGTCTCCCTCGGCCTCGTCTACGACGTCAACATCGAGGACCAGTCCGAGGTCTACGTCACCTTCACCCTCACCACCCCCGCCTGCCCGATCGGCCCCCAGGTCTCCGAGCAGATGAGGGAGTTCGTCGGCGACCTCCCCGGCGTCACCGCCGTCCACCCGAAGATGGTCTTCGACCCCCCGTGGAGTCCCGAAATGATGACCGAGGACGCCAAGTTCGCTTTGGGCTTCTAGAGAGGTAAAGGGGGCGGCCCAGGCCCGCCCACCCGTCTTCAGCCGTTCTTTCGCACGCTGAGCGTTGGCAACGCCACGCTGGTTTCTCCAAGCCGCATCTGCACATCACCTCCTTTACTAAGGGAAAATTGAGTGCAGTATCTATATCCGACTTGGAGTAACCGGACGTTTTCCATTCCATCTGCACGGTTTCCCAGTTAGCGTCGAAATCGACCGTCAACGGTCATCGGGGAGCTAGTAAACGGGCGGCCTAGAGGTCGCCTCAGAGCAGAGGGACAAGGGAGGATCGAATGTCTAGGAAGGGCATTTGGCGATCGGGGGACGAGCAGCCGGTGAGCGCGGTGCTCGACGATCCCTTTCGCTCGCGCATCGTTGCCGCATGTGCCGAAAGGGAGTGGTCGCGAAGGGATTTCGCGAAACGGGAAGGGCTCGACTTCGACGAGATGAAGTCCAAGTTCGAAGCCCTGGAGAGGGCCAAGTTCCTCGTCGTCCGGCAGGACATGGCACGTGCCTTTCGGCGCAACATGTACGGCGCCAGGAGGGCGGCGCTGTTCATGGACCACGAATTCGCTCAGATGCAAATCGAGCGGCGGTTCATCTGCAGCAGGACAATCCTTTCCTGCTTTCGCGGCCGCTTCTACAGGGCCTGGTCGGCGGGGGCGCTCGATTCCCGTTACCCCAGCCATGTCAGCTACCGGAGCCTGTTCCTCGAGGAGGAGGGCTTCCGCAAGCTGGCGCTCGATTTCGAAGCGGCCCTTGGCCACCAGCAGGAAGTTCAGGCAGCGTCCTTGGCGCGGCTGGGCGAGAAGATGCCCATCCCGGCGACGGCGGCCCTGTTCCTGTTCGAAAGCCCGTCCATGGATGTACTGGCAGGCGGGCTGTCGCGCCTGTTCACTACCGAGGGCGCCACGCTCCCGCTGCAAACGCTGAGGCGGCGCAAGCTCTCGGGGATGGCTCTGGTTGGGCTGCTGCGCCTATGCGCACGCGGCTTGCGCACCCGCACGCTTGACCACCGGTCCGACAGCCACGTCAGCTGGGCTCCGTTGCTCCTTGACGGAGGCGGCTTCTGGGAACTCGAGCAAGGGTTCCTCCTTACCCGCGCCTCGGTGGACGAGGTCGAGCAGGAATCCCTCGTCCGCATCGCCCGGGGCGCGACGCCGATCCCGGTCACGGTCGGCTTCGTCTCGTTCGAGAGCCCGGAGAGTGATGCTCCTCCGCCGAGGGCGGGATGAGTCGCGTCAGCGTGGCCTACGTGGTGCTGACCCGGCTGGCGCGCTGCGCCGGTCTCGCGATCAGTCGAGGCGCTGCCGGAACAGCAGGTGCGGCAGGCCGGCGTGGATGACCTCGCCGGCCTCCTCGAAACCGGCCTTCTCGGCGACCCGCCGGGAAGGTTTGTTCTCCGGGAGAACGAGGGCGACGACCTGCTCGAGCCTGAGCTTGCGGGCGTGGTCACAGGCGGCGATCGCGGCCTCGGTGGCAAGGCCCTGGCCGTGGAGGTGGGGCTCGATGCTCCAGGGGAGCTCGACTTCGGCGACGCCGTCGACGGAGGTCCAGGCGAGGCCGCCGCGGCCGGCGAAGGTGCCGGTCTCCTTGTCGAACAGGACCCAGGGGCCGAAGCCGTGGTCGTGCCAGTGGACCTGGTCGCCGTCGACCAGTTCGTCGATCACCTGGGCGCTGAACGGCGGTAGGGGGGAGGGGCGCAGCCAGGCCTCGATCTCCGGCCGTGTGAAGTGGGCGTGGTAGAGGGCGCGGTCGTCGGGGGTCGGTCGGCGAGCTAGGAGGCGCGCCGTCTGCCGCTCCCCGGTCGCCATTTCAGGGCCGACCGCTCCCTGGCAGCCGCGGGTCGCGGCCGCCGTCGTCGGGGACCTCTTCGGCGGTCGCGTCGTAGTCGTAGTCGCGCGCGGGGCGGCGGCCGCCGTTGGTCGGCGGCGCACCGAAAGGGCCGCGACCACCCGGCATCCCGACCACCATGAAGCGGCCGATCGTGAACCGTTTCAGCAGCCGCCGCGTAATCGCCCGGGTCGGCGGCAGCAGCAGGAAGACCCCGACGATGTCGGTGAGGAAGCCCGGCGTCAGCAGCAGCGTGCCGCCGACGATGATCAGCGCCCCGTCGACCACCTCGCGGCCCGGGAAGCGCCGCTCCGCCAGGGCCTGGTTGAAGCGCCGCCAGGCCCCGCGCCCCTCGTACTTCAGCAGCCAGGAACCGAGCAGGGCGTCGGCCAGCAGCAGGGCCAGGGTCGGCCAGACGCCGATCAGCTCGCCGACCTTGATGATCACGTAGAGCTCCGCGATCGGGACGACAATGAAGAGGAGGATCAGCAGAAGGGGCATGCCAAAAGCCTAGGGAGGGTCATGCGTCGCCTTTTGGTTACCCGGGGTAGAAGATGCCTACGCCGCTTTGGCGGCCTTGCCCGCCGCCGCCTCGAGCTCGGCCAGCGCTTCATTCAGGCCGTCGCTGACGACCTCGATGTCGGTCATGCAGTCGTAGTCGGCGAGCAGGCCGAACCCGACCTTGCCGTTGTAGCTCATGATCGCCACCGCCAGGCAGTGGTTCTGCGGCAGGAAGGCGACCGGGAAGACGTCCTCGAGTTCCTTGCCGAGGACGTAGAGCGGCATCTGCGGCCCCGGCACGTTGGTGACGATGAGGTTGAAGAGGCGGGTCGAGAAGTTGATCCGCGCGGCTTGGGCGAGGATCGTCGGCGGCGCGAAGTCGTTGAAGCGGGAGATCACTTCGGCGCCGAGCGCCTGTTTGGAGCGCTTCAGCCCCGCCATCGCGTCGCTGATCGTGCGCAGCCGCCGCACCGGGTCCTCGATGTAGACCGGCAGCGGCCCGCGCATCAGGGCGATCCGGTTGCCGAGGTCGCCGCGCTCGTCCTCGCTGCGGATCGAGACCGGGACCAGCGCCCGCAGCTCGAGCCCCTCGGTGCGGATGCGGCGCACGTGCAGCCACTTGCGCAGGGCGCCGGTGATGACGGCGAGGACGACGTCGTTGACGGTGCCGCCGAAGGTGTCTTTGATTCGTTTGAAGGTGGCCAGCTCCGAGCGCGCCCAGACGTAGCGGCGGTGCGGCCCGATCTCCTCGTTAAGCGGCACGTCGGGGGCCGGATCGGCGAAGGCGCTGACGATCTCGCCGACGCCCTCCAGCGCCTCGACCGCCTTGCGCGCGGTCGTCTCCGGGTTGCGGACGACGTCGACCGCCCGCTCGGCCAGCTTCACCGGCGCCGCCACCGCGTCGGCAATTCCGCGCGCGACCAGCTCGGTCGTCCCCGGTTCGGGCTGTGGCACCCACTCGTCCTCGAGGTTCAGCGGCTCGGCGTTGCGCTCGACGTCGAAGAGGACGGTGCCGATGTCGACGCCAGAGACGCCGTCGACCATCGCGTGGTGGGTCTTGGTCAGGATCGCGAAGCGGTCGCGTTCGAGGTTCTGCACCAGCCACAGCTCCCAGAGCGGCTTCAGGCGGTCGAGCTGCTGGGAGAAGATCCGCCCGGCCAGCTTCTTCAGCTCCTCCTCGCCGCCCGGATCGGGTAGCGCAGTGTGGCGGATGTGGTAGGTGAGGTTGAAGTTGACGTCGTCGGCCCAGAGCGGGCGGCCGGCCTCCAGAGGCGGCACCACCAGCTTCTGGCGGAAGCGCGGCACCAACGGCAGGCGCCCGCGCACATGCTCGACCAGATCGGTGTACTTCGGCGGCGGCCCCTCGAAGATCAGGATCGCGCCGATGTGCATGTGGCTGCTCGAGCTCTCGTTGGTCAGGAACGAGGCGTCGACAGAGGTGAGGCGGTCCAAGTGGCGTCCGGAAGTTGCCATCCGCCAAGGCTACTCAGGCCGCAAAATCGGAGCATTCCCGCTCGATTACTCGCAATCCCGCCACCGCATCCGACTTTTGCCACACCCCGCTGTGCTCAAACTCGGCTGCGGCGCCTCGGTACCCTGAGGACATGCCTGCCATCCTCACCGCCCCGAAACGGGTCCTCCTGGCTGCCCCGCGCGGCTACTGCGCCGGCGTCGACCGGGCCGTGCAGACGGTCGAGCGCGCGCTCGAGCTTCACGGCGCCCCAGTCTACGTGCGCAAGGAGATCGTCCACAACAAGCACGTGGTCGAGGAGCTCGCGAAGCGCGGGGCGATCTTCGTCGAGGAGGAGACCGAGGTGCCCGAGGGCGCGATCGTCGTCTTCTCCGCCCACGGGGTGGCGCCGAGCGTGCACGAGAACGCTGCCGCCCGCAACCTGCAGACGATCGACGCGACCTGTCCGCTGGTGACCAAGGTCCACGTCTCCGCCCGTCGCTTCGCCGCCCAGGGCTACACGATCATCATGATCGGCCACG
>Ga0207702_10003976_pt1 | contig 13274 bp, 9 predicted proteins | sample KBSCornC62_FD_184302 | JGI IMG/M metagenome (GOLD analysis project Ga0207702, IMG submission 184302) | Corn rhizosphere microbial communities from Kellogg Biological Station, Michigan, USA - KBS Corn C6-2 (SPAdes) (version 2) | ecosystem: Host-associated > Plants > Roots > Rhizosphere > Soil ...
CAGAAGTAAATGAATCGTTTCAAGCATAGCCCAGCGAATCTGGGGTAGTCTGCCTTGATGTAGTCGATGGCCTGCCGTTTCCGCATATCGATGTACGCCAGTTCGCCCATCGATTCGTATTGCCGCATGGCGTATACATCCTGTGTGGGATGAAGATATTCCATCCATGTGCCGTTAGCTCCGGCTCCGTTCCCCAGACGCAGTTCCGCACCGAAATTGTCGCGAATGAAAATCAGTCTCCCGAACGTCGCATGGTTTCGAACAATCCAGGGTGTAACGCATGCCAGGAAAACTGCCGACGCGAGAACAATTCCGCCCACGGAGCGTTTGTGCGCTCTGGCGCGGCGGTACCAGGTCCACAGGCCCGCGGCAGGTAGAAACGATAACAACGAGGTACTACTGAGAGCGGTGATGCCCCAAAGCAATCCAAATTGAAGCCACGACCGCCATCCCTCTTGATTTTCGAGCCTCAGCGCCACCCACACAATGCTGGCGAGGAGCAGGGCGGCGAGACTTGTTTCCCAAACTGCGCGCGTGCTCCAGAACATCACATTCGGGAGCAATGCCCACGCCCATGCAGCCCCCACAGCAACTTTCTCTGAGAAAATACGTCGTGCAATCAGGAATATCGGAATGCAGGTAAGTGCCGAGAATACGCTGTTGATCGCCAGTAGCACGAACGCGGATGGTCGGGAATAAATGCCGAAAACTCGGAATACTCCTGCGACTAAGTATGGGTATAGAGGAGGCTCCCAGGCTGTCGATCCAGTCTGCGCTCCGAAGGGATTGCTGAAGCCTTGGCCGGATGCGATTGCCGCCCCTATGCGTCCCATTTCCCAGCCAAAGCTGAAGTTGTTGTCTGTCGCTTTAAACTTGTAAGTATGGCCGACAATAATCCAGGACAATCGAAGCAGCACCGCAAGCAGCACGATCCAGTATAGTGACGTGCGAATGCGCATCCATGCTGAAAAAACGGCTCCCAAACTTTCCTGCTGTTGCGCGCTCGAATTTGCTTCCATGCGTGCATCTATTTGTAGCTGACGACGTGAGTCACAGCAACGTCCCCGTACTTATGTGACAACACGGGGGCTGGCAGAGCGTAAAATGCTCCAACTACATGGAGGTGCACGATGATTCTGGGGATGAGTACTTCAGCGTTTACTCTGCTGCACGTTCTGATCAGTCTTGTGGGGATTGGTTCAGGACTCGTAGTGATGTACGGGTTCCTCAACTCCAAACGGCTTGACCGCTGGACCGCCGTCTTTCTGGCAACGACCGTCGCCACGAGCGTCACTGGGTTTCTCTTTCCTTTCCATCAACTCTTACCTTCACATGAGGTGGGCATCCTTTCGTTGATCGTATTGACCATCGCGATTACGGCCCGTTACGGCTTGCGCATGAGCGGCGCCTGGCGTCCGATCTACGTGGTTAGCGCCGCGGTTGCCCTCTACCTCAACGTTTTCGTCCTGGTAGTGCAATCGTTCGAAAAAGTATCGGCGCTAAGGGCGCTGGCGCCCACCCAAAAAGAGGCACCTTTTGCGATTGTGCAATTGCTGGTCCTCGCTCTGTTTATCGCACTGACTACTTTGGCGGTTAAACGTTTCCATCTGCGGACGAGCATCGCACTTGCGCTTTCTCCAGAGAGCGAAAAACGCGTGGCTTAGCGAATATTGTTGGTTCGTGCCGGCCTGTCCAGGCATCAGGATGGGCTGGCATTGCCAGTCCGCTGCTGCAAATCCGGTAAAATGATTTCTTTCTTTGGATTCTCTATTGAGCGCCGATTTCACGACAGTTGCGACGCTGCTAGTGTTCGCCGGCCCGAAAGGGATTGGTGCATATATTCGCCAGCACTTTCTCGATACGACTTTCCGCGGCCTTTATCACGTCAATGCCTTTGATCTGGCATTGCTGATCCCATACTTCATTGTTCTGATTCTGCTGGCTGGTTACGGAGTTCACCGCTACATCCTGGTGTATCTCTATTACAAGCACCGCAAGAACCGGACCACGGAACCGGCTGCCCGCTTCTCAGATTTGCCCAGAGTCACGGTGCAGTTGCCCATTTTCAACGAGCAGTACGTGGTAGAGCGCCTGCTGGAATCGGTCATTAAGCTGGATTACCCGCGCGAAAAACTCGACATCCAGGTGCTCGACGACTCAACGGATGAGACCATGGACGTCGCTCGTTCCCTGGTAGAACGCTATGCTGCTTTGGGTAGCGACATCACTTACCACCATCGAAGCAATCGGCATGGATTCAAAGCGGGCGCGCTCGCCGAGGGGCTGAAATCAGCAAAAGGGGAATTCATCGCCATCTTCGATGCCGATTTCATAGTGCCCGAAGATTTTCTGATGCGCACCGTTCACCACTTTACCGAACCCAATATCGGCATGGTGCAGACGCGGTGGACGCACATCAATCGCAATTATTCCTTTCTCACCGAAGTCGAAGCGATCCTGCTCGATGGCCACTTCGTTCTCGAACACTCCGGCCGCGCGCGTACGGGCCTCTTCTTCAATTTCAATGGCACGGCCGGGATGTGGCGTCGCTCCGCCATAAACGAAGCAGGCGGCTGGCAGCATGATACCTTGACCGAAGACACCGATCTCTCCTATCGTGCCCAGCTCAAAGGATGGAAGTTCATCTACTTGCAGGACGTGGAGTGTCCGGCCGAACTTCCTGTGGAGATGACTGCATTTAAAACCCAGCAGGCGCGCTGGGCAAAGGGCCTAATCCAAACCGGGAAGAAGATTTTGCCGCGCGTTTTGAAGAGTGACGCTCCCCTGCATACGAAGATAGAAGCGTGGTATCACCTGACGGCGAACATCAGCTATCCCTTGATGATCATGCTCTCGGTTTTGTTGCTGCCGGCCATGATCATCCGTTTTTATCAAGGCTGGTTTCAGATGCTTTATATCGACCTGCCGCTTTTTCTGGCCTCGACGTTCTCGATTTCCAGCTTCTACCTGGTTTCGCAACGCGAGCTCTTCCCGCGCACATGGCCACGTGCGCTGATCTATCTTCCATTTCTGATGGCTCTGGGAATTGGCTTGACCATCACCAACACCAAAGCCGTTATCGAAGCTCTGATCGGCAAGCAGAGCGCCTTTGCTCGCACTCCCAAGTATCGTGTCGTTTCGAAACAGGACAAGATTAGGAGCACCAAGTACCGTAAGCGCCTCGGATGGGTCCCTTGGGTCGAGTTGCTGATTGGTGCTTACTTTGCTTCCACCATCTACTACGCCGTAGAAAACGAGAATTACATTACCGTTCCATTTCTGCTCTTGTTTGTGCTGGGATATTGGTGCACGGGCTTGATGTCGCTGCTCCAAGGCCGGTTCGGAACTTCATCCCCGCGAGCCACTACGCACACCAAACCATTCCCAGTGGGCGTCTAAATGTTATGTAACTTCTTTGCCCGCACCGTGTCATATTCGAATGCGTATCTCGTACTGCGAGACAGTCGGATGAAATTCATACTTAGCACCGCCGCGTTCTTGCTTTGTCTTGTGATTTCCGCCTTTGCCGGCGAGAACCTGAAACTGAATCCCCATCTTGACTTCAACAGCGACAGTCAGGATGGCCCATTGATCACCGGGGACAAGATGGAAGCGGGCTTCATTGCTGGTACACCGGCTTACGTCATCATGTATGGCGAAGGCTGCTTCAACTCAAAGCGCCAGGCGCGGCGGACTGTAGACATGTATGCCAAGTACAAAGGGCAGGTACAGTTCATCGTGATTGATATCGATCGCTATCTCTCTTCCGCGCAGAGCAGCCTCAAGAAGCAATATTTCCATGGCCGCATACCTCATGTTGTCGTCCTGGATCGCTCCGGGACCGCAGTTTACAACCGCTCCGGCGAGGTGGACTCTACAGTGATCTCGGGTTTGCTCGACCAAGCCCTGCGTTGATCGCTGGCCTTCACTTGACCGCTCGGTTACAATCCAGTCGCTGAAAATTCCTATCCCAGATTGCATTGAGAGTTTTCGAAAGGAGGATGCGATGCTTCGCTCGCATACAATTCTCCAGTTCACCGTCCTGTTACTTCTCTCGTTCTTTCTCCTCAGCTGTGGCAGTGCCCATAATGGGGATGAGCTGTATGTTTTTGTCGGCGCAAACATCCAGCTGCCTTACTGGAAAACTGCGGCAAACGGGTTCTCTCACGCCGCCAACCAGTTCAAAGGAGTCCGCTCGGATTTCACAGGTCCGCAAACTTATGACGCGAAAGCTGAGCGCGATGCTCTGGACCAGGCCGTGCAGAAAAAGGCTACGGGCATTTTGCTGAGCGTGGCCGACGCTAACGTTCTCAAGGACAGCATCGACAAAGCGATTGCCGCCGGGGTTCCTGTTATTACCATCGATTCAGACGCACCCACGAGCAAGCGGCTTTTCTTCGTCGGCACCAACAACTACCAGGCGGGGTTCACCGGCGGCGAACGACTGGTGCAGGAACTTAAAGGGAAGGGAAATGTAGTGGTGTTCACCATGCCGGATCAGCCGAATCTGCAAGACCGCCTCCGCGGCTATAAGGATGCATTGGCCAAGAGCCCGCAGATCAAAATTACGCGCGTGGTCGACATCCAGGGTGATCCGCGCATCGCGTTTGACACGACCACCCAAATCGTTGGCAAAGAGCGTGACAAGGTGGATGCCTTCGTGTGCCTTGAGGCGCAGTCAGGCAAGGAGGTCGCGGGAGTTCTCAACAGCTACAACGTGAAAGGCAAAACTGTCGTCGCCATGGATACCGACCAGGAGACGCTGGACTGGATCCAGAAGGGCGTAATTGCCGCAACCATTGCGCAAAAGCCGTACACCATGGCTTTTGTCGGCATGCAGATGCTTGACACCCTCTATCACCACAAGCCGTCTTCCCTGGATACCGACTGGTCCAAAGATAGCTACGCGCCCATTCCGGCCTTCGTCGACACGGGTTCCGACCTGATTGACAAGACCAACGTACAATCCTTCATCGAAGCCGGCAAGAATCTGGCTTCAGGGACTAAGTAAGAAGCTTCCTTCATGTGGAGTATTGCGTTGCCGAACCTTGGCCGGTAGCAAATTACGAAATATATTCTCGAATGTATTCGTCTTTTGTGTGGGCCAGTTCACGGATGTCTCCGTCGAAGGTCACTTTGCCGTCGCGCAAAATCAGAAAGCTCATCGGAATTTCACAGTACTCCCCACGCGGCAAAGCTCGCAGCTGGTTGGCCTTCTGGTCAAACTCGTGGGTCGCCAGGGTGAACGCATCCTGCAGTCGATGAGTGACCAGCAGGGAACTGGTGCGGTACACATCGCGCTGCTTCATGATCAATTCCACGATCGTATTCGACGTAACCGGATCAAGACCTCCCGTGGGTGAATCGTAGAGCAGCAACTCCGGCTGTGTGATGATGGCGCGTGCAATCGCTACCCGTCGGCGCATGCCACCGGAGAGTTCCGAAGGAAACAGCTCAAGCGTGTGTTCCAGTTCTACAAAGCGCAGAGCCTCGCGCACACGCCGGTCGATCTCGTCGTCATAGATTCCTCGCTCCTCCATCAAGCGGTACGCGACGTTCTCACGTACGGTCAGCGAGTCAAAGAGGGCGCTTTCCTGAAACACCATGCCTAAACGCGAGCGCAACGGAAACAGATCCTGTTCAGCCATTTGCGTGATGTCGTCGCCGAAAACAATGATGCGGCCCGAATCAGGTTGCATGAGTCCCAGCGTTAGCTTCAAGATTGTGCTCTTGCCTGCTCCTGCCACGCCAAACAGCGCTTTTGTCTCTCCGAAGGCAAGTTGAAACGAAACTCCGCGCAAGACATCCTTCTCGTCAAACGAAAGATGCACATCCTCGAAGATGACGGCGGCACTCGGATGTCCCTCGGGCGATGGACCAGTGTGGCCGGCAGGTAATAGGGAAGACGACATGCAATTACCTGTAAGAGAACACCGAGATCAGCAGCTTCGTCAGGAAAAAGTCAGTAATCAAAATCAGGACCGAGGCGGCCACTACGGCCTGGGTCGTGGCCCGGCCAACTCCCTGCGTGCCGCCGTGGGCAGTGATCCCGTAGAAGCAGCCAATGGTCGAGATAATAAAGCCGAAGAAAACCGGTTTGAGCAGCCCCATGAAAACATCTTGCAAAACCAGCGCTTGCCAGGCGCTGCTCCAGTACTGCCGCGCATCCAGATACAACAGCAGTTTGGCCACCATCAGTCCGCCGGCTAACCCCACGAGATCCGAGATAATCGTCAGGAAGAACAGCATGAACACCGATGACAATACCCGCGGCGTCACCAGTTTCTTTATGGGATCGGTTCCCAGCGCACGCATGGCGTCGATCTGCTCGGTCACCACCATGGAGCCGAGTTCGCTAGCCATGCCCGACGAATTCCGGCCCGCTACCATCAGGCTGGTCAGTACCGGCCCAAGCTCGCGAACCATGGAGGTGGAAACTAGTTGGCCCACCAGAGTAATCGACCCAAAACGCTGCAATGTGTTCGAGGTCTGCAGGGCTAGCACGGCGCCCGTAAAGAAACCGGTCAACACCACGATCGGCAGCGAGCCCACGCCAATAAAGTCGGCCTGCTGAACCATGTCTGCCACGTAGAGCGGCTTGCGAAACAGATTAGCCACCGACTGCGACGCGAGCTCAGTGTATTCCTGAACCGACTGGGCCTTCTGCTTCGCAAACTCCGTGGGCGAGATCAGTTCCATTCGGTCGAAAGTCCCGCGCGTCGAGTCTGGGATCCGCGGGGCTTGAACGAAATATAACAGATCGGAGCTTTGATCTCAGGCGTTGGAGCCAAACTGTGGCTTCAGCTGTGACCTTAGGCGTTGAAGGCCCACACTCGCTTTTCCAGATTGGATAATTGCAGTTAGCCCAAATCAAGCGAGATTGGTCGCTATGAGTGGAATCTGAGGACTGATTTGGATGGCAGAGGTCCGCTCTTTATGTCCGGCCCTTCTTCTTGATCTCGATGTTCAGTCGGCGAATCTTCTGGTTCAGGGTGGAGAGGGGCAAATGGAAGCGCTCGGCGGCCTCAGTCTGGTTCCAGTTGCAACGTTCGAGCATGTCAGTGATGATCCGGCGTTCCACGTCCTCCACGATTTCAAATAGCGACGCATCGGGCGCCGAATCGTGCAGGTTGAGCGAAGAACCGCGCCCCATAAGCGATTCCGGCAGTAGATCCACGCTGATATCCGGACCAGACGAGAGTACAACGGCGCGCTCGATCACGTTCTCAAGTTCCCGCACATTGCCGGGCCACGAATAAGTCAGCAGTGGACGTAGCGCCTCGGGCATCACTCGCGGCGTCGACCTTGCATTTTCCTCTGCGTATTTTTTCAGGAAAAATTCCACGAGCAGGGGAATGTCCTCTTTCCGCTGACGCAAGGGCGGTAGTTCGACCGTGATCACATTCAGGCGGTAGAAGAGATCTTCACGGAATTTTCCTTCGCGCACCATCTGACGCAAATCAACATTGGTGGCTGCAATGATGCGTACGTCCACCTGGATTTCCTGAATCCCGCCCAGATGCATGAATCTGCGGTCCTGCAACACACGCAAAATTTTGGCCTGAGTTTCCAGACCCATGGTGGCGATCTCGTCCAGGAACAGCGTCCCCTTATCGGCAACCTCGAATAGACCTTTCTTCGAAGCAATCGCGCTTGTGAACGCACCTTTTACGTGCCCGAACAAGGTTGACTCCAGCAGGTCGTGAGGCATCGAGCCCGTGTTGACGGGAACGAACGGCTTGTCACGGCGCGAGGAGTTTAAGTGAATTGCCTTGGCAATCACTTCTTTTCCCGTCCCGCTCTCCCCTTGCAAAAGCACAGTCGAGCGGCTGTTCGCCACTTGGCCCACAAGATCGAAGATCTTCAGCATGGGCTCGCTCTTGCCTACAATATTTTCGAAGTTATAGCGCTGCTTGAGGGCGCGCTTGAGTTGAACGTTCTCTTCTTCCGCTTTGCGCCGCGCCACTGCGGCCCGTACGTCGGCCAGCAGCTTTTCGTTGTCCCACGGCTTCTGGACGAAATTGGCCGCGCCCGACTGCATCGCGCGCACCGCATTTTCCACGGTGCCGTACGCGGTAATCATGATTACGGGCAGCCGGACATCGTGGGCATGAATCTCCGACAGAATTTCCATGCCGTCGCGCCCCGGCAGGGCCAGATCGAGCAGCACCAGATCGAAAGGACGCTCGGCTACTTGTGTCAGCCCATCCTCACCCGACTCCGCCGTTTCCACTTCGAATCCTTCCAGTTCGAGCAGGGTCTGAAGGGATTCGCGAATCTCGGCTTCATCATCGATGATGAGCACTGATCCTGCGGCTGATTGATTGCCATTCATCGCGCCGCGCGTAATGACTGCTGCTTCAGACATTCACTGCCTTCCTGCTCAGCGGAAAATCGAGTGCAAACGTAGTACCCGCCCCCGGATTGCTCTCTACCCGAATCTTGCCCGCATGCTCCTGAATGATGCCGTACGTCACCGCTAAGCCAAGTCCCGTCCCACGGCTCTGGCCCTCTTTGGGCGCAGTCTTCGTGGTAAAGAACGGATCATAGATTCGTTGAATGTGTTCCGGCGCAATACCCGATCCGCTATCAGAGACCCGTACGCTTACAAATTCCCCGTTGCTTGTCGCCACCGACAATTTGCCGCCGCCGGGCATGGCATCCTTGGCGTTGAGAAACAGGTTCAAAAACACCTGCTGCAGCCTGCCAGCGTTTCCCTGGATGGCTGATATTCCCTGACTCAGTTCCGATTGCACCTGGATCCTTGCCGTCTTGAACTGGTGTTCCAGCAATGCCAGGGTGTCGGTAATGATTTTATTGATGTCCACGTCGGCAAATTCCGTGCCGCTGGTGCGGGAGAAATTCAGCAGGTTATTTACTATCTCTGATGCCCGGAAGGTTTGACGGGTTATCTTTTCCAGCAGTCCCGATTTCTGCGGATCGCCTTGCAACTGCTTGCCCAGCATCTGTGTGTAAGAAGAAATCACCGCCAGCGGAGTGTTGACCTCGTGCGCCACGCCCGCGGCAAGAAGGCCAATCGATGACAGCTTGTCCGCCTGCGAAAGCTGGCTCTCCAGTTCTACCCGCTCCGTAATGTCATCCATGATAACGAGCCGCCCGATGACCTGGAACTTGCGCGTGACGAGGGGAGCGATGGCGACATTCACCGTGCGGGTCTCGCCCGCCGGCGTTTGTAAGCGGAATTTGTAGAGATTGTTGATTCCCGCATTCTGCCGTACTCGGTAGAAGTCTTCCACAAACTCGGGCGGGAAGATGCTGCGCACTGGCTGGGTCAGCGCCTGCCATCGCGGCAAGGCATACATGACTTCCATCTGCGCGTTCCAGCTCTCGATGCGGTCTTCCATGTCGAGCGCCATGACGCCGACGTTAATCGACTCTACGATGTTCTCGTTGAAGTCCTTCAGCCGCTCGTACTCGGCGACTTTCTGCTGCAGTGATGCGTACAAGCGCCCGTTCTGAATGGCGATGCCGATGTACCCGCCCAGCGTCTCCAGCAGCTCTATGTCTTCGCTGGAAAGGTAATCTCCCTTTTTCGTCTTGCCTAATCCCAGCACAGCCACGGTCCTCTGCTGGGCGCGGCAGGGTATGTAGTAGTTGAGATCCAGCCGTGCAATGGCATCCTGCGCTCCCTCGGTCTCCCGCGGCACTTGATGAGTGTTCTCGAAGAACATGTGTCCCGCAGGTTCGGGACGCGGCGCGCTCAGAAAGCTCAAGTCCAGTTTGCCGAGTCGATTGATGCCCAGCGACTTCGATATGGCAAACGCTTCGGCCTCTTCTGTGCGCAGGAAAATCGCCATGCGGTCCACCGCCAGCGTCCGCGATAAACGATCCACCACCGACGACAGCAGCGCATTCAAATCTGTTTCCGAGCTCAGTTCTCGCCCGAATTCAATCAGCGTGCGCCGGTAGTCATAGACCGTGCGGTAAAACAGGTGATCAACCCGGTCTTGAATCCATTTGCGTACCGGATCAAACAATAGCGCGGTTACGACAACGGCCAGGATTAAGCCAACGGGCCCCGTTCCCGGCTTCTGCATGTGGACCAGTTCCGCTACTCCGGCGACCAGGGCGAAATACAATCCCACAACTGCGGCAGCAGCCAGCGTGTAAACGACGCCGCGCTTGAAAATCAGGTCGACGTCCATCAACCGGTAGCGGAAGATGGCGTATCCGAACGTGAGCGGAAGCAGGCCCAGCGAGAGCACCGATAACTTCATCACCGTGCTGGGGAGTGCGCCCATCAGGAACGGCACGACGTACAAGAGGGTGTAAGGAACTACCGCGAGAATGGTTCCCCGCGTGACCCACTTAAGCTGCTGACGAAGGATGGTTGTGCTCGCACGCTGGTAACTGTTCCAGAGGACCGCCGCGGACGCTATGAACAACAGTGCGCCATACGCGATTTCCTGCCGGTCCATGTCCCAGCGCAGCACTCCGCTGGCCTGCGCCAACTTGAGCGCAATGATGTGTCTCCCCAGAAGCACAGCTCCCGGGATGTATGCCAATGCCAGCAGCCATGGCCGATTCCGAACAAACTGCCGCTTCTCGGGAAAGGTAAGCACGAAATGCAGAAAAAGAGCCGGCTGCACTACCCATGCAACGATGTTGCTCCAGTAGATAATCCAGTCAAAATCGTTGAGCTTACCGGTGTACTTGAAGGAATACGCGATGAAGGAAACTACACAGAAGATGTAGAAGTGCGTCGATCCCGGCGCGGTCCAGCGTCGAAGCAGCACGTATAACCCGATGCTCAGGTAAATCAGCGCAATCAGGCGCAAGTAATTATTGAGTGAACGGTCAGCAGGAAGCAGCAGAACCTTGGCAGGTTCCAGAGCGACACCCTTACGGACAACGGAATACTCTCCCTGACGGTAAACGCCCGTGCGATAGAGCTGCCGGACCAAGCCAGGAGTATTCGTTACATTCTGGCCGTTGATTGCAACCAGTTCGTCTCCCGCCTTAATGCCCGCTTCCGCCGCGCGTCCTTTCGGATCTACCCGGTCTGCGACCAGGTGCCCGCTCCGCTCGATCCACCAGACTCCGTCATCCGGGACGGCCGTATCGCGCTCTTTTGCGAAATTGAAGCCCGCAAATACCACCGCAGCCACTGTCAGCAGCGATAGCAGTACGGCGACAAAACGAGCTTGGCTTTCCCGATTCATGGGTTTAGGCACAGGCCCCGAGCCCCCCGATTGCGGCCGAGGAGAGGTGGTTGAGACCTCCGTCAGATCATGATTGAGCAACTTCGCTGCCACGTTGAAGCCCGGCTTGGGGCTGGTAAGTACTCGGTGGAAAACAACTTCCAAAATTATAGATGCATTTTCGAACGCCAGCTATGCCTTTTGGGATGTTTCTGTGGAATTTCGTATCTAGTGATGTTTCAAAGCGCCGAAGCCTGGCGAGAGCACCAATACACGGTGGTCCGCGGCTGTAGTGCAGAACTCCAGCGGAATCTTCCTACTACTATCCGGCTTTGCGATCGCTGCTGGAGATCTCTGCAGGCTCATCGTCCCACTCGAAAGATAGCGCCCGCGCAGTGGTTTCGATGGGCTCCAACTGAGGGATGTCCTCGGCGACAGATGCGCCCAATTCGGCGAACTTACGCGCCGAAACCAGCACCCTGTTTTCCAGCGAACCCACCGCTTGGTTATACGCTTCCACTGCCCGGTCGAGATTCGTTCCCACAGCGGTCACGTGGGTTGCGAGTTTCCGCAGGCGCTCATGCAACTCCTTACCGAGACTGCTGATCTCATGCGCATTGCGCGCCAGCTTTTCCTGATTCCAGCCGTAAGCCACCGCTTTCAGCAGAGCGATCAAAGTAGTTGGTGAAGCTGGAATTACGCGTTGCAGTACTCCCTGCTCGATAAGCCCGGGATCTTGTTCCAGCGCGGCGCTGAAAAACGTTTCACCGGGCAGGAACATCACGACAAATTCAGGGGTGGATTCGAACTGCTCCCAATAACTCTTCCCGCTGAGCGTCTTCATATGATCGCGAACCTGTCGGGCATGATTCGCCAAACACGTCCGCCGCGTGTCCTCATCTGTTGTCTCGAAAGCCTCGAGAAACGCTTGAAGCGGCGTCTTCGCATCCACGACAACCCGTTTTCCTCCCGGTAGCTTCACGACCAAGTCTGGCCGCAACCTTCCGCTTTCGCTCTGGATCGTCTCCTGCTCCGCGAAATCGCAGTACGACAGCATTCCAGCGATTTCCACGACCCGCCGCAGTTGAATCTCGCCCCAGCGCCCGCGCACATTCGGAGTGCGCAACGCCCGCACAAGATTCCCCGTTTCAGACTGCAGCTCCTTTTGCGTAGTGATCAGTGACTGGACTTGCGCCCTGAGGTCCCCATAAGCTTCGCCCCGCGCAATCTCCATTTGCTGAATCTGAGTATCCACTTTGCCCAACGATTCACGCACGGGAGCAATCAGGTCCGCTACCGCCTTCTGCCGCGCATCGAGGTCTCCTTTGGCCTCACTTTGAAAGCGCTTTAAGGTCTCTTGTGCGATCTGCAGGAACGAGGAATTGTTGCTCTTTAAAGCATCAGCGGCCAAAGCCTTAAAGGCATTCTGGAGGTTTTCCCCGGCTTTCATGATTAAGTCGATCTTTTCGTTGCTGGTCTTTCGTTCCGATTCGAGGGCGGATTCGAGCCTGGCCCGGGCGGCTACCAGCTTCTGATGTTCCTCGAAAACCCGCGCCAGTTCCGCCTTTTCGGCGGTTAATTCCTTTTCCGTGAACGACAAACGGGCTTGCAGGGCAACGCTCCGCGAACGCAGCCCCAGCCACGCAAGCACAATTCCAAACAACAGGCCAATGCCCCCACTGATCCCTAGTTCCATAGACAGATGTAACTACTCCCGACCAATCCCAACCCCTAGCCTACCACCAGCAACAAAGGTTACGGCCTCGGGAACGCCACTCCTCAGGCCGAATTTGATCCCTCCCAGGATCTGACTGGCAGGCATAAACGGATGAGCAGAACTGCAAGACTGCTGTTTCTGTTGTTGCTGAGCCTGGGCGCCGCAACCCTCCTGGCCGCCGGCGGACTCATGACTTTTCCCGCTGGACAGGCTCAATCGCTCAGTCTGAAACCCGTAGCCGCAACCGCCCCCGATATACCTTTGAATGACGAAGAATCTCGCACTGAACAGGAGCTCTTGGCGTTAGCGAATCGGTCGCGACGTCAGGCCGGTGTACCTCCCCTGAGTCTCAATGGCGGACTATCGCGAGCCGCCCGCGCCCATGCCTTGACGAT
>Ga0207702_10003978_pt1 | contig 13272 bp, 18 predicted proteins | sample KBSCornC62_FD_184302 | JGI IMG/M metagenome (GOLD analysis project Ga0207702, IMG submission 184302) | Corn rhizosphere microbial communities from Kellogg Biological Station, Michigan, USA - KBS Corn C6-2 (SPAdes) (version 2) | ecosystem: Host-associated > Plants > Roots > Rhizosphere > Soil ...
CGGGTGGGAATCGAGCAACCAGTTGGACTCGTTGGCATCGGAAAGGTTTTCGATCCGCGCGAAATAATCGATGTGAAGCGTATAAGTCGCGTCGGGCGGGGGGATAAGGAGCAGTCCACCACCAACCATCGTGTAGGCTTGGGGTGAACCGGGTGTCCCGTCGTAATCTTCCCTGATCGCGGTCGGAACCGTCCCGCGCAAAGGCGAATCCGGCGAACCTTTCAGGTAAATCGCCCGCATTTCTAGATAATCGTCCGGGAGATCAGTACGCTCATCGCTGATGGTGAGGAGGGTAGACACCTCCATCTCCCTTGTACGAAGCTCGCGATTGAACATTGCCTCGGAGAACTGGATAAAAAACGGGATTTTTTTGTCTAAATCGCTGCGGTCCAGCCAATCGGAAATGGTCGATTTGAGCGTGGTAAAATCAGGGATGGCCGATATTGACGGGACGCCAATCGAGAAAGCGAAACTCATCAGCTAGTCCCTCTTGAACTTGTCCTGTTTGCAGAACTCCAGCCATTGATCTTTCTGGATCTCGGCGTGCGCGTTGGTCAGGATGCAATCTGAAAGATGGCCGACTTCCCACGAAAGGCCATGGTCGATGTAAACCGGTATCCCGGCCTCTTTGATGAGACGAAAATAATGCACATCCTCACCAATGCAGCCGATGCCGTCTGGCTTGGCCGGGATGGTGAACAGGGGCCAAAAATGCTTCTTTCCGTCCTCGGACGCCTTCTGGTCGAGAAGGTCGTAAACCCGCATATCGACAAGGCAGAGGCCCAGCCCGAAATGCGAAACTTCCTCGATTTCGTTGGCGTCGGCCTTTTCCTTGGTGGTCCACACGAGGTCAGGCTTGTCGCCAGTCAGGATCGATGCCGTCGGAGATGTCGGACTGAATCGGCGAGCGTAATTGCAGCCGACAACCAGCTTCGATCTTCCCAGCAGCCTTAGAAGCGCATCGCACGGGAAGACGTGGTCCGCGTCCATCCAGAGCATGTAATCCGCTTCCCAGTGAAGAGCCTCCGCAACCAGACGATTTCTCGATTCAGGAAGCAGCGAACAGGAAACGATGAATGTCTCGAATTCGATCTGAACAAGCTCTTTGCCCATCTCGATCCTGGAGGAGAGCGTGTGGGTAATGAGATTGGCGAGGGATTGAGTGAATCGCGCCTCGGTTTGCCGGTGGCACGGAATGCAAAGGGCGATCCTGAGCTTCACAGCCGCCCCGTCGTAATTCGCAGACGGGCATTATCGGGGTCGTTTGCCCACGCCCTCCACTTGGCCTTGTCGTGAAACCATCCCTCAAGAAACGCCCTGTTCAAGACCTCTTCAGGAATGAACGCGACTGGCTTCATGCTCTTGTCGGTATGCGGGAGCTCCGACATCGCCTTGGCGGAGGCAACGATATGATCGCAGTTCTGCTCTGTGACGATATAGCGATCGTCGCCTTCTTCGACGTAGCTCACGCGACGGCGCGTGATCGGATCGAACTCAAGGGTTGCCCGGTCCACCAATTTCTCCCGGAAAAAGAAGGGCCGGAGCGATTAAGCCCCGGCCCCAGTAGATTAGCCGTTGGTGTCGAACACGGCCCCGTGCGCCAGCGGAGCACGGTTTTCGAGGGTGTATTCCGCAATGATGTTGCGGGTGTCGGCGTCACCGACGCGACCGATGTCCTGCGGCTCGAATGCACGCAGGTAGGCAACAGCAACCTTGCTCGTGTCGATCACGAACACATCGCGGCTGCGCTGAGTGCGGCTCGGGACAACCTTCAGGTCGCCGAAGTCGGACGCATACATAGTCGCTGCGGCCTGCACCGTGTTCTCGCCGATCGCGACCCGAGTGTTCGAGCGGCCAGTGAAAGCCGAGAACAACTGCTTGTTGGTCGGGCCGACAAGAACCAGGTCCGGTTCGCCACCATTGGTGTATGCGGTGGCGATTGTGCTCTTGAGCAGCGTTTCCGTAAACGTGCGAAGATCGCCAGCAGTGCCATCAGTTGCGGCTGCCGTTACGGCAGTCGAGTCCGCCGCCGCCGCGCCGTTACGCAGCGCGTTTCCGGCATACCACGCGTTCATGGACCGGAGAGTACGAGCGACAGTGGTGCTGCCCGCATTCTGGCCCTGGTTGCCGAGAAGGATCGCCTCGATGTCCTTGCGGAGAACGAGAGACTTCTTGGCCGACTGGAACGCCATCATGTCCTTGATGCCAGCCGGATTCACGGCGCGCTGAGTGCCGGTCACAGTCGCATCGCGCTGGCTGATCTGGCAGTAGTTGTTCTTGCGCGCCGGATTGGTACTCGCCGAACGCGACAGGGTGTCGCCTTCGAGAGCGGCGTTGGAGGTGTTTACGCTGTCCAGCGTGTCGAGCGACCATTCGTGGAGAACGGCAGTCGCCTTGGTGCGCGGAACGGCAGACACGAACGGCGTGTCCGCCGGCGTGATGCGATAGACCGTATCAACAAGGTCTTCGCGATTGGTGGTCACCCCGTAGGTGGCGACCGCATTGGTTACCATCGTCATCGTGAATTACTTTCACATGAAGTTTCTGAAGACTGCGGCGGCATCGTCGATGCTTCCGCTGCGAGTCAGTCTGTCCATGGCCTGCTTGCGCTGCGTTGCCTGAACCGCGCTCTTGCTCGTGGTTACTCCCGGACGAACCACTGGGGCTGAAGGCTTGGCGGCTTTGGGAGCCACTTTTTCCTTCGCCGCCATCATCTTGCGATATTGCAGGGCTTCCCATGCCATGTGCAGCTGGGCCGACGTGACCCATTTGGCCTGTTCCGGGTCGGTGAAGACCTCCGCCGGAATGCCTTTCTGCACGGCATAATCAACGATCTCGCGCAGCACTTGCGGCTGCTTTTGCGGATCGCTCAATTCAGGAACGTCCTTGAGAAGCGCCGGTCGAGCCTTTTCCTCGATCTGCGCGATCTCTTGAGACGCCTGGGCCTCCGCATCACGGGCAAGCTGGGCTGCGGCCTGGGCACGCTGCTGCTTGACCTGTTCGATGTATTGGCCGGTTTGTTCTGCCTGCGCTTTCAACAGATGGTAGTGGTCCGGGTTGTAATCGGCTGAACCCGGTGTGAGCATCGACAGCGGCGGCTGCTGCGGCTGGACCAGGGTTAAAACCTGATCCGCCGCCTCAATGAACCGTTGGCGAGACTGTTGTGCCTCCGCGATTACGGCCTCGTTGGCCTTCCTCACGTTGGCGGCTTCCTGGAACTTGGCGTTGACTGCGGCTTCGCGCTCTGCCTCGCGCTGGACGATCTTGTCCTGCAACGGGGCTGGGAGGTTCTGCCACTCCTCTGCCAGTTCGGCGGGCCACGAAGGCGGAAGATTTACGGCTTCTGGCTGGGCCTCTTCGGCTGCCTCATCCGTTTCTTCCTGTTCATGGCTCTCTGCTTCAGCTTGGGACTCTTCCTCCGCTTCGGCTTCGATCTCTTTGTTGCTGGCGAACCGTCCGTTCTCATCACGAGGCCGATCTTCGCCGCCGAAGATTTTCGCGGCATCGGCTAGTGAGATTTCATCGGACGCAACTTCAGTTTCTGCTGCCGTCTCCGGCTGGGCAGTGTCAGTCATTTGTCACCTTTTGGGTTTAGGCGGTTATTTGCCGAGCCGCCTGATCTCGGTAAGCTGGTGGGTGGCGAGCGTTCCTGTGCTCACAATCGACCCGAAATGCTCTTTCATCTTCCGGCACACGCGAACAGCGCGCCATAGATTCTCGCGCTCGGCGGCATCGAATGTGTCAGTCCAAGCCGAAACATACTGCCCCTCGACCGCGTCGATTGCCTCCTGAAACGCTGCAAGATGCTCGCGATAGATTGCGCCGCGCTCGGCTTGTTCGCGGAGCAGCCGGTCGTTCATCGCCATTCCCAGTCGCGACCAAATCCCATCGGATTGGGTCCGCGCCAGATTTCCTCGCCTTTTGCGTCAAGCAGGCCCGTGAACGCGGCCTCATGCTCAGGCACATCAACATTGGGAATGAGTGGATCGGTGTACCAGTCGTCCTCGATCTCAACGGTCGCTTTGGGGCGACGGGTGAAGTACCTCATTCGCCCTTGTGCTTCATCTGATGCTCGGCAACCTTATCCTTGCGCTGATGGTCGCGCTCAGCGCTTGACTCCGCCAAGTCGTGTTTCTTCTGCGCCAGCGCCGCCTCAAGCGCGATGCGCTGTTGGTCGATGTGAGCCTGCATTGAGGTTTTCACCGCATCCAACTGCGCCTCATGCGCTGCCTGCTGCTGATCGAGCTGTTGCCGAGCCCACATCACCTGCGCCTGCGCGTCCTGCTTCTGCGATTCCAGATGGCCCTGCATCTGCGCCTTAAACGCTTCTAGCAGCATCTGCGATTGCGCCTGGATCATCTTTGGGTCTGGTGACGGTTGCGGCTGCTGCATTTGGCCGTCCGGACCCGGCTGAGGCTCGTTCAGATACTCATCGACGTTCTTGATCCCGGCAGCATTGTACAGCCGCTTGAGTGCGTTGTAGACCTTGCCTGGATCGAGAAGCATGGGGCCGTAAGGCGAAGTCCCAATTGCCTCCATCGTCGTCAGCACGGTCTGAGCAGTAATCATCTGTTGGGCTTTCGACCCAATCCCGAGCCCAACCGAGATCGTTACGTCCATCTCCGAATTCCATGAGCGCGGGTCCATTTGCGCCCATGTATTGCGGAGGCGGATAGTCCGTGCCTGCGGCTGATGGTTGACGAGCAGCTTGAGGACGATCCGGAACAGGTCTCTAACGCCGGTCTCAGCAAAAATGCGGGCGATCATCTCACCGCGTGAATTGCGGCCCTCTTCCATGATCGCCGACTGCGTCGCCGTAATCTGATTGGCTTCCTGAAGGACGTTGGGATCTATGCCCTGTCCCTGCTTGGAAATACCGGTTCGCTTCTCCGCCTGCGCGTCGATGAACTGCAACATGGGAAACGACTTGTCCGCGACGAACGGAATGGCGAAGCTTCCCAATTCCCCAGCCTTCGTGCGGATGATCGCACCCGGCGCGCTGTCCAGCAGATCGTTGATCGTAGATCCATCCGTGCGCTCAACCTCCGATGAAACGACCGGTCGCGGGTTGTTCGAAAGGTAGATGTTGTCGAGTGTCTGGCGAGTCAGGACCGTGGCGATCCGCTGCTCATCCTTCACCTGATCGGCAATGCTCATGCCGTAAATCTTGTGCGGCATCGGGGCCGGACAGAGCTTGGCGAATAGCGAGTAATCGACCTCCTCGTTGTAGAGCACGACGTTGTGCGAGCGCATGACGCGCCGAAGCTCGGCAATGCCGTCGCCGTCGTAATCGATCAAGACAAACTCGTCGTTGAAATCCACCATGTCGCTGGATTCGTTGCCGACAGTATCCTCGCGGGTGGTCGAAAACTCCTCGTCTGCGTAACGGGCAATCGCCCTAGAATCGGTAATCGCGGTATTTGCAGCCTTGGACAGCGCCATCACCACGTCGCGAGGAAAACCCATGTCGATCAGTTCCGACTTGGATTTGCGCGTTACATGGGCCTCATAAGGCGGTGTCCGTCCCGGCCTCGCATACGGACTGATCCGGTATTCTTCCGGAGGGATATTCTCGATCCGGCAGCGACCATCAATGTGCCGGTTCTTGATGTCTGCCGTGTAAAGCTGGTTCTCGTCCGGTCCGTAGATCGCAACCACGTCACCAGACTGCTGGAGTTGCTGCGCCTGTTGCGGATCGACGTTGTAAATCCGCTCTATCGTGTCCTTGGACAAATCCTCCCAATAGGCTTTGACGACCCCGACTTTCGACAGAAGCGCGTCCTTGAACCAGTCGTGTAATATCTGAAAGCCGTTATTGTCCTTGTTGATGACGAGGTTGACATACTCCGTCGCCTGATTGGCGATCTCTTCGTCTTCAGGTCCAACGGGCTCGAAAACAACCATCTCTTCCGATGAAACAAACGGCCTGAGAATGGCCGATAGCGCATTGTCCACGGTGATTGCGACAGTGCCGTCAACAACTTGCGACCTTCCCTCGCGCTCGTCTCCGTATGGTCTCCGATAGTAAGCATCAAGGGCCTGCGCCTGCTCTGTCGCGATCTCACTTTCGTAATAACCGATAGCCCGATGCTCATGCTCGATGAGATAAGCCGTAAGCTCATCGTCGGTCATGGTTCTGGGTTGCTCAACCGTACCTGGGAGAGCGGCCATGTTGTCTGACATCGCCTCTCCCTAGGCTACCCAGCGGGTATCGTATTTGATCGGACGCGCCGCCGCGCGCTCCTCATGACCAACCGCGAAATACCGAAAGGCATCAGCGTAGTGCGTGGTCCAGTCCCGAAGCTCGGTCTGGCGGAACTCCTGGCGCTTCTCGTCGTATTCGCGCCGATACATTCGCAGCGCCTCAATGCCCGTTTTGCACTTGGCCTTGTCGAACCAGCAGGTTGGCAAAAGCATTCTTACAGCCTGAATCCCATCAGCCTTCGGAATGTTCTGGCACACCGTGACCCTGATGCCCAGACCCTCAAGAACTTCCTTCCGGCTCTTTCCGGTGCCAAGTTCCCGAACCTCTATATCGTGCGGCAGGTAGTGATTGCCCCACAGATAGTCGCGAGACTGCAATTGCTTGGCGTAATAATCGAGTCCGACGCCTTCACCTTTGAGAACATCGATCACTCGCGTTTCACGCCCAACGGTCTGAATGAACCAGATTACGGTCGAGTCAGCGACACCCAGATCCCATGCCGTGTGAACCGGAAGCCGTGGATCGTGCGGAATGCCCGTGATCCGCTCCTCCGCTTCCGCGTCGTTCATTTCCTTGCCGTAGTAAGCCCCTCGAACCGCCGCCTCGAACGAGCATTCGTATTCCTGGGCGTATTCGTCCTCGCTCATCATCCTGCGAGCGTCGGCAAGCTCGGCGGCGTCTAATAGGCCGGTCTCTGAAGCTTTGAGATTTAATCGAAACCAGTCGGGATTATCATCGGCCTGAGTCCAGAGCGTGTGAAATGTGTTCTTGCCCTTGGGCGTCCCGATAAAGACAGCCCAACCCTTGCGGTCGGATAGAGCTGGGCGAATAACCTGCGACCAGACGGTCGGGTCCATATCCCCAAACTCGTCCAGAACGGCCCCATCCAGATAAATGCCGCGAAGGCGATCCGGATTGTCCGCGCCGTAAATCCTGATGCGCGCGCCGTTATTGGGAAGCTCCACCCAAAGCTCCGACGCATTGACCTTCCTCTCTGGTCCGAAGCAGTAGGTATATTCCAACAGGTAAGCCCAGGCGATGTCCTTGGCCTGGTTGAGCTGTGGAGCGATATAGGCGAAGCGCGGAGAGTTCTTGCCGCATGTCGCAGCGGCCTTGATGAGATCGTTGACACAGGCCACCGTCTTACCAGCGCGGCGATGGCAGACGGCTATGCCCCAACGGGTTTGTCTTGTGTGGAGATCGAGGAATTGATGGCGGGGAGCGTAGGGGCTCTCGATTACTGCGGCGGCTTCCACGCCAGCGCGCCCGAAACTTTAACGTTGTGATCTAACTGACCCGCTACTTGCAGCGGGATTACTTTGCCAACCAGCGTGAGGAATGCGGTCGGGTTTTCCTCAGCCTGCGCGATCAGATAATCCACGCCGCCCGCTCTATCCAAAGCCTGCGCCACCATATCCTTGATAGCCCGCGTGACTTTGTTCTGGGCGCCCTTTGGCCTCCCCATGCCAGCGCGCGGAGGTTTCGCAGTATCTGCCACTATTTTAGTGCCCTCCGTTTTCCGCTGCTCAAGGCTGGGCGGTGACTAGGCTGTAAAGGAACCCGCCAGTCAGTTGCGCGTGCGTGCCGTGCTCAACCACTCGGTCGGCGTGCAGAGGCAGTGCTGGCGGGAAATGAAAAAGCCCCGCCGGTTGGGGCGAGGCTGCGTGACGTTCGTGCGGTCGCAATACGACCAATTAGCGGTCTGATAGCATATGCGGTGCAATTGTGCAAGCGCTATTCGCCGGCCATATCCATAAATCGCTCAGCCTCAGCCGTTACTTCCTCCATCTTCCGCACGAGCCGCGCGATCATTGGGTTTGAGAACGGCGCGAACAGCCTCCAAAAGTCAATTCGTTCAATGAGACGCTCGGCCTGTTTCGCATGACTTCGTGCTCTCTCTTTAAGGAATAGCTTAGGCGCCAAGAGCTCCGAGAATGGAACTGAAATTCTAGGAATCTTGCCCATCACAGCCTCATCACCGTTGCGATCATGTCCGCGATGAACAGGCATATCGTCAGCGACCGTTCCTTCGCCCGCGTTCTGGCATTTCCATTGTCCGGGAGGTTGTCGCGGCTGTAGATCACCACATCCTGCCATGTGTCCCGGTAATGAGGCGGCGCAATATCGAAGATCCGATCATCAAGGAACTTCATCAGCTCCATCGCATCAACCTTGGCTGCATTCCTGTCGGCCTCATCTCCGGTGGTTCGGATGAACGCAATCGGAGAAAGGTTCGCGGTCACTCTCGGTTCTGAAAACACCCGATGCCATGCCCGCGAATAGAGGTTGATGGCACTGAGCTGGCTTTGTGTGAACGCTTCCGAATTGATCCAGCGCTGGAGAGCAGATCCTCCTCGGTTGATCGTAACCTGCTTCTGCCCGTGCCCTTCGCCATCCAGTTCGCCGGCAGTGACTGAGATTGTGCGATGGCCGTAATCGCCGTGCCGCTCGGCGAACGGATTCACCAACGGCTCTTCGTCTTTCTGTTTCGGCTTACGCTTTGCTCTTCCCACCTCTCTTACTCCCCACTCAATTTAACCGCGACACCTCGCGTAGTTCGTCCAGTGCGTGTTTCATGATGCGTCCGCCCAATCTGTCCCGAGTAGCTGCGGTATCTCTACGCGCACGCTCTCAATCCCAATCCTCTCAGCTTTGCAGGCGATCCGGTGAGCGCAAGCATAGGCTGCGGCCTGTCCACCGTATTTCGGATCAGCATCACCAAAGACCACCACCTCTTTGACGCCTTCCGGCGGAATCCACTTCGCCAACATCGCCGCATTAAGCGCAGCCCAAACCGGCAAGCTGAAGCGCTGACTAGCCCGCAATGCCGTCTCAATTCCCTCGGCTATCCCAAGCCTTTCGCCGTGCATCGCCAATCTGACAGCCGATCCATCCAGCAAGTCTCCCGGCATCAGTGCCCGAGGATTGTCCATGTCGGCCTTCGCTCCATCGGGCCGAAGGAACGTGCGGTGAAGGGTTACGCCCTTTCCGTCCGGGCCTTTGACCGCCGCAAGCATCGCTGGTCGCATCCCAGTCTCAAACGGTACCGGACAGCTTGGCAGGAATCGCAAGCAATCGATGTTCTGCGGCCACGGGCAACCTCTCGCTGTCAGGTAGAGGTCAACCAAATCCCCGCGCTCGATCCGTCTCGCCGAGTTCCACAGCCTTGAGCAGTCCGCGAGCTTCGATGCAGCGGAGCGCTCCGGCCTCACCGTGTCCCGCCTCACATTTCCTAGAACCTGATCGACCTCGCTGGCAGCCTGCGCGAAATTCCATCCCTTCCACTTTTCGAGAAGCCGCCACCCATTTCCGCCGGCCCCACACCCGTTGCAGATGTAGCTCCCTTCTCCATTCTGATTATCGAACCGGAACCGGTCTCTGCCCCCACACATCGGACACGGACAGTTCTTCCCAGTGAGCGCTGTCGCAGGAAAGCCGAGCTCAAGCAGAATGCCCTTCCACTTACCTTTGGCGAGATCATGAGTGCGAGGACGATTCACCGTTTCCCCCTCGATTTTGCGAAGCGAATGTCCTTGGCGCGAACGTAGGCAATCGTCGCCGGAGATGGCGCTATCGGTTGCTCGAATAAGCCCTTCGGCCACACACCAGTCCGTTCCCGATAGGTGTTCGCTATCCATCCTCTCGACCGCCCACGCTGCTGCGCAATGGACACCAGCTCGGAATAGAACCGCTGCTTCGCCTGTCCTGTCAGTTTCACCGCCTTCGAGTGCCGCGTGACCTCAATCAATTCCCCATCTTCGACCTCCACTTCCGACTGTCTCACCGGCTCAAAACCGCACTTCGGGCAGGCTCTCACCTTTGCCGGTTTCAGCAAGCCGCAAGACGGGCATTCCTTCGGCATCGGCTCCCCGCGCTCCTTGCGGGTCTTGTCTCGTTCGCCCTTCCCATCCTTCAGCCGATCATGGTGAATGTCGGTTACAAAGCCGAGCCGAGCGTGATTGTCGGCATGGTCTAGGATCAGGCAATGCTCCTTTCCCAGAGCGGTCCTGAGGCCACGCCCGATCATCTGCACGAACAGCATTTCCGAGCGTGTCGGTCGGGCAAGAACCACACACCGAACGTCCGCATCGACGCCGGTTGTCAGGGTTCCGACATTGACTATCCCAGAGAGTTCGCCGCGAGCCATTTTGCCGAACAGGAACTTGCGCTCGACAAGATCCACGTTGGCATCGCAGTAACCCATCCGAATCCCGGCGGACGCGAACTGCTCAACCAGGCTGGCGGCATGTGCACGGTTGACCGCGAACACCAATGTTGGGAGCCCAAAAGCTTTCTCCCGCCAAGTCGAAACCACGTCCGCGACCAGACCGCCCATGACTTCCGCAGCGCCGTCCTCCGCATAGTCGCCATTGCGGATTTTGACTCCGGTAAGGTCGGGATGAGACGGAGCAAACACCCGAAACGGGGAGAGGAACCCACGGTCGATCAGCTCCTGCATCCGAACCGGGACCAGAAGCTCTTCCCAATCTTCCGCCATTCCTCTCGCCCACGGGGTTGCGGATAATCCGATGAACACCTTGCGCGGTTCGTCCTTCAGCCATGCCCGGACAGCCGAGAACTGCACATGGCACTCATCGATCACGATCACGTCCGCGTTAGGCCTCTGGCGGCGTGAAAGGGTCTGCACTGACACAACCTGGACAGGCTGAGAACGATCAGTGCGAAGGTGGTTACTCTGCATCACGCCGATCGCATGAATGCCCTCGCTTTCGAACATCGCGACGGTCTGGTCGATGAGCGAAATGGCCGGCACCGTGAACGCAACCCGATTGCCCTTGGCCAACGCCCCGTTGACGATTTCTGCTGCCGTTCGCGTCTTTCCGGCCCCAGTTGGCATCGCCACCACGACGTGCCGTTTCCCCGAACGCAGCGATTGCCGGAGCATCCCGATTGCCCGCAGCTGATGCTCGCGGAGCGGCTTCGGAGACGCTGGAGCCGAGAACAGATCAGACCCGGCAAGAAGCGCGCTCACTTCACGCCTCCGCCGATAACCGTCAGCCCCTCGCGTGTGCGTGATGACCCCAGTGATTCTTCTTCTTGGGTCTGGTGATATATACCAACACCAACACCACCACCCGCGCGGGGTTGAACGTGCGTTGCAACGTCCGTTGAACGTGCGTTGGCCTTTCGTGCTTCAGCCGATGCGCGTCCGGCGCGTCTTTTCTGATCCCTGTTGGCCTCGGCCTTTGAAAGCTCGGCGATGATTTTGGGGTGCGATATTTTGCCGCCGGACAGCGTGCAGTCGAGGAGTAAACGAGCCCGCATCTCAAGCCACTGCTTGTTGGTTAGGCGAAGCTCCGCTGCTATCAGCTTGTCGTCATCTGCGATCGAACCTCCGTTTTCCCAAAGCAGCATGTGCAGATACACGAGCGCGCTGTGCTGGACGTGGGTAAGCGTCCCAACGCGCGCGCGATGATCCTTGATGAAGAGCGGCATCCAGATACCGACCGCGCTCATTGGGCCACCCACTCACGATACAGATTCAGGAACCTGTGTTTGGCGATTTCCTGCGCTTGCTGATGAACGGAATCATCGGCGAGAAGAGGGTTGTCAGCCTCCGCAATCAGAAGCGACCTGAAGGTTTCCCAAGCAAGATCTATGTCGTCTTTTGTGACGGTTTTGGCGAGAGTGAGAACGGCGCTCATTTCCCACCGCCCAACAGCTTGTCCAGCAGATCCAGCTCTTCTTCGCGATGCTTTTCGAGAACGTCGCCGTGGGCTTCCTCAAGCCACTGCTTGAGGATTGCGAAACGAACCCTGACAGCGTGCGGAGTCCTGCCGACCTCACGCGCAATGCCGCGCCAGTGAAGGCCGTTCATGCGCCTACGCGCGATGATCCGATCTTCCTCGCGCGTGAATCTCTGATAGCGTTGTGGCGCGTTCACTTGGTCTGCCACCCATATCTGGCGCAGACCTTCTGCCATGCCCGTTGAACAGCCTTATAGCTTATCCCTAGACACTCAGCGCATTGTGATGGTGTTCCACCATAGGCCGCCATCCATTCGGATACCTGATCTTGACGGGTCATCGGGCCTCCGCTTCCAGAATTGCGCGGCCAATGAGTTCTGGCGGCTGCGGAAGAACCGCGTTGCCTAGTCGTTCAGTGCGGACCACCCTATCGGATAGCCCATCATCCACTCGACAAATTGCGGAGTCGGCCTCAGTCCAAGGACGGGCTTCCCAATAAGTCGGGTGGTCAAGCAGTCGTTGCGCTGATTTCCAAGCGTAGGATTCGTGAAGCCCCGGCTTTTCCGAGGGGTGGGCAATAACCCAGACTCGATCTCTGAGATGGGGCGCACCAATGCCGCCCGCTGGAATACAATCCCACTCCGCATCATACCCGAGCGAGGCCAGCGACCCGAGAACGGCTGAGAACCCGTTAGCAAGCAGCTCTGCGACGTTCTCAATGATGACGTATTCTGGTCGAAGCTCCCCAATAAGACGCGCAAACTGGAACCAAAGGCCACTCCGCTCGCCAGCAAGGCCGGCCCGCGCGCCTGCGGAAGAAATATCCTGACACGGGAATCCCCCAACGATTGCATTAGGGAATATCCCGTCTCTGGAGAGAACATCTCCGGTAAGTCGGCAAACATCGTCATAAATCGGAACCTCGGGCCAGTGCTTCCGAAGGATTGCCTGGGCGTGCCGCTCGATCTCGCAGAAAGCGACGGTCTTGAATCCGCCAGTGCGCTCCAGCCCCAAATCGAAGCCCCCGATCCCCGCGAACAGCGACAAAACCTTGTAGGGCTCGCGTGTCATTGCCCCTCCAGACACACGATGATCTTTCCGCCACGAACGGGTTCTGCGAATGTGTAGGTTGGGTCGAACAGGTAATCGTCCACGCCAAGGTGGTTCGCCAGTTCGTCCAGAGCGTATTTCAGCGACGATTGGAGATTGTCCCGGTCGCGTCTGCGGCGATCAGGCGGCGAGATTGTAATGCGAAGCGGAATGCGGCCTTCGGGAAGCTCGGGAACCGGCTTCTGGAACAGCGACCAAGCGCAATCCGATTTGTAGGCTTTCTTAGCCTTCGCCAGTGCACGCCAGTGC
>Ga0207702_10003979_pt1 | contig 13271 bp, 11 predicted proteins | sample KBSCornC62_FD_184302 | JGI IMG/M metagenome (GOLD analysis project Ga0207702, IMG submission 184302) | Corn rhizosphere microbial communities from Kellogg Biological Station, Michigan, USA - KBS Corn C6-2 (SPAdes) (version 2) | ecosystem: Host-associated > Plants > Roots > Rhizosphere > Soil ...
CCGCAACGCCTGGCTGCGCTCCGGCGTGGCGGGCAAGCTCGGCCGCGCGGACCTCTTCCCCGAGGACGCCGGCGCCGCCCTGAGCGGGATGACGAGCCGGCTGATGGAGTCGGCCGGCGTCCGCCTCGGCTTCGACCCGGGTCTCGTGGTCCGGCACGAGCCGGTGACCTCCATCCGGGCCCAGGCGAGCACGTACTTCCGCCGTGGCGCGACCAGCGACCTCGACCGGCACTACGCGGCCGGCCACCGGTCGCTCGCCCACGCGTTCACCGCCACGTACCTCCGCCGCCACTTCGTCGAGCCGGCGCGGGCCGGGGTCAGCCCGGCCTACGTCCTGCTCGCGCACGGCGCCTACTGGTGCGGCCTGGCCTGGCACCGCACCCGCCGCCCGGCCGGGCGGACCGGCCAGGACGGCGGTTGAACCGGTTACGTATCTGCTCCGGACGATGGTGGGTGGTGGCCGGCCCGGTCGGGGCGTCAGCGAGACAGGCGGTAGAAGCGCCAGAACGGGTGCTCGATCGGTAGCACCTCGATGCCGGCCCAGCCTGCCTCGCCGGCGATGCGACGTGCGGGAAGGCCTTGGCCAGCTCGAGAGCGGCCCAGCCGAGGCCGCAGCCGATGTCGGCGACGCGGGCGGGCCGGTTCGTGTCGGCGAGCCGGGCCTGCACGACGGGGATCTGCGGGAGCCAGGTGTGGACGAGGTCGTTGACGAAGGCGGGCCGGTTCAGCGCCCCCTGCGCGGCCACGGCGTCCGGTCCGTAGTCGGGGTAGGCGACCATCGTCGTCGCGGCCGTGTCGAAGCGTTGCCGGCGCAGCCACAGTTCGTGCGCGCCAGTCCAGGCTTGGCCACCGGAGTAGACGATCCCTTGACGCAGCAGCAGCTTCGACAGCCGGTGCCGAGCCCGCATCAGAACACCGCGGCAGTCCTCCCGGGCCCGTACCAGATCACGCGCGGCCTCCTGCTCGAGCGAGGGCACCGCGACCGGAGTGATCTCGCCCAGCCGCAGCAGCCGGGCCAGATGCAGCGCGTCCTTCGCGTCGGTCTTGACCCGGTCACCCGAGCGGCGGTGCAGCTTCGACGGCGCCGCCACAACACAGCGCACCCCAGCGGCGGTCAACGTCCGATACAACCCGAAGCCGGTCGGACCGGCCTCGTAAGTCACTCCCGCAACCGCCTCAGGGCGAGCCGGTCATGTCATACCGTCTAGGGCCAGGTGATGCGGCGGTGCAGCAGCGCGCGCTCGGCCGGGTTCTCGGTGAGGGCGAGCGCGCGGCGGTCGGCGTCCCGGGCCCGGTCCTGCTGGCCCAGCGCGCGCAGCAGCTCGGCCCTGGTGGCGTGGTAGAGGTGGTGCCCGTCGAGCGGGCCGGCCAGCGCGTCGAGCTCGGCCATCGCCGCCGACGGACCGTCTGTGTACCGCAGCGCGATCGCCCTGTGCAGCCTGGTCACCGGTGACGGCGCCAGGTGCAGGAGCATGTCGTAGAGCAGCACGATCTGCTCCCAGTCGGTGTCCACCCAGCGCTCGGCCTCGGCATGGCAGGCGACGATCGCCGCCTGCAGCTGGTACGGCCCGGGCCGGTGCTGCCGGGCCGCACGGATCAGCAGCCCGGTGGCCTCGGTGATGACCGCCCGATCCCACAGCGACCGGTCCTGCTCCGGCAACAGGACGAGGCCGTCCTCGCCGTCGAAGCGGGCGGCGACCCGCGCCCGGTGCAGCTGGATGAGCGCGAGCAGCCCGGCCACCTCGGGCTCGGTCGGCATGAGCCGGTGCAGCAGGTTGGCCAGCCACTCGGCGTCGTCGGTGAGGTCGCGCGAGTGCGGCTGCGCCGCGGTGGACAGGTAGCCCTCGTTGAACAGCAGGTAGATGACCGCGAGCACGCCGGCCAGCCGGTCGCCGAGCTCGTCGGAGTCCGGGACCCGGTACGGGATGCCGGCGTCGGTGATCTTCCGCTTGGCCCTGGTGATCCGCTGCGCCACCGTGGTCTCCGGCTGCAGGAACGCCCGCGCGATCTGAGCCGTGGTCAGCCCGCACACCACCCGCAGCGTCAGCGCGATCTGCGCCGCCTGCGGCAGCGCCGGGTGGCAGCAGGTGAAGATCAGCTGCAGCCGCTCGTCCTCCGCGGGCGGCACCGGCGGCCCGAGCTGGGCCAGCTTGGCCCGGTAGTTGTCGGCCCGGCGGAGCTGGTCGAGGCCGCGGCGGCGGGCGACGCTGAACAGCCAGGCGTCCGGCCGGTCCGGGATCCCCTCCACCGGCCAGTGCTCCAGCGCGGCCAGGACCGCGTCCTGGACGAGGTCCTCGGCGGCGGCGAAGTCGCCGGTCAGCCGGACCAGAACGGCGGCGAGCCGGCCCGCATGGTCACGCACCACACGGGCCAGCTCGGTGGTCGCCTGGTCCGTCAGATCTCCTCCACCGGCCGGATCTCCACGATCGGGCAGCCCGGCCAGGTCTTCACCATCCGCAGCGCCTCGTCGAGGTCGGCGACCTCGACCTCGCTGTAGCCGCTGACGACCTCCTTGCCCTCCACGAACGGCCCGTCGGTGACGATCGGTTCGCCGCGGTCCAGCCGTACGGTGGTGGCGGTCTCCGGCGCCCGCAGCTTGTTGCCGCCACGCAGCTTGTCGGCGTGGGTGGCGAGCCACTCGTGCACCTTCCGGAACGCGAGCTCGCGCTCCTGCGGGCCCATCGCGTCCAGTTCGGCCGCGAACTCCGGCGTGTCCACGAACAGCAGCACGTACTTCACCGCGGCCTCCTAACCCTGCAGCTCGGCCATCCGGCGCATCAGCTCGTCCGGGGCCACGTCCTCGACGTGCGACGCGACCGTCCAGCCGTGCCCGAACGGGTCCACGACGTAGGCGTCGCGGTCGCCGTAGAACTGGTTCTCCGGCGCGCGTACGAGGGTTGCGCCGTGCGCGACCGCGGTGTCGACCGTCGCGTCGACGTCGGCCACGTAGAGGAACTGGAACACCGGCGTGCCCGGCAACCCGCTGGCCGGCGGCGCCTGCGTGCCCCGGTACGGCGATTCCTCCTCGACGATCACCACCGAGTCGCCGATCTCGATCTCCGCGTGCGCGACGCTGCCGTCCGGACCCGGGAACCGCATCCGCTCGGTGGCCCCGAACACCGCCGCGTAGAACTCCAGTGCCTTGTCCCCGCCCCGCACGATCAGGCACGGCGTCACCCGCCGGTAGCGCGCCGGGATCGGGTCAGGCTTTCCTGCTGAGGTCATCCGTCGTGTCCTCCTTCCACCCGAGATCCTCCCTCGGACCCCTACTCCTGAGACGATCGGCACCCGGCCGGGCACGACACATCCGTGGGGTAGACACGCGCGGCAGGCGAACTGCGCGCTCAGGCGGCCACGACACTTCCCGGCCGGGGAAGACGACCGGGGACGACTCGCCGCTCAGGGGGATGCGGGGCGGAACAGGAGGTGTCGCAGCGGGCTGCTCAGCGCGCGGAGCGCGGTCGGGCCGAAGGGACGGCGCATCTCCGGGTGGCGGACATACCCGAACGCGAAGCCGAGTCGCCAGGCCAGCACCCCGTCGGTGGCCAACTGGTCGCCCACGACCACGCCCGGGTGCGGCAGATCCCGGTACGGCCTGGTCAGCAGCGGCTTCCGGGCGGCCGTGACGAAGAAGGCGTCGCCGGCGACCGCGCCGGACAGCCGGCGCAGCGAGTTGGTCGCGAAGCCGACCGACTCGAGCGAGGGCACCTCGGCCAGCAGGGCGACGGCCTCCTCGACGCCGCGCTCGAGCTCGGCCTCGCCCGTGTCCCACACGGCGACGAGCGGCTCGACGTCGAGCACGACCGTGCGGGCGCCCAGCTCATCCAGCCAGTCGACGACCGTGGAGAGGTTCGTGACCTCCCGGTACGGGACTCTCACGGGTGCACTAGAGCACAATCGGCCCGCGAAAACGCCAGAAACCCGTGCCTCCACGTCCCTACGCTTACTGGCACCGTGAAGAGGCACCGTGGACCGGCGCCGCGAAGAGGCGTCGCCAGCCCGCCGGCCAGCCCACCCGAGGAGGCCGCCGATGGAGGCCACTCCGCCGGCCACCGGCCACCGCGCTCTGCGCGCCCGGCTGACCGCCGTCGCCGCGCTCGGCCTGCTGGTCCTGGTCGCGATCTCGTTCCTGCTCGTGGCGATCAACGTGGTGGACGCGCTGATCGTGCTCGGCTGCCTGTTCCTCGGGACGTACTGCGCCTGGCTGTCGCTGACCCGCGGGGGCAGGCTGCTGTTCCTCACGATCCCGGGCGTGCTGCTGGCGCTGACCGTGCTGGTGCTCACCGCGTACGAGCACCGGGTCGGACTGGCCGTCTGGGTCGCCTGCGTGCTGCTGTTCGGGGTGGCGGCGCGGGCGGCGGTCCGGGCCGACCGGGCCGGCCAGGCCGCCGCCGGCATGCCCACCGTGCCGCCGGCCCGGCGTGGCGTGCTCGTCGTCAACCCGCGCTCGGGCGACGGCAAGGCCGCTCGGGTCGGCCTCGTGGCGGAGGCGACCCGCCGCGGCATCCACACCGTCGAGCTCGAACCGGGCGGGAACCTGCGAGAGCTGGCGGAGAAGGCGATCGCGGACGGTGCCGACGTGATCGGCATGGCCGGTGGGGACGGTTCGCAGGCGGTGGTGGCCGCCGTCGCCAGCGCCCGGGGCGTCGCGCACGTCTGCATCCCGTCCGGCACCCGCAACCACTTCGCCCAGGACCTCGGCCTGGACCGCGACGACCCGGTCGGTGCGCTGGACGCGTTCACCACGGGAGTGGAGCGGCAGGTGGACCTGGCCGCGGTCAACGGCCGGGTGTTCGTCAACAACGCGTCTCTCGGCTTGTACGCGAGCGTCGTCCAGTCGGCCACGTACCGGGAGGCCAAGCTGCGCACCTGGCAGCGCATGCTGCCGGATCTGGTCGGCGGCCGGGCGCCGACGTCCGAGTTGCGCTTCGACCTGCCCGACGCCGGCCCGCAGACCGGCGCGACGCTGCTCATGGTCTCCAACAACCCGTACGACCTGCAGCGCCCGCGGGTCGCCGGCAGCCGTTCCCGGCTGGACGGCGGCACGCTCGGGATCCTGTCGGCGCGGCTGCAGGAGGCGGAGGAAGTCGCCCGGTTCGTCACGCTGATGACCATCGGACAGGAATGGCGGATGAACGACATCCGGCAGTGGTCGGCGGTGACGTTCGAGGTCGACTCGACCGGGCCGGTGGCGCTCGGCATCGACGGCGAGGCGGTACGCATGGCGCCGCCGCTGCGGTTCGAGACCCGTCCCGGCGCGCTGCGGGTCCGGCTGCCGGCGACCGCCAGCGGCCTGTCCCCGTCCGCCGCGGCGGTCGGCATGTCCGGCCGGGACCTGCGCCGGCTCGTCGCGATCGCGGCCGGCCGATGACCGGCCGGCAGGATCGCAGCGAGCCGATGACCCGCCGGCAGGATCGCCGCGCGCTGGTCGGCCCGCTGGCGTGGGTGGCGCTCACCGGCCTCGCGCTGACCGTGCTGGCCTCCCTCGGCGCCCGGGACGGCACCGTCTCCGCTCCCGAGCGCTCGGTCTTCGACGCGATCAACGGCCTGCCCGACTGGCTGTACCGGCCGATGTGGGCCTTCCAGCTGCTCGGGGTGCTCGTCACACCGGTCCTGATCGCCGTGGTCCTGCTGGTGCTCCGGCGCTGGCGACCGGCCCTGGCCCTGCTCCTGCTGGTCCCGCTCAAGCTCGTCGCCGAGCGCCAGATCCTCAAGAAGCTGGTCGAGCGCGGGCGTCCGGGCCAGACCGAGACCAACCCGATCCTCCGCGACGTGCCGCCGGCCGGACTGTCGTTCCCGTCCGGCCACGCGATCGTCGCCGCGGCCACGCTCGTCATCCTCTGGCCGTACCTTGGCCGCACCGGTCGGGTCATCGCCACCGCGCTGGCCGTCGGAGTCGGCGTCGCCCGCATCTACCTCGGCGCGCACAACCCGCTCGACGTCGTGGCCGGCGCCGGGCTCGGTCTCATCCTCGGCGCCGCACTCACCCTCGTCGTCGGCGTGCACCGCCGGTGAGTTGGGACAGACGGCACCGGTCCACAGTGGACGGCCGTCCGGATCAGAGGTCGAGGACCACGTCGCTGTCGGGCCGGGAGCAACAGACGAGCACCTCGTCGGGGCCGGGAGGTTCGAGCGGGTCGGGGGCGTAGGTCACGGCGCCGGTGAGCAAGGGCGTGATGCAGGTGTGGCAGACGCCGGTCCGGCAGGACCAGCGGGTCGGTACGTCGCAGGCGTCGGCCAGTTCCAGCAGGGACCGGTCCCGGCCGGACCAGCGCACGATCAGCCCCGTACGGGCGAAGGTGACCTGCGGGCCGGTGCCGGGTGGCCCGGGTGGCTGGTGCGCAGCCGGCCGGTCCGTGTCGGTGAGGCCGGGGTTGATCGGCGGCAGCGCGCCGAACAGCTCGGTGTGGACCCGGTCCGGCGCGACGCCGAGCGCGACGAGGATGTCGCGCATGTCGTCCATGAACGGGGCCGGCCCGCAGAGGTAGGCGTCGGCGTCGGCCGGCAGATCGAGGTCGGCCAGCACGGCGAGCGTCGGCCGCCCTTGGATCACGGGGCTCGACAGCGGCAGCTCGGCGTCGGGCGCGGTGTAGAAGATGCGCTCGTGCGCGCTCGGCAGTGACTGCAGCAGCTGGTGCGCTTCGGCGGCGAAGGCGTGCTGGGTCGCGTCCCGGGCGACGTGCAGCCACCACACGTCCCGGCTGCTGTTCACGGCGGCGAGCTGGTGGAGCATGGCCAGCACCGGCGTGGCCCCGACGCCGGCCGAGACGAGCAGCACCGGGCCGGCGTCGTCGGTGAGCACGAACTGCCCCCGCGGTGCGGCGACGTCGAGGGTCCGGCCCGGCCGGAGCCCGGTGTTCAGGTAGGTGCTGACGAGCCCGTGCGGTTCGTGCTTGACGCTGATCCGGTAGGTGTCGGAGCCGGGGGTCGAGGACAGCGAGTAGCTGCGCACCGGCGCCGGATCCCCGGCTCCGGCCGCCCGCACGGTGATGTACTGCCCGGCCAGCGCCGCGGGCAGGGCGCGCCCGTCCTCGGCGGCCAGGTACACCGAGGTCACCGTCGCGGTCTCGGGCACGAGCTCGGTGACCCGCAGCCGGCGGAACCCCGGCCAGCCCGGCTCGACGCCGATCGGCGGGGCGGCCGGGCGCGTTCCGTTCGCCGTGCCGTCGAGCAGCTCGCGGAACGACTGCTGCCAGCCCGGGCTGAGCGCCGGCACGTCGACGGCGGCGCGCAGCCGGTCGAGGTCGCGTCCGGGCAGGTACAGCAGCGCGTCGACGTCCGCGACGCTCAACGCGTGCCGGCCGACGCGGGTACGCACGATCTCGTCGCCGGCCCGTACCCGCCCTTCGGTGATCACCCGCAGGTAGAACCCGGGACGGTGGTGGGCGACGAGCAGGGCCGGCATCCGCGGCTCGCCCAGTCGCATCCCGACCCGGAAGCAGGTCACCCGCGGCTGGGTGACCTCGAACTCGGCCTCGCCGATGCGGTAGCGGTCGCCGATGCACACCTCGTCGTCGCCGAGCCCCTCGACGGTGAAGTTCTCACCGAACTCACCGAACTCGAACTCGGCCCGCCCGAGGTGCTCCTGCCAGTGCCGGTACGACTCGATCTGGTAGACCAACACCGCCCGCTGCTCGCCGCCGTGGCCGGCCAGGTCGCCCTGACCGTCGCCCTCGATGTTCAGCCTGCGGACCATCCGCGGCCCGTCGACCCGCCGCTTCCAGATCCCGGTGTGCACGGTGTGGCCCTGCCAGCCGACGTCCTTCGGCAAGCCGACGTTGACCGACAACAGGGTCGCCATAACACCGCTCCTCGCCCTCGGGTCTCGGTCAGGCTCGCACGGACGCCGTCCGGCTGCGCCGGCGAACGAGCTGGGAAGACACGACCTAAGGACCGCTCGCGATCGGTTCGGCCGACGAGGTCGCCTGGCGGGTGGGGATGCGCCGGGCGGAGAACAGCCCGAGGAAGGCGATCAGCGCGAGGACGAACAGGGCCGAGCGCAGGCCGTCGACCCGAGCCTGGGCGTTGACGTCGACGACACCCTGTGCGGCCTCGCCGGTGACGCCGGCCTTGGTCAGCGCGGCCTCGAGGTCGGCGTCGGACAGGAACGGCACGCCCGAAGCGAGCTGAACGCTCGCCTGCGACTTCACCGAGTCGGGTATGTCGGGGTTCTGCTGGATCCCGCTGAGGAACGAGGTCGACAGGGCGGCGATCAGGATGGAGCCGGCGAGCGCCGTGCCGATCGAGGCGCCGAGGTTCGTCGCCGTGTTCTGCAGGCCGCCGACCTCGGGGCTCTGCTCGTCCGGGACGGACGACACCGTCACGGCGCCGAGTTGGGAGGCCAGCGCTCCGATGCCGAGGCCGGTGAGCAGCAGCGGGACGGTGACGATCGCCGCCGAGGCGCTGGCGTTCAGGCTCGCCTGCAGCGCGACGATCCCGGCGAGCATGGCCAGCAGGCCGAGCCGGACGATCCGGCGCGGCGACACGTTCGGCAGGAAGCGCGGGATTCCCGCCGCCGCGAGCAGCAGCGTGATCGACAGCGGAAGGATCCTGGCCCCGGTCTCCAGCGCGGACAGCCCGAGCGAGATCGACAGGAACAGCGGGATCGTGAAGAACAGCCCCATCTGCACCAGGTACTGGATGAAGAACATGATCAGGCCGCCGGCCAGCTGCCGGTTCGCCAGCATCGAGGGGCGGATGAGCGGTTCGGCGCCGCTGCCTTCCAGGCGTCGCTCCCAGCCGAGGAACAGCCAGACCACGAGCAGGCCGCCGAGGACCAGCCAGACGACCGGCGACAGGCCGAGGAGGGACGGCGCATCCCCCTTGGGATTGACCCATCCCCACGTCCCCGCGCGCAGGACGCCGTACACGGCCAGCCCGAGTCCCGCAGCCGACAGCCCGGCCCCGACCAGGTCGAGCCGCCCGTGAGCCTCCGGTGGGGAGTCCGACACCCGGCGGGCGAGGGCGAGGATCCCGATGACGATGACCACCTCGCCGGCGAACACCCAGCGCCAGGAGAAGTACGTCGTACAGACGCCGCCGATCAGCGGCCCGACCGCGATCGCGATGGCACCGGCCGCCATCACCAGGCCGTACGCCCGCGGGCGCCCCTCCGGCGGGAAGTTGCCGGCGACCAGCGCGACGATCGCGGGCAGGATCAGGGCCGCGCCGATCCCCTCCAGGACCGACCAGCCGAGGATGAGCACGGCGAGATTCGGCGCCAGAGCCGTGGTGAGCGAGCCGAGCCCGTAGATGACCGAGCCGATCGCGAAGGCCCGCCGCCGGCCGATCATCGTGCCGATCTTGCCGCCTGTGACCATCAACATGGCCATGACCAGCGTGTAGAGCGTGATCGCGGTCTGCACGCCGGTCACGTCCGTGCCGAGGTCCTTGGCCACGGTGGCGATGGAGACGTTCATGACCGAGCTGTCGAGGGTCATCAGGAACTGGCCCGATGCCAGGGTCAGCAGGACCAGACCGCTGCCGGTCTGCGCGGCGACCGTGGCCGATCGAGCCGTCATGGCACGCTCCCTCCCGTGGGCACCCACACGGTGGGGTGACCGCGCGACCCGCGGATCGTCCCGGCCGGACGAGATCGTCGCCGGCAGATCGAGCTGCCATGCTGCTCGGCATGGATGCGACCACGCGACGGCTCGTCCTGATCCGGCACGCCAAGGCGGCCGAAGGAGAGGTCGACCGGGAGCGGCCGCTGGCCAAGCGCGGGATGCACGAGGCGCCGGAGATCGGCCGCTGGCTGGCCGAGCGGCACCTCGTCCCGGACCGGGTGGTGGTCTCCCCCGCCCTCCGGGCCCGGCGGACGTGGGAGCGGGCGGCGACCGGGCTCACCGGCGCGCCGGAGCCGGTGGAGGACGAGCGGGTGTACGACAACTCCGTCGCGGCGCTGCTGGCCGTCGTGCGGGACACCCCGGACGGGGTCGGGACGCTTGCGGTCGTCGGCCACAACCCGGGCATCCAGGAGTTCGCGATCAGCTTCGACGACGGCGCCGGCGACGCGGCGGCCCGCGACGACGTCGCCGGCAAGTACGCAACCAGCGGGGTGGCGGTCTTCACCGTCGAGCAGCCGTGGTCCCGGGCGCGGACCGGCACTCTCACCGCGTTCGCGGTGCCTAGGTAGCGGTTGCCTCCTCGACGGCCAGGACGTGCCAGCCCCACGGGTCGAGCGACACGAACAACCCCGGGTCGAGCATCTCGTCGCCCGCGCGCTCGAACGTCCCGCCCGGAAGCACCGGCGCCAGCCGCCAGGACCGGCCCTGCAGATCCGGCCACGGCACCGGCACCCGCGCCTGGGCCGCGGCCGCGGACAGGTTGACCACGACCAGGTGTCGCCGGCCGTCGTCCCGCCAGCACCACGCGACGACCTGCCGGTACGACGGGTTGTCCGGCCAGCCGGTGGCGTCCAGCGCCTGCCACCGCCCCGCCCGCATCTCCGAGGACGCGACCGCGGCCAGTAGATCGAGGTGGAACCGGCGCAGGCCGGCGTCCGGCGCCTCGACCGGCCGGCGGCCGAGGAAGACCGGGAGCTGCACCCGCCGGCCGTCGAACTGGCCCTCGTGCCAGAGCGTCGCGCCCGGCAAGGTGGCGATCACCACCGCGGCGGCGCGCTCGCGCTCGACCGGCACCAGCGTCGCCGCGGCCCGCGGCTCGTCGTGGTTCTCCAGGAACCGCACCAGCCGCCGCTGGTAGTCGATGTCGGCCCGCAGGTGCGCCCGCACCGAGCTCGCGTCCTCGCCGGCGAGCCGGTCGTACAGGCGCTTGTCGTAGCAGTGGTCGAAGCCCTGCTGCTGCAGCGCCCACTCCAGGTCCCAGTACGCCTCGGCGACGAACAGCATGTCCGGGTGCCGCTGCCGTACCCGGCCCAGGACCTCGGGCCAGAACTCGGTGGCCGGCGCCGACCCGACCCGGTCGCCCCAGGTCTTCGCGAACACCTCGGTGAGCAGCAGCATGGCCATGTCGCACCGGACGCCGTCGCACTGGTCGCCGATGGTCTCGAGCGTCTCGACCGTCGCGTCCCGCATCCGGGGGCTGAAGGCGTCCAGCTGCACGACGTCCGGCCAGGGCGGGAAGTACGGGTCCCGGCCGCGGGCCAGCACCTGACCGCCGACCTCGACGAAGGCGTCGGGCTGGCCGGCCAGGTCGTCCGCGCTGCCGTGGACGAAGACCTCGGGACGCTCGCGCACCCACGGGTGGTCGGGGGCCACGTGGTTGGGCACGTAGTCCAGCATCAGCCGCACGCCGCGCCGGGCCAGTTCGGCCCGGGCCACGGCCAGCCCGGCCGGACCGCCGAGCCGGGCGTCCACGACGTACCGGCGGATGCAGTACGGCGAGCCGACGACGTCGGCCCGGACGAGGTCGGGCAGCGCCCGGGCGAAGGCGGACGTCAGCTGCTCGTTGCGCAGCGCGATCGCCAGCCCGGCCGGGCTGCGCTCCCAGACGCCCATCAGCCAGACCGCGTCGACACCGGGGAGGGCGAGTGCGTCCCATGCCTCCGCCGGGACGGTGCCGAGGGTCAGGTCCGGCCCGAGCTCGGCCAGCCAGACCCAGGTGTCGACCTCGTGGATGACCGGCTGGGCGGGCCACCCGGTCACGACGGCACCCTCGCCCGAGGTCCGCGGCGGAACGCCGCCTCAAGGCCGTCGGCGAGCAGGCCCTCGGCGGCCATGCTGTGCACGAGCGTGGCGGTGAGGGCGACCAGCCCGGTCCAGCCGGTCTGGTGGCTGGCACCGATCCCGGCCCCGTTGTCGCCGTGGAAGTACTCGTGGAACAGCAGCAGGTCGCGCCAGTGCGGGTCGCGCTGGAACTTCTCCATCCCGCCGTAGACCGGCCGCCTGCCGTCGGCGTCCGGCAGGAAGGTGCTCGTCAGCCGGTTCGCGATCTCCTCAGCGACCTGGTAGAGCGTCATCTGCCGGCCGGAACCGGTCGGGCACTCCACCGTGAACTCGTCGCCGTAGAAGACATACAGGTTGAGCAGGGCCCGGATCAGCAAGGCGTTCACCGGGAACCACACCGGCCCGCGCCAGTTCGAGTTCCCGCCGAACATGCCGGTGTCCGACTCCGCCGGCAGGTAGGACACCCGGTAGTCCTGACCGCCGACGCCGAACGTGTACGGGTGGTCGGCGTGGTAGCGGGACACCGACCGGATGCCGTGCGGGCCGAGGAACTCCGCCTCGTCGAGCATCCGGGCCAGCACGAGCCGCAGCCGTTTCTCCCCGAACAGCGCGAACAGCCGCCGGCCCTGCCGGCCCTGCAGCCGGGCGCCGGAGAGCGCGGCGAAGGCACCGGGATGGCGCGCGACGAACTCCCGTGCGCTCGCGATCAGGCTGGGGAACCGCTCGTCCACGTCCTCGGGGATCACCGTGGCAGCCGCGAGCGGCAGCAGACCGACCATCGACCGGACCCGCAGCGGAACCGCCGCGCCGTCCGGCAGCCGCAGCACGTCGTAGAAGAAGCCGTCCTCGTCGTCCCACAGCCCGGCCCGGGGCGAGTCGGGGCGGTTCATCGCGGCGGCGATCCAGGCGAAGTGCTCGAAGAAGGTCTCGGCCTGCTCCAGGTACACGGAGTCGCGAGTGGCCAGTTCGAGCGCGATCGTGAGCATCACCTGGGCGTAGAGGGCCATCCAGGCGGTCCCGTCGGCCTGGTCGAGGTGCCCGCCGGTGGGCAGCGGCGCGCTCCGGTCGAACACCCCGATGTTGTCGAGGCCGAGGAAGCCGCCCTCGAACACGTTGCGTCCCTCGGGGTCCTTGCGGTTGACCCACCAGGTGAAGTTCTTCACCAGCTTCTGGAACGCGGCCTCCAGCCAGTCCAGGTCGGCCTTGCCGGTGTGCCCCTTCTCGAGCTGGTAGACGAAGTACGTCGCCCACGCGTGCACCGGCGGGTTGACGTCGGTGAAGTTCCACTCGTACGCGGGCAGCTGCCCGTTCGGATGCTGGTAGAGCCGGCGCAGCAGCACGTCGATCTGCTGCTTGGCGAAACCGACGTCGACCAGCGCGAGCGGGATCGTGTGGAAGGCGAGGTCCCAGGCGGCGAACCAGGGGTACTCCCACTTGTCCGGCATGGACAGCACGTCGTCGGCGACGAGGTGGAACCAGTCGGCGTTGCGGACGCCCGGCTCGGGGTCCATCGGGTCCCGGCCGTGCTCGATCAGCCAGCGCTCCACGTCGTACGCGTAGTACTGCTTGGTCCACAGCATCCCGGCCAGCGCCTGCCGGACGACCCTGCGTTCCTCCTCGCTCATCCCCGGAGCGGCCAGCCCG
>Ga0207702_10003994_pt1 | contig 13245 bp, 15 predicted proteins | sample KBSCornC62_FD_184302 | JGI IMG/M metagenome (GOLD analysis project Ga0207702, IMG submission 184302) | Corn rhizosphere microbial communities from Kellogg Biological Station, Michigan, USA - KBS Corn C6-2 (SPAdes) (version 2) | ecosystem: Host-associated > Plants > Roots > Rhizosphere > Soil ...
CGTCGGCCAGATCCGGATCGGCGTGGCGCGGGTCGAGCAGGTCGGAGCGGTGCTGCAGCTCCGCCTTCTGCTGCTGGAGTTCGGAAAGCTCGGCTTCCCGTGTCCTGAGGTCGCGGTGATAGCCGCCCCAGGCCAGCAGCCCATTCGGCCCGGCGATCGCGTAACCAGCGAAGTTCCCGACGATGAGCAGCGCCAGCGCGGGCCAAAAAGCCCGCCGGATCAGCCCGATATTGCGGTTTTTCCCCATCGCGATCCCACAAGAATCACGAAGAGTCAGTGAACGCAAGTGAATTCCGCGTTTTGTATAGAGAAGTTGTGAATAGCCCTACAGCCCCTCCCCCCGAGGGGGAGGTGGTCCGCGAAGCGGGCCGGAGGGGGCGTCGGACTGGTCGAGAATGTAGCGAACCACGCCATCGAGGTTATTCAACACCTCGTTAGAGGATATTCTCAGCGTCCGCACGCCCCGAGCGGCAAGCCATCGGTCGCGCGCCGCATCGCGAGAAGCGGTGAAATCATGAGTGTCGCCGTCAACTTCAACGCAGAGCTTGGCGCTGTCGCAATAAAAGTCGAGGATATAGCAGCCGGCGGGGTGTTGCTTGCGAAAGCGCAGCCCGGTCCCCTTGTTCCGCAGTGCCCACCACAGGAGCCGTTCGGGCTTCGTCATGGTCCTGCGAAGCTCGCGGGCTCGCCGGATCGTCTCCTTCGGACCAGTCAGGTCCAACGCCCCCTCCGTCAGCCCTCCGGGCTGCCACCTCCCCCTCTGGGGGAGGAGCTGTGATAGGCCTTGAAAGCGCTCGCACCCGGGTAAACCGCGCGATCACCAAGCTCTTCCTCGATGCGAAGCAGCTGGTTGTACTTGGCCGTTCGGTCCGAGCGCGCGAGGCTTCCGGTCTTGATCTGACCGGTGCACAGCGCAACCGCGAGATCGGCGATTGTTGAATCCTCGGTCTCGCCCGAGCGGTGCGACATCACCGCGGTGTAGCCGTTGCTCTGTGCGAGCCGGACCGCGGCGATCGTCTCGGTCAGGGTGCCGATCTGATTGACCTTGATCAGGATGGAGTTGGCGATCCCTTCCTCGATCCCGCGAGAAAGCCGCGTGACGTTCGTCACAAAGAGATCGTCGCCCACGAGCTGGACTCGCGAGCCGAGCCGCTCGGTGAGATGCTTCCACCCTGCCCAATCGTCTTCCGCCAGCCCATCTTCGATGGAAGCGATCGGATAGTCCCGGCTGAGCTCCTCATAATAGCTCGTCATCTCTTCGGAGCTCAGCACCCGCCCCTCGCCCTCGAGGTGATAGGCGCCGTCGCGGTAGAATTCGCTGGCCGCCGCATCGAGCGCGAGGAGCACGTCGCTCCCTGCGCGATAACCAGCCGTCTCGATCGACTTCACGATGAAGTCCAAAGCCTCCCGTGGGGAACCGATGTTCGGCGCAAAGCCGCCTTCGTCGCCGACGGCAGTCGCCAGCCCCGCCTTGTTCAATCCGGACTTCAGCGCATGGAACACCTCGGTCCCACATCGCAGCGCCTCCGCGAAATTCGGCAGCCCTGCCGGGACGATCATGAATTCCTGGAAGTCGATCGGGTTGTCGGCGTGGGCCCCGCCGTTGATGATGTTCATCATCGGCACCGGCAGCATGTTGGCGGTGCTGTCGCCGATGTAGCGGTAGAGCGGCTCGCCGGCCGCATTGGCCGCAGCCTTGGCGCAGGCGAGGCTGACGCCCAGGATTGCGTTGGCGCCGAGCCGGCCCTTGTTGTCGGTGCCGTCGAGCGCGATCATCGACGCGTCAATCTCGCCCTGGTCTTCGGCGTCGTGACCGATCAGCGCTTCGGCAATCTCCCCATTCACCGACTGCACCGCCTTGGTGACTCCCTTGCCGCCCCAGCGGCTCTTGTCGCCGTCGCGAAGCTCGACCGCCTCGTGCGCACCGGTCGAGGCGCCCGAAGGGACCGCCGCCCGCCCGAAGCTGCCGTTTTCCAGCGTAACGTCGACTTCGACTGTGGGATTGCCGCGGCTGTCGAGGATCTGGCGGCCGCGAATGGCGGTGATTGCAGTCATGGAATTCCTTCTTACGTAGGCGTAATGATGTCGAAGATGAGCCGTCCCTATAAAGCGCTTGGCGGAGACGCAACATTCTCTCGGAAAGCTTCGGAACGGGAGCAAGCGCGAAAGGTTGAATCCGGTAAAGGAGGACGAGATGGCTGAGCAAGATCTTCCGGAAGGAACCGACACCGTGATTGAAGGTGCAAGCGATAAGGGCAACGAAGGAAATGGAGCTTCGAATGCTCCAACCGGCGGCGCGGCGACGGGGTCGACCGGAACGACCAATGCAATTCTCGACAAGGTGCGCTCCGGCAGCGAAAAGCTCTCTGGGCAGGCGGCGGATCGCGCCAAGGACCTGCTCAGCCAGGGGATCGAACGCTCGGCCGAGGCTCTCGCCAATGTCGGCAAGCTGATCGGCGACACCGCAGCGGGGATCGATGAGCGCCTAGGCGAGGAATATGGCGATTATGCGCGCCGGGCCGCCGAGACGATCGAGGGCGCGGCCAACAATCTCGCCGCGAAGGATCCAGAGGAGCTGATCGACGACACGCGCGAATTCATCCGCCGGAGCCCGGCGGTCGCGCTCGCCGGCGCGGCCATCGTAGGTTTTGCCCTCGCGCGGCTGATCAAATCCGGCCTGTCGAGCGGTGACGACGAAGACCGCGAAAGCCGCCGCCGGAGCTAATGCTCAAACCGGCCGATACTCCGCCCGGCGGCTCTGACCGTCCAATCGGCGAGCTGGTCAGTCAGCTCGTCGATGACGGCAAAGCTTACGCGCAGGCGGAGATCGACCTGGTCAAAGCTATTGCCGCCGATAAGGCCGCGGCGGCGCGAACGGCGGCGATCCTGCTTGGGCTCGCGCTGTTCATTGCCTTTGGAGCCATTGTCGCACTCTGCGTCGGGATTGTCATGGCGCTCGCCACGTTGATCGGCCCGCTGCTCGGCGGGGTTGTTGCCTTCGTCCTCCTCGGCGCGGTCGCCGGACTTCTCGGGTGGCTCGGCGCGCAGAAGATAAGGGCAGCCCTGTGAGCGCCGAATCGCAAAGCGTTGCCGACGCCCGCGGCCGGGCAGCGGATGCCAGGGCTCGTTTCGAAGCGACTGTCGACGAGGTCATCGAGCGCGGCGAGGACCTGCTTCACAGCCTGACGCCTCACAATCTCGCCCGCGATGCCTGGGAAGCAGCCAAGTCGAAGGGTGCCGATCTTGCGGAAGATGCAGTCGACGCAGTCAGCAAACGGCCCGTCGCAGCGACCGGCATCGTCGCCGCAGTCGCGCTGTTTCTTGCCCGGGAACCACTGATGGATCTCGCCGACCGGCTGATGCACAGCAAGAACAAATCGAAGGCTCGCAAGGGCCAAAAGGAAAAAATGGAGACGATGTGATGAGCGACAGCAACCGCGGAGCGGAAAACGGCAACGGCTGGGCAACGCAGGCGAGCGGTCGCGTCGGCGACTCGATTGACCAGGCACCGCTGATTGCGCTGGGCGCGGGGCTCGCCGCCGGAGCCTTGATCGCGGCCCTGCTTCCCACCACCCGCCGGGAGCGGGATCTGCTTTCGCCGGTTGGGGACCGGATCACCGGCGCTGCTCGCGATGCCGCCGGCGCAGCCCGGCGCGCCGGGTCGGACAAGCTCAAGGAGCTTGGCCTCACCCCCGACGCTCTGGTCGACAAGGCGGGCGAAGCAGCACGCGAAGCGGCTCAGGCCGCGGTCGGCACTTTCAAGGACGAAGCGGCCGGCTAGGCGGTTCGCAAGCGTTCAAAATCTTGCTAGCGCTCCGCCCATGAGCAAGCTTCATCTCGTTTTCGGCGGGCGAGTGAAGGACCCGCAGGGTCTGGATTTCGACCTTAACTCGATCGACCTCGTCGGCCTGTACGGCAGCTACGCAGACGCTGAGAATGCCTGGAGCAGCAAAGCCCGACAAACGCTGGACGACGCCGAAATGAAATATGTGATCGTCCACCTTCACCGGCTGCTGGAGCCGGATGCGGAGGGGATTTCGAGGCCTAAGACTGCCGCTTAGGCGTTGCGGTACCTCCACAGAAGCAGCGGCCGCTGTAGCGCCAGCCCGGCGAGGAAACCGCCAACGTGCGCGGGGGTCGCGATCTGGTAGCCGTTGAGGCCGCCGAGCATTCCCGTCATCCACTGAAGGATGACCCAGGCGGCGAGCAGCCACAGCCCGTTGATGATCTGGTTGAGCGTATTATTGCGCACGATCCGCTTGGGCCGGCCGAAGCTGAGCGCAAAGGCGCCGATGACCCCGCTGATGGCCCCGCTGGCGCCGACCATCGCGTCAGTGGAATGAGGAAACAGCACCCACTCGGCGATCGCCGCCGTGTAGGCTGCAACCACGTAGATCAGGATCAACGGTCCGGCGCCGAGCACCCGCTCGACCAGCATTCCGCACCAGACGAAAATCAGCAGGTTGAGGCCGAGGTGCAGCAGCCCCGCATGAACTAGCGTCGCCGTTAGTGGAGTGAGCCAGGCCGGAACCGCCGAATAGACCGTCACCAGCCCCGACAGGCGCGCCGGAATGAAGCCAAGCGCGAGCGCCGCCGCGTCGTCCCAGCCGCCAAGATAGGCGATCAGCCACGCTGCCGCGGTCGCGACCGAAATGATGACGGTCGCGGTCCGGGCGGTCTGGAAGCGGCCCGGGACCGCGTTCAAACGAACTCGACCTTCTCGATTTCGTAATAACGATCGCCCGACGGAGTCGAGACCTCGACTTCCTCGCCGACTTCGCGCCCGATTAGCGCACGCCCCAACGGCGAATTGTAGCTGATCCGTCCATCGCGGGCATTGGCTTCGACCTGCCCGACCAGCTGATAACGGACTTTCTTGTCGTCCTCGTCGATCAGCGTCACCGTGGCTCCGAACACCACCTTGTTGCCCGACAGTGTCGTGGGATCGATGACAAGGGCGCGGCTCAGCTGATCCTCGATATCGGCGATGCTGGCTTCGATCTGCCCCTGCCGCTCTTTGGCAGCATGATATTCGGCGTTTTCCGACAGATCGCCATGAGCGCGCGCCGACTCGATCGCCTCGACGATTTCGGGCCGCTCGTTCTTCAGCTGGCGCAACTGGTCGGAGAGCTTGCGATGCCCTTCCGCCAGCATCGGCACTTTTTCGGCGCTCGCCATGTCCAAATCCCTTTTTCAAAACTGCCCCGGCGGGGCCTCGCAGCCCCGTCCTGGAAGACAGATTTTCAGCTGAATTTCAGTTTACGGAGGCAGAATAATAGGATTGGAGCGAGCGCACTTCAAGCGCCCGCCCGCGAAGCGCGTCGATCGCCTTGGCCGAAGCGAGGCTTCCCGACGCTGTCGTGAAGTACGGCACCTTTCGAGTCACCGCCGTCGCCCGGATGGAATGGCTATCCTTCAGCGACTGCCAGCCTTCGGTGGTGTTGAACACTAGCTGGACTTCGCCGTCGGTCAGACGGTCGACGATATGCGGCCGCCCTTGCGCCACCTTGTTGACCTGCCCCACTTCGAGCCCTCGGCTGGCGAGGTGCGCTGCCGTTCCGCCCGTCGCAATAACCGAGAATCCGAGCTCGAGCAGCTTTGCGACCGCAGGAACGATATTGTCTTTGTCGGCATCCTTGACCGACACGAACGCAGTCCCGGCTTGCGGCAATTTCATCCCGGCGGCGATCAACGCCTTACCGAACGCGATGTCGAAATCGCGATCGATTCCCATGACTTCGCCGGTGCTCTTCATTTCCGGACCGAGCACAGGGTCGGAGCCGGGGAAGCGCGCGAACGGAAAAACCGATTCCTTGACCGCGACATAGGAAAGATTGCGCTCGATCCGGTCGAAGCCGGAGAGCTTCTCGCCGGCCATTACCCGGGCCGCGATCTTGGCAACCGGCCGGCCGATCGACTTGGCCACAAACGGCACCGTGCGGCTGGCGCGCGGATTGACTTCGATCAGATAGACCTCACCGTCCTTCACTGCGAACTGGACGTTCATCAGGCCCTTGACCTTGAGCGCCAGCGCAAGCTCTCGGCTCTGCCGTTCAAGCTCGGCCACGACTTCGGCGCTGAGGCTATGCGGCGGGATCGAGCAGGCGCTGTCGCCTGAGTGGACGCCCGCCTCCTCGATATGCTGCATGATCCCGGCGACCATCGCCGTCTCCCCGTCGGCGATACAGTCGACATCCACCTCGACCGCGTCGCGGAGGTAGCGATCGATCAGCACGGGCGCGGCGCCGGACACCGCCACCGCCGTCGCGATATAATGTTCCAACTGTTCGGGCCCCTCGACCACCTCCATCCCGCGCCCGCCGAGCACATAGGACGGCCGCAGCAGCACCGGATAGCCGATCCGCTCGGCCACCATCAGCGCTTCCTCGCGGCTGCGCGCGATCCCGTTGGCCGGCTGCTTGAGGTTGAGATCGCCCACCAGCTTGGCGAACCGCTCGCGATCCTCCGCGAGATCGATGCTGTCCGGCGAGGTGCCAAGGATCGGCACGCCCGCCGCCTGGAGCTCCTGCGCCAGCTTGAGCGGGGTCTGGCCGCCGAGCTGGACGATCACCCCGGCCAGCTCGCCTTTCTCAGACTCGCGTGTGACGATCTCCAGCACGTCCTCGATCGTCAGCGGCTCGAAATACAGCCGGTCCGAAGTCTCCGGGTCAGTCGAGACCGTCTCCGGGTTGCAGTTGACCATCACGGTCTCGAACCCGGCATCGCGAAGCGCGAAAGCGGCGTGGCAGCAGCAATAATCGAACTCGATCCCCTGGCCGATGCGATTCGGACCGCCGCCGAGAATCATCACCTTGCGCCGGTCAGAAACCTCGGCCTCGTCGACGGGATCCCCGAACAAGGGCGCTTCGTAGGTCGAATAGAGGTAGGGGGTGGTCGCGTCGAACTCCGCGGCGCAGCTGTCGATGCGCTTGAAGACGGGCCGTACGCCGAGCCGGAGCCGGTGCGCCAGCACATCCGCCTCGCTGACCGCGCCGGTCATCGCCTTCACCGTGTCGTGCAGAAGCCCGGACTTGCCCGGCTCACCCACGACGTGCGCCGACCGCACCGCAAGCTGCGCGAGCCGGGCATCGGAGAAACCGAGCGCCTTCAACCGACGCATGCCGGCTGCGTCGCTGGGCAATCCGCTGGTGCGGACCTCCATCTCCGCGAGAACGATCTCACCCAACTGCCTCAAAAACCACGGATCGAACCCGGCAATGGCGTTGATCCGTTCGACCGAAAGCCCCTGCCGAAGCGCCTCGCCCGCGACCAGCAGCCGCTCCGGAGTCGGCCGCGCCAGCGCCGCCTCGATCTGCTCGATCGGCACCCCTTCCAGCTCGCGCACCCGGTCGAGTCCGGTCAGCCCGGTCTCCAGCCCGCGGAGGGCCTTCTGCAGGCTTTCGGGGAAGCTACGGCCGATTGCCATCACTTCGCCCACTGACTTCATCGCGGTGCTCAGGAGCGGCTGCGCGCCCTTGAACTTCTCGAACGCGAAGCGGGGGATCTTGGTCACGACGTAATCGATCGTGGGCTCGAAGCTCGCCGGGGTTGCGCCGCCGGTGATGTCGTTCCTGATCTCATCGAGCGTGTAGCCGACGGCCAGCCGGGCCGCGACCTTGGCGATCGGGAAGCCGGTCGCTTTCGACGCCAGCGCCGAGGATCGCGACACGCGCGGGTTCATTTCGATCACCACCATCCGCCCAGTCTTCGGATCGACTGCGAACTGGACGTTGGAACCGCCTGTTTCGACGCCGATTTCGCGAAGCACGGCGATCGACGCCGACCGCATCCTTTGATATTCCTTGTCGGTGAGGGTCAGCGCCGGGGCGACGGTGATGCTGTCGCCGGTATGAACTCCCATCGGGTCGATATTCTCGATCGAGCAGATGATGATCGCGTTATCCGCACTATCGCGGACGACCTCCATCTCATATTCTTTCCAGCCGAGCACCGATTCCTCGATCAGCACTTCGGTAGCGGGTGAGGCGTCGAGCCCGCCAGCGACGATCTCGGCGAACTCCTCGCGGTTATAGGCGATCCCGCCGCCGGTCCCGCCCAGCGTGAAGCTCGGCCGGATGATCGCCGGAAGCCCGACGAACTCCAGCCCCTCCATCGCCTCTTCGAGGCTGTGGGCGATCCGCGACCTGGGGCTCTCCAGCCCGATCTTGTCCATCGCCTCGCGGAATTTGAGGCGATCCTCGGCCTTCTCGATGGCCTCGGCATTGGCCCCGATCAGCTCGACCCCGAGCCGCTCCAGAGTCCCGTCCTTGGCCAGCGCCAGCGCCGTGTTGAGCGCCGTCTGCCCGCCCATCGTCGGCAGAAGCGCGTCCGGTTTCTCCTTCTCGATGATCTTGGCGACGATCTCCGGCGTGATCGGCTCGATATAGGTGGCGTCGGCGAGCTCCGGATCGGTCATGATCGTCGCCGGGTTCGAATTGACGACGATGACCCGATACCCTTCGGATTTCAGCGCCTTGACCGCCTGACTTCCCGAATAATCGAACTCGGCCGCCTGGCCGATGACGATCGGCCCGGCCCCGATGATCAGGATGGAGGAAATGTCGGTGCGCTTAGGCATTGAGAGGCACCGCCTTGACTCCCTCTCCCCCCGCGGGAGAGGGTTTGGGTGACGGGGCGACGTGGCAAGGCACCACTTCCTGACGACCAGATCGCGGCGATTGCGTCGCGACTCCCCCGACGCCGAACGAAAGCTCTGGAGCGTCCTGCGCAACCGGCAAATGAACGGCCTGAAATTCCGTCGACAGGTCGAGATCGACGGCTACATCGCCGATTTCCTGTGCGCGAAGGCTCGCCTGATCATCGAAGTCGACGGCGGTCAGCACACGCCCCAGCGCGATGCACGTAGAACTGCATTTTTGGAAAGTCAGGGCTTTCGTATCCTTCGCTTCTGGAACAACGATGTGCTGCAAAACCTCGATGGCGTCTGGGCGGCGATCGAGGAGGCCTTGACCACGCCCCCTCACCCGACGCGCTGACGCGCGCCACCCTCTCCCGCGAGGGGGAGAGGGACTTGTGAGCCGTCCCCGCCTCACCGCATCATCCCCACGAACTTCTCGAACAGGTAGAAGCTGTCCTGCGGGCCGGGGCTGGCCTCGGGGTGATATTGCACGCTGAACGCGGGGCGGTCGGTCAGCTCGATCCCGCAATTGCTGCCGTCGAAGAGGCTGATGTGAGTCTCGCGCACATTATCCGGCAGCCCTTCGCGCTCGACGGCGAAGCCGTGGTTCATGCTGGTGATCTCGACCCGCCCGTCGCTCAGCCTCTTCACCGGATGGTTAGCGCCGCGATGGCCCTGGAACATCTTTGACGTCTTGCCGCCAACCGCCAGCGCAAGCATCTGGTGGCCGAGGCAGATGCCGAACAGCGGCTTTCCGCTCTCCAGCATCTGCCGGATCACCGGCACCGAATATTGGCCCGTCGCCGCCGGATCGCCCGGCCCGTTCGAAAGAAAGAAACCGTCGGGCTCGTGGGCAATGATCTCTTCGAACGAGGCGGTCGCGGGAACCACCGTCACCCGCGCTCCCGCTTCGACCAGGTTGCGGAAGATGTTGCGCTTCGAGCCGTAGTCGACGGCGACGACATGCGGACGGCCATTTTCCTGCCCCGCTCCGGAATAGCCGGCGTTCCATTCCCACTTGCCGCCGCTCCAGCGCTCGACCTGAAGGCGGCTGACTTCCTTCGCCAGGTCCATGCCTTCGAGCCCTGGCCATTCGGCGGCCATTGTCTGCAGCTTGTCGAGATCGAACTCACCGCGCTCGCTGTGCGCAATCGCGATGTTCGGCGGCCCTTCCTCGCGCACCAGCTTGGTCAGCGCCCGCGTATCCACTCCGGCGATGCCGATCCGCCCCCATTTGAGCATCCAATCGGCAAAATCCTGGCCCGCCCGATAGTTGGACGGCGCGGTCACCCGATCGCGCACGAGGCAGCCGAGCGCATGCGCCTCTGCCGCCTCGATATCCTCGTCGTTTGCGCCGACATTGCCGATGTGCGGGAAGGTGAAGGCGATCACCTGTTTGGCGTAGGAGGGATCGGTCATCACCTCCTGGTATCCGGTCATGGCCGTGTTGAAGCAGAGCTCCCCGACCGCTTCGCCTTCGGCCCCGAACCCCTGGCCCCAGATCGTCCGTCCATCGGCGAACACCACGACTCCCGTCGCGCCCTTTGGCTGGGGGGCGCGCGTGAGATGTGCGTCGGCCATTGGCGGGAAGAGCCTTTCCGTCAGGGTTGATCAGCGATGTCGCTAAGGGATTGCCGCTAGGGTGATTCGCACCCCCCGTCAACGGCTGGTCACCAGCAAAATCCCCCGCTAGGGCTGGTCGTTTCCCGGTAGAGCTGAAACGATGATCAGAGACGATATCAAGGCCGCGACCATCGCGGCTATGAAGGGCGGCGACAAGGAAACGACGGCGACCTTGCGGCTGGTTTCGGCTGCGATCAAGAATCGCGATATCGAGGCACGCACGGGCTCCGCTCCGGCCGACGACGATCAGCTGGTCACCGAAGTCCTTCAGAAAATGATCAAGCAGCGCCGCGAATCGGCCGACGTCTACCGCAAGGGCGGCCGTGAAGATCGTGCCGCCGCTGAGGAAAGCGAGATCGCCGTCATCGAGCGCTTCCTGCCCCGGCAGATGAGCGACGAGGAGGCGCGCGCCGCCATCGCTGCAATCGTTGCCGAGACCGGCGCCTCGTCGATCAACGACATGGGCCGGGTGATGGCCGAGGTGAAGGCTCGGCACGCAGGCGAACTCGAACCCGCCCGGGCGAGCGCCTTGGTGAAGGCAATGCTCGCTGGCTGAGCGAACTCCCCTCCCGCTCCGCGGGAGGGGCTGGGGGAGGGCATGTGTGGACAAAGCCTACAATCGCACCCCTACCATCCGCTCCCGCCAGCTCCGAAATAATCCAACCGAGGCCGAAAAGGTGCTCTGGTTCGCAATCCGAAATCGTCAACTCAGCGGCGTCCGCTTCAATCGTCAGGTCCCGATCGGTCCTTACATCTGTGATTTCGTCGCTCGCAGCCTGAAACTGGTGATCGAAGTGGATGGCGGACAGCATGCCGAATCCCGCAGCGACCGCTCGCGGACGAATTTCCTCGAAAATCGTGGATATCGCGTGATCCGCTTCTGGAACAATGACGTACTCGGGAATATCGATGGCGTGGTGAGCGAGATTGAGCGCGTGCTGACAAACATGCCCTCCCCAACCCCTCCCGCCAGCGGGAGGGGCTAGTGACACTCTCCCCCGCCTGGCTGGACGAACTGAGGGCGCGGACTTTGCTGTCCTCGATCATTGGGCCGACGGTGAAATTGATCCGCGCCGGGCGCGAGTGGAAGGCGTGCTGCCCGTTCCACAACGAGAAGACGCCGAGCTTCACGATCAACGACGAAAAAGGCTTCTATCACTGCTTCGGCTGCGGCGCGCATGGCGATGCGATCCGCTTTCTGACCGACCAGCGCGGGCTGCCGTTCATGGATGCGGTGAAGGAGCTTGCGGCCAAGGCCGGCATGGAGATGCCTGCACCCGATCCCCAGGCGCGTGAACGGGCGGAGCGAACCGCGTCACTCACCGATGTCATGGCCGCCTGCCAGAAATGGTTCGCCGAGCAGCTCCAGGGGATCGAAGGGGCAAGTGCGCGCGAATATCTGAAGAAACGTGACATCGATTCGGCTCAGATCGCCCGCTTCGGGATCGGGCTGGCGCCGGAGGGGCGAAACGGCTTGAAACGTGCGCTCGCCTCGCTCGGCGAGGACAAGCTGATCGAAACCGGGATGCTGATCCAGCCCGAAGAGAGCGGAAAGGAGAGCTACGACCGCTTCCGCGGGCGGCTGATGATCCCGATCCGTGACCAGCGCGGGCGGGTGATCGCCTTCGGCGGCCGCATCCTCGGCGAAGGCGAGCCCAAATATCTGAACTCGCCCGACACGCGGCTCTTCGACAAGGGTCGAACCCTCTACAATATCGATTGCGCCGGCCCCGCCGGCCGCCAGGCCAAGCGGCTGATCGTGGTCGAGGGCTATATGGACGTGATCGCGCTTGACCGCGCCGGGATTGCCGAGGTGGTCGCTCCCAATGGCACCGCCGTCACCGAAGCCCAACTCGAAAAGATGTGGCGCCTCGATCCCGCGCCGATCCTCTGCTTCGACGGCGACAGCGCGGGCAGGAAAGCCGCGATCCGCGCCGCTCTGCGCGCCCTGCCCCACATCGGCCCGGAGCGGACGCTTCGCTTCGTCGAGCTTCCGCCGGGACAGGATCCGGACGATCTTGTGCGCAGCGGCGGCCGCGAAGCCGTCGAGGCCCTGCTCGCCCAACCCGAGCCGCTCGACCAGCGGCTGTGGCGTCACGAGCGCGACTCAGCGCCGCTCACCACGCCAGAAGCCCGCGCCGGCCTCCGGCAGCGCCTCATCGAACACTCGCAAGCGATCACCGACCCCGAGCTTCGCCGGCTCTACCGCGACCAGTGGCTCGCCCGCTTCGAAACCGAGGCCGGGCAGGTGCGCCCGCCCTATCGCCGCGACTTCAAACCGAACGGCCGCCGCCAGTCCGGCCGCTTCGGCAAATGGACTCCGCCCGAGCCGCCCGCCAGCGACACTGCCCGCCGGATCGGCCGCACCGGGATCGACAGCGCCACCGCGCGCGCCCTGATCCTCGGCTTCGCTCAATTCCCCGAGGCTTTGTCCGCCCATTGGCAGCAGCTCCATGAGCTCCCAATTAGTGATCGAAGTCTCGCCGCCGCTCGCGACCGGCTGGTCGATGCCGCGCTTTCGGCGGAAAAGCTTGATCGGCAGGCGCTTGCCACCATATTGGAAACTGCCGGACTGGCGGCGCGGTCGAAAAACCCGCGGCAGCCCGGCGGAATCGGCTTTTCCTTCACCCGTAGCGAGACCGACCCTGAACGGGCGGTACGCGACCTGGGGGTCGCGATCGACGCACTTGTGGCGAAGGAGGAGATCGATGCGGCTCTTGCCGACGCTCTCGAGCGTTTCAGGGCCGGAGAGGATGATGCGATCGAGGACCAGCTCCGGCTGCACTCGGCGCAGAGGGAAATCACAGAGCGGCTGGCGCAACTCGCCGGCACTGAGTAAGCGGCGCGACGACCATGGCGAAAACAGACACTGTAGACACCGAAACCGACACCGGCGATGCGCCGCTGCTCGACCTCAACGACGCGTCGGTCAAGAAGATGATCGCCCGCGCCAAGAAGCGCGGAATCATCACTGTCGACGAATT
>Ga0207702_10003997_pt1 | contig 13244 bp, 7 predicted proteins | sample KBSCornC62_FD_184302 | JGI IMG/M metagenome (GOLD analysis project Ga0207702, IMG submission 184302) | Corn rhizosphere microbial communities from Kellogg Biological Station, Michigan, USA - KBS Corn C6-2 (SPAdes) (version 2) | ecosystem: Host-associated > Plants > Roots > Rhizosphere > Soil ...
ATCGACGGGCCCGTGGTCGTGCTCAGTCACAGCCTCGGCACCATCATCGCCTACGACGTGCTCCGCGAGCAGGGCAGCAGCGGCCTGGAGATCCCGCTGTTCGTGACGGTCGGCTCGCCACTGGGGGTCACCGAGGTCCAGGATCTGGTGGAGCGACCCCTGCAGGTGCCCGCGGCGGTGACGGAGTGGCGCAATGCCTCGGACGCGCGTGACCTGGTCGCGCTCGACCACACGCTCCGGCCGGCCTACGCGCCCGCCGAGCGGTGCACTGACTTCGTCGTGGTCAACGACAGCTCGAACCACCATGGAATTCGCGAGTACCTGCGGGCGGCACCGATCCAAGAACCGATCCGGGAGCTGTTCCAGCAGTAGGCCGAGCCGAAGCCCGCCAGGAGGGATCGATGGCCACTATTCGCCTCGACGGACCACAGATTGAGGAGTTGAAGAATCTCCTCGGGGCCGCGTTCTTGCCACCAAGGTTCACCGAGTTCCTGCTGTACCGTCTCAATCGGAACATCTGGAACTATACCGGCGCGACCGATGATTACCCGACCATCCTGCTGAGGGTAATCCAGGATGCCAACGCCAGGCTCTGGTGGCGTGATCTGGTGTGGGAGGCGCGGAAGGCGATCCCGGCGGACCCGGGGCTGCTGGCCTTCGAGGAGCGGTTCAGCAGCGCGCCGACGACCCTGGCGGTCGACGGCGGCGAGGTGCGGCCGGTCCAGGGCAGGCAGCTCGAGCTCAAGATCAAGGACGCCCAGTCCACCTTCGACATTGGCACCTGGCGCAGGCGGCTGGGCGAGATCGAGGGACGCGTGTGCCGGATCGAGTTCCCGGAGACCGTTGACCAGGGCACCGGGTTCCTGGTCGGGCCCAGCGTCGTGCTCACCAACTACCATGTCATCGAGGAGCTCAAGGACGGTGCCGTGGCACCGGCCATGGCCGTGCTCCGGTTCGACTATAAGGTGGCCGACGACGGCGTCACGGTGCAGGCGGGGACCACCTTCCGGCTGGCCGCCGAATGGCTGCTCGACTCCAGCCGCTACAGCCAGCGTGACCTCGAGGTCGCGCCTGCGCAGGATCCGGCGCCCGACGAGCTGGACTACGCGTTCCTGTCGATCGACGGCGCGCCAGGGAACGCGCCGGTCGGTGGGCCGACCACCGACCCCAGCCCGGCCCTGCGGCGATGGATCGACCTGCCGGCCGAGGACCATGACTTCACCATCCAGCGGTCGCTCTACATCGTCCAGCACCCGGACGGGCGCCCGCTGCAGGTGGCGCTGGACACCGAGGCCGTCATCGGCCTGAACGGCAACCGGACTCGCGTTAGGTACACCACGACGACCGAGCCCGGATCCTCGGGTTCTCCCTGCTTCGGCCCCGACTGGCAGTGGGTGGCCCTCCACCACAACGGCGACCCAAAGTACTTGCGGGGGCAACGGCCCGACTTCAACCAGGGAATCCCCGTTGCCGCGATCCGCCAACTGCTGGCCGCGCGCGGCAAGGCCGACTTGCTCGGCGCGGGCGCCTGAGTTCGGCAACCCACGACCATGCCGCTGATCAAGCTGACCCCCGACCAGCACCTGAGCCTCCGCAACGCGCTGCTGGCAGCCTTCCCGAACTCGCGGCGGCTGAGCGAGCTGCTGCTCTCGATCGGTCAGAACTACGACATGCTCGAAGTACCGAGCTACGACCTCATGGCGAACGTGAGGGTGCTGATCAAGGCGGCGGAGTCGGAGGATTGGCTCCTCCGGCTGGTGCTCAAGGCCCGGGACACGGTCCCCCTCGACCCGGCGTTCCAGCAGCTCAGCAACGAGCTCGCCGTGCTCGCACCCGCCAGCACGATCAGCGACTTCGAGGTCTGCCGCTTGACCGGCAGCTACGTCCTCATCGACCGCGCGGTGCTGCGGGAGTCGGTCGAGATCCTCAGCCAGCCCCTCGGCAAGCGGATCCTGGTGGTCACCGGCGGCGACAGGACCGGGAAGTCCCATAGCATGCAGCTCATCTCCTACCTCTACCTTCGGCGAAGCCAGTTCAAGCTGGTCCCCATCGATCTCGAGGCATACCAGCGTCTTCTCGGTCCAGACCAGCTCATCGAGCCGATCCACATCGCCAGGGGCCTGGTCGGGAAGCTGCCGTACAAGGTCGAGATCCCCGCGGCGCCGGACGACGCCCAGTGGCCAAGCTGGGTGCTGGAATTCTGCGAAGCCTTCGAGGGAGGGGCGCTGGACGACCCAGAGTGGCGCTGGATCGTGATCGACGCGTTCAACAAGGTCCCGGTGAAGCAGCAGACCTTCGACCTCGTCAAGGAGCTGGCCCGGCGCATCAGCACCAACCTGCCCCGGTACCGGCTCGTCCTGCTCGGCTACCGGGAGTCGTTGGACCGAGCCGTCCATCCCACCCTGGCCATAGAAGATATCGGTCCGATCGGGAAACGCCAGCTGGCGGAGTTCTTCGCGGTGGCGTTCGACCAGTACGGGATCCCGACCGAGCCGAGGCGGCTGGCGGCGGCCGTCCGGCGGGTCCTGAAGGGCCTCGACCCGCAGGACGCCGACTATCTCGCCACCGTGGGGCAGCGGGCGAGCGACGAGCTGGAGCAGGCGGCAATCGAGGCAGGCGGCCGGTGAGCGCCACCGGCAAGGAGCCCAGCCTGCGAGCGCTGGTCGACGAGGTCGTGGCCCTGCTCGATACCGACGAGGTCGTGGCTCAGCTCGACGCCGAGGAGGACGACGAGCCGCGCAGGTCCGTGCGGCCCGTCCCTGCGTACGGTCGGCTGCACGAAACCGCGGCGGTGCTGGACTGGTTCGACCCGCAGACTATCCAGCCGACGTCGGGCGCCGGGGACAGCGAGAGCATCGACGAGCTCCTGGCCCATTGCACGCAGACAGTCGACGGGGACGGCGGAAGGCACTGGACTCTGACCCCCGAGATCCGTGTGGCCGTGCTCCGGCAGCTGCGTGAACGCGGCCGCGTCCAGAGTGCGCTGGCGGCGAGCCAGGGGCAACCCGACGGGTCGCGCGGGGCCCTCCATGCCTACCTCGAGGGGAGCCCCGAGGCGCTGGAGGTCCAGTCGCTCCCCCAGCTGGCCTCGAGCTTCGAGGCGTGCGAGTGGCTGCGCACGGCGGGCTTCGAAGGGCTGCCCGAACGCGACGCCCTGCAGCGACGCATCGACTGGCTCACGCTCCTGGAACCATTCGAGCACCTTGCCGGGACGTCCTTCGGGGGCCGGACCGAGGAGCTCCGGCGGTTGCGGTCCTACGCCGAGGTGCTGGCCCCGGCCGCTGAGGAGAATCCCGAACCGCCGTCCGGCGAGCCGGTCGTCAGCCGCCACCAGAAGCCACCGCTGCTCATCTACGGCCCCGGGGGTGTCGGGAAGTCGACGCTGCTCGCCCGGTTCATCCTTGAGCACGCGCGGGCACTGGAGCGGGACCGGTTCCCGTTCGCCTACCTCGACTTCGACCGGCCCGACGTCGACGCGTCGGAGCCACTGACGCTGCTCATCGAGGCCGTCCGGCAGCTCGCCATCGAGTACCCCCACGCTCGCGAGCGGTGCCAGCGCATCCGAGAGAAGTGGACCGAGAGCCTCATCAGTGCCCAGCCGCCCCCCACCGAGCTGCGGGAGAAGGCGACGCTGAGCCTTACCGTCCAAGCGCGCTCCGCCGCCGTCTACGACTTCGCGAAACTGATCGAGTCCCTTGGAGCCAACGACCGGCCGGTGCTCTTCGTCCTCGACACCTTCGAGGAGGTGCAGTGGCGCAGCGAGGAGGACGTGGCGGGGGTCTGGACGATGCTGGAACAACTCCAGCCGGCCGTCAACCGGCTCCGCGTGTGCATCGCCGGACGAGGCCAGCTCCCCGGCCGCACGACCGAGGAGCTCCCGTTGACGGGGCTCGACGAGGAAGCGGCGGTCCGCTACCTGCTCGACCGCGGCGTCCCCGACCTGGTGGTCGCCCGGCGCATCGCCCGCCAGGTCGGTGGGAGCCCGATGAGCCTGAAGCTGGCAGCCGAGCTGGTCCGACAGGAAGGGCTCACCGGTGGACAGCTCGACATCGCCACGCGCGAGTTCCTCTACATCCGCGTGGACGACGGCGTCATCCAGCGGCAGCTCTACAGGCGCATCCTCGGCCGCATCCGCAACCCCGACGTCAAGAAGATCGCCCATCCAGGGCTCGTGCTGCGCCGGCTGACGCCCGAGCTAATCCTAGAGGCGCTGGCGGTGCCCTGCAGCCTGACGATCAGCTCTCTCGACGAGGCCCGAGCGCTGTTCGAGGAGCTCAAGCGTGAGGTCTCGCTGGTGACGGTCGCCAGCGACGGCGCGCTCGAGCACCGCCCGGACCTCCGCCTGCTGATGCTGCGGCTGCTCGAGGCCGAGGAGCCGGACCGAGCACAGGCGATCCGCGAGCTGGCCGTCCGGCACTACGAGCAGCGGCCGCCGCAGCCGCGCGAACGGGCCGAGGAGATCTACCTGCGCCTGGCTCTGGGCGAGAACACGGCGGCGATCGATCAGCGCTGGATCCGGGGTGTGGAGCGGCCTCTGGCAACTGTCCTCCAAGAATTCTCCGGCGCGCGGCGCGCCTACCTCGCGTCCAAGCTCGGCATTGAGGTGGACGAGGAAACGCGCCGTCTTGCCTCCCTCGAAGATTGGGAGCGCCTGACCGAACGCAAGGCCCGGGAGCTGCTGGTGCAGGAGCAACCGGACGAGGTGCTGGACCTCCTGGCGGCGCGAGAGGACCGGACCCCCGCCAGTCCCCTCGTCGTCCTCCAGGCGACCGCGCTGGCGCAACTCGGGCGTTGGCAGGAGAGCCTGGCCGTGCTGGATGACGGCATTGGCCGCGCGATCACCCATGGAGACCGGCTCCGGGCGCTCGACTTGGCCCTCCAGCAGGCGGAGGTCGCGCTCGCGTCGACCTCGACCGGCGACGCGCCACAGATGCTCTCGCGCCTCGAGTGGCTGACCGAGAGCGCAACCGCCCCAGCCGACCGGCTCAACGTCGTCGCCCACCGGCTGGCCCTCGGGCGGCTGGCCCCGCCTCCGTCGGAAACCACCGCCGACCTGCATCGCGAGCTCCGGGAGCTCTTTGACGGCCTGCCCGACGAGGTACTCGGCAACGACCCCGCGCTGGCCCGCTGGGCCGGGTCCCTGTTCAGGGAGGTGGAGGACGTCTCGCGCCTCTCGCGCGTGCTCCGCACCTCCGGCCTGCCGCGGACCGACACCTCGGCCCTGCGGCGTTTGGCGTCCGCTATCGCCAGCTCCGACCGAAGCCACTCCCAGGACATCGGGGAGTCCCCCGGCTTTCTCGCCCGCGAGCTGCGGCTGGAGGTTCCGGTCGGGGACTCGCTCACCAGCACGTGGGGTCAGTTCCTACTCACGGCGGGGGACACGGCGGTGTTGTCCGTGCTCACGCGGCTGCTCGAGGAGTACACGCCCTTCGTCTCGCCCGAGCTCATCGACGGGCTCGCGATCGTGCTCCAGTCGGCGCTGGGGGTCGAGCGACGTTCCAGCCGCGCCACCCGCGACCCCATGGCCGGGTTCGTCAGCCGACCACAGCCCACGGCGCTGACCGATACCACACTCAACGAGCTCCAGTCCGCCCTACTGTCGGCATTCCACTCCGAAGACGAGCTCCGGGCGTTCCTGCAGTTCCGTCTCGACCGGAGCCTGGACGCGATCGCCGCGCCGGATGCGAGCCTTCCGTCCGCCGCCTTCGAGCTGATCAGGGTCGCGCAGGCCGAGGCCTGGCTCGACAAGCTGGTGGTCAAGGCACGGGAAGCCGACCCGGCCAACGCGGATCTGGCCCGGGTCGCCGAACGGCTCGGCCTGCCGACCCTGGTCCCCGGCGACCCGGCCGTGATCGACCGCGTGGCGGCGGCCATCCAGCCGCTCGATATCACCACCTTCCGCGAGCGCCTGGGCGCGATCGAGGGCCAGGTCTGCCGGGTCGAGGTCGGTGGCCGCGTCGCCGGCACCGGCTTCCTCGTCGGCGTCGACCTGGTGCTGACGGCCGACCACGTGCTGGCGCCGGTGCACGAGGGCGGGATGCCACTACGAGACGTGGTCCTCCGATTCGACCACAAGGCCGACCGGAACGGCCGGACAATCACCCCCGGCACCGAGTTCGAGCTCGAGCGCATCGTGGCTCGGAGCCAGTACGGCGAGCAGCCGGGTCAGCTCGGCTACTCGCTGCTGGGCGTCGCCGGGCACCCGGGCGCCCAGCCCATCGGCGACCTACGGACCGAGGCGAGCGGGGCGCTGCGCCGGTGGATCGACGTCCCCGACCCGCCGCCTCACATCGGCCCGGGCGACGGGCTGATGATAGTCCAGTATCCCCGCGGGCAGCCGCTCCGGCTGATATTCAACGCGGACGCGGTGGCCGGGCTGAGCGACGACGGTGCCCGCGTTCGCTACGATCTCGCCACCGAGCCCGGGTCCGCCGGCGCGCCGTGCTTCACCTTCGACCTTCAGCTGGTGGCGCTGAACATCGGCCTGTCGGTCGCCGACCCGGCCAGCCTGCGTCGCACGGTCCTCGGCATCCTCATGTCGGCGGTGCAACAGGACCTCCGCGATCAGGGATTGGGGAACCTGCTCGGCGCGGTCTTCGCATAGGTGTTCACACCGGCCAACGGGAACGATACTGTCCTGCTCGACGGTCGCTACCGGGGAGGGTGCACATGATCGAGCTGAGATCGGTGACCAAGCCCGCGCCGTCGATGTCCGCGCTGGAGTCGCTGGACACTGCGCCCGCGACGGCACGGGCGACGGAGGGCAGTCCCGGGACCGCGACGGGCGAGATCTCGCGGTCCCTGCGCCACCTCGTCGTCAGGGGCAAGAGTGGCCCCATCACCCCACCATTCGAGACCGTGATCGGCCGCGACGAGCGCGTGCGGATCCTCGACACGGACCTCGCCCCGTGGCGGATGATCTGCGCGCTGCGGATGCGGGGCCCAGCGGCGCGGGACCCTCGGCACCGGATGGTTCATCGGCCCCAAGACAGTGCTCACGGCCGGGCACTGCGTGTTCAGCACCGGCTTCTTCGGTGGCTGGGCGAGCACCATCGAGGTGATCCCCGGCCTCAACGGGTCTGGCGACGGTCCGGGGGCACTCCGGCTCCGGGATGATCGTTGCGCCTGAGCTGGTGGGGTGAGATGGGGGTAAAGGGCCGATCATCCCGTCTGCCGTCGACCAGGGGACAAGCCCAGCAGACCATGCCAAGCCGGTCAAGATCGTTCGTCCAGCAGGGCGCTGCATCTTGACCGGCTTGGCCTGGCCCGCTCCCCGGCGGGCGGGTCGACGGCAGACGGGATGATCAGCAGGACAGGCGTGCGCAGAAGCGCACGAGAAGAGCTAACAAGATCGTCGTGCCATTAACGTGCCATTCGCCAGAGTCAAGGATGGTGCAGAGCGGCTATCACCGGGCACACAAGTTGGCAGGTCAGACGCCATGACGGCCTGTTTCGTTCAGCTTCCCAAGCTGACCGTACGACTTCCTATTGCCCCGGTGGGGCCTTGGGCTCCAGGCTGGACGCCGTCGGCTGGTCGAGGTGGCTGGGAGGGGCCGAGCACCCTCTCATCATTGGCCCAGGGCAAGCCAGTAGGGAAAGCTGTGCGCGCCCGCGGGCTTGGAGCAACCGGAAGCCCGCAGCTCAGAGACCTGATTTGTGCACGGATTTGTGCACAAGACGCTGCGGGACGGGGTGAGACACGGGAGACGCCGCACGCCGTCACGAACGAGCCACGTCTGTCCGCCGAGGTCAGCGCCGCCATTGGAGAACCGGACGAGACGCCAGAGACGCACGTCGTATGGCTCATAACCCAGAGGTCGAGGGTTCAAATCCTTCCCCCGCTACCAAGGCCAGAGGCCCTTTCTCGAACAGAGAAAGGGCCTCTGACGCGAGTTTTGTAAACCGATTTTGTAAACGTCGCGCTCGTTCGCGCTGTCTCGCGAGCACGCGCGTCAACAGTCGTGCCCTGGTCCTCGCGTGCCGAGCCGGTGATCTCGAACGAGGTCAGCGACCGGCTGATCCGGCGACTCACGCAGTGCCTCAGGCCAACATGCTGCCGAATAGTCCTTAGTAATACTAAATATCAAGCGGCGCCGCTGCGCGGCGCCGGGGCCGGCGATAGCGCTCGGCCTCCGGCCTTGGGGAGGCCCCGGCCGGCGCGCGCCGGCCCCCATGCCACAGCTCGCCACTACCAGCCAGGCTCACCCGGCCGCACAACCGGTGCTGCACGGTACCGTCTTCCTCGGCGGTCATTATTCCGCTCCCGGCCGCCGCCTCAAGCCCGCCCTTGCGGGCGCCGCTGGGCGGTGGCTTCGCCAGTCTTGACCCGTCGCCCGCTCGCAGGGGATTGGCGCCTGCGAGAAAGACGGACCCGACTAGGAGCCCCAATTCGCGACCCGAAAGCAGCACTCGCACACCCATATCGCAAGTCGGCGTCCCGGCGGGGCAGACCCTCGGTAAAGGCCCCGTAAAGGCACGGGCTGCGCCACCCTGTGCAGGAATAGCTTCCCCTCCATTCCCGCTTTCCCCGGGACCGGGCTAGCCTCGGACCCGGACCGGGGGAAGGAGGCGCGTGCATGCCGTTGACACCCCGGGCCTCGCACGGGCCACGAGCCACGAACTCTGACGGCTACGGGTGGTCACTCATCACGGACAGATTGACCGGCCTGCCGACCTGGTCGCAGCGCGTAGCGCCCGTGGCCGAGCAGCCCTGGCGCTGATGCCCGGTCTCCGCCCGCCTTCGCTCGGTCCGGGTGTGCTGCGGCACCCGGCCGGGCTTACGCGGGGGTTCTGCAATTCGTTGACATACGGGTTGCGTCCGCTTGTGTCTTTGAGAGTCACTCTGTGCCGTTGGGTGAGCGATCGCCCGAGGCTGGCGCGGGCTCACTTGGGGTTGTCTATGCCTACTTTCGTCCTTATTCATGGGGGATTATGCCGCGGCTGGGTCTGGGACGAGACGGCTGCCGCCTTGCGGGAAGATGGCCACCGGGTCGAGGTGGTCGACCTTCCGAGCAGTGGCACCGTGGTCGCGATCCGCCGTGGTGACGACACCGCCGCGAGGGAGTACTCCCCTCCTGCTTCCCCAGTGTGCCTGTTCGGCGGCGGATGGTGAACCCGAAACTGATCGCGTGTCTACCCGTGAGGCTGATGTTTCACGAAGTCGACCAGTGAGTTTGCGTGATATTGACGGTGCTGGTGAGCGTGATGGTGTCTGGTTTCACAGCTGTCACCCGGTGTGACGCCTTCGTGCGGCGGTCACCGATCGTCGCTCGGTGTCACCGCTACGTCACCTGGCTGGGTCAGGCCAGCCGCGCGCCGGGCCTCCTCCAGCTCGGCCCGCAGCTCAGCCTCGCGGCGGATCGCCCGGCGGGCGAAGATCTGCTGGACGGTCGCCGTCCGCTCCGACCGGCCCCGGGAGACGAACGTGATCGTCCAGTGGAAGAGCGTGGTGACCCGGTTCTTGAAGCCGATCAGGTAGAAGATGTGCACCCCCAGCCACACCAGCCAGGCGGGGAACCCGGCGAGCCGGAAGCCCTTGATGTCGGCGACCGCGTGGAAGCGCGACACGGTCGCGAGGTTGCCCTTGTCGAAGTAGTGGAACGGCTGCCCGGACTCGTCGCCCTCGAGTCGGCGGACGATCTGCCGCGCGGCGTGCTTGCCGCCCTGCATAGCGACCTGACAGACGCCGGGCAGGTTGTCGAGCGTGATGAGGTCACCGACGAGGAACACCTCGGGGTAACCCGGCAGCGTGAGGTCCGGGTTCACCTTGACCCGCCCGGCGCGGTCGGTCTCGGCGCCGGCCTGGTCGGCAAGCTGCCGGCCCAACGGTGACGCGGCGACGCCGGCGCACCACACCTTGCACCAGCTCTGGATCCGCCGCCGGGTGCCGTCCGGGTCCTCGACCTCGACCCAGCCGGCGTCCATGTCGACGACCTTGACGCCGAGCTGCAGCTCGACGCCGAACTTCTCCAGCCGCCGCGCGGCGGCCCGCTGGAGCTTCTGGTGGAAGGTGGGCAGGACGGCCCTCTGGGCGTCGACGAGGATCACGCGCGCCTGGCGGGGGTCGATGTGCCGGTAGTCCCGGCGCAGGGTGTCGCGCGCGAGCTCGGCGATCTGCCCGGCCATCTCGACCCCGGTGGTGCCCGCGCCGACGAGCACGAACGTCATCCACGCGCGGGCGACCTCGGGGTCGTCCTGCAGCTCGGCGATCTCGAACGAGCCGAAGATGCGGGCGCGCAGCTCCAGGGCGTCGTCGATGCTCTTCATGCCCGGCGCGTGGTCGGCGAAGCCCTCGTTGCCGAAGTACGACTGGCCGGCGCCGGCGGTGACGATCAGGCTGTCGTACGAGATCGTCTGCGTCGAAAAGATCCGGGTGAAGCCGGGCGGCGTCCCGAAGCTGACGGTCCTGGCGGCGAGGTCGACCTCGGTCACCTCGCCGAGCAGGATGTCGGTGTTCCTCTGGCGCCGCAGGATCTCGCGCGTCGCCGGGGCGACCTCGCCCTCGGAGAGGATGCCGGTCGCGACCTGGTAGAGCAGCGGCTGGAACAGGTGGTAGCCCGTCTTGCTGACGATGGTGACGTCGACGTCGGCCCGGCGGAGCGCCTTCGCCGCGAACAGGCCGCCGAAGCCGGACCCGATGATCACCACGCGGTGCCGTGCGCCGGAGGCGTGCGTCTGTCCTGCCACGAGGGGCTCCTTCGGTCGGCGGCTCGTGCGGCGTCTCCTTCGCTGCGACGTCCACTCTAGGACGGCGCGCGCATGCCGCGGCGGCCCGCCGGCGCCGACCACGTCATCCGGCTGCCGTCCTCACACTCGCCCTTCCTGTCCATGCCCAAGCAGCTCGCAACAACCCTCGGCGGCGCCGTCAGCTCAACCTGACCCGGACATGCGCGGTGAGCATGATCACCGTGCAACTAGCGTGCAACTAACCAGGGTGTCCGGCGGTCACTAGCGGTACCCAACAGATACCCAGACCAGCTGGTCAGGTGGCCTTAACAGCCGTACTATGCAGCTTCCCAAGCTGATAGTCCAGCTTAGAGAAATAGGGCTGGGCGGGGGAAGGTATGCGGGCGGAAAGGTGGGTGGCCACCCCCGAACCCGCCGTAGGAGTATTCACGCCAGCCGGAACCTGTCCAGGGCGCCTTCGGCGTCACTGCGTGATCGGCTGCGCCGACCCTGGACAGAACCCGTCTGCCGTCAGGTCCGGCAGCAGTCGGGTTCGGGGGAGGTGTCTGGACACGCAGTGGTGCGTCGGTGCCCCAGTGCAGACCCGGTAGCGGTGATGACGACTGGGCGCCGTGCGGCCCGGTGTCGGGCATGAGCGGAAGCGACGCGTTGCGTGTCGAGGCCGCGCCGCTTGGCAGTCGCTTGGCGAGGCCGGGAGCAGTGCCGCGCCCCAGGGACGGCAGCCACGGAAGGGCGCGGAGGGTGCGGGAAAGTGCAGATCAATAGCCTGTTCTGTAAACCGATTTGTAAACCGGACGCGGCGAGACAGCTTGAGACGGAGGAGACGGACCCGACAGAGCGAGATGGGATCTGTCCTGTCCGTCGAGGTCACCGCACCCGCCAGAGACTACCCGGGACGCCAGAGACACATGTCGTATTGCTCATAACCCAGAGGTCGCGGGTTCAAATCCCGCCCCGCTACTAGTTTTCGCAGGTTAGGGCCCTTTCCCGGCAGGGAGAGGGCCTTTTGCGTGCCGGGCACTGTAGTAAAGCATGTAGTAGGAGCAGGGCTCCGCGCGGCCCGACAGCGAGACGGGGGAGACGAGGTGACACGGGATGAGACTGCCTGGACGTGGTGGACACTGCCGCCCGCGACCGCTGGGCGCCCGGCCCAGCGATACCACAGGTGCATCGCGGCCTGTTCCCGTTCGGCCGTCAACAGCTTGAAGTCGCAGAACCTGGCGTTATGCTGGGTCCGGTGCCACGGGCAGCCCGCACCACTCTCTTCGCCCCGGCATGTCCACAGCGCAGCACGAACCCAGTTACACGGCAGCAGCAATCCCAGCCGTGACTACCCGCACCTGGTCCGGACTTTCACGGGACGCGACCATCTCCCGGATGTAATGACTCATCAGCCATACGGGTTGATCTTCGCGCGTTCGTGTGTTCTCATGGCGCGCATTGGCCGCAGCGCCACGCGGTAGTTGGGGGTGACGAATGTGGGTGAGGAGCAACCACCGCCCGGCGACTTCCCCGCTGTCGGAACCGTCGTGGGGCCAGGTCGTGGCTACCACCGTCAAGCTGTGGCTGCGGCGGCGGCCAACAGCCCGGCGCTGGCTGCTAGCCGCGGTGTTCCTAGCCTTGGCGGTCGTTACGGTGGCCGTCTTGCAGGTCAGCGGTGTGTTCGTCCGGACCGCCGGCCCGGCCGGGCGGGTACGCGCGACGGCTGACACCGGTCACGGCATGCCCCTGGCGGCGCAAGCGGAGGCGGTCGCCTGGATCGCCAGCCAAGTGAGCAACGCGGCAATGGTGGGATGCTATCCGGTCATGTGCGCAGCGCTGCAGGCGCAGGGCGTCCCGGCCGGCCGGCTTGTGCCGGTGCAGCCCGGGTCGGCGGACCCGCCGCGCGCCCAGGTGGTGGTGACGCGCGCCTCGGCCGGCCGCCAGCTTGCCGACCGGTACGCGCCCGCACTGATCGCGAGCTTCGGTTCGGGCGGAAGCCGGATAGAAGTCCGTGCGACCGAGCCGGGCGGAGCGGCCGCCTACTGGGCCGCGCAGCGGGCCGATCTGGCCGCCCGCAAGTCCGCAGGGGCTCAGCTGCTCCGGAACCGGCATCTCCTGTTTACCCCGCCGGGCGCCGCACAGCTCCTGGCCGGCCAGGTCGATTCCCGCCTGCTGGCGACGCTCGCGGCTTTGTCATCGCAGTACCAGTTCCGGGTGACCGCGTTCAGCGACGCGGCTCCCGGAGCTCAGGCGCCGTTCCGGCAGATGACCATCAGCGGGGACCGGACCACGGACCTGGCCGCGGCACTGGCCATGGTGCGCGCTCAGAACTCGCCGTACCTGCCCGCGCACGCCGCGATTGTCCGGCTGGACACCGGTCAGACCGCGCTGAGCATCGAATTCGCCGCGCCGAGCCCGCTAGGGCTGCTGACGGCCGTGCTCACCGTTCAGAGGGAGGGTTAGTAATCATGCGGCTACTCTGGCATCTTTCCCGGCTCGCCTCGATCGCCACACTGCTCGGGGGCACAGCTGCCTTTGCCGCGGCCGCGGCACCCGCGGCATCCGCCGCGCCTGCG
>Ga0207702_10004000_pt1 | contig 13238 bp, 10 predicted proteins | sample KBSCornC62_FD_184302 | JGI IMG/M metagenome (GOLD analysis project Ga0207702, IMG submission 184302) | Corn rhizosphere microbial communities from Kellogg Biological Station, Michigan, USA - KBS Corn C6-2 (SPAdes) (version 2) | ecosystem: Host-associated > Plants > Roots > Rhizosphere > Soil ...
TACCCCGCCTTCTCGAGCCTCTTCACTCGGGTCAGGCAAGGGCTTGGTGAAAGGCCGACGAGATCGGCGAGCTCGATGTTGGTAATACGTCCCGAGTTCTGGAGCTGAGCCAGAATCTTGAGATCGATGCGATCGAGCTTCTCTTGCCTCATCGGCAGTACCTTAAGCCACTTCCACGACAGCGCTCCGGATATCTGGTTCTTCCAGCAGGCCGTCGAGCGTGCGCCGGACGCGTTCGAATATCAAATCCATCTCATCATCATTACAGCAAAGCGCCGGTGCAAGCCCGATGATGCCATCAGTGAAAGCGCGAAAGATGATGCCATTCGCATAACCGCGCTCGAATAGGCGAGAGGCCACCCGCAGTTCCGGATCGAACCGCGCTTTTGTTGTCTTGTCAGCGACAAGCTCAATTGCGGCCAGCAATCCGCGGCCGCGAGTCTCTCCAACAAGCGGATGGTTGGCAATCGCGTCCAGCCCCGCCTGAAACCGGGCGCCAACCTTTTGCCCATTCTCGAGGATTCCCCCTTCAACATAGAGTCGAAGCACCTCTAGTCCGACGGCGGCGCTGACCGGATGCCCAGAATAGGTGAAGCCGTGCCCAATCGGCACATCCGTCGCTGCACCCTCGGCAATCCCTTGATAAACCTGATCCGACATCAGCACCGCCCCCATCGGAGCATACCCGGAGGTCAGTCCCTTCGCGACCGTCATCAGGTCGGGCGAAACATCCTCGTGCTCGCACCCGAACATGGGCCCGGTGCGTCCGAAGCCCGTAATCACCTCGTCAGCAACAAACAGAATGTCCAATTCTTTGCAGGCATCCCGCATCGCCTTCAGCCAGCCCGGCGGCGGGACAATCACTCCGCCTGAACCCTGGATCGGCTCGCAGAAGAACGCGGCGACATTATCCGCACCGAGTTCGCCTACTTTCGCCTTCAGCTCGGCGACCGATCGAGCGATCACCGCAGCTGGATCGTTTCCAACGTCGCTCCGGTAGGGGTAGGGCGACGGGATATGGTGCTGCCAACGAAGCGGTACATCGAAATTGCGGTGAAAGGCAGCGATGGCGGTCAGGCCAGAGCTAATCGCAGACGAGCCGTGATAGCCGTGACCGAGTGCGATGAAATGCTTTTTGGAAGGCTTACCGATCGCATTGAAATAATGGATGATATAGCGGACGGCGGAGTCAACCGCGTCCGAGCCGCCGAGTGTGAAAAAGACATGCTGGAGCGAAGGTGGGCTTAGCCGTACCAGTTCTTCAGCCAGACGAACCGCCGGCTCGCTTCCAAAGCTGAAATATCCGGTTGCGTAAGGCAGCCGGCGCATCTGTTCAGCGGCAGCCTCAACGATGCTCTCTTGGCCGTAACCGACGTTGACGCACCACAGTCCAGCGAACGCATCGAGCAACTGATGCCCGTCGGCGTCGGTCAGCCACATGCCCTTGCCGCTCTGCAAGAGGGTGACACCGCGAGCCTCATGACCCCTGAAGGAAGTCAGGGGGTGGATCAGGTGATCCCGGTCCATGTCGATTAGGCTTCGGTTCTGGAGCCGCGTGGAGGTCGTCGTCGCGAAGTTGTTCATAGGGTCATTTCTACGCGATGTTGCCGGAGCTTATTGCCTGATCGATGGTCGAGCGCGGCTGCGGTTGACTCTTTTGAATTGCTCCGCGGCATTTTATTCTATGAGCGAGCGCCCCGAATTTTTAGCCTAGAGCGTCGGCCACTGCTTTGCCGCAAGTGACCGTATCCGCAGTTCCCTTGAGATCAGCGGTCCGAAGCGCCGGCTCCGCAAGAACCGCCTCGATTGCGCGCATAATCGCGTCAGACGCTTCTTTTTCCCCTAAATGCTCGAGCATCATTGCCCCGGACCAGATCTGGCCGATCGGATTGGCAATGCCCTTACCCGCAATATCAGGCGCAGATCCGTGCACGGGCTCAAACAGGGAGGGGGCCGTCCGATCCGGGTTGATATTCCCGGAGGGTGCTACCCCAATGGTCCCGGTGCACGCCGGGCCGAGGTCGGAGAGGATGTCACCGAACAGATTGGATGCCACGACCACATCGAAGCGATCCGGATTGAGGACGAACTGGGCGGTCAAGATGTCGATGTGATATTTGTCGGTGCGAACGGAGGGGAACCGCTCGGCCATCGCCTCCACGCGCTCATCCCAGAACGGCATGCTGATGGCGATCCCGTTCGATTTCGTCGCGGAGGTGAGGTGCTTCGCAGGCCGGCTGTCTGCGAGTTCGAAGGCGTAGCGCAGGACCCGATCCACCCCGAAGCGGGTCATTACTGTTTCCTGCACAACCACTTCGCGGTCCGTTCCGGAGAACATGCGACCGCCTACGGAGCTATACTCTCCCTCTGTATTTTCCCGGACGACCCAGAAATCGATATCGCCAGGTGCCCGACCAGCAAGAGGCGAGGGAACACCTGGCATCAGCCGAACCGGCCGCAGATTCACATATTGGTCGTACTCACGGCGAAACTGAAGGATGGAGCCCCAGAGGGAAACGTGATCCGGGACCGTGTCGGGCCAACCGACGGCTCCGAAGAAGATCGCATCAGGATCGCCGATTTGCTCTTTCCAGTCGTCGGGCACCATCTGCCCGTGCCGAGCGTAATAGTCGCAGCAGGCAAAATCATGCCACTGCTGCTCAAGGTCGAAGTCGTAGAGTTGGCTCGCGCGTTCGAGCACACGCACCCCCTCGGGCATCACTTCCTTCCCGATCCCGTCGCCTGGGATCACCGCGATCGAATAGCTTCGCCGCTTGTCGCTCATTCGTCTGCTTTCAAACCAGAGTGAAACTAGAGCTGAAGTCCGCCGATGTGGAATGTCTTGGTCTCGAGATATTCCTCTATGCCTTCGCGGCCGCCCTCGCGACCGAGACCGGACTGCTTCACGCCGCCGAACGGCGCGACTTCCATGGAAATTGCGCCGGTGTTCAACGCGACCATTCCGGTCTCGAGACGCTCCGATACGCGGAACGCGCGGCTGATGTCGTTGGTATAGAAATAGCTGGCGAGACCGTAAGGCGTGGAGTTGGCAAGCTCGATCGCGTGGCTCTCGTCGCGGAAGCGAAACAGGGGCGCAACCGGTCCGAATGTTTCTTCCGATGCGAGCCGCATCTTCTCGTTCGCATCCGTCAGGACGACAGGCGCGACGAAGCGCGCCGGGTCCATCTCGCTTTCCGCCATCGCGAACGTTTTCGCTCCCTGCGTAAGCGCATCGTCAACGTGCGCGTGCACCTTCTCCACCGCGGCAGCATTAATGAGGGGCCCTGTAGTCACCCCCGGCGCATCGCCACGCCCGACTTTCAGCGCCTCGACCGCCTTACCAAGACGCCCGGCGAACTCGTCGTAGATTCCCTCTTCAACGAAAATCCGATTGGCGCAGACGCAGGTCTGGCCGGCGTTTCGGAACTTGCTTGCTATTGCACTTGCGACAGCGATATCGAGATCGGCGTCATTAAAAACGATGAGCGGAGCATTGCCGCCTAACTCCAGGCTCAACTTTTTTATCGTGTCGGCACACTGACGCATCAGCAGTGCTCCGACGCGAGTCGAGCCGGTGAAGGAAAGCTGCCGGACGGTCTGGTTGCTGGTCAGCTCGGATCCGATCGCTTGCGGAAGGCCCGTGACGACGTTGAACACGCCCGCCGGAACGCCCGCCTGCTCCGCAAGCTTCGCCAACGCCAACGCGCTAAATGGCGTAAGCTCCGACGGCTTCACGACAGTGGTACAACCGGCCGCCAGCGCCGGAGCACATTTGCGCGTAATCATTGCCGCGGGGAAGTTCCAGGGCGTTATCGCCGCGGAAACACCGATCGGCTCTTTGCGGACGAATATCCTGCGGTTCCTCTCGGGAGCCGCGACTTCGTGGCCGCCTATTCGTCGCGCTTCCTCGGCGAACCATTTGACGAAGCTGGCTGCATACTGGATTTCACCCTCGGCCTCTGCAAGAGGTTTGCCCTGCTCCATGGTCATGATCCGCGCCAGTTCGGCTAAGTTGTCGAGGATCAGCGCGTACCACCGTTCGAGAATGACCGACCGCTCGCCCGCGGTCGTCGCCCGCCACGCGGGAAAAGCATCGCTGGCCGCGTCGATCGCAGCGCGCGTGTCGTTCTCGTCGCAGTCCGGTATGGTGCCGATTACCTCCCCGGTCGCGGGATTCTCCACGTTGAGCGTTCGGCCTGTGCGCGCACCGCGCCATTCCCCGGCGATGTATGCGTCCTCAATGAATAGATCCGTTCGGATTCCTGCTGCGATGTTCATCCTAGTGCCTGGTTGATGAGTGAAAAAACCTTTGCGTCGGCCGAGGTCGGAAGCGCTTTTCCGCGAACCATGGTCGTGACCGTCCCCACACAAGGGAGGCCGATCTCTTCCAGCCAGCTGGAGAGGCCGCTGGATTCGGGAACGTCGATGCGGCAAAACTTGCCGGCCTTGGATCCTAGCCAGTGCGAGATCAGCGCCTTCGCCGCGAGTGCATCGGGTGCGACGGTCGGGCCAACCGAAAACCCGCGGCCGAACCTGCGCAGAAGGCTGAAGCCAACCGGCGAATTGTTGCTGTCGAACATGACACCCCGCGCACTCTGCAGAATCGCGGAGATCACGCCGCTGCGATCAACGCCCGTGGCGCGGCGATCTAGATCAACAACGACGGAGCGATCATTCCGCCCGATCGGACGAACGCGCTCATTGGGTCTCAATTGGATCAGTGGCACAGCATCGACCAGCCCCTGATGCTGAAAAATCGTTCCGACGGGTTTGAAGCCAAACTTGGTGTAGAGAGCTCGGCCCTCTTCAGTCGAATTGAGGAGAACGGTGCGATCGGCGAGGACCTCGAGGGCTTCTTCCATGAGACGGCTGCCAATGCCGCGTCCCTGCATTCCGGACGAAACGATGACCATCCCAAGCCTGGCGCCAAGGTCTCCAAACGGCCACACGAGCGTGGTGCCGACGACCTGCCCGTCAGCGTCGGCAACGAATCCAGAACCATGTCGGAACAGGAATTCCCAATCGACCGCGCGATGAGGCCAATTCTGCTGCCGAGACAACTCGCGCCCGGCGGGGATGTCCTCCGGTTCCATTTTTCGCACACGCACCTGCGTCTGCGTTACCACCTGCATACATGTTTCTCCGGTCTGGATTGCGGTTGAGCATAACGGCTCGCCCAAGCATTGATTGCCGCGTTTGGGGCGGAATCGAAATAATCTGACGCAAGTTGCAGGTGAAACTTGTGCTTCGGCACCAGCAGGCAGGCTGGCGGCCGGCGGATCGATTTATTCGTCGCGATCGTCCGACAGCTTGCGATGAAGCCGAATCAATGTTTCGTCGTCGTGATGGCACAAAATGTTGTTGCCCTTGCCGAGTGTGTGCCATGGCGGCGGGACTGCATTGCACACTCCGTTGATCCGGACGGGGCAGCGAGACAGAAAGGCGCAAAGGTCACGGCCTTCCCCGTTCGCGGGCTCATCGATCACGGGGGGGATGGCCGACCCCGTTTTCTCAAGCCAGCCTGGTCGGAGCTCCGGCACCGATTCCACCAGCAAATCGGTGTAAGGGTGAAACGGCGGCCGCCGAAATTCCGCCCGCGGGGCAAGCTCCACCTGCCGGCCCGAATATAGCACCACGATTTCATCGCAAATCGCCCGCACCGTGGAGATGTCGTGGCTGATGAAAAGGTACGAAAGATTGAGCTCACGCCGGAGTTCGGCGAGAAGCTCGAGTATGGCTGCTCCGACGACTGTGTCGAGGGCGGACGTAACTTCGTCGCAAAGGATGATCTCTGGCTCGGCCGCAAGCGCGCGGGCGAGGTTCACACGCTGCTTCTGTCCGCCCGAGAGCTCGCCCGGGAGCCTTTCGGCGATGGTTGACGGAAGGCGTATCAGGTCCAGCAGCTCCGCCACTCGTTTGCGTTGAGCAGCACCATCCAGCCTATGGTAGAATGCGAGCGGTCGCCCGAGAATTCGAGCCACGGTGTGGCCGGGGTTGAGTGCCGTGTCAGCGTTCTGAAACACGATCTGGACACGCCGGAACTGCTCGCGCGTGCGCTCCGCAAGCGACGGCGGCAGTCGTTCTCCCGAAAGGTATATCTCACCTCGCGCGGGCTCGAGCAGGCCGGCGATCACACGCGCGAGTGTTGACTTCCCGGAACCGGATTCGCCGATTACGCCAAGCGTAGATCCGCGCTCGACCGTGATGTCGATGTCCTTGAGCACCGGAACGCGTGGCGTTCCGTCTGCGCCGATCGGGCCGTACCCTGCAGTGATGCAGCGGACATCAAGCAGTGGAGCGCTGGAATCCGGGCCGGGCGCAGCCGTGCCGCTTTCGTGGGGCATGGGCCGCGCGGCCGCCATGAGGCTGCGGGTATAATCGTCAGCAGGTTCGTACATGACCCGGTCAGTCCGACCGGTCTCGCGAATCAAGCCGCGATTTAGCACCACAATCTGATCTGCCATTTGGGCCACAACCGCGAGATCATGCGACACGTAGACAGCGGTTGTGCCGTGCTCGCGCACCACTTTCTTGAACGCTCGCAGGACTTCTATCTGCGTCGTCACATCGAGTGCTGTCGTCGGCTCGTCGAGGATAACCAACTCCGGATCGGTGATCAGCGCCATGGCAGCCATCAGGCGCTGCAGCTGTCCGCCGGAAACCTGATGGGGGTATCGGCTGCCAATGAATTCCGGCTCAGGAAGCGCGAGTTCGCGAAACAATCCGACGGCCTTTGCTTCCGCTTCGGCGCGCGAGGCGGTGCGATGGACCAGGGCGGGTTCGATTACCTGGCTCATGATCGTGCGTGAAGGATTGAATGCCGCGGCCGCACTCTGAGCGATGTAGGCGATGCGGTTGCCGCGCATTTTGGCGAGGGTCCTCGCATCTAGCTGGCGCACCTCAGCTTCCCCAACGCGAATGTAGCCTGAATCGATATGAAGACCCGCGCGGACGTAGCCCATCAGCGCCAGAGCAACGGTGGTTTTCCCAGATCCCGATTCGCCGATAAGCGCGAGCACTTCACCCGGTGCGATCGAAAACCCGATATTGCTGACGATCTCTATTTCTCTGTCGTTTGCGCTGCGAGCGGTGACGGTGAGGCCGGAGACGACCACATGCGGGTTCATGTCAGCGCTCCGCCGGAACAGACCGCGTACGGCCTGGGAGCGCATCGATCAGCAGGTTCACGCCGACCGTGATCGTCGCGATAGCAACAGACGGAGCCAGAATCGCCAAGGCGCCATCCGGCAGACCGGAGACATTCTCTCTCACCAGCGAACCGAGGTCCGCATCGGGCGGTTGCACGCCCAGCCCGAGGAAGCTCAGGCTGGCCAGTAGCAGCACAATAAACATGAACCGCAGCGCGAAATCCGCGAGCAACGGATTCAGCATGTTTGGAAGAATTTCGACGGCAGCGACGTAGACGCTGCCTTCGCCACGCGCACGCGCGACCTGCACATAATCCATCTCGTTGAGATTGACGGCAAGGGAGCGTGCAATGCGATAATTTCCCGGCATGTAGATGATCGCCGCGATCAGCAGCAGGAGCAGTAGCGAGGATCCGAACGCGGCAACCAGGACCAGTGCGAAAATTCTGCTCGGAATGGAAATGAGCGTGTCCATGAATCGCGAAAGGGCCTCGTCGGTCCACCCGCGATTGACCGTCGCGAACAACGCAAGAGCCGTCCCCGTGACCACCGCTAGAACCGCGCCCCCGAGCGCAAGTCCGATCGTGTAACGTGCTCCCAACAGCAGCCGACTGAGAACGTCTCTCCCCAAGTAATCGCTGCCAAGCCAATGATGAATGCTTGAGTCTTCGAATACATCGTTGGTCACGAAGGCCCCGACTGGATAAGGCGCAAGAAGTGGCCCCAAGACGGCCACGGCGAGCCAGAAGACGACCAGCGCAAAGCCGATTTTCCCGGCGAGCGGAAGCTCTGCGAAAAATGACCGCATCCGCGATTGCTGACGGGTGACCGCGCCTGCGCCACTCATTGTGAACGAAGCCTCGGGTTCGCGAGGATCGCAGCTACGTCGGCGATGAGCACCAGCAGCAGATAGGCGCCGCAGAAGATCATTGCGCAAGTCTGCAATAGCGCCATGTCGCGACTTGTTACCGCGTTCACCATCAGGCTCGCCAATCCCGGATAGTTGAAAATCGTCTCGACGATGATCGCACCGCCGAGCAGATAGGAGAGGCTGAGTGCTACCGCGTTGGCGATGGGGCCGATCGCGTTTGGAAGAACGTGCCACAAGATAAGCCGCCGCGGAGGGACACCCTTGAGTACCGCCATCTCCACATATGGACGGCCGAGCTGGTCGACGACGGCAGCCCGGGTCATGCGGGCCATTTGCGCGATCACGACGACAGCCAGGCTCAACACCGGCAGTGCGTACGACCGCAAGAATTCGCCCCACGTGGTATCCTTCGAAGTTAGAGTAATTGACGGCAGCCACCGCAAATGGACGGCGAAGATCAGCACACCAATGGTTGCAACCAGGAATTCTGGCATCGCTACCATCGACAAAGTCGTGATGTTGAGAGCGCGATCGATGAGAGTGCCGCGTTTGACGGCCGAATAGATACCGATGAACAGAGCTAGCGGAACAGCGATGGCGGTCGTCAAACCGGCGAGGACGAGCGAGTTCGGAAGCCGGTCGGCTATGATTTCGCTGACAGGCATATTTGCCACGATGGATCGGCCGGCGTTGCCACCGAACATGCCCCTGACCCAGCTGAGGTATCGAATGTGCGCCGGCAGATCGAGCCCATACTCGTGCCGAAGGGCGGCTACTTGCCCTGGAGTGGCACTTTGTCCCAGCATCTCCTGGGCGGCGTCTCCGGGAAGCAGCCCGCTGATCACGAACACGACTATCGAGACGAGGAAAAGGGTAAGGAGCGCATAGGCGGTTCTGATCAGGATCAGGAGGAGGATCTCCCGCACCGTACTGGAGGGCCGTTTAGGTGGATTGGCAGCGATCGAGGCCATAGCTCAGCCCTCCCACCACACCTGATCGGCGAACAGATATCCCATGAGTCCGCCGATCGGGATCGGGTAGAGCCCTTTCAGCCTTTGGTCATTACCGTCGATCAGGCTGATGAAAACGGGAATCGCCACGCCGCACTGATCGTGAACCAGCTGCTGCATTTCGCCGTAGAGGGTCTTCCGGCGCTGCTCGTCCGGCTCGCCTCGCGCTTCGACCAGCAGGCGGTCGAAAGTGGGATTATTCCAATGAGATTCATTCCACGCGGCGTCGGATTTGTAGCAAAGGCTGAAAAGCAGATCGGCAGTCGGCCGCGGGTTCGTATTTCCGAACGTCAGAGGGTGCTTCATCCAATGCGTTGACCAATAGCCATCGGCGGGAACCCGGTTGACTGCCAGCGAAAGGCCGGCCTTCGACCCATACTCCTGGAGCACCGACGCCATATCGACAGATCCTTCCGCTGCCGGCGAGGCGAACATGGGCAGTCGCGCTCCCGTGAGGCCCGCCATTCGAATGTGATACTTGGCGCGGTCCGGGTCGTACGTCCGCTGCGGTATTTCCGGATTATAGTAACGGTTCGTCGGCGGGATTGGCTGGTCATTGGCAATGGTCGCGTAATTGCCGAAAATAGCGCGCTGGATCAGTTCGCGATCGAACAGATACTTCATCCCCAGGGTGAAATGCGGATTTGCGGTCGGCAGCATCGTCTGCTGCATGATGAGATCGGTGTAGAGGCCAGACGGAGTTGCCATGACGGCATAGCCCGGCGTTTCATCGATACGCCGCGTCGATAGCGGGCTGACCGCATTGATCAGGTGAACATCGCCGGAGAGGAGGGCGTTAACGCGGCTGATCTCATCGGGAATTCCGATGAGCTCTATGGAATCCAAATAGGGCCGACTGTGCTTCCAATAGTTCGGGTTGCGCACCCCCACCGTCCGCTCGCCCGGCCTGAACTCCGCGCACCTAAAAGGCCCGGTTCCGTTTGCGGTGTGAAATTCAGTGGTGCCGTCGCGGATTATCAGAAATTGGCTCTGTGCCAAAAGCGCCGGCAAATCGACATTCCGTCCGGTGAGCTGGATCAGCACCTCATTGCTGCCGTCAGCCCTCACGTCGGCAAACTGATCCGCTACCGCTTTGACCTTTGAAGCAGTCGCAGCTGCCTTGTGGCGCAGTAGCGAGAAGACGACGTCGGCCGACGTGAGTGGTTTCCCGTCGTGAAACACCACGTCCTTGCGCAGCTTCACTCGCCAGGATTGCTGATCCGTAGTGTCGATCGATTCCGCGAGTTCGGGTTGCGCGTTGAGCAATCGGTCATAGCGCGTCAGACCGTTGTAAAACATGTTGTGACGGATGTAGTCCGTCGACAGTGCCGCTTTGGCGGGATCAAGCGTGTCAGCCGTGGAGCTAGCCAGGCTCGCTACGCGGATCCGGCCGCCGTAGCGCGGCGGACCAGGTGCGGCCTCAGGGTTGCTTATTGTGTGTCTGGCGGAACGGCCGCACCCGGAGAGAAGACCGCCCGTGCTCGCTATCAATCCGGCGCCGAAAGCACCTCCCATCAGCTCGCGCCGGGAAATCGACGGCTTCCACGTCATCGGCCGCTCATCCTCCCGAAGCCGCCATTGTGCCTCCTACAAGCCGACCAGCGCGGGGAGACAGCCGATGTGTGGGATCTCGACGCTACGGTAGAACGGATTGGACGGTTCGTGGCCTCGGCCGACGAACACGCGCGTTCCGATCCCGAGATCGGTCGCCGAATTCTGATCGTAACGGAAGCTCGAGGACACGTGCATGATGTCCTTGGGATCACAGCCGAGCTGATCGAACATATACTCAAACGCCTGATAACGGGGCTTATAGGCCTGCGCCTGCTCGGCGGTATAGACCGCGTAAAACGGCGCGCCGAGCTTCGCGACGTTGTGAGGGATCTGCTCGTCCATCGCATTTGAGAGGATCACGAGCGGAATCTTGTCGCCGATCTTGGAGAGGCCGCCGGGGACATCCGGATGCGGTCCCCATGTCGGCACCGCCTCGTACAGCTCGACTGCCTGCTCGGGCTGAAACTCAAGCCCCCACTTTCTGCAACAGCGCTCCAGCGAATCGGAGAGGACTTCCGAATAGGGCTTCCACCCTCCGAGCACCTCATCGAGGCGATAGCCGGACCAGTCCGAGCCGAATGCTTCCAGCTGCTCGGTCCCAAGCTGATCCGAATAGAACTTCCGCGCCATTTCCGGGAATTGCATGCGGATCAGTGTGCCGTAGCAGTCGAATGTAATGTACTTGGGACGGGGAATTTCCATGTCGTTCTATCCTCCCGACGCCGGGGCAATTGCTCAACAATAACAATTAGCGCCTGCGGCACCGAAACTTGTCCCCGATTGCCGCACCGGCTCCTGCGGGTCCGGACCGTTTTTTGGCCGAAGCGCAGCATAGTTTGCCGCGGCCATCGTGAAGCGCTCAATAGCCGGTTTCTTTCTGCACCAGGCCTATCATCGGCTCGCCGCGCTGGTGCCGCAGGACATTTTCCAAGACTGCGAGTCCGCCCGATTGCGCGCCCGTTTGCGAAGCAATGTGCGGCGTCATCAGGATCCGCGGATGACCCCAGAAGGGATGATCCCGAGCCGGTGGTTCTTCCGTCAGCACATCCACTATAGCTGCTGAAATCTGTCCTTCGCCGAGTGCGTGCAACAAATCCTGCTCGACCAAGTGGCCGCCGCGCGCGACGTTAATCAGGCCGGCGCCGCGCGGCAGCCGATCGAATGTCTTGCGGCACAGAATGCCGCGGGTCTGCGGCGTTAGGGGGAGCAGGCAAATCAGGATGTCCGATTGAGCGAGGAAAGACTCGAGCGATTCTGCTCCCGCAAAGGACTGTACGCCCTCGGCGGAGCGCTCTGATTGGCTCCATCCGGCGAGCTGAAAGCCGAATGGCCGCAGCATCTCGACAGCGGCCCGCCCCATCGTCCCAAGCCCCATTATCGAGACGCGGCGGTCGCAAGCGGGCAACATCTCAAGCGGTGCCCAGCATCGCTCCCGCTGTCCAGCCATATAGTCGATGAGATTGCGGTGCAGTGCGAGCGTCGCGAGCGCAACATACTCAGCCATGCCCTTGATCAGGAGCGGCTCGATCATCCGAACGACCTGCACATGGTCCGGCACCAGGCCGAGGTCCAACTGATCGATTCCGGCACCTACGGAAAAGATCACCTCCAGGTTCGGCAGGCTGGCAAGCAGCTCGGGCGACAGCACCCATGCAGCAAGGTAGCGGATATCGGCCGAGTCACCGACGTCAGGCCAGATCCGGAAATCGAGCTCCGGTGCATGCGCGGCGAACAGGTCTTTCCAGACCCGTCCGCGCTCGGCTGCTGATTTATAGAGAAGAGCCAACCTCGGCCTTCAGCCTCTGTTTGGATGCAGCCCGCGCCGGAGCTCGGCCGGTTCGGCGTCGTGCGCGGCGCGCCTGAAACCACATGATCGGACCGGTGGAGGCGAGGGTGGCGAGAAAGAGTCCGATAAAGGCGACGACGATCTCTCCGGCAAATCCGAAATCCTCGCCATCATGAAGCGGCAGGGCTACGACCCAGGCTTCGTCGTCATGAAAAGCATCGCGCACCGAAAGAATCGACGGCCCGCGTGGGTCGACGATCACCCGGTGCACGGCCATAGGATTGCGCTCGGGGGCAAAGAGGAACACGGCGATCCGCGACGGCGCTTGCATGCGCACATCGCGAATGGCTTTGCCCGGGAATTGTGACTCCGCCAGTTTTAGAGCGGGCCCGATCTTCGGCGCGAAGCTCTCGGTAGTCGACCACCGTGGAGGGGGCCCATCCAGAACGATTGGGACGGCTACGAAAAGGCCAGTGATCGCCATGAAGGCCACGAACGCCGAGGCGGTGACCCCGATCGTCCGATGGAGCTGACGCAGGACCGCGCGTGGAGCAATGCGCCATTGAACGGTGAGGCTTTTGCGGACTCGACCGCGACGGGGCCACCAAAAGCAGATACCCAACGTCGCGATTAGCAGCAGCATAATGCCGATGGTACATATCAGGATCGTTCCGGGGATGCCGAAAAGCCACTCATAGTGGATTTGATCAGCAGCGATGACTGGAAACTTCCAGATTTGTCCCGAGCGGAGGACGGCAGCACTATGGCGATCCAGCGAGACGTACCTTTTGTTGCCGTTCGTGTTCGCCAGATAAACGATATACGTACCGTCGACCCGCTCGGGATAGACCAACCGGTCGACGTGGAAA
>Ga0207702_10004001_pt1 | contig 13237 bp, 9 predicted proteins | sample KBSCornC62_FD_184302 | JGI IMG/M metagenome (GOLD analysis project Ga0207702, IMG submission 184302) | Corn rhizosphere microbial communities from Kellogg Biological Station, Michigan, USA - KBS Corn C6-2 (SPAdes) (version 2) | ecosystem: Host-associated > Plants > Roots > Rhizosphere > Soil ...
ATAGTGAAAGATTTCAAGTCTCTGTTGCCGCGCGTTCGCAGCTTTTGCGCGCATCACCCTGAAATCTTTCACTATGAGGTCGAGCGCGTCGACCAGATCGACGCGGCCCTGCGCACCATCGCGCGGATCCGTCCGCGCGTGCTGGTGATCAACGGCGGCGACGGCACCGTTCAGGCGACCCTGACCGAGCTCCATCATGGCGGCCAGTTCGATGGCCCGCCCCCGCCGGTCGCGGTGCTGCCCAACGGCAAGACCAACCTGATCGCGCTCGATCTGGGCGCGGCGGGCGATCCGATCGAGGCGCTGGAACGCGTGCTGCACCTCGCGCGCGAGGAAGACCTCAGCGACTATATCGTCACGCGCGAGCTGATCGCGCTGACGCATGAGGAAAATGGCGTGGCCAACGGGCTCAAGCCCGTGCTCGGCATGTTCCTCGGCGGCGCGGGCCTGACCGAGGTCATGCTTTATTGCCGGCACAAGATCTACCCGCTCGGCCTGCCCAACTGGCTGAGCCACGTCCTTACCGCTCTGGCGCTCCTGATTTCGCTCGTGCTCGGCGTCCGCGCCAAATTCCTGCCCGATCGGCCCGCGCCCGTCACCGTATCGCTGATCCGCCAGGGCGCGATCCAGGGCAGCTTCTCGCTCCTCATGGTGACCACGCTCAAGAAATTGCTGATCGGCTCGTCGTTGGGCGGCGACCAACCCACGGGCGCGCTGCAATTGATGGCGATCGACCAGAATCCGATCGCCCTGATCCGCGCGCTGGTCGCCGGCCTGCTCGGCCGGCTCGGCAGCGGGATCATGAACGGCGTGCATATCCGCCGCGGCGACGAGATCCGGATCGAGGGCGACCGGTCGAGCGTGATCCTCGATGGGGAGATCTTCTCCGCCGGCGCGGGCGGATCGATCGTGCTGCGCCCGACCGATCCCCTGCCTTTCCTGCGCCTGGCGGCGTGACCGGATCGCGCGAGCCGCTCCGCGCGCTCGTCGCTCAGGAGCTTACCCAGCCTATCCAGCCGCAGGTCGCCGAAATGGCTGGCGCGATCGCGGCCCGACATTCCGGAGCACGCGCGATCCTCTATTACGGCTCGACCTTGCGCGACGCGCAGCTCGAAGGGCTGATGCTCGATTTCTACCTGATCGTCGCGGATTACCGGCAAGCGTTCGGCAAAGGCTGGCTCGCGCGCGCCAATCGGCTGCTCCCCCCCAACGTATTCCCATTCGAATTTAAGGACCTGATCGCCAAATATGCGGTCCTGTCAGAAGCCGATTTCGCGCGCCTGGCCTCGCCGCGAACGCGCAACGTCTCGGTCTGGGCGCGCTTCGCCCAGCCTTCGCGTCTCGCCTGGACGGCCGATGGCAAAGCCGCTGAAACCATGATCGGCATCGTCGCGCAGGCCGCGCCGACCTTGCTCGACGCCGCACGCCCCTGCCTTGCCGACAGCATCTGCCCGCTCGAAATGTGGCGCCAGGCCTTCGCCTTGACCTACGCCGCCGAATTGCGCGCCGAACGCACCAACCGCGCCGGCTCGGTGGTGGATGCCGATCCCGACCGCTACCGCGCCTTCACCGAGCCCGCGCTGGAAGCGGCGGGCCTGTCCGCGCACTGGGTCAATGACCGGCTGGTCTTCGACCGCCCCATGTCCTCCGCCGAGCGCGCGCAAGGCAAACGTTGCTGGGCCCGCCGCCGCCGCGAAGGCAAGGCGCTCACCCTCCTTCGCCTTGCCAAGGCGAGCGCGACCTATGCCGGCGGGATCGACTATCTCGCCTGGAAGATCAGCCGCCATTCGGGCCAGAAGGTCGAGATCCGCCCCTGGCAGCGCAAATGGCCTATCCTGGGCGCGCTCACCTTGCTCCCACGGCTGATTGCGCGCGGCGCTGTCCGTTAGTCGCAACCGTCGCCCCGGACTTGTTCCGGGGCCTACTCCGCAAATTGGTGCCCACCTCCCGGTGGATGCCGGAACAAGTCCGGCATGACAGGTTCAGCTCAAGCCCCCGCCAGCCACGCCCGCGCCGCCGCCACCTGATCGCGCGGGAAGGTTTTCACCTGCGCCGCCGTGAACATGCCCGCGAAATTGGCGAGCGCGGCGATCCAGTTCTGGTCCGCCACCACCGCCGCATGGCTGAAGCGGTGGATCTTGGGGAAAGCGCGATGGAGATGGTCCCAGAAGGCCATCGGATCCATGCCTTCCAGCGGATCGATGATCTCCAACGCCTTGAGCTTGCCCTCCTTGGGAAGGTCCGCATCGAGCCGCGCCCATAGGGTGTCGATATCCTGTTTGCTGATATGGCCGCCCACGGTGACCTCGATCGTGTCGGGGCCGGTCATGACATAGTCGATCACGGCGTCTCTCCTTCGTGCAACGAATCCGATCGGCAGGGGGAAGTTCCGCGGTTCGTGTTCCGCTTGCCCGCCAAGGGCGAAGCACCGCCAAAATTTCCCTGAAGTAGGATCGACGCGAACTGCGCTAAAGGCGCGATCGACACGATCGGAAGGTCAAGCCCATGACTGCCAGCCCGGATCCTTCGAAACCGCAGCGCATCGTCATCGTAGGCGCCGGCTTCGGCGGCCTGTGGGCGGTCAAGCATCTCAAAGGCGCCCCCGTCGAGATCACCCTGATCGACCAGCGCAATCATCATCTTTTCCAGCCGCTTCTTTATCAGGCCGCCACCGCATCGCTCGCACCGTCGGAAATCGCCTGGCCGATCCGGTCGATGCTGCACGACCGCAAGAACGTGACGACCATCCTGGCGGCGGTCGTCGGCGTGGACGCAGAGGGTCGAACGGTGCGCCTCGCCGACGGCACCACCGTCCCTTACGATATGCTGATCCTCGCGACGGGCGCGCGTCACGGTTATTTCGGCCATGACGAATGGGAAAAGTTCGCTCCCGGCCTCAAGACGATCGAGGACGCCACCGCCATCCGCGGCACCATCCTGACCGCGTTCGAGCTGGCCGAGCGCGAACAGGATCCGGCCAAGCGCCAGACCTTGCTCACCTTCGCCATCGTCGGCGGCGGCCCGACCGGCGTCGAGCTGGCGGGCACGATCGCCGACCTCGCCCACGATACGCTCCCGCGCGATTTCCGTACGATCGACACCCATCGGACGCGGGTGTTGCTGATCGAGGCCGGGCCCAAGATCCTGAACGGCTATCCCGACGACCTCTCCGGTTATGCGCAGCGCGCGCTGGAGAAATTGGGGGTCGAGGTCTGCCTGGGCGCCCCGGTCACGCGGATCGAGCCCGATGCGGTCACGTTCGGCGACCGGCGCGTGGAGGCGCATACGATCGTCTGGGCGGCGGGCGTCCGCGCCTCGCCGGCGGCGGAATGGCTTGGCGCGGCGGCGGACCGCAGCGGGCGCATCCTGGTCGAGCCCGACCTCACCGTGCCGGGCCATCCCGAAATCTTCGCGATCGGCGATACCGTCGCGGTCAAGGCGCCCAACGGATCGCCCGTCCCCGGCATCGCCCCCGCCGCGAAGCAGGAAGGGACCTACGTTGCGGAGGCGATCCGCGGCCGCCTTGCGGGCAAACCCGTCGCCCGGGCCTTCCGCTACCACCACCAGGGCAGCCTCGCCCAGATCGGCAAGCGCAAGGCCGTGATCGATTTCGGCTGGATCAAGCTGCGCGGCGCGCTCGCCTGGTGGCTATGGGGCATCGCCCATATCTATTTCCTGGTCGGCGTGCGGTCCCGGCTCAGCGTCGCGCTCAACTGGCTATGGATCTACACACGCGCCCAGCGCGCGGCGCGGCTGATCACCAACGCGAACGGCGAATCCGCGATCGAATAGGGGCCGGGGCCCCAAGCGGCGCATCGCTGCCCTCCCCCCTCCGTCAGGCTGCGCCTGCCACCTCCCCCTGGCGGGGGAGGATTTGAAGGGTAATCCTCCCCCGCCAGGTGGGAGGTGGCGCCGAAGGCGTCGGAGGGGGCGGATGGCGATGCACCGTAATTCGGGGACACTATACTAATTTCCGCTGCGCTTACCCGCGGCTCGCGGATTCCCTTTTCCCGCGCGACACCCTACCTAGCGCGCATGAACCCCCGCGCCCGCGTCCTCCTGCTCAACCCCGCGCTCGGGCCGCTCGATTACCGCGTCGATCCGGAGCATGAGGTCCAGCCCGGTTCGATCGTCCTCGCCCCGCTTGGCCCCCGCCAATATGCCGGCGTGGTCTGGGAGCCGGAGCATATGCCCTCCGATGCGGAGGTCGGCGACAACCGGCTCCGGCCGTTGCTCGGCGTCTACGACCTGCCGCCGCTCAAGGATTCGCTCCGCCGCCTGATCGAGTGGACCGCGGATTATTATCTCGCCCCGCCCGCTGCCGTCTTGCGCATGGCGCTCGCCTCGGCCTCCGCGCTCGACGGTGCGCGCACCATCGTCGAATATCGCCCCACCGGCCACGCGCCCCCGCGCCTCACCCCCCAGCGCCAGCAGGCCTTGGAGCGGATTGAGAATCGCCAGGGCCTGGTGCGCGAGCTGGCCACCATCGCCGACGTTTCCGACGCGGTGATCCGCGGCCTGGTCAAATCGGGCGCGATCGAGCCGGTCGAGGTCCGCGTCGACGATCCCTATCCGCTCCCCGACCCCGATCATGCCCGCCCCGATCTCTCGTCCGAGCAATCCGCCGCCGCCGCGCACCTGACGCAAGCGGTGGACGCGCAAAGCTTCGCCCCGATCCTGCTCGACGGCGTCACCGGTTCCGGCAAGACCGAAGTCTATTTCGAGGCGGTCGCGCAGGCGATCCGCGCCAGCCGCCAGACGCTCGTCCTCCTCCCCGAAATCGCGCTGACCGAACCCTTCCTCAAGCGCTTCGCCGAGCGCTTCGGCTGCGTCCCCGTCGCCTGGCATTCGGATCTCCGCCAGTCCCAGCGCCGCCGCGCCTGGCGCGCCATCGCCAGCGGCGAGGCATTGGTCACCGTCGGCGCGCGCTCGGCCCTCTTCCTCCCCTATCGCGACCTCGGCCTGATCGTGGTCGACGAGGCGCACGAGGCGAGTTTCAAGCAGGAAGACGGCGTCATGTACCACGCGCGCGACGTCGCGGTGATGCGCGGCCAGTTCGAGCAGATCCCCGTCATCCTCGCCTCCGCCACCCCCGCGATCGAGACGCGCCAGATGGTCGCTTTGGGCCGCTACGAGGAGGTCAAGCTCCCCGCCCGCTATGGCGGCGCGACCATGCCCGATATCGCCGCGATCGACATGACGCACGACCGCCCCGATCGCGGCCGCTGGCTCGCCCCCGGCCTGGTCGATGCGGTGCGCGAGACGCTGGAACGCGGCGAGCAGAGCCTGCTCTTCCTCAACCGGCGCGGTTACGCCCCGCTCACGCTCTGCCGCCATTGCGGGCATCGCTTCCAATGCCCCAATTGCACCGCCTGGATGGTCGAGCACCGCCTCACCGCGCGGCTCGCCTGCCACCATTGCGGCCACGTCATGCCGCCGCCGCGCGCCTGCCCGGAGTGCAAGGAGGAGGACGCCCTCGTCGCCTGCGGCCCCGGCGTCGAGCGCATCGCCGACGAGGTCGCGCTTCTCTTCCCCGACGCGCGCACCGCGATCGTCACCTCGGACACGCTCTGGTCGCCCGCCAAGGCCGCCGAGTTCGTCCACCGGATGGAAGCGGGCGAGATCGACATCGTGATCGGCACCCAGCTCGTCACCAAGGGCTATCACTTCCCCAATCTGACGTTGGTCGGCGTGGTCGACGCCGATCTCGGCCTGTCGGGCGGAGACCTGCGCGCCGCCGAGCGCAGCTTCCAGCAGATCGCCCAGGTCGCCGGCCGCGCCGGCCGCGGCGCCAAGCCCGGCCGCGTTCTGGTCCAGACCCACGAGCCCGCCGCCCCCGTGATCCAGGCCCTGGTCTCGGGCGACGCCGACAGCTTCTACGCGGCCGAGACCGAGGCCCGCCGCCACGCCGGCGCCCCGCCCTTCGGCCGGTTCGCGGGGATTATCGTGTCGTCCGAAAACCAGGAAGAAGCCGCCGCCACCGCCAAAGCCATCGGCCGCGCCGCCCCGCGCGTGGAGGGCATGCAGGTCTTCGGCCCTGCGCCTGCGCCGCTCTCGATGCTGCGTGGGCGGTATCGCCAACGGCTCCTGGTCCACGCGCGAAGGGCGTTGGACGTGCAGGATGTGATCCGGGAATGGCTAGGCCCAATGCAATTCCCGCGCGGCGTGCGCGTGGCGGTGGATGTAGACCCTTATTCGTTTTTGTAAGGGTGGTCGGAGGCGGGATCTTTCACCACCAAACTGGTCATTGCCCTCGTTGACTGCCCCCATCAAATGGCTAGCCTAGCTCAGGTGAGAGCGCTGAAGGGGACAAGGCTTCGTCATTTTGCCGGGGATGGTGGTGACGGCTGCCGGCTGACACTTCGGGCGCAAAACGTGGAAGAGAGCGAGATGACCATATGAGAAGAGCTGCGGGACAAGCAGTTCCTGAGTCCCGTAAGCCACCGAATTTGATGGCCGCCAAAGTCATCAAGCAATTCTCCGAAACTCGTCGGAACATAATTCGAGGCACTATCGCTGCCACGTCACGCGGGATTCTTGGAAACGAGAAGATCGACATCATTCGCGACAACAAAATCGAGACCGATATGGTAGCGGCCGCGAAGATCTTAGAAGCGCCGGCCGGATTGCGAAAACGCAGAATCTCAAACCTCGTTGACGCTGATTTAATCCCTGTTCACCGCTTGAAGCCGAAAACTGCTCCACTGGAAGCTGCGTACGCTTGCGGCTTTGTTAACGCTTGGAAAACGGAGTCGTCGCGCGCAGTCGATACCGTTGCGCTGCTGTCTTACCTTGCTTTGGTGCCGGTCAAAGACGCCCTTACCGCGCTTCTCGCGAGCACAAAGTCCTGGGGTTCATCCACTTACCTCTCGAAAAAACTTACCTACGCAAAAGAGTTTTTCGATAAGGACGCCGAAGCCACAGCGATTATCGATGAAATAGACCTAATAACAAAACACAAAAATAAGCCCAACATCCAGTTCTACTCTCTAGAAGTAATTAAAGATGGAATTTCTTTGTTTTCTGTTGCACGGCGCCATATCAATATTTTACAAAAGATCGCGAAAGGCGATTTTAGGAAAGCTTTAAGTTTAAACGGTCTCGTGGCCACGCCCGTTGACGAGGCAGATTGCGCTGGGTACCTTCTCCGCGCAGTCGAGACCAGCCTAATCGACACGATACACGCGATCTGGGTAATTCTCAATCTTCGCGACAGACTTCCGGGTGTGACCAAGACATTAGAAACACACCTCGACGGAGATTTATTGAGTCAGCTTTTGCAAGCCCAAGCAGCGATAGCTAGCGAACGCCCACCCCTCCTCAACCCACCTTCGGAAGGTCTCAGCCACACCGATCTGAGCGAAAACGGCAACGACGACGAGGAGAATAACACCTCGTTACCGCTTTATCGCAGAAGTGCGGTTTTTCTTGAATTTCCGACGCTATGTTCATTTAGAAATGACATAGACAAAGTTGTGGGCTATCGCTTGGTCGCTCCGCTTCTTCCCGATATTAACCAGTGGCCTGCGCCATCATTTCAGAACAAGGCGATCTTGCGCTCGCCATCCGGGCGATTCGATATATCACTATCCGCACCGTCAACGAAGTGGCCGCGGAGATCATGGGTTCAGCGCGCCCACCGAATTCATCTCGCATCTCCGCCCCCCTTGCGGCTTTTGCCCAACCTGCGCCTTATGGATACCACCTCAGCGCACGGCCATGGATATTTGCGGCGTGTTCACCCGGCGTGGCCATGAGCGTCGGTGACCACCTTTTCCCTCTGGCGATTTTGTTCCAATTGGCGGGGGCCAGCCTCGACCCTTTCGTCGTATGGCCTGGCTGCCCGTCTCGACCCGAGCCTTGTATGCGGCCGATTTTGTATGGACAAAACAGGAACAAACGTGTATAGGCATCAGGCGGTGTTGGCTGTGGATGCGCCGTTATACCCGGTTCTTTGAAAATGGCTGATCAACTCGGACGGCCTTTAACCAAATTGGTTCGTCAGTGCGGAGATTCGAGCGAATAATAACCTTATCGGTTCGCCATTAAGTTCGTTTCTGGTATTTTTTGATTTTCAGCCCCCTTGGGGCGCCCCTCGCTCCACCGCCACCGTCCACCCCGGCGGCAGCTGGTCGACCGACATATAATAATATAGCGCGGTCACGCCGTCCTTGCTCGCGCTGTCGCCCTTGACCAGCCCGAAGGCGATATTGCCCGCGAACACCGGGCCGCCGCTGTCCCCGCCTTTGCAGTCGGGCCCGCGCACCGCCACCCAGGTCGGCTCGCACGGCCCCGCGCACAGGTCGCCCGGCGGCGCATAATCGGGGTAGGCCACCTCGGCGCAGCTATAGCCGGTGCGCTCGCCGCGATGGCACACCAGATCCCCCGCCCGCGTCGAAGTGCGGTTCCGCCAGCTCGTCACCGGTCTGAGCGCCGTTTTTTCTTTGTCCGCGAAAAAAACCGGCGCCAATGGTAGCGCTACCGCCGCGGTGGCAGGCTCCCCGGCCGGACCTCCGCTTGGCTCCGTCACCACATGGATCTGCACGTCCTGATACCAGGCGCCCCACGCGCCGATCATGGTCATCGGCACCGCGGCCCCGTCGGGATCGATATAGCTCAGTTGATCGGGGCAATGCGCCGCGGTCGAGAGCGCGGTCCGGCTGCCGTCGGTCACGACGAAGCCGCTGGTACACACCGCCTTGTGGTTGATCTGCGGATCGAACCCCAGCACGCGGCCGCCGCCGGCTACCGCGGTTAGCGCCGTGGTCGTGTCACCCCACGCGACCACCTCCACCGGCACGCCTGCAATGTCGCTGAAGCGCGTCGCCAGCCCTTCTGTCCCGGCCGCGCCGACGTCGCGGGCATTGACCATCACCACCAGCTTGCCGGTACGTGGATCGACGCCCATGCCGGGCGGGCTATGGAGCGCGGCGCGGATGTCCGCCTGATGCGCCCCGATCGCGGCGAGGATCTGGTCGCGCGTCGACGGCGCGCCCGTCTGGAACATGACCGGCACCGCCAGCCCGCCTGCCGCGATCGTGCGCGGCGCCTCCGAGGCATCGCCGGTCAGCAGCACCACGATCCGGAAGCCGCCCTCATGCGCGACGCTGATCCCCGCCAGCCGACCGGCGAACTCGCGGGCCAACGCGTCGGTCGCGGGCACGCTGTCCTGCTCGGCCTGCAGTTCGCGCATCGCCTGCGGCAACGGCACCCCATAGAGCCGCGCATATTCGGCCCCGTCCTGCATCAACGCCTCGATCTGCGTCTGGATATGCGGGGGCACGTCGGCGGCCTTGTCGGGCACCTTGAGCACGGGCGCCTGCGCACCCGCTCCCGCCGCGGTCAGAAGGGCTCCCAAGGCCAGGATCGCCGCGCGCCACGCCACTCCGGAGTCCTCTGCCCGTACAGCCGGGTTTCGGAAAGCGCCTTTAAGATGCTAAAGCGCGCCCGTGATTGAACAAACCGCCCCCCACGGTCCTGTCCGCAAGCTCGCCCTCCTGCTCCAGAAATGGGGCGGCATGGCCAAATACCGACATCATCCGCGCCTCGCCGGCCTTTCCTACCGCGCCGCCAATGTGCTGGCGCCTGATCTGGTCGTTACGAGGCGCGAGCTCGCCAAGGCCCGCCCCCGCGCCAAGGACGGCGTGCCGCACCTCAACTCGGTCGGCATCGGCACCACCGGCACCTGCAACGCGTCCTGCGTCCACTGCCCGACCGGCAAGGCCAGCACGTCCAACAGCCCGCGCGGCACCATGCCGATGGCGCTGTTCCGCAAGATCATCGACGGGATCGTCGAGGAGGGCGTGGCGGTCGACAGCCATATCGGCTTCGGCCTGTTCGGCGACGGGCTGGTCGATCCGATGGTGGTCGAGCGCGCGCAATATGTGCACGAGCGCCTTCCCGACGTGGTCTTCTCGGTCAACACCAACGGCGCCGCCTACAACAGCGCGAAGCACAAGGCGCTCTACCCTTACGTCACCCTGATCGCGCTCCACTGCGAGTCGCTGACGCCCGAGACCTACGATTATCTGATGACCCCGCTCCGGGCGAAGAACGTCTTCCCCAAGTACGAGCAGATCCTGCGCGATTTCCCGGGCAAGGTCCGCGTCAGCGTCCCCGTCAGCCGCGCCAACCGCAACGAGCTGGAAGGCATCCGCGACTGGTTCCTGTCGCGCGGCGCGAAGGAGGTCGTGTTCGATCCGATGGCGAGCCGCTGCATGGAAGACCGCAGCCTGTTCGACAAACTCTCGCTCGCCCCCGTCCGCATCCGCTGCGATGCCGAGGTGGCGCGCGACCTGATCGTCGATTGCGACGGCGCGGTCCTGACCTGCTGCCAGGATTTCGTGCGCGAGCATCCGGTCGGCAACATGATGATCGAGAGCTTCCAGGAGACCATGACCAACCTCGCTCGCCGCAGCTTCGCGCAGAAGATGGCCGACGGCGAGCATGACGCCATCTCCACCTGCAGCCGCTGCTTCGGCGACGTCCGCACCCCCGACTTCCCCTTCGACCACCCGGTGCTGACCGAAGCGCGCGCCTAAAGCACAGACTCCGCAAAAACATCGGATTTGGACACTATCGATGGGCATCGCCGGAGAAGGCGCTAGTCTGCGGCAATGATGCCCGCCTCCCTGCGCAAGACGTTGCTCTTCGCCATCGCCGCCGCATCCCTTGTGACGCCCGCGCATGCCGAATGGCGGCGCGCGACCTCCCGGCACTTCATCATCTATTCGCAAGGCTCGGCCAACGAGCTCAAACAGTCGGCGACCGCGCTCGAACGCTACGATCAGCTGCTGCGGCTGATGTCGATCACCAAGCCGGACGAAGATTCGGTGCCCCTCACCGTCTTCATGCTCAACGACCATAGCGTCGGGGAACTGATCAATCAGCCGGGCGCCGCCGGCTTCTATACGGTCGGCCCGCTCGGCCCGGTCGCGGTTGGGACGCGCATCGTCGACTTCGACGCCACGGATTCCGACTTCACGTCGCAAGTCGTGCTCTTCCACGAATATGCCCATCATTACATGCTGCAAAACTATACCGCGGCTTATCCGGGCTGGTTCGTCGAGGGCTATGCCGAGCTCTTGGGCGCCACGACGTTCGACAAGGACGGATCGGCCAATGTGGGCAATGTCGCCCGCTATCGCCTGGCCGACCTCCACGGCGACATCACGATACCCGTCCGCGACCTGCTTTCCGACGACCCCGACGCGCGCAAGGATCGCGCGGTCTACGCTTATTATAGCGAAGCCTGGCTGCTGACCCACTATCTGGTCTTCAACGACGCGCGCTCGCCGCAGCTGCACCGCTATCTCGCTTTGGTCGGCAACGGCATGAAGCCGATGGACGCGGCCAACCAGGCGTTCGGCAACATCTCCAAGCTGGTCAGCGATTATAACAGCTACCGCAATTCGCCCGGCCTTCCGGGCATGCATATCAGCCAGAAAGACGCACCCTCGATCGGCGAGATCAGGATCGAGACGCTCGATCCCGCCGCGCAAGCCCTGGTGTGGGATCGCATGCTCTACATGCGCAACCTGCGCGGTAATGAGGCGGCGAACATCTCGGCCGATCTGGCCAAGCGCGCCGCCGCCGCGCCCAACAATGTGGAGACGCTCGACCTGCTATGGCGCTTCCAGCTCGCCGCCAATGACCCAGCCGGCGCCGACAAGACCGCCGACGCCCTGCTCGCGCTCCAGCCGAAGAATGCGCATGCCTTGCTGGGCAAGGGGCTGATCGCGATGAAGAAGCTCGAAGGCGCCAAAGATTATAGCGCGCCCAAATGGGCCGCGGCGCGGCGCTATGTCGTCGATGCGAACGAAGCCCAGGTCAACAATGCGGAGATCCTGTTCGCTTATTACCAGTCCTTCATGCGCGCCCAGCAGCAACCGACCGAGGCCGCCAGGCTCGGTTTGATGCGAGCCTTCGAGCTTGAGCCGCAGTCCAACAACCTCCGCCTCACCCTGGCCGGGTCGCTGATCGGCGAACGCCGCTATGCCGAGGCGCGGATCGTGCTCAAGCCCGCGGCTTTCTCGGTTCACGACGCGCAATCCGCGGCCTGGGCCAAGAAGATGTTGGACACGATCGACAGTCTCAAAGACGACGATCCCCCGCCGATGTCGCTGCCCGCGATCGACAAGGCCAATGACGAGGCCAAAAAGGGCTAATTGGCCGCCTCGCGTTCCAGCAGCTTCTCCTTGATCGGCAAGCCCCAGGCATAGCCGCCGAGGCCGCCGTCCGCCCGCACCGCGCGGTGGCACGGGATCAACACTGCCACCGGATTGGCGCCGCAGGCCGATCCCACCGCGCGCACCGCCTTGGGATTGCCCGCGCGCGCCGCCAGCGCGGCATAGCTCAAAGTCTCGCCCGGCGGGATGCGCGACAGCTCACGCCACACCGCCTGCTGGAATGCCGTCCCCCGCACGTCGAGCGGCAAGGTCATCGCGCGGCCCGGCTTGGTCACATAGTCGACCGCGTCGGCGAGCAGCCCTTCCAGGATCGCCCCGCCCTGTTCGATCCGAGCGTTGGGGAAGAGTTCGCGCAGCACGGCGTCGTCGGGCTCGAAAGCGACCCGGCAGATGCCGCGCTCGGTCGCAGCGACCAGCAGCGGGCCGAAATCCGTCCAGGCCACGCCCCAACGGATCGTCTCGCCCCGACCGCCATCGCGCCAGGTAGAGGGCGTCATGCCGAGCCGGTCGGGCGCGTCGGCGTAGAAACGCGCGGGCGCGGCATAGCCCGCATCATAGAGAGCTTCGGTCACGGTATCGGACTCCTTGAGCGCCCGTTCGGCCCGCTTCGCGCGCTCGGCGCGGACATAGGTGGCCGGGGTCACGCCAGTCGCGCGGCGAAACAGGCGGTGGAAATGGAATGGGCTGTACCCGGCTATTTGCGCCAGTTGCTCGAGCGTCGGCGGCTCTTCCGCCTGCTCGATCAGGCGGATCGCCTGCGCGATCCCGGCCTCGTCCGCCGCCACCTCGTCGGGGCGGCAGCGCAAACAGGCGCGTAGGCCCGTCTCACGCGCCTCATTTCCGTTGGCGAAGAAGCGGACATTGTCGCGCCTTGGATGACGCGCGGCGCAGGACGGGCGGCAATAGATGCCGGTCGACAGCAGGCCGGTCACGAACTGGCCGTCCATCGCACGGTCGCGGCGCAGTACCGCCGCCCAACGCTGATCGTCATCCAGCTTTTGCTTGGCTTCAGGCATCGAACCGCTCCGCCCGGGCCATGAAGCAGCCCG